>Ga0066661_10000949_pt1 | contig 11009 bp, 7 predicted proteins | sample GraSoiAngelo_110_FD_66454 | JGI IMG/M metagenome (GOLD analysis project Ga0066661, IMG submission 66454) | Grasslands soil microbial communities from the Angelo Coastal Reserve, California, USA - 14_0903_12_30cm | ecosystem: Environmental > Terrestrial > Soil > Grasslands | place: USA... | reverse complement strand
TCGACAATGGTGATCTGGACCTTGTCGCGGGCAAGCGAGCGGGCGGCGTTGAGGCCGCCGAAGCCGGCTCCGACGATGACCACGCGGGGCGCGCTCTTGCTGGGGGTAGCCATTACTTATAAGATCGCTGAGATGGCTGTTGGGTCCAAAAGTTTTCCACAAATTGAGGGTCGAGACGGCGGGCCCAGACTGGTGACGGCGGCTTATCCGGTTCGCAGGACAAGGCTCGCCGCCTGGAGTGAGGTTGTCCTCATTTTCGGGTTGATTGAATCCGTCATGTGGACGCCCCGGAGTCCCGGTCACACTTTCCTAATTGTGACGCTCGTATTGAGCGTGCTGTGGTTGGGTTTGCGAGGACGCACACGCGCGGAACTCGGGTTGGTCTGGCCTCGGCGCAGCGGCACGGCTTGGATTCTCGGGATCGGCTGCTCGGTGGCCGCCGGCATTCTGGTAGGGGCGTTGCTCACCGGCCATCCCGTGCCGGCGAATCCCGATTGGCCGCGCTGGCAGAATCTATGGCCGTACGTGATCTGGGCCGTGGGACAGCAGTTTCTCCTGCAGTCGTTTCTTTTTCTCCGGCTGGAATGGTTGCTGGGAACGTCCGGGGCCGTGGCAGTGACCACCTTGCTCTTCACGGTCGCGCACCTGCCGAATCTGCCTTTGACGCTGCTGACATTCTTGGGCGCGCTGTTCTTTACGGAGATGTTCCGGCGCTATCGCAGTATTTATCCGCTGGGGATTGCGCACGCGATTTTGGGGATCACGATCGCGTACACGTTTCCGGATAGCCTGATGCACCATCTGCGGGTTGGGCTGTCTTTCTGGCAGTTCAGGTAGCGTTGTTCCAGCCTTTATGGCTCGGCCAGCCCCGAGCCCTTTCAGCAGAGAGTTTTCAAGCACCAGGTTTCCAGGTCGTTCGTCAACCGACCCGCTATAGACTCAGAGAGCAGGGCTCGACGGATTTTCAGCACAAGCACCTTCATGTGAGCAAAGTATATGGAATTGAACGCGCATGGCGTCGATGAAGCCGATGTGCGGACTGCCACGGCGAGCGTCACTGCTGCTAGCGCGTGGCTGCGCTTTCTCATTCCTTCGACTTGCGACCTGGTGTTTGTCCTATTGCTGCTGGGACTCGCGTGGGGAACGCTTGCACAAGGGCTGCTGCGGGATGCTGGGATAGGGTGGCATATCCGCACCGGGCAGCTGATTCTCGGCACGCACTCGATTCCTCACACTGATCCGTTCTCATCGACCATGCAAGGCAAGGCCTGGTATGCCTGGGAGTGGCTGTTCGACGCCGTTGTAGGGATGGCTCACCACCTGGCTGGGTTGAACGGGGTGGTGTTCTTCAGCACACTGGTGATCGCATTGACGTTTGCGTTGCTGCTGCGCAGGATGCTCGCGCGCGGAGCGAATTTGCCGGTTGCCATCCTGGTGCTGCTGTTGGCCGTGGCGGCTTCGAGCGTCCACTTGTTCGCCCGGCCACACGTGTTGAGCTGGCTCTTTACCATCGTCTGGTGGGAAATCCTGGAGAGGTTCGAGGACGATGGACAGACGGTGAACCTGTTGTGGTTGCCGTTATTGACTGTGCTGTGGGTGAACGTGCATGGCGGGTTCCTGGTGGGATTTGTGCTACTGGCGATTTATTTCGCGAGCGCGGTGATGCAGCGGATTGCGACTGTGGACGATGAGGGCGGGTTAGCGCAGCGGGTGAAAGCGCTGGCCCTCGCGGGAGTTTTGTCATTCGCGGCCAGTTTTGCCAACCCGTATGGGTACCGTCTTCATATTCATATCTATCGATATTTGACTGATCGCTTTCTGATGGATCACATCGACGAGTTTCTGTCGCCGAATTTTCATGGGATGGGACAGAAATGCTTTGCGGTGTTGGTACTGCTGGCGCTAATCGCAGCAGCGGTGGCGCACAGGAAAGTTGGCTTAAGTCATCTGCTGGTCATGCTGTTCGCGATTTACGCGGGCTTATATGCGGCGCGGAACATTCCGGTTTCTGCGATCCTGCTGGGGGTGACGGTCGCGCCGCTAGTTTCGGGTTCTCTGAGCGGGATCGCCGGTGATCGGGAACTGGCCAACGGTGTGCGATGGCTGGCGGGGCGCATCGATTCTTTTGGGATTCGCATGGCCGCGCTTGATTCAAACCTGCGCGGACATGTGTGGCCGGCCGCCACAGTATTCCTGGGTCTCTGGGTATGTGGACATGGAGGACGTCTCGCCGGGGCTCGAGTGATGGATGCCCACTTTGATGAAGCGCGCTTTCCGGTCGGGGCGGTGGACTTCTTGCAACGCAGCGGGACGCGAGAACCGGTGTTCTGCCCGGATCGATGGGGCGGGTATTTGATCTACCGTTTGTATCCGCAGACGCGGGTGGCGGTGGATGACCGGCACGATTTTTACGGAACGGAGTTCTTAAAGCGTTACTTGAAGATTGTGCATGGCGAGCCGGGTTGGGAGAGCGAGTTCGAGGGGATGCGCGTTGGGTGGGTGATGGTTCCGGCGCAGTCGACGCTGACTAGTCTGCTGGAGGAGACTCACCGGTGGGATGTGGCTTACCGCGATGATACGGCGGTCGTATTTCGACCCGGTAGAGGAAGCCCACCCTAAACTTTCTAACAAAGAGTTGCCCATATATGGTAGGTCGTTGATGGAGTAGCGCCGGCATCTTGCCGGCATGTTTGCTGCGCCAAAACGGCGGGCGAGATATCCGCGTACAGCCGGCGAGACGCCGGCGCTACCTAGTAGGGCGCTTGCAGAACAATGCGTAAGGAATCAATTTTCCGGAACCGGCGGGCGCACCCGGGAACTATCGGAAGAGACGTTTTAGGGTGGGGCAGCGGCTTGAGTTCGACGGGCGGGGACGCCCGTCGCTCCATTTATCTTGTATCGATGTTGAAGCCGAGGAGGACGCTGACTTCGATGGGGTCGTTGCCGCGCAGGGCTGGGACAAATTTCCAGGTTGAGAGCGCGGCGACTACCTTATTGGTGGGCGCGCCGGGATCGGCTTCGATCTTCTGGAAATCGCGGAGGACACCGGAAGTGTTTAGCTGGCACCGGATGATGATGCGGGAATGATTCAAGATCACCGGGAGATTCGAAAGGATGGCTTCCGGACTGGTGAGTTCATGCGAGTAGCGACGGTTTGCAGAACTCGCATCCGCGAACTGCATTACGACCGTCCCGGCGGATGTCGGAATGTACTTGGTGTAAACCTTATCGCCGTGCAACAGGCCATAGAAGTTGAAGGCACCACCGGCGCGGGGAGCGGCCTCCACAGTCACGTCCAGATTTCCACGTCTCTTGCCGCCCATGGGTGAGCGGCCGGGGATACTCGGATCGGAATCGCCCGAACCGAAGCTAGGTAGATTCACGATGGAAGCGGTATTCCCTCCTGCAATCGCGACGCCAGGGACCGGAGGCTGGCCGTTGGTGCCGCTCCCGGCTCCCCCTGCACCTGGGTAGGGCGAGATTCCGTCGCGAGAGTTTGGATCAGACCCTTTTCCGATGCCGGCTTTCGCTGCGCCTGTACCTTCTCCGGTCATGCCGCTGCCGGGGCCGTTTCCATGACCGAGGCCTGAGCCGCCGCCCGAGCCGCCCAATCCGGGCTTGGTGCCTCCTGAGGGCGACATGGCGATCGACCCGGGAGTAGCGTTTCCAGGCACGCCGACCGCGGAGCCGGGCTGACTGGAGACGATCACGCCTTTTCCTCCTCCTGTGCCTCCGGCGGGAGAAGGTGGTGCTAGTACTGAGCCTGCGTCTAAGGGTCCGCCCAGGCCGCCGCCTTTGGCTCCGCTGCCATGTCCAGAGAGTGGGTTTCCAGCAGGGGAATTGAGGCTGGGTGGTGGAGGCACGACCTGCGCCGATCCCAAGGCGCTACCTCCCGCACCACGGGGGCCGCCAGTGCTCGAGTTGCCGGACGCGAAACTCGGCGGAGGTGGGACAACGTTGTCGGCTGAAAGGGCCGTACCGAAGCCGCCCGCCCTCTGATTGTGGCCACGTCCTCCGCCGGTCAAGGATGTTCCCGTGGTATCGCTGGGTGGAGGGGGCACAATCTGATTGGCTCCGGTCAAGCCAGGGATGGCGCGCGGGTCTGTTGACCGTCCCCCTACCTGCACGGGTGGCGGGACAACTTTGGGGTCAGACAGGCTCGCCCCAGAGACGTTGCGATCGCTGGTCACCTGCGACGGCGGCGGAGCAATCACGGCCGGAGCCGGCATATTCAGTTTCGCGGCTTGTGTGCCTTCGCGTTGTGGAGCCGAGATAGGCGGCGGCACCACGTTGGCGGTCGCGGCAGCCGGGCCTCGCAAGGGCGGTGGATCCCGCTGCACGTCGGAAGGCGAGGGCTGAACGATTTGACTGGTCATCGCCACGACGGAGTGCGATTGATCGCGCGGAACGTCGCTGGGTGACGGGGCAACGATCACTGTGGAAAGGCCCGTCATCTGGCGGCGGTTCGCTGAAACATTCGCGGGCGGCGGTGCCACTACTGCGCTGGCAAGTCCGGGAGTGGCCCGGTTCAGTTCGCGAAAGGTCTCCGGAGGCGGCGCAACAATGGCGTTCTTCGAAAGCGTGGGCGGGGTCAGGGAAGACTTCAATCCTTCGGCGGGCGGAGGGCCGGGAACAGGCTTGACCGCCAGCAAGTTCGCAACCGGCGCAAGGGACATGGGCAGTTTCAGGTTGGGAGCGTCAACGACCTTATCTCGGGGGGCATTTCCGCGGGCGACGCGGAGGGTCTGGGTTCGATGGTACGCCTCCTGACCTCCGGCGCGACCGGTGCGGCCAGCTTGCGCTCCGCCGAAGTCCTGAACCTGGGGAAGCTCGTCCCCGTGGTAGTAGATGACTTCATGCCTGGAAATAGTCGGCGGCCGGAAAGGCTGCAGGAGAGCCAACTTGGCCGGCAGAATGATGATCATCGCCAGCAGGATGGCTTCCGCTCCCCAGGACAGAAGGATGCCGCGCAGGGGGAACAGGCCGATGGGAGTCTCCCCGGCGAGCGCAGCTGGCGAGCGCCCAAAGGCAGGCCCGACCGCCGTCCGGAACTCCTGCCACGGCGACGACCATTCGACCAGTAATTTGGGCCCTTCAGTCATGCCGGGGCGCGCTCTCCTGCGCTGCGGGTATCGATTTCAAGTTGATCTCCAATTGTAGTGCCTGTCGAGCGAATCGTGTTTTCCGGTAGTTCTAGTACGGATGCGGCTTTCAGACGCACCGGGGCAAAGCGCCAAGGGGCCAGGGCGGTCTCCAGGTGGACGACCACCTTGTCCGGACTCAGGTAGATGACATCAATCGGGAAACGCATGCCGAGGGTGTGGACTCCACGGCAGGGAACGATCCAAAGGCCGCGCTCTTGCTGGAAATCGGAAGTAGTTTTTCCGACTAGGCCGCGCAGGCGGGACCAATGGGTGTCAGCAATGGACAAGCGGGTGGCAAGGTACTGGCTGCGCGTGCGATTGAACGCGTAGCCGCCGGCAACAGACCCCGACATCAAGACTCCCAAATCCATCATCCTGGTACAACCCGCAGGCTCACATGGTGAGCGTGCGGTACAGGCTAATTATGGCCGGTCCGAGAGTCACGATGATGATGGATGGCAGGACGAACACCACCAGGGGAGGAATCATCTTGATTGTGGTCTTGGCAGCCTGTTCTTCGGCGCGCTGACGGCGTTCGGTGCGCAGGGAATCGGAGTGAACCCGAAGAGCTTGCGCGACGCTAGTGCCGAAGCGATCAGTTTGCACCAGGGTGGTGACGAGCGCCTTGATGTCGTCGACCCCGGTGCGGTTGTAGAGATTGCGAAGAGCTTCGGCGCGGGGTTTTCCGGCGCGAAGTTCGAGGTTCATGAGATAGAACTCGTTGGCGAGATCGGGATGAGCGTGGCGCAGATCTTCGCCCACGCGCATCATGGCCTGATCCAGAGCAAGGCCCGCTTCGACACATATTACGGTGAGATCGAGGGCATCGGGTATGGCGATGCGGATGCGCGTCTGGCGAGCGTTGATCGTGCGTTTCAGGAAGAAACGCGGAATGAAGAAACCGAGCCCGGTCACGCCGATCAGCAGCGGCGGGGATTTTAATCCGCTGAACGCCAATACGGAGACAAAGCCTAGCGCCGCAAACAGAACGCGGATGCCCTGATACACGGTGAGGTGGCGCGATTCGCGATAACCCGCCTGAATCAGCCATGAGCGGGTGCGATTGCTGTCGTCGGCCGAGAGCGGCAAGGCTTTGCTGAAGGGGTCGAGCGCCTGCTCGATGCGCTCCCTGATGGCGGGCTTCTCCTGCACCTGGGGACGCTGCCAGGCGAGTGAGCGGAGGCGCGAGCCCAAGATCGAAGAGGGCGCGTACGCCGCGGCGCCGAAGGCGAAGAGGGCCCCTGCGATGGTGAGGAAGATCAGGATTGCGAGAACAATCGCCATAAAGTTAGACCTGGATCCGAATGATCTTGCGGATCACGAAGTAGCCACAGGTTTGCAGGATGAGGCCGACCACTATCATGAAGTGGCCGATGGGATCGGTGAACAGCGGCTTGATGAATGTGGGGTTCATGAACAGCATCATCATCACGATGATGGGAGGCATGCCCATGAGCAGCAGCATGGTCAGGCGTCCCTGCGCGGTATAGACGCGGACCTGGCGCAGAATTTTGAAGCGCTCGCGGATAACATAGGAGAGGTTGTCGAGAATCTCGGCGAGGTTGCCACCGGTCTCACGCTGCAGCATGACCGCAGTAACGAAGAATTTGACATCGACGAGCGGGACGCGGTCCACAAGATTGGAGAGCGCCTCCCGGACGGGAAGGCCGAATTTCTGTTCTTCGAAAAGTTTGCGGAACTCGCTGGCCACCGGCTCAGCGATCTCGTCGGAAATCATTTCGAGCGCGGTGGTGAAGGCGTGGCCGGCGCGCACGGCGCGGGCGAGAGTATCGATGGCCTGCGGAAACAACTCCTCGAATTCGTCGAAGCGCTTGGTGCGCTTATACGAAGCGAACGAGTACGGCATGAAAAATCCGAGCAACATGCCGACCCAGGCAAACAGGATGTTCTTGTTCGCTGCGGCGTAAACGATAAATCCCAGCAGAAAACCGGTGCCCAGGCAAACCAGCAGAAAATTCCCGGCGCGCATTTTGATATCGGCCTGGGAGAGCATTTTCTGCAGCGCCGAGACCCGTTCAGAGCGGCGCAGCAGATTGTCGAGCGCCGGGATCTCGCTGAGCATTTCATCGCGCAGCAGGGCGATTTCTTCCAGCGGCTTGGTTCCTTCCATCTGCTGGGTATCGGCGAGACGATCGCGAAGAACGCGAGAGCGCTCTTTGCGCTCGTCGAGCAGCGAAAATGCGACGAACACGACGGCAGCTACAACGACGAACACGAGGATGGCAACGAGTTGCGGCACCATGGATGATCCCTCTAGCTCAAACCTCCACGCGCGATTCAAAGAGACCAGGCCGGAGCCGGCAACCTCCGGTGGCCAATCGTTCCGCGAATTTCGGACGGACGCCGGTGGCGCGGAACATGCCCCGAACCTTTCCGCTTTCGTCAATGCCGAGGCGGTCAAAGACAAAGATGTCCTGCATGGTAATGATGTCGCTCTCCATGCCGGTGATTTCAGAGACCGTGATGACCTTGCGAGTGCCGTCAGAGAGACGCGCCACCTGGACCACGGCGTGAATGGCCGAGGAGATCTGGTGGCGGATGGCGCGTTCAGGAATGTTCAGGTTGGCCATGGAGACCATGTTTTCGATACGAGCGAGAGCGTCGCGCTGCGAGTTGGCGTGCACGGTAGTCAGCGAGCCCTCGTGACCGGTGTTCATGGCCTGAAGCATGTCGAAGGCTTCTTCACCGCGCACCTCGCCCACCACGATGCGGTCGGGACGCATACGCAAGCTGTTGATCACCAGCTGGCGCTGGCGAACCGCGCCCTTGCCTTCGATGTTCGGCGGGCGGGTTTCGAGGCGCACCACGTGCTCCTGCTTCAGCTGAAGTTCGGCGGCGTCCTCGATCGTGACGATGCGCTCGTTATGTGGAATGTAGCCGGAGAGCACGTTCAGCACGGTGGTTTTGCCGGCGCCCGTTCCACCCGAGATGAGAATGTTCAGGCGGCCTTTGACGACCGCGGTGAGCAATTCCAGCATGGGCTCAGTGAGGCTCTTGTTCTCGAGCATCTGCCGGGCGGTAATGGGATCGCGTCCGAAACGGCGGATGGAGAGGCAAGCGCCGTCGATGGCCAGCGGCGGAATGATGGCATTCACGCGGGAGCCGTCCGCGAGACGGGCATCGACCATGGGCGAGGATTCATCGATGCGGCGGCCTACGCGCGAGACGATGCGATCGATGATCTGCATCAGGTGCCCATTGTCTTTGAAGGAAAGGCCGGTGGGTTCGAGTTTGCCGGAGCGTTCGATATAGACCCGGTCAAACCGGTTGACCAGGATATCGGAGATGCTGGGATCTTTGAGAAGGGGTTCCAGCGGGCCAAGACCGAAGATCTCATCCAGAATCTCGCGGGCCAGGCGCTCGCGTTCGGCAAAGCTGAGCGGGACCGCTTCACTGTTGACCGAAGTGCGAATGAGGATGAGGACTTCCTCGCGCGCCGTTTCGCTGTTGGTGCGACCGAGTTTCTCAAGATCGAGACGGTCGAGGATCTTGCGATGGAGGTCGGCTTTGACCTGTTGGTATTCACTTCGCTCGAATGTCTGCAGGTTGGGCATAGTGTCTCTAAACCGTCTTGAACAGTGACCAGGCGGAGCGCTTCACGTCATCGTCATTCTGCGTGAGGGCGGCCGCCAATCCGTTAAAAGCGCGCGCGATTTCGGTATGGTTCTGCTGCATGAGCGGAACCCCGCGGTCGATGGCGGCCGAGACAGCGAAATACTGGTTGGGGATGCGCCATAAAAGGCTGGCACCCGAAGCAGTTTCGGCGTCGCTTTCGTGAAAGCCAGGAATCTTGCGGAAACGGTTGAGTACCAGTTTAACCCGTTCCCGGTTGGAATTCTCCCCCAAAAACTGCACCACCCGCGAGGCACTCCAAAGGGAGGCCACGTCGGCATGGGCGACCAGTAGGACGGTTTCGGAGAGATTGCCGACCAGCCGGGTCGCGCTGTCGAGGCGAGAAGAGGCGTCCACGACAACGTAGCGGAAGTGGCCCGCCATAAGGTCGAACAAACGGGCATATTCGGCGGTGGCCGCATCGGAGCCAGCCGGGTTGCTGGCGCCAGCCAGGAGCTGCAGTCCGCCGGAATGGCGCGTCATGAAGCTTTCCAGCAGAGAACTGTCCATGCGATGGAGGTTCCGGATTGCGTCGGCCACCGTGAAGGGCGCCTTCAGATTCAGGTGAAGGACGGTATGGCCCAGCGGGGCCAAATCGACCAGGGCAACATTGCTGTGAGCCGATTGCAGAGCCAGGGCGAGGTTGACGGCGATGGTGGTGGCGCCACTTCCTCCCTTGGCGTTCACCACGGTAAAGACTTTGCCTCGAGGCCCATCGCGCTTGACCTTGCGCTGGTTCGTGGATAGGCGAATGAAGGCTTCCAGCAAGTCGGTGGTGGTGCTCGGGCGTTCGATATATTCTCGGGCCCCGGCGCGCATGGCGCTCACGATGCTCTGCGGTTGCGACATGCTGCCAATAGCGAATACCGCGGTTTCCGGAACTTCCTGCCGAAGCAATTCGATTGCGTTGAGCGCAGCGGAGGGATTTTCGATCGGAACATCGACCAGGATGACATCGGCATGCAAGGCATGCATGCGGGGAATCAATGGATCGGTCGCGGCGGCGGGATAATTGGCAGCGGCGTGCGCGGTACGGGCCACGGAAGTTCCGTCGACCAGGACTTGCAGAACGGCACGTTGCTCGCTGTCGCCCGCGATGATGACTACTGAAAGCTCAGGCATGACACAAAACTACTTTCCACCCCCGGGCTTTTTCCCATCGAACTTGTCGTTGTTGAGGAAAGGCTCAGGGTTATTTGGGAGCGCCGTCGGTTTGACCGCGGGCCCAACCTTTTTCACTGTGCAGAGCACCATCAGTTCGGCATTGCTCCTCTGCGTACTCTTGCTTTTGAAGAACGTGCCCAGGATCGGGATGTCGCCCAGGCCAGGAATCTTGTTCACGAGATTGGTGACCCGATTGTCCATCAGGCCGGCGATCACGAAGCTTTGCCCGTCCTGCAATTCGAACTCGGTATCGGCGCGCCGCGTGCTGAGGGCGGGAATCAGGAATCCGGAAATCTGTAATGCATTGGTGAAGTCGAGCGTACTGACCTCAGGTACAACTTTAAGGTGAATGTTTCCGCTCGGCATGATTACGGGAGTGAACCTCAACTTCACGCCGAATTCCTTGAACTGGATGGTGACCGCGTTGAAACCCTGGCTGGGCTGAACGATGGGAAAGGGGAACTCCCCGCCGGCAAGAAAACTGGCTTCTTTGCCGTTGACCGCGATCAAATTAGGCTCGGCCAGAATCTGGAGCAGGTTCTTGGCCTGGAGCGCCTTAATCACGGCGCCAATATTGAGATCAGTGCGAGTGATAAAGACATTCAGGAAATCGCTGATGTTGACGGTGGGTGGTGTGGCGGTGGTTGTCGTGGTGCTCGTACTGCCGTTGGTGGTAGTGGTGGTGGCAGTGTTGTGAATGGCCACGGATCCGAACTGCCCGGTCTGGATCGTGCCTATCGTGTTGCCCTGGCCTGCGTCAAACAGATTGAAGCCGTATTGCAAAATGGCGGTGCGGTCGACTTCAGCAAACTTCACCTCGAGCAGGACTTCCTGCGCGCCTTTCGGCCCAAATGTCAGAACATTGACAACGTTCTTCGAGTAAGCCTCGGCGATCTTGCCGGCACGCGTGGCCACGGTTTCGTCCGAGACATGTCCCGAAAGCACAATCGCAGAGCGGGAGGGGGTCACCAGGATCTGCTCATCCGGGAAAACGCTCTTTTCTTCTTCGGCCGCAGCGGTCACATCGACATCGACGCGGAGATCGAAGCTTCGGGAACGCTCCAGTTC
>Ga0066661_10000946_pt1 | contig 11021 bp, 8 predicted proteins | sample GraSoiAngelo_110_FD_66454 | JGI IMG/M metagenome (GOLD analysis project Ga0066661, IMG submission 66454) | Grasslands soil microbial communities from the Angelo Coastal Reserve, California, USA - 14_0903_12_30cm | ecosystem: Environmental > Terrestrial > Soil > Grasslands | place: USA... | reverse complement strand
AGCTCGACGGCGGGACGCCAGGTGGTGGGACGCATGTCTGGGAATCGGCCTCCTCGAAGTGCTCGGCCCATCATTCCACCCAGCGCCCCTGCCCCGCCGACTACTTGACCGACGTTCTAGACCGTGTTCGAACACCTCGACGATCGGGCCTGATCGAGCACCGGTGCGTTCAGGGACCGATTCTCAACCCGGCTGGAGACCGGGGCCCGCGTGCCGGCGCTCGCCGCCGGCTCGGTCACCTACGTCGACGCCGTGCCCGAGGACCTGTTCTTCGCGCGGGCGCTGGCATGATCTCTGCCAGCAGGTCTGCGCGAGCAGGGAGCCCTGCATCCGGTAACCTGGGTCCACTTCCGGCGGGTACGAGGGCATGAGGGGCCGGCCCCATGAGTCGCCGATGAAGATCACGTTCTCGGCGCGGGCGATGTACTCGCCCTTGACGAGCTGATGGAGCTGAGCGGCCTTGACCGCGGACTGCTCGAATTGAAGTCCTCCAGGCGCTTGGGTGGGGAAGCCGGCCTCCTGCAGGCGCCGCTCGGCGCGGCGCTGGCCGAGGTCGTCGAGCGGCCGGCGTCTCGTTCCTCGGCCCCTACCTGCCCGCTGGTGACCCGGACCGAGCGCCGGCCGCCGGCGACCGCCAGCCCGTCCAGCTCCCACGCCACGCTCGAGCCCGGCTGATCGACCCAGATCACATGCCGCCCGGCCCTGATCTGGCCCAGTGTGCCCGACGATGCGAACTTGTCGGCGTCGTCCAGCGTCATCGGGACCCTTTCTGGCCTCGCCGCCCGACGTCCGGGCGGTGCTCGATCACCTCGACGACAAGGCTTGGGTGCCGCCGATCGCGGGTCCGAGTGGATTCCGGCTACAGGGACGCAGTGGACGGCACAACCAGCGTCCACCAAGCGCTGACCTACTCACCTTGCCTCGCGCTTGCGACACCCGGTGCCCTCCGTTACCATGCGAGGTCGCCCCGGGTGGCTGGCAGAGCGGAGGTGGAGGTGAGGGACTCGATTGGTGGCTGCATCTTACGTCTGGCGGCGCTGGTTGTACCGCAGGCCCCTCGTCGCCGACGGCGGCCTCGTCCATGAATGCCTGAAGAGCCGGCCGAATGGGAACCAGGACGCCGACTTGCCGGTCATCCTGCTGGCCGGCCCGAGAGGAAGCGGGAAGACCGAGTTGCTGCGTGAGATCCAGAGCCGGTGCCGACTGGTGCCGAACGCCTGGGTCGACTTCGGCAACGACCGGGCGGAGACGACCCGAGACGTACTGATCTCGCTGCGGCGCCAGCTTGGCGTCAGGCGCCGACAGTACGGCCGCATCGCATTCCCGCGCCTCGCCGCCGCGCTACTGGTGGACGGCAATCCGCTCGACGACGACGTCGACAACGCGCGCGGGCAGATCCGGCGCCGGCTGGATGAGTACTTCCTCGCCAGCGCGGTCCGACCTCCGGAAGGCGTGCCGGACCAGGAGTCTGTACTTGAGTTCGAGGTCGACACGAGCGGGCACGTGCGGTTCCGCCTGTCGTTCAGTTTCCTGTGGCAGGCCGGCAACCTGCTACTCACGCTTGCGAGGCTGCTGTGGGCGCTGCCGCGGCGGCGGCGCCGCCTGGCCGCGGTCAAGACCTGGTACCGGAACGTGGACGGAGGCGACTACCTCGACGCGCTGGTCGACCTGAAGCACACCGGCGCGGGCGAGATGGAGCGGACGCTCTGCGAGGCGTTCCTCGCCGATCTCCAGGCGGCGTTCAGCGACGAGCGCTGGGCGTCCCACAGGACGCTCAACGCGATCGCTCTGTTCGATGACGTCCACAGCGAGTGGGGCCACAGGTTCCTCGGTCTGTTGGTGGGAGCCCGGCGCCGCCGTCACGGAGCCGAGGGGAGCCTGCCGCTCGCGATCGTTGCGACCAGCGGACAGGCGAGCGACGACGACCTGACCCCTGAGGCGGAGACGACGACGCTCACGCTCGCAGATTGGGCCAGGCGCCAGACCGCCTGGGCCGAGGAGCGGTCGTCACGGTTCGGCATCCGCCTGCGAGGGCTGACCCCGGACGAGGTTGCCGACGTCGTGGCCGCTGGCGCCGGCGACGTGCCCCATCTGTCCGAGCTGGTCCACCGCCTCACGGCAGGCCACCCATGGATGGTCGCGCTCCTAGTCGACGCGGTCCGGGAGCGCCGGCTGGCCGGGGGAGAGCCGCTGGACCTCCGGCAGCTCTTGGACCTACCGGCTCCGAAGGCGTACGGCGCCGCGGACCGGCACGCCGCTTCCGAAGACACGGTGGCACACCGCGCGCTTGACCACCTGCTGCGCGGTGTGGACGCCGTCAGACGCGAGCTGCTGATCCGGTGGTCGCCCGCGGCCGATGTCGGCCAGATCGTTCGGATGGCACGCCTGTCCGGCACGGCGCCGCCCGATCCGCTGCTAGAGGATGTGACTCTCAGGTCCTGGATGCAGGCTGGTGTCAACCCCGGTCTTCACCCTCTGCTCCGCCGTCTGCTCCTCCGCGAGCTGGCGCGTGATCGGGCCGCCTGGGACGACGCGAGCGAGCGGCTGCGCGCGGACTACGAGCTGCGGCTCGAGGCGCTGGAGGGCCGGCCCGACCTCGATGACGAGAGGAGGCGCGAGCTGGACGACCTGTCGGACCGCGTGTGCTATCACGAACTCGCTCTAGGCCGGCTGGGCCCTGTAGTGAAGCACCTCAAGGCGCTGCTTCTGACGGCCGACGTCGGTCCGTGGCTCGGTCGATTCAAGGCGATCGCCTCGGCACCATGCCTGCCGTACGCCGGCGGGCCGGAGGACAGGGTCGCCACCCTCGTCAAGGACACCATCGACGCCGGAGACGTGGAAAGGGACGACATCGACGAGGTTCTCTGCCTGCTGGTCGCGTGCCGCTGGGTCATCGAAGACCCGCTGGGCGACCCTGAGCTGACGCTGGCGCCGAGGATCAGGCGCCAGTTCGAGCGACTGGCCGACCTGGCAGTGGCGAGACTGACCAGGCCGGCGTTCGTCGCGCTCTACCGTCAGGCGGACTCGTGGCAGCACGTGCTGGACCCTGGGGCGCGAGCGTGAGCGCTCGGCAGCCGCGCGGCGCCTGGGTGAGTCCGCCGTACCCGCTACCGCCACCGCCCGGCCGCTGGCGTCGATACGTCGCGGTCGCCATCGCGGGTCTCCTTGCCGCCGTCGGCACGGGCGCTGCGTTCAGAGCCCTGGTCAAGCCTGCCACCCTGGGGAGCTGCGCGCCAGGCGTGGTCAGGATGGGTCCCGCCAGCGAGTGCGTGGGCGTCACGGACGGCGAATACGGCTACTCGCCGGGCCTGGGGGAAGTGGAATCCAAGATCAGAGCTCAGAACGCCTGGGTGCGCGACCAGCACAGCGCGTACGTCAGCGTCGCCTACCTGGGCGCGATGACGCCGCTGGCGGGCGGTGCGACCATCTCCGCCGTCAGGCGCCAACTGGAGGGCGCCTACGTCGCGCAGATGCTGGCCAACCGACCCGACTCCACCACGCACGGCAGCCCGCTCATCCGGCTCCTGATTGCCAATGACGGCGTCGGCGACGAGCAGTGGCCGTTCGTGGTTGGCGAGTTGGCGAGGCGTGTGCACGGGTCCGACCAACTCGTGGCGGTCACCGGGCTCGGTCTGCCGTCGGCGGCCACAAGCGAGGAGGTGCTCGCTCTGCACGATGAGCACATTCCGATCGTGGGCGCGATGGCGACCTCCGGCGACCTCGTCGCCAAGGGCCTGGCGACCGTCTCCATGCCGGCCAGCGTCGAGGTAGCGGCCGGGGTAGCGTACGAGCGACCGCGAGCGCGCGACGCGGTTCTCGTCTACGACGTAGACAAGACCGACGTCTACGCGAACGAGCTGGCGAACGAGTTCGCCCAGCAGTGGCGCGACGGCTCCCTGGCGCGCGAGCCGTTCAACTCCGCGAACGATCCCACCGGAGACTTTCGACTCATGAGAAACGACCGCAACCTCTGCCGCCCGACGAACACGCAGGGGACGGTCATGGGATCCGATCAGGCGCTCATCTTCTTCGCAGGACGCGAGCCCGAGCTGGAAGGCTTCGTCGAGCAGCTGGCGGCCAACAACTGCCTCGGCCCCTACGAGATCGTCACCGGGCCCGACGCGGCCAACGAGTCGGACGACATGGCGTACCTCTCCAAGCTGAAGCCCCATGGCTCGGTGCTCGTCAACTACGCGGGCCGAACGCTGCCGGCCGAGTGGGCGTATGGCGGTCTGCCAGTCCCCAAGCTGTTTCCCGACTTCCGCGACACGTTCGACAAGAGCTTCCGAGGCGAGACCCTCGACGACGGCCAAGCACTCGTCGGCGGCGACGCGGTGTGGACGGCCATCCAGGTTGTGTTCAACATCCAGGCGATCGGCCCGGTGAAGGTGGACATCGTGGCCAGCGGTCTGTTCCACCTCGGCGGTAGCAACGCCATCGCGAGCGCGAGCGGCTCGATCGATCTTGACAACTGCGGCGACCGGGTGTATCTGCCCGTCGCCGTGGTCCAGATGCAGTTCGACGGAACGGTCAAGAGGATGATCGTGGCATCGCCACAGGTGCCGCCGTCAGCCGCCCTGGCTTGCCCCCAGGGAGGAGGCTAGCGATGCTTGGTCGGACGATCGCGGTGGTCGCTGTGCTCACGCTGACCGGATGCTCGGTCGGGCCCTGGACGAACGCCAGCACCGTCACCATCGGATTCACCGCGACTGGAACCGGCGCCGGGTACACCGCCACCGTGCGCGAGGTGCGGGCGTTCGAACGGGAGAACCCGCGCATTCGGGTCAACATCCTCCAGATGTCGCCGGCCTCGAACCTCGCCTACGTGCAGCTCGCGGGCAAGCTCGGAGACGGCATCCCGTACCCGGACGTGATCTCGTCGGACGTAGTCTGGATCGGTACGCTCGTCAAGAACGGCTGGATCCTGCCGCTGGACGGGTTCCATCCCGACAAGTCCAGGTTTTACCCCACGCAATACGCCGCCGCCAGCTTCGGCGGCCGGCTGTACGCGCTCCCGTGGTTCATCGACGCCGAAGGCCTCTTCTACCGGACCGACCTCGGCTTGGACCGGCCCTCGACGCCGGGGCAGCTCGTGGACGAGGCCCGCGCAGCCCAGCGGGCGGGGATCAAGTACGGGCTTGCGTTCGAGGCAATGAAATTCGAGGGCCTCGTCACCGACTTCATCGACTTCGGCGGAACGGTGGACCTGAAACACCTGGACAGCCCGCAGAACGTCTCTGTCCTACAGTTCATGCACGACCTCGTCTACACGCAGCATGTCGCGCCGCCCGACGTGACGAGGTGGCAGGAGAACGAGGTCAGGGATGCGTTCGTCACCGGACAGGCCGCGTTCGCCATCGACTGGCCATTTGTGTACGCCGACGCTGAGGCGCCCCCGCCCACGTCGGTCGTGGCCGGGAAGACCGCGTGGATGCCCTTCCCGGCCGTCGAGGGCGGCCAGCCGCAGGCCGCGCTCGGAGGATGGGACCTCGTCATCAACGCGCGATCCCAGCACCCCGACGAAGCCTACAAGCTGATCGAGTACCTGCTGCGAACCGGCGTCCAGGTGAACAGGGCCGTCAGCGCCGGCAATCCGCCGGGTGTGGTCGATGCGTATCAGGAGAAGAGCGGCCTGTTCCGGCAAGCGCCGTACTACCGGATGGAGCCAGAGGTATTCCGCTACGCGACGCCGCGGCCGGCCACGTCGAGGTACCCGGAGGTGTCCGACGCGCTCCAGTCCCAGCTCGCTGAGGCCATGAACGACCGAGCAACACCGGCCCAAGCACTAGCTGCCGCCCAGCGCCAGATCGACGCCATCCAGGCGGGCAGCGGCTGACGGACGTCCGCCGTTCGAATTGATCCGTCGGACCCGCCGTCCGCAGTTGGAACTCGCGCGTGTACCTAGCCTAGGGTCCGGTCGGGACGTGAGGATCGAGTTCAGGCGGACTCGGTGGAGTCGGCAGCTTCGAGATGGAAGAAACGGGGCGGTTCGTCGAGGGCCAACGCGTGGAGGATCGTGCGCTGGGCGGTGGTGAGCTCGTTCCGCTCATGGACGAGCCGGGCGCGGCCCGACATCGGGTGGTCCACCCCGCCGAGGCCGCTCTGAGCACGCAGGCTCGTGTCGAGCGGCATGCCTGCGAGGGCGCAATGCCCAACGACATGAACCACTCGACCACTGCGGTGGTGAGCTCGGCCGTCGTCGCTGACGTGGAGCCGTTCGATGTCAAATTCGAACTTGGTTGTTGAGGCTATTGCCGAATACGAAATCCGCCTCGTTCGCCGCCGCCGCTGAAATCTGGTTGGTTGATCGCCAGGCGCGTTCGAACTCTCTCTTTCGAATACAGATCGGCTCGAAATGGCGAGTCAAGCGAAAGATGGTCGGCCGCCCGGGACACTATTCGAACTCTTTTCCTGGCCCCGCCGCCCGACGTACGGGCTGTGTTCGAGCAGTTCGCCGACGGCCGTTGAGCTACTTGTCATCGCGGGTCCGGATGGATTCTGGGCGACGTCCAGGAACGCGGCTCTCGAACTCCATGGGTACGCTGGGCGCAGCTCGCCTGACCGACCTCGAGCACCGACGGTAGGGATCGCGACCCTCCCCGCCCGGCCACCAGGACGACCACTTACAAGCCGCGCAGCACGCCCACGTCGACGCCTGGCCGGATCAGCACCAGGCCGCCGGACGTTGCCAGCGCGTCCGACCACCGCGACGAGCAACGTCCTGATGGGCGATCTACCACCGCGTGCCGCCGTGAACCTCCCCCTCCCCCACCGGCTGCCGGCCGGGTTCAGGTGACGCTGGTGACGCTCAGTCGGGCTCTCTTCCCTTTGCAAACGAGATGCGTCTTGAGGGTTGGAGGGCTCCGGGGGCATGACTAGAAAAGGGAGGGAAAACAGCGTCACCAGCGTCACTAGCGTCACCTCCGTATTCGGATCGAACCCGAACACGGGTGACGCTTGTGCCGGGAGTAGCGTCACCTCGGCCGCCAGTAGCGTCACCTGTGTGGGCGCCGATCTGCGGTGGCCAGTGGCCAAGTCCGTCGGCGGAGGAGCTGATCCGCCTGTCGCCGTCGGCATCGGCGGCGGACCACGGCATGCTGTCCGCGGTGCGTCTGCTCTGGCCCTCCCCCCCAGCCCGGTCGCTGGTAAACGGCGGTCGGCGTCGTGCTCGAGCTGCAGGCGCGCGGCCTCGAGATCGTCGGGCTGTCCCATCCGTCGGTCGCGGCCACGCTGGCGGCGCTCGACATCGAGCCGCGCTGCAAGGTTCGTAAGTCAGGCGCCCATCGCCAGCCGATGTAGCCCGACCCGCGGACGAATCGGCCGTGGGACGATTCCCGACCATCCGGAGTTGCGGGCCAGGCTACCAAGGAGTGCTTCCATGGCCATCGAGTTCTTCTTGAAGATCGAAGGAATCCAGGGCGACAGCAGTGACAAGGTGCACCCGGGCGAGATCCAGTTGCAGTCGTTCAGCTGGGGCGCCGCTCACGTGGTGGCCGCCGGATCGCAGGGTGGTGGTGGTGCCGGCGCTGGCAAGCCGTCACTGGCAGAGTTCTCGTTCACAGCCAGTACCAGCCAGGCATCGCCAGAGCTCTTCTTGGCGGTGGTGACAGGCAAGGTCTTCCCGACTGCCACCGTGACCGGCGTCCGGACGTCGAAGGACCCGATCACCGTGCTGGAGTTGGCGTTCAAGGACGTAGCGATCAGCTCCTACCGGATCGGCGACGTGCCTGATGCGGAGCTCCCTGTCGACCAGGCCGCCTTGACGTTCTCGCAGGTGCGGTACACCTTCACGCCACTGAAGGCGGACGGCAGCGCCGGCACCCCGGTGGTCGCGGGGTGGGATCTCAAAGGCAACCGAACGATCTGACGCTGGAGCTCGGTGTCGCTGCCGCCCGGATCCGGTCGGGCACCCGGTCAGCGAGCACAGCAGCCCGAGCACGACGATGTCGCCACGGCGGATACCGACCTCGACGTTGTCGTCGGACGGAGCGCGAAGTGCAGCAGGGTCCCGGTTCACAAGGCCGGCAACGCTGGCTCTCGTCAGCCCTCCTCGGTGAGCCCGGCCGCGAGCATGACGCGGGTGGCGCTTCCCTCGCTCCATCCGGGCCCTGTGCGCAGTATTCCGATCCTATTGGCTATCGTACGGTGGTGCGACTCGCCAATGTCAACAGAGCGCCGAACAGTATCAGGCTCAGCACCCATGTCACGATCACCACTTGCCTTGGTGCGCCTGCAAGGACGAGGACGACGATCGATATCGCGGCGACTGGTACCACAACGCCAAATGCGATCTTGCCTATCGGTGGCAGCGACTGCCACAGATAGGCGGCACGCGCACCGTAGAACGGGCCGAGCCGCGCTGCGCGACCCCGACGTACTGTCTCTTGGCCGAGTCCCGAGATCCCAATGCCGACGACGCCAGACATGACGCCTAGGATGACCAGCGCCAATGCGATCGTTCGATAAGGTGCGTTGGGCCTGGCCACCTCACTTGCCAACGCGACGACAACTGCGACCGCGACGAGCACAGCGCCAACGGTCATCAGCCGGCCAGACCAGTCCGAAGTCGGTAGCCAACCCATTGCTTGTACAATAGCACGCATTCGCGCACGAGCGAGCGCTATACGGCCTCCGTCAGCGGGTGAGCTCATCGTTGTTCTTTCCTGTGGTCAGCAAATAGAGGACGAGACCAGCGCCGCCAGCGATACCGATGGCGAGACCGATCTTGCCCCAAGGTGGTTTCCCCCCGGTGCCAGGGCCACCGGGTTGTTCCATATCGGTGCCGCGATACAACTCAGCTAGATACTTGTTGCGAGCCGCGAATCCGTTCCGAAGCTGCTGCCACTGTTGATGTTCCCAGACATCGTCTTCCCAGGCTTGTCGGTTCTTGAGCGCCTGACTCGCGACTTCGGAGAGTGTCATCGCAGCAGCGACGGCCGCCGCTAGCGCGACGAGCTGGCCAAGTGCATCAGTCGCGGCGGCAGTCGAGTTGGGTCCGGTTTTCGCCGCTGCCGCCGCAATCGAGATTGCGCAGACGGCTTCCCCGATGATGTCACACGTGTACACGGGCGCCCCGGTCTGCTGCTCATCTTGAGGACCGCCCAAAACGGGCTGCAGAATGCACGCTGCTGGGGCCATAATGCAGGACCCGTTCGGCGTTGGAGGAGGAGGTGGTGGTGCGCAGTTAGGCAGCACGTCACACTGGCTCTGACTGTTCTCCCCGCCATTACTGCCCGCGCTCCCTTGGCCGCCGCCGCCGCCGCCGCCGCCGCCACCGCCGCCACCACCGCTGGTCCCGCCACCGTCATTACCGCAGTTGGGGTCGATCGGATCACACTGGTTGCCTCCAGGAGCGGGAGCGCTGCCGCAACTCGGGTCGCTGGGGTCGCATGTGCTCCCGCAACCGCCTGGTCCGCACTGGTTGCTGTGACCGGTGGGATCGACCCTGATGACCGGGTTTCCACCCACGTACGCGTACGGCGAGAGACCCCAGAGATCGAACCCGCCACCCGGAAGCAAGGTGTCTCCGCTCGTGAACTGTCCGGCCAGTGGGTCGTAGTACCGAGCCCCATAGTAGTCCAGCCCGCTGGTCGCGTCGGACCGCTGCCCAGTGAACCCATACCTCGTCGGCATCGACCCGCTGCTGTATCGCACGCCGCCGTACGGCGCAAACAGCTGTGCCGCGGTCGCACTCCCGCTCCCGTTCAGCGTCACCGTCGCGCTGCCCAGGCCGTCCGAGGCCAGGTAGCTAATCACCCCTCCCACCGACAGCCCGATCCGCTTCCCATCCATGTAGTAGTAAGCCGTCGTCGTGGTTGTGCCGCCGCTGGTCGACAGCTCCTCCACGTCGCCCACGTAGACCGTGGTGGTGGTCGTTCCCGACTGGGTCACCGACTGCTCGACCCGCTGGCCCTGGCCGTCGTAGAGGAACTGGGCTGTCGTGCTCGGGCTCGTCGGTGCGTTCTGCCACGTCGACCGCTCGCCCTCGTTGTTGTAGCCGATCTGCGCGCCCGTCTGTGTACCCGAGCACGTGCTCGAGCTCGACGGCGCACGGCAGGTCATGTTCCCCGCCGCGTCGTAGGCCGCCGTCCACGCTGTGCCGCCTATCGCCGTGGCCGCGTTGACGTGGCCTGCGCTGCCGTAGGTGTAGCTGCCCAGTGGACCGCTGGTCATGCGGCCCATCACGTCGTAGCCGAACGTCTGCGTGTACTGTGCCGCCGTCAGCGTCCCGGCCGTATTGGAGCCGCCGCAGGGCGGCGTGGCCGTCGCCGCGCTGGCCCAGGTCAGCCGATCTTGCTCGTCGTAGCAGAACGACTGGTTGTCGGTCCCACCCGGCATCGTCGTGCCGATCGTGCTCACGTTGCCGGCACCGTCGAAGGTCCGCGACTGGTCGAACATGACCGCGCCGCCGCTGGTCTTGGTGGTCTTCAGGTCGGTCGCACGGTCCACTAGGTCGTAGGTCGCACTGTATGTGTACGTCCCGTTGCCGAGGCTGGCCCCGGTGATCTCACCGAAGGCGCCGCCGATTCCGGTATAGGCCAGGCTGGAGGCCAGCGTCGTCCCGCCCTGGCTGGTCGACACTCCCGACAGCCAGCCCTGGGCGGTGTACGCATTGGTCACGGTCTGGCCGTCCGGGTAGGTCTGGCCAAGCACGTTGCCGGCGTCGTCGTAGCTGCTTTGGGTGGTGTACGCCGCCGGCCGGAACACGACAGTCGACATCAGCCAGGTCGTGCCGATTCCCGTCCCAACCTGTGCATTCGGGGTCGAGCCCAGGCCTGCCGCCTGGTCCTCCACCGCCACCTCTATGTCGCCGGTCGGCGACACGTTGACCCGTCCGCTCCAGCCGCTCCCGTAGCTCAGGCTGTCGTTGAAGCCAGAGTCCACATAGGCGCCGATCGCCAGCTCGTTCGCGGCCGTCACCGAGGCGGTCGCGCCCGAGGACACGTTCCCAGCGCTGCCGGTAGTGCCGCTCGCCATCGCGGTGCGGTCCACGGCGGCCGCGCCCGAGGCCCTCGACAGCC
>Ga0066661_10000945_pt1 | contig 11022 bp, 6 predicted proteins | sample GraSoiAngelo_110_FD_66454 | JGI IMG/M metagenome (GOLD analysis project Ga0066661, IMG submission 66454) | Grasslands soil microbial communities from the Angelo Coastal Reserve, California, USA - 14_0903_12_30cm | ecosystem: Environmental > Terrestrial > Soil > Grasslands | place: USA... | reverse complement strand
GCTTTCCTGCAGCGGCGAAACCGAAGAAATTCTCACCCTGCTGGCCACCATCAAGCGGTTGCAGGTTCCGCTCATCAGCATGACTTGCGATCAGCTTTATAGCGGCAGCAAGCTTTCGACTCTGGCGGCAGCGGCGGAGGTGGCGCTCGATTGCTCGGTTGACAAGGAAGCTTGCTCGCTTGGGCTCGCCCCCACTACGTCCACCACGGCCATGCTGGCCTTGGGAGACGCGCTAGCTGTCGCCCTCTCCGAGAAGCGCGGATTTAAAGAAGAGGATTTTGCCAATCTGCATCCCGGCGGAAAATTAGGGAAACGGTTGGCACGAATCGAAACCCTCATGCACACCGGCGATGCCGTACCGCGGGTGACGCCGCAGACGAAAATGTCAGACGTGATCTACGAAATGTCCCGCAAGAAGCTGGGGGTGACGACAGTGGTCGAAGGGGATAAGCTGGTTGGAATCATCAGCGACGGCGACCTTCGGCGTCTGCTCGAACGGCGTGGCAAAGAGGTGCTCGACCTGAAGGCTGGCGAGTGCATGACACGCGATCCGAAGACCATCGCACCGGGAGAATTCGCGACCACGGCTTTAGCCCTCATGGAAAAAACGAAGATCACGTCCTTGGTGGTCGTGGACGGCAACATGAAATTACAAGGCTTGGTGCATCTGCATGATCTGTGGGGAACGGAGATGGTGTGATTTTGTAATTGGGTAGTCGGGTAGTCGGGTAAGTTTGCGATTTTCGCCCGGTTGCTTCTTTATCCCCTGCGTTCCCGACTGGGTACTCGCTACTCCCATCAATTACAATATTCAATTCCCTGTACTACGGACGTCGAACCATGTATCGCTGGTCTGAGCTGTTTATACCTACGCTGCGCGAGGCGCCCGCCGACGCCGAGGTCGCCAGCCACAAGTTCCTGGTGCGCGCCGGTTACATCCGCCAACTCGCCGCCGGGATCTATTCCTATCTGTTTCTGGGAAATCGCTCGTTCAACAAAATTATCGCGATCGTCCGCCAGGAAATGGACAAGATCGGGCAGGAGTTTTACCTGCCTGCGCTGCATCCGCGCGAACTATGGGAGGCCAGCGGGCGCTGGGCCGTCATGGGCGATACCATGTTCCGCCTGAAAGACCGCAAAGGCGCCGACTTGTGCCTCGGCATGACCGAAGAGGAGGTCATGACCGAAATCGCGCGCAAAGAACTGCGCAGCTACAGGCAGTTGCCACAAATCTGGTACCAGATTCAGAGCAAGTTCCGCGACGAGGCCCGGCCAAAATCAGGCTTGCTGAGAGTGCGGCAATTCATCATGAAGGATTCGTATTCCTTCGACGTCGATGCCGCGGGCTTAGACGTTTCGTATCTCAAGCATCACGACGCTTACTGCCGGATCTTCGACCGCTGCGGGCTGAAATATATTGTTGTGGAGGCCCACTCCGGGGCCATGGGCGGTTCGCAATCGCACGAGTTCATGGTGCGCACCACCGCCGGTGAGGACTTGGTGGTGAGCTGCGAGAAATGTGGCTACGCGGCGAACCTGGAAAGAGCCACTTCCCGGCTGCGTCCCGTAGACGATCTGCCGGCAGAAGGAAACGGCAGGCCTCTCGAAGTCCACACACCAGGACAGAAGACGATCGAGGACGTGGCGCGCTACCTGGGCGTCTCGCCCAAGAACAAGATGAAGACTTTGGCCTACATGGCCGATGAGCGCGATCCGGAAACCGGAAAGACCAGGCCTCGTCCTGTCGTTGTGTTCATGCGGGGTGATCATCAACTCAACGAGACCAAGCTTGCATCCGCAATGGGAGGAAAAGAATTTCGCACCATGCAGGCCGAAGAGATCAAACAGGTGTTCCATTCGCCTGCCGGTTTTCTTGGACCCATCGGCTTGCAAGAGGTCGCAACCGCGAAGGATGGGGATTTCAGTGACGGCGTAATCCTGCTCGTCGATGAAGCGTTGAAAGGTCGGCAGAACCTGATCGGCGGGGCCAACAAGGAGGATTACCACCTCAAGAACATCACACCCGGCAAAGACTTCCAGCCGACCGCCTACGCCGACCTGCGGAGCGTAGCCGCAGGAGAAGACTGCCCCAATTGTGGCCAGGCCCTGCGGGTTGATACCGCGGTCGAGATTGGCCACATTTTCAAGCTCGGTTACAAGTATTCCGAGTCGATGGGCGCGCGGGTGCTCGAGCGCAATGGCAAGGAAGTCACCCCGATCATGGGCAGTTATGGGATTGGCATCGAGCGCATCCTAACCGCGGCCGTCGAGCAGCGTAATGACGAGAACGGCTTTTGGCTGCCGCCGCAAATTGCGCCTTTCGAAATTCTTGTGAGCCCCACCAACGTGGGCGATGACAAAGTGCGCACCACAGCCGAGGAGATCACGCGACGCCTGGAGGCGACGGGTTTCGACGTGTTACTAGATGACAGGGACGAACGGCCAGGGGTGAAGTTCAAAGACGCTGACCTGGTGGGCATACCCTTTCGTGTCACCGTGGGCAAGAAGGTTACCGAAGGCACGGTCGAGGTGGTTCATCGCTCGACACGGGAAATACAGGGTGTTAGCATCGCCGCAATAACGGACTATTTTGAAAAACAATTGCGGGCGAGACGCTGAGCTGGCACTCCTGTGTGTCGCCCGCGGTACACGCTATGGGTACATTTAAATTAATTTTAGGGATAGGTTTGATCGTTAGCCTCATCGTAGTCGGAGTACAGGTCATCCCACCTTATTTCACCAACTACCAGTTTGAAGACGAGCTAAATAATGAGGCCCTGGCGGCTACCTACAGTAACAAGTCGGAAGAGGATATCCGCACCATCGTCTACAAGAAGGCCAAGGACATGGATATTCCGCTTACCCAGGAACAGATTAAGGTGCATCGCACCGGTACGCAGGGGACGGGAAGCCTGCTTATCGAAGTGAACTACACCGTGCACGTGGCTTTGCCGGGTTACCCGCTGGACCTGAATTTTCACGCGGCTACCAAGAATAAGGGGATTTACTGAGTCCCCGCAGTTCATCCGGAAGTGATTTAGAATAGATCAAGGGGTAAGGGTCAGTTGGCCGAACTGGCAAAGCGCGCTGTCCCCAAGAAAGTGCGAGCGAATTACGAAAAAAGCTGGCTCTGGATAACTCTTACGAGCGTCGCATCGTCTGACAAAGTGGCGACTACTCCGACCATTGACCGTGGCCATTAAACTCAAGATCCCGAAAAGCACCGGCCCGAGCACAGGAGGCAGCCGATTGCTGCCCCGTGACCCCCTGCTGCGTGCTGCTTTCCTGGTCTTCGTAACCATCTCTCTGGTAATCGTTGGCTCCTTCTCCTACCTGTACGTCAAGTACGACCGCATTATTGAGAAACGCTTTAAAGGACCTGTGTTCAGCAGCGCCGCCCGAATCTACGCGCTGCCGCAGGCCGTCAAGGTGGGGGAAAAGATCGACGCCAAGGAGATCGCGATGCTGTTGCGCCGTGCCGGATATTCCGAGCGCGACGGACAATCGCCGCTAGGCAGCTACCGTTTGGTGAAGGGCGGGATCGACATTAGCCCGGGAGCGGAGTCTTATCACAGTCCGGATCCGGCGCAAATCCGCTTCAGTGGCGGCCAAGTCGAGGGCATTAAGGACCGCTCGGGAGAACTGGCGGCCTACGAACTCGAGCCGCAACTGGTGACTTCCCTGTTCGACGCTGAACAACGCTCCAAGCGCCAGCTGGTCAAGTACGACGACATTCCGCAGATGATGGTGGATGCAGTTTTGTCCATTGAGGATCGCCGCTTCTTTCAACACAGTGGCGTAAACTACCTGCGGCTGATGGAAGCCGCGTGGGTTGATTTCACGCGACAGAAGCACGAACAGGGCGGTTCCACCATCACCATGCAGCTCTCCCGGGCCTTCTTCCTGTCGCCTGAAAAAACTCTGAAGCGGAAACTGGTGGAGATGCTGATTGCCATTGAACTGGAGCAGAAGTTCAGCAAACAGCAGATTTTCGAGTTCTACGCCAACCGGGTCGATCTCGGACAGCGCGGTTCCTTCACCATCAGCGGATTCGCCGAGGCAGCGCGGGCCTATTTCAACAAGGACCTGAAGGACATCACTCTTCCCGAGGCCGCCTTGCTCGCAGGGCTCATTCAGGCGCCCAGCTATCTTTCTCCTTATCGACATCCCGAGCGGGCGCTGGACCGGCGCAACCTGGTGCTCGAAAGCATGGTCGAAACGCACGCCATCACCAGAGCAGAAGCGGACAAAGCGAAGGCTACCCCGCTGAAGTTAGCTCCACCCAACGTAGAAGCCAGTGATGCGCCTTACTTCGTGGACTTGGTTCGCGACAATTTGATCAACAAGTACAACGAGCGTGAGTTGAATGAACAGTCCTATCGCATCTACACCACGCTCGATCCCGACTTGCAGAAAGCGGCGGCCCAAGCGGTCGAAACGGGAATCAAGCTGGTTGACGAGCAAGTCAAGAAGATGCGTACGCACAAGATCAAGGTGGGCAAGGGCAAGTACGAGACGAAAGTCAAATCCGGACCCGACGCCCAGGTTGCTCTCGTTGCGATGGATCCCCACACGGGTCAAATCCTGGCCCTGGTGGGTGGACGCAATTACGGTTTCAGCCAATTGAATCATGCGGTCGCTAAGCGGCCGACAGGATCAATTTTCAAGCCCTTCGTATATGCGGCGGCTATGAATACTGCGCTTAACCCCACGACCGCGCCGGACGGACAAGCCATGGTTCTCACCCCCGCTTCGATGGTGGAGGATTCCCCCAGTACGTTTTCCTACGGCGACCAGATCTACGAGCCGCGAAATTACAAAGAGGAGTACCACGGCCAGGTTACGGCGCGATACGCGCTCGCGTTGTCGTTAAATAATGCGACTGTAAAACTTGCCGAGGAAGTTGGCTACGACAAGGTGGCTGACCTGGCAAAGTCGGCTGGGATTTCGTCGGTGAAGGCCACACCGGCGATGGCCCTGGGCGCCTACGACGCCACCCCCATCGAGATGGCGGCCGCCTACACTGTCTTTGCCAATGGGGGTACCCGCCTTTCCCCCATCATGATCAATTCTCTGCGCAACAGCCGAGGAGATGTTATCGAGGACTACAACGGCGACAAGAAAGAAGTCCTCGATCCCCGTGTTGCCTACGTGATGACCAACATGATGGAAGGCGTGCTGAACTTTGGCACGGCCTTATCGGTGCGCGCGCGCGGCTTCATGGCTCCGGCAGCGGGCAAAACCGGGAGTTCGCATGACGGCTGGTTTGCCGGCTACACCAGCAACCTGCTCTGCATTGTCTGGGTCGGGTACGATGACTACAGCGATCTGCGGCTGAGCGGTGCGCAAACGGCAGCGCCTATCTGGGCGGAATTCATGAAAAGGGCAGTCACACTGCCCCAGTATTCCGAGGTCAAGCCGTTCACCCAGCCTTCGGGAGTGGTCGACGTCCAACTCGATAATATCACCAATCGTCTGGCAACTCCCTCCTGCCCGGAGACTTACACCGCCGCCTTCGTTGCCGGCACGGAACCGCGCGACACGTGTGATCAGGGGACCGGAATCAAAGGCTTCTTCTCGCGCATCTTCGGCCCAGGGGCCGACAAGCCTTTACCCCCCGCTCCTCCCGGAGTCCAGACGGGACAGGCAACCGATGCCCAGGATCCGGCAAAAAAGAAAAAAGGACTGTTTGGCAAAATTGCAGGTATCTTTAAAGACGACAAATCGTCCTCCGCACCGTCTAACCAGCCAAGCAACAGCACCAATACCAATCCTCATTAGAGGGACTGGAGCGGAGGTAGAGTGTCTGCTCGCGCGGGAGGTACTCTCATGCGTCGGCAAGCCGTTTTTCTGGTCGTAGTTCCTTTCCTGATCGCGTTCTCGAATTCTTACGCCTTACCTCAGGCCCCTTCTCCGGACCGGGTACAGGTCGGGCCTCCGGTTCGCCGTGTCGAACCGCCGTCTCCAACGGCATCCCCAGAAGAACTGGAAATGCGTGGGGATGAACTGCGCGGGGAGAAGGCTTACGCCGACGCCATGGATTATTTCCGCGCCGCCCTGGTCAAAAATCCGAGCAGCCCTCCGGTTTACAACAAAATGGGGATCGTTGAACTGCAGACCTTCCATCTGAAGGAGGCAAAGAAGTATTTCGAGCGCGCCATCAAACTAAAGCGGGATTTCGCTGACGCGCACAACAACCTTGCAGTCGTCTACTACGAACAGAAGAAATACGGCAAGGCGATCAAGCTTTATACAAAGGCGATCGACATCGACCAGAACTCTGCCTCCTATTTCAGCAACTTGGGCGCGGCCTACTTTTCGAAAAAGGAGTTCGAAAACGCGACCCTGGCCTACACCCATGCGATTCAGCTCGACCCGGACATTTTCGAGCGAACTTCCCGCACCGGAGTGGCCGCTCAGCTTCCCTCGCCCGAAGACCGGGCGCGGTACAACTACACCATGGCTAAGCTATACGCCAAGATTGGCTTAACTGAGCGTTCGCTCCAGTTCTTGCGGCGGGCCATGGAGGACGGATACAAAGACATTAGGATGGTGTATAAGGACGCTGAATTCTCGAGCCTGCGGAAGGACCCACGGTTTGCCGAGCTGATGGCCACCAGGCCACCAGCCATCCCGGAATAAGAGATCCGTAAATTTTTGTAAAAATCCGCAACTTTAAGCCACCTGCTAGGTTAGAGTGGGACAAAATACTCCTGAAAACAACAGGGTGAGTAAGGAGAAACGGTACCCCACCGATTGCCTACCCGAGCACGCCCCAAGCAAAGGCAATCGGTGGGCTTGTTTTTTTTGCCCTTGCCTCCTGAGGAACTCCCCTCACGTTTGTACGGCAGTCTACGTATTTTGACCGATTGAAGGTACTCTGCCTTTTTGGCGAGAGTGGCCGCCAGCTAATACCTCTGGCGCGAGCAGAGGCCAATGCTTGGCCGCGACCCGGAAGAGCGACCCGATCCCCCGGGGGCAGTCGCGATTCTCCGGATTCGCTCGCGACCAGGTTCCGCCGAGCCTACGGGCGGGATATGACGCGGGAAGTGCGAAAATACTTCGCTTTGGTGGAACGCCTCGCCCGCTTCGAACCAGATGACAGAACTGAGCCAGGAAAGATTCACGAGCTTATGCGCGAAGGCAACGCTCCCCCGACCCCAGTCGAAAAGGCTGACGGATCAGATTCTGGTGGTGCGAAAGCAGCGTAGCCGCAAAAGGCCACTTTCTATTCAGCGGCACCCTTCTGGGAGGTGGTTGCGGCAGAACTACGCTGTCCGCTGAAGTGCTCGAGTACGTGTTCCCATTTTCCCTGCGCTTTTAGGATGTACTCCACCGCGTCGCGCAAAGCCCCATCGCCTCCCGCATGCTCGATGATGACGTGAGCTTCGTCCTTGACCTCCTCGCGCGCGTTAGGAACCGCTATCGCCAGCCCGCAGTGCCGCATCACCGGCAGGTCAATGACATCATCCCAACGTAGGCCGCTTCTTCCGAGTGCATTCCCTCCCGGCGAAGAATTTCCTGGAACGCGGTTAGCTTCTCGTGAATCCCCTGATGGACGTGCTCCAGCTTCCGACCTCGCGCACGCAGCGCCACCGTTTCAGAGATTAGATTCGCTTCGTGATCAGGCCCATTTTGATGCCGGCCAAACGGGCAAGCGAGACCACCGTGCCGTCGTGGGCATTGAAGCCCTTGGCCTGAACATAGGTTTGGCTGACGAACCCGAAACCACCTTGCCCGCTGTGCCCGGTGGCAGGCTCCTGGGTGGTTAGTTGGGCCCCGGCGGGCGCAGGAAAAATCCAGATCTTCCCGTCGGTCAGCACGCCATCCACGTCAAACAGAAGAAGCTTGATCTTCCTTGCCCCGCGCTTTGGACATGGCCGGAATTTTAGCATTTAAGCTTTGAGCTACTGGCCGCTAGCTGCAAGCAACAACAATCAGCCTCGCTGCTTGCTTGAAGCTTAGTTAGGAGCTAGAAGCTAGTCGCCACGTGGGCTAAGGCGGCTAAGGCAGCTAAGGCAGGCGAACATTTTGCGAAAGTGTCCACTCCGAGTAGAATGATAATGATTAAGAATGACCTCCCTTCCTCTCAGTCTCGGGTGGGCCCACCCGCTGGTTCAAGAGTGGTTTGTGGGCCGATTCGCCACGCCCACAGAACCTCAGGAGCAGGGTTGGCCGCACATCCTGGCCGAGCGAACGACTCTCATCTCAGCGCCCACCGGCTCCGGAAAAACTCTGGCAGCTTTCTTGGCGTGCATCGATCGCCTGGTGCGGAAAGCTGTGGCAGGAAACCTTCAGGACCGAACGGAAGTCCTCTATATTTCGCCGCTCAAAGCGTTAGGCAACGACATCCAGAAGAACCTCGAAGTTCCTCTCGGTGAAATTCTGGGGATGGCCCTCGAGCGCGGTCTGCTCATGCCGGAGATCCGCTCTGCTGTCCGCACCGGCGACACGCTCATGCATGAGCGCCGGGCAATGCTGAAGCGGCCGCCGCACATTCTGGTAACCACTCCGGAATCGCTCTACATCCTGCTTACCGCCGAGAGAAGCCGAGCCATCCTGCGCGATGTCGAAACGGTAATCGTCGATGAGATCCATGCCGTCGCGGACGATAAACGTGGTGCACACCTGACGCTTTCGCTGGAAAGGCTGGAAGCTCTCACGAACCACCCGCCCGCGCGCATCGGACTTTCTGCAACGCAAAAACCAATAGAGGAAGTGGCCCACTTTCTCACGGGTAGCGGCCGACGCGATCCGGTCATCGTCAACGTCGGCCACAAGCGCGATCTCGATCTCGCCGTGGATACTCCCGCCAGCCAGCTCGGCCCCGTGGCCAGCAATGAGATGTGGGACGAGATTTACGACCGCATTGCCGAGCTGGTTCGCCAGCATCGCTCGACCCTGGTTTTCGTCAACACGCGTCGGCTGGCGGAACGCGTCGCACACCATCTGGCCGAGCGGCTCGGCGAAGAGGCAGTAGCAGCTCACCACGGCAGCCTGTCGCGCAAGCTCCGCTTAGCCGCCGAGAAGAAGCTCAAGAACGGCGAGATCAGCGTACTGGTTGCTACGGCCTCGCTCGAGCTCGGGATTGATATCGGTACGGTCGATCTGGTCTGCCAGCTCAGCTCGACGCGCGCCATTGCTGTGGCTCTGCAGCGGGTTGGCCGTTCCGGTCACTGGCGCGGTGCTGTTCCCAAGGGTCGAATATTTGCCATGACCCGAGACGACCTGCTGGAATGCGCAGCCCTGGTGCGAGCCATCCGGCAGGGCGATCTCGATCGCCTGATGATTCCGGAGTCTCCGCTGGACGTGCTGGCCCAGCAGATTGTCGCCTCCTGCGCCGCAGAGGAGTGGCGCGAGGATGATTTGTTCGCCTTAATCCGGCGGGCTTATCCCTACCGCAACCTGCCTCGTGAAGTTTTCGATTCGATCGTCGTGATGCTGTCCGATGGGATTGCTGCTCGCCGTGGACGCTACGGCGCCTATTTGTATCGTGATCAGGTGAATGGCCGGCTGCGCGCCCGCCGTGGCAGCCGTCTGGCTGCCATTACCAGCGGCGGTGCTATTCCAGAGACTGCCTTGTACACGGTGGTTGCCGAACCGGAAGGCGCCACGGTCGGCACGGTTGATGAAGACTTCGCAGTAGAGAGTCTGGCTGGCGATGTCATGCTGCTGGGCAATACGTCCTGGCGAATCCGTCGGATTGAAGGAAAGACAGGGCGCGTAATTGTCGAGGATGCCCATGGCGCGCCCCCGGGAGTTCCTTTCTGGCTGGGCGAGGCGCCTGCGCGCACAGCGGAACTGTCCGCGCATGTCGCCAACCTGCGTCAGGAGATCAGCGATCGGCTTGCTGGTGTCTCGCCGGTAGGCTTCTCGCCCACTCAGCAGGTCGTCGCCGAGACGATTTCTTGGCTGAAAGCGGAATGCGGTCTGGATGACCCCGGAGCCGAACAGATCGTCGAGTACATCCTGCAAGGACGGGCGGTCCTTGGTGCTGTGCCCACTCAGAAAACAATCATCGCTGAGCGCTTTTTCGATGAAGGCGGCGGAATGCAGTTGGTCATCCACGCGCCTTTTGGCGGTCGGATTAACAAAGCCTGGGGACTAGCCCTGCGCAAGCGTTTCTGCCGCAGCTTCAACTTCGAGTTGCAAGCGGCTGCCACCGATAACGGACTTAACATTGCTTTGGGCGAGCAGCACAGTTTCCCTCTTGCCGATGTCTTCCAATTTCTTCAGCCGGAAACGGTGCAGCCGATTCTCGAACAGGCGGCACTCGCAGCGCCCATTTTCGGCACCCGTTGGCGCTGGGATGCCACTCGCGCGCTGGCCCTGTTGCGCTTTCACGGCGGCAAGAAAATTCCACCGCAAATCCAGCGCATGCGTTCCGACGACCTGCTGGCATCGGTTTTCCCCGACGTGGCCGCCTGCCAGGAAAACATCGTCGGCGACATCAAGATTCCCGATCACCCGCTGGTGAGCGAAGTCATGAAGGATGTGCTCACTGAGGCGATGGACATTGAAGGGCTGCGCGGCGTGCTGCGCGGCATCTCCGACAGCGCCATTCGTTGCATTGCCGTCGACACGCCCATCCCATCCCAGTTCTCACACGAAATCCTCAATGCGAATCCATATGCGTATCTCGATGACGCTCCATTAGAAGAACGCCGCGCTCGCGCTGTGGAGATGCGTCGCATTCTGCCGGAATCTGTGTTACAGGAGGTCGGCAAGCTCGATCCCGCAGCTATTGCGCAGGTGCGCGAAGAAGCCTGGCCCGACATCCGCGACCGCGATGAGTTGCATGACGTCCTGCAAACCCTGATCGCGGTTCGCGAAAGCAGCCTCGATCATGGCGACATCCTGAGCGGAGGGGACGGCCAGGAGCCTGCCCTGAGCGATCCCGAGCGGAGCGAAGGGGGGCGACGGGATCTCGCGCGCAGCGATTCGGACACGTGGTCGACCTATTTCAGCGAACTCGCTCGCGAAGGCCGGGCTACCGTCGCCACGGTCGACGGCGGGACGCCC
>Ga0066661_10000942_pt1 | contig 11031 bp, 10 predicted proteins | sample GraSoiAngelo_110_FD_66454 | JGI IMG/M metagenome (GOLD analysis project Ga0066661, IMG submission 66454) | Grasslands soil microbial communities from the Angelo Coastal Reserve, California, USA - 14_0903_12_30cm | ecosystem: Environmental > Terrestrial > Soil > Grasslands | place: USA... | reverse complement strand
CCGGCCGCGCGCCAGGTCGAGCACGTCGGCAAGGGTCGGCACCCCCTGGCCCTGTCCGAGGTCTACGCGCGCAAGCTCGGCCGCGGTGAGGTCGGCAACGGATTCGGGCCGGCGCGCGACCCGTCGCAAGTCCTCGTCGTGGATCACGACGAGCTCTCCATCGCGACTGAGGTACACGTCGACTTCGACCAGGTCGAGCCCGAAATCGATCGCGAGCTCGATCGCACGGACGGTGTTCTCCGGCGCAAGGGCGCTCGCGCCGCGATGCCCGACCGTGCGTGGCCGCTCTCGATCGAGCGTCACGAACCGCTCACGCATCGTTCACTCAGCCATACACCCCAGGCGTAGTCCTCGGCGCTGTCGCGCCTGTGGTCTGCTGCTCCGCAGTAGACTCGCCCCGAATTTGTAGGGGGAGGCGTGTCCATGGGCATCGAGAAGCGCACCGTGGAAGGACGCACCGACGGGGATGCCCAGTACCGCATCTCGCGGCGCCACTTCCTTATCAGCACAGGAGCACTCATCGCAGCGTCAGCATGCAGCACCGCGCCGCCGCAGTCGGCGACGCAAAACCTCCCGGAAGGGACCGTCAAGCTCACGGCGTGGACGATCGGTCCGGACGCCCCGTCGTACTACCGGCGCGACAACCTCATCGCGGCCGGTGAGACGCTCAGCAAGGCGGTCGCGGCCCAGAACCCGAAGACGTCGATCCAGGTCGACGCGACCTTCGAGAGCGGCGGGCAGTGGGGCGACTACCTTCAGAAGTTCACGCTGGCCGCGGAAGCGAAGACTTCGCCGGACATCATCCTCGCTGGCCACGAGAACTTCGCGCCCTGGGTCGGACCCGGGTACATCGTCCCGCTCGACGACCTGATCAAGAAGTACCAGAACGAGGGCGACATCAAGGACGTCATCCCGACGCTCTGGACCGCGATGAAGCTCAAGGGCAAGACGTACGGCGTCCCGCAGGACACTGAGGCCCGCCCGATGTACTACCGCAAGGACCTGCTCGCGAAGATGGGCTGGTCGAAGGACAAGATCGACGGGCTGCCGGACGCCGTGAAGAAGGGCGAGTTCGCGTGGCCGGACTTCGTCGCGACCGCGAAGGAGGCCATCAGCAAGGGCATTGTCGGGCCCGGCATGGGCTGGTACAGCCGGCCCAGCAAGGGCGCCGACATCTACATGTTCTATTACCAGAACGGCGGCGAGACACAGGACTCCGCAACCGCCAAGCTCGTCATCGTGAAGGACGCGTTGCAGAAGCACTTCCAGGTCCACGCTGACGCCGTCGTCAACGACAAGATCATGACGAAGACGATCTACGGCATGGACGCCGGCAAGGAATGGCATCCGACCGTGACCGACGGAAAGGTGCTCTTCTACAACGCCGGCACGTGGACGTGGAAGGACTGGCAGGCGACGTACAAGGTCGCCGAGCAGGCACTGTGGGAGAACGTCGGCTTCATGCTCATCCCGGCCGCGCAGCGCGGCGGCAAGCCCGTCACCGTCTCGCACCCGCTCGCGTACGCCGTGACGTCGAACGCGAAGGATCAGGACCTAGCGTTCCGGCTCATTGCCAACGCGACGACACCCGAGCTCAATTCGAAGCACTCGGTGACGAGCGCGCACCTCGCCGTCCTCACGACGCAGAAGGACGACCCGACGTACAAGCAGGACAAGTTCCTGCTTGCGACGCAGTACATGCTCGACTACACGAAGTTCATCCCGAACCACGCGAAGTTCGGCGTCTACGACGACGTGCTGTACCGCTTCCTCGGCGCGGTCGAGCAAGGACAGTTCACGCCCGCGCAGGCCGTGGACAGTGCCGTGAAGGAGCTGCAGGGCCAGCTGGGGGACGAGCTCATCGTTAGGTAAGCCGATGGCGCGAACGCAGGCGATAGCGCTTCCGCGGGAGCGGCGGACGGCAGCGTGGTGGCGAACGAACGCCACCGCGCTGCTCTTCATGGGACCGGCGATCGTGCTCGTGCTCGTGTTCCTCCTCGCGCCGGTTGTCATCACGTTCGTTATGAGCCTCACCGACCTCGCGACTTCCACCGGCCTCTCCAACTGGCAATGGATCGGCTTCGAGAACTACGCGCGCATGTTCCGCAGCCAGTTCTGGCTGGTCATCCTCGGGAACACGCTCATGTACGTCGCGATCGTCCTCGCGTTCAACGTCATTGTCGGGCTGGGGATCGCGCTCCTCTCGGTGCACATGGAAGCGAAGGCCGGCGGCGTGTTCCGCTCGCTCTGGCTGCTTCCGCGAATCTCGCCCTCGGTCGTCTACGCGCTCATGTGGACGTGGGCTGCGGCCTCACCGCCGTTCGGGATGCTGAACTACATCGTGGCGCCGCTCGGCTTGGAGCCGCGCTTCTGGCTGCAGTCGGACCCCTGGCTCATCGTGATCCTCATCAACGGCTTCGTCGGCGCGTCCTTCGGCATGCTCATCTTCACCAGCGCGATCAGCGCGATTCCGCAGGATCTCTTCCGGGCGGCGCAAGTGGACGGGGCGTCGGCGCTCCAGATCATTCGGCGGATCACGCTCCCCCTCATCAAGTGGCCGATCCTTTTCGTCCTCGTGTACCAAACGATGAGCCTCTTCGCGTCGTACGAGTACATCTACCTCACGACGAACGGCGGCCCAGGTCTCTATGCCACCGAGACCTGGAGCCTGTGGGCATTCCACACCGCGCTGTCGAACTACTACGGCAACCTCGACTTTGCCTACGGCGCGGCGATGGCCGCGATCCTCGTCCTCCTCGGCCTTGGCATCAGCGTCGTGCTGCTGCGAGTGTTCCGTTTCGAGCAGCTCGTCGCGGAGCCGCGTGTGGAGGTGGACTGAGTGGCGGCGGTCGTCGGCGAGCGGGCGCCGAGCACGAACCGCTGGCTCGCCGCGCTGCCGTACGTCGTCCTCGCCCTCGCGACGCTGCCGATCCTCGTGCTCTACGTCTGGCTCTTCTACTCGTCGTTCTTCCCGCGCGTCGAGGGCTTCCGCCCCGTCGGCGACTTCACCTTCGACAACTGGCGCTTCCTCTGGGACCCGCTCTCGGTCCCGCAGATGCGCAATCGCCCGCCGATCGTCCCGCTCACGTTCAACACGTTCATATTCGCCGCGATGACGTCGGCCATCGGACTGCTCGTCTCGTCGATGGCGGGCTACGCGTTCTCGCGGCTCCGCTTCCCGGGTCGGCGGATGTTCCTGGGCAGCGTTCTTCTCCTGCACTCCTTTCCGAGCGTCACGCTCCTCATCGCGCTCTTCGTCGTCCTGCGCGCGCTCGGCCTCTACGACAAGCTCGTCGGCGTGATCCTCGTCCAGACCGCGTTCGCGCTCCCGTTCGGGATCTGGATCATGAAGGGCTTCTTTGACAACATCCCCTGGGACCTCGAGATGTCCGCGCTCGTGGACGGCGCAGGGCGGTTCCGTACCTGGTGGCGCATCATGCTGCCGCTCGTGAAGCCGGGGCTCCTCGCCCTGGCGGTGCTTCTCTTCGTCGAAGGGTGGAACCAGTTCCTCTTGCCATTCGTGTTCATGCCCAGTGGCAGCCAGCAGACGCTCTCGACGCTCGTGAAAGGCATCCTCGGTGAGGGCCGCTTCGTCGACTACGGGCTGCTCACCGCGGTGGGCCTCTACTACATCGCCCCGGTCCTCATCCTCTTCGTCCTCGCGCAGGACCAGCTCATGCGCATCTACGCCGGTGGGGTGAAGGGCTAGCCATGCGCGTCGCACTCGAGCGGCTCACGAAGCGCTTCGGCACCGTCACTGCGGTGCAGGAGCTCGACCTCGAGGTGCGGTCGGGCGAGTTCGTCGCGCTCCTCGGACCATCGGGCTGCGGAAAGACGACGACGCTGCTCATGATCGCGGGGATCTACCGGCCGACGACCGGCACGATCGTCTTCGGCGACCGGCGCGTGGATCATCTCCACCCGAAGGAACGCGGCATCGGCATGGTCTTCCAGAGCTACGCCCTCTACCCGCACATGACCGTCTCCGAGAACATCGCGTTCCCGCTGGAGCTGCAACGCGCAATCACCAGGCCGGATCGCGAGGCGCGCGTGCGCGAAGCCGCCGCGAAGGTGCAGGTCGACGAGCTCCTGGACCGCCGTCCGGCGCAGCTCTCCGGCGGACAGCAGCAGCGCGTCGCACTTGCGCGCGCGCTCGTGAAGCGGCCCGACATCCTTCTCCTCGACGAGCCGCTCTCCAACCTCGACGCACGTCTGCGCCACGATATGCGCGGCGAGATCAAGCGACTGCAAAAAGAGGTCGGAATCACGTCGATCTTCGTGACACACGATCAGCTCGAGGCGCTGAGCATGGCCGATCGCGTCGCCGTCATGCGCGACGGCCGGCTTCAGGCTTACGCGACCCCGGACGAGCTGTACGCGCACCCGGTGAATCGCTTCGTCGCTGGCTTCATCGGCTCACCACCGATGAACTTCATTCCGGCCGACCTCGCGGCCCGCAATGGCGACCTCGTCGCGCGCGCGCAGGACATCGAGCTCCCGCTTCCGCCCGCGCAGCGACCGCGCGGGAACGCGGCGGGCGCGACCGTGGGTGTGCGGCCGGAGCACATCGCAATCGTTGCGCCCGGCGAGGGTCAGGCAGCCGGTGAGGTATATGTCGTGGAGCCGGTCGGCAGGGAGCAGATCGTCGATGTCCAGGTGGGCGGTCGCGTGCTGCGTGTTGTCGCGCCGCCCGGCTATGGCGGCAAGATCGGCGACAGGATCGGACTCCGTTTTGCGCCGGAACGGCTCCATCTCTTCGACCCGCAGAGCGGGGACCGGCTCGCCTGATCTCTCAACGCGTTCCCTCCGACGCGAACCCGCTTTCCCTCATCCGTACTGGAGATCGACGCGTCGTGGAGCTCAAGGCGCATCGAGCTGCTTGGAGCGGTCGTCATGGGGAGAACTCGCTTGCCGGCCTTCGCGAGTGCTACGCCGAACGCGTCGCCCGCATCGAGATCGACTTCCTCTTCCACGGCGAGGACTTCCTCGTGACCCACAACCAGCCACGGCGCGGTGCAACGCTGCCGACACTCCGGCAAGCGCTCGAGATCGTTCGGTCGACGCCGGACGGGCCGACCGTCCTCATGCTCGATGCAAAAGGCGACGCGCCCTGGCCGAAGGAGCGCGTCACGCAACTCGTGCGGCTGGTCGAGCCGGTGCGCGATCGCATCTTCTTCGGCAGTCCGGCGGACTGGAACCTTCGGCGCCTGCGCGACGTCGATCCCGCGCTCACGTTGGCGTTCGACCCGCAGTACTACCTCACATGGAGCTCGAAGACCGAGAAGCTTCCGGGACGCGTCGGCGCGTACGGTTATCAGGACACGCACCCGCTCGCCCTGCGCCGCGCGGGACCGACAGCCGACTATCTCCGCGAGCGGTTCGAGATGCTGCTCGCGCTCGTTCCTGACGCGCGCGAGGTCCATCTGCGCCTGGGGTTCTTCGAGCGAATGCTCGACGACGGGTTCAACGCCGCCGAATTCCTGCATGAGGCCGGCAAGTTGGTGGATGTCTGGACGATCGACGCGGGGACGCGGCGCTGGCGCGAGCGGGTCAGCCGTGCAATCGCCTCCGGCGCCGACATCGTGACCACGAACACGCCGCGCGAGCTCGCGGCGGCCTTCGCCTAAGGTCGGCTCGTGCCCAGACCCAACTTCGTTGTCATCCTCACCGACGATCAGGCATACGGCGATCTCGGCTGCATAGTGCGCCTTCTCAGGACGAGGTCATCCGCGCCTATCTCGAGAGCGATCCCGCGGAACGCCTGAATCTGCGCGAACAGCACCGCGAGCTCGTTGTCGAGCTCCGCGGGGATGCGACCCGTTGGCGACAGGCGATCGAGGACCGGTGGGAGAAGCACTGGCGGCCACTTTTCGCCGGGGTGGGCACGACCAGCTGGCGCTCGTGGACTAGCGCGTGCCGAGCCACTCCACGAGGCGCTCGCGGCAGAAACGCTCGCGTTCTGGCAGCTCGTTCGAGCGGTACCAGACGATCCCCGCGAGGAGCAGGTAGACCTCGTAAATCTCAGCCCGCCGCCGCGCCGCGTTGTCGTCGACGTGGGCATAGGCATCGCGGAACGGCGCGACCATCGCCGGGCACGCGGGCAGGGTCCAGCTCTCGATGCGGACGAGATCGAGAAGCGGATCGCGGCCGCGTGCGCGCTCGAAGTCGAGGAAGGCTACGAAATGCCAACCGTCGGCTCGCTTCTGCAGCAGGAGGTTGGCAAGGTTCAGGTCGTCGTGCGTCAGCCGCCGCTCGACGCCTTCGAGCGCGTCACGTCGCGCTTCGTAATAGCTGATCACGGTCGCGTGCGACTCCTGATCGAGCGCGTCCAGAAAGCGGCACTCCGCCGCGCGCGTGCGGAGCCGATCGTCGAGCTCCGTCGACCACGGCATCGGCGTGTCGACGTACTCGACGCGGTGCATGACTCGCAGGCCCGATCCCAGCTCCTCGCCGACGCGATGCTGGTCGGTGAACGAGAGGGCGTCGAGAGAGCGTGCCGCATCCTCCCCGGAGATGAAGTCCTGGATGTAATACGGGACGTCGAGCGTGTGCTTGTCGACGTCGTACCAGCGCACCGCGGGATGCGGAACGCGCTTGTCCCGCAGGAGCTCCGCGAGATGCAGGAACCGGCGCATCCGACCGGGGTGCGGACGGCGATGGACCTTGAAGAGGAACTGCTCCCCGCCCGGTGTGGTGAGGAGATACGCGTGGTGCGATCGTCCGCGCGGCCACGGCTCGACGCGGACCCGGGCGAGCGCGCCGCCCGAGATCTCGTCGGCTGCCTGTGCGACCTCGTCCTGCGAGGGCGGGACGGTGAGCGTGCGCATGGCCGCGACGAATCTAGCGGCGCGGCGGCCTAGGCGCAGAGAGTGCGTGCGAGCTGCGCCGCTACTTGAGCGTTGGAGCGCAGGAGCGCGATGTTCGCGTCGAGCGCGCGGTAGTGGGTGGCATCACCGAGCGCCCGCAGGAGGTACGGGGTGAGGTCCGCGCCGCGGATCCCGTCGCGCTGCGCGGCGGCGATGGCTTTACGCACTTGGCCCTCGACCTCGTCGCGTTCGAGTGCGGATTCGACGGGCACGGGGACACAGAGGAGCATGCCCGCACCTCGCGCGAGCTGCTCCCTGGCGATGCGCGCCGCACCGAGCGCGTCGTTCACGCGGTACGCCAGACGGAGCCCGCTCGACCGCACGTAAAACGCGGGGAACTCGTCGGTGCCGTAGCCGAGGACGGGCACGCCCAGCGTTTCGAGCCGCTCGAGCGTGAGCGCGAGATCCAGCACAAACTTCGCTCCGGCGCTCACGACCACGACCGGATGCCGCGCGATGGCTTCGAGGTCGGCCGATTCGTCGAAGCTTCGTTCCGCGCCGCGGTGCACGCCGCCGATCCCTCCGGTCGCCACCACCTGAATGCCGGCTTCCGCGGCGATCTCCACCGTTGCGGCGACCGTCGTGGCGCCGAGAGAACGCGCGGCGAGGACCGGGGCCATGTCGCGTAGCGACACCTTCGCGACGCCGGTCTCATTGGCCAGACGCCCGAGGAGCACGTCTCCGGCGCCCACAACGGCGACGCCGTCGTGAAGCGCGATCGTCGCCGGCACCACGCCGAGCGCGCGAATCTCTGTCTCGAGCGCCTTCGCGGTGTCCAGGTTGCGCGGGCGCGGCAGGCCGTGCGCGATGACCGTCGATTCCAGCGCGACGACCGCGGCGTTTGCGGCGAGGGCCTTCGCGACCTCGGGCGCGACCGCGAGCTTCATCGCCGGCCTGACCCGTGACCCTGTTCGCCGCTCTGGCCCGCAAGGAGCTCGGCGGCGTGGGGGAGCACCGGAAGAAGGACCTCGAGCGATTCGCGGACGGCGCGGGGCGAGCCAGGGAGATTCACGACCAAGACCGATCCGACGCTGCCGGCCACACCGCGCGAGAGCATTCCGTGCGCGTTCTTCTCGAGCGATTTCGCGCGGAGCGCCTCCGCGATTCCCGGCACCTCGCGATCGATCACCCGCCGAGTGGCCTCGGGCGTCACGTCATTGGGCGAGAGTCCGGTGCCTCCGGTCGTGAGGACGACGTTGGCACCGGCGCGGACCGCGCCAAGTATCGCCGTGGCCACGCGCTCGACGTCGTCCGGCACGAGCGCTTCGTGGACCACTTCCATTCCCGCGGCAACGAGACCCTCGCGCATCACCGGGCCGCTCTCATCGACACGCTCGCCGGCGGCGCCCTTCGTGCTCACCGTGATGATCCCAGCCCTCAGAGTCACGAAGAGCGGTACGTCCCCGACTTCCCACCGGTCTTTTCGACGAGGCGGACGTCCGTGAGGGTCGCGCCGCGCTCGACGGACTTGAGCATGTCGTACAGCGTGAGGCCGGCGACCGACACCGCGGTGAGCGCTTCCATCTCGACGCCGGTCTGCGCGGTCGTCGCGACCGTCGCTTCGATCGCGATCCCGTCGGACCCGAGGACGAGATCGACCGAGGCATGTGTGAGGGGCAGGGGATGAGTGAGGGGTATGAGGTCGCTCGTGCGCTTTGCCGCCATGATGCCTGCGAGGCGCGCCGCGGCGAGGACGTCGCCTTTCGGGGTCGCGCCGTCACGCACGAGCTCGATTGTCGAGGGCGACACGCGCAGCAAACCGCGCGCGACCGCGCGTCGCTCGGTCACCGCCTTCGCGCCGACGTCGACCATCCGCGCCGCCCCTTTGCGATCGATGTGCGTGAGCCTCTTGCGCGCCGGACTCATGGTGCCTCCGGCTGCTCGGTCAGGATCACGTCGACGGTCTCGCCCGCTTCGAAGCGCGACGGCCCAACCGGTAGGTCGATGAGGCAGTTGGCGAGCGACATCGATCGGAGGATGCCCGAACCCTGCGGTCCGGTGAGACGGACCGTGCCGGCGTCCGGGTCGTGCACGCCCCGCGCGAAGACGCGGAGCGACGCGACCTTGTCGGCCGGCTCGAGGAGGCGCGCCTTCGCACGCGGGCGAGCCACGTGTGCGCGGCCCTGCATTCGAAGCAGCGCCGGCCGGACGAATATCTCGAACGTCAGGAGCGCCGACACGGTGTTGCCGGGCAAGCCGAAGATCGGCACGCGGCGGTCGCCATCCTTCAGCTCGCCGAAGGCGAGGGGGCGCCCCGGACGGATGGCGATCGCCCAGAAGTCGATCGTCCCGAGCTCCGAGAGCACCGGCTTCAGGTGGTCGTGGTCGCCGACCGACACGCCGCCGCTCGTCACGATCGCATCCGCCGCGATGCCCTCGCGGAGGGCCGCGCGCAGGGCCTCGGGCGAGTCGCGCACGATGCCTCGGACCCACGGCTCCGCACCGGCCGCGCGGACGGCCGACGCGAGCGTGTAGCGGTTGGAGTCGCGGATCTGCCCGCGCCCGAGCGGCGCGTCGAGGTCGACGATCTCGTCCCCTGTCGAGAACACGGCCACCCGCGGACGCTTGCGCACGCGCACCCGTGCGCGCCCGACCGACGCGAGGAGGCCGATCTCGGCGGGACGAAGCACCGTTCCGTTCGTGAGGATGGTCTCTCCCTTGCGCAGATCTTCGCCGGCTTGCCTTGTCGCCATGCCCTTCGGCGTCGCCGCGGTGATGGTCACGAGGTCGCTCGCGTTATCGGTATCTTCGACGCGCACGACGGTGTCGGCGCCCTCGGGCATCGGCGCGCCGGTCATGATCCGCATCGCCTCGCCGGGCCCGACGGTTCGGTCGGGGAATCCCCCCGCCGCGACCTCACCGACCACCCGCAGCTCGACCGGAGCCGACGCCACGTCATCACCACGTACCGCGTACCCATCCATCGCGGAGTTGCGGAACGGCGGCACGTCACGGTCCGCGGCGATGTCCTCCGCAAGCACGAGACCGAGCGCGTCGAGTAAGGGTGTCTCCACCGCGGGGAGGGTCGGCACGCCACCCAGGACCCGGGCGAGCGCATCGTCTGCGCTCATGAGGCGCTGCGCGGGCTTCGCCGCGGTCGCGCTTTTCGGCATGGCGCGAGTTTAGGCCGGGTAGACGGTGATCTCGGTCGCCTTCACGCTCACCCAGATCTCGCCACCCTCGGCGAGATCGAGCTCCCTGACCGCGGCCGGAGTGACCTCCGCGATGATCGGCATCTCGCCATCGACGCCGACGCGCACGCGATCGCCCTGATAGTCGAGCGCCGATGTACGGCCTCGCCATACGTTGCGCGGCGAGCCTTCGGGTCGGGCGCGATGCAACGCGACGGCACGCGGATGGATCACCGCGAAGACCTCGCCGTCGACAGCGTCGGCCGACTGAAGCGATGCGCCGCCCGCGACCGCAACCTGCCCAGCCGCCGACGTGCCGCGGAGGAGGTTCACGCCGACGAGGTCCGCGATGTAGCGCGACCTCGGCCGCTGGGTGACGGCGGCGGGCGACCCCGTCTGAATTACGCGGCCGCCCTCGAGGATCACCAGGCGATCGGCGAGTGCAAGCGCTTCGAGCGGATCGTGCGTGATGACGATGCGAACGCCGGCGAACGACGCGAGATGTCGCTTGAGGTCGCGTCGCACCGAGCCACGCGCCGAGGCGTCGAGCGCTGCCAGCGGCTCGTCGAGGAGGAGGACGCGCGGATCGATCGCGAGTGCGCGCGCGAGAGCCACCTTTTGCGCCTGGCCGCCCGAGAGCGCGCCGGGCCTTGCGTTCGCATGCTCGCTCAGGCCCAGCCGATCGAGCCAGGAGCCGGCGCGGACGCGTGCGTCCCGCGCCGCGACACCACGCGCTCGAAGACCGAAGGCGACGTTCTCGAGCGCGGAGAGATGCGGGAAGAGGAGGTAATCCTGGAACACGACGCCGATCGGGCGGCGCTCCGGCGGGAGGTGGATTCGCAGCGCCACGTCCTCGAGCACGACCGCGTCGACCTCGACGCGTCCTCTGTCCAGCGGGACGAGACCGGCGACCGCCCGGAGGAACGTGGACTTCCCCGCGCCGTTCGGCCCGAGCACGGCCACGATCTCGCCAGGCGCGGCGTCGATGGTGACGTCGAGATCGAGAGTGCCGAGGCGAAGGGCGACCCGCGCCG
>Ga0066661_10000941_pt1 | contig 11050 bp, 10 predicted proteins | sample GraSoiAngelo_110_FD_66454 | JGI IMG/M metagenome (GOLD analysis project Ga0066661, IMG submission 66454) | Grasslands soil microbial communities from the Angelo Coastal Reserve, California, USA - 14_0903_12_30cm | ecosystem: Environmental > Terrestrial > Soil > Grasslands | place: USA... | reverse complement strand
TTTTCGTCGCCGTGTGCGGTGATGAATATAATCGGAACCCTGCAACGTTCGGCGTTCAGCTTGGTCTGTAGCTCAAGACCGGACATTCCCGGCATTCGGATGTCTGCGATCAAACAGGCAATCTGATGCTGTTTGCCGGACTTCAGGAATTCTTCCGCCGAGGCAAACGATTGTGCAGGAAATTCGGCACTTTGCAGCAAGCCCTGCAGGGCTCTGCGCATCGAATCATCGTCGTCGACGATCGCTACTAGTTTGGTCTTTCCCTGAGTCTCCATGGCTGAAATCTAGCAGTGTCACCAGAGGCGCGGCAATTATACTTTGGTATAGTCTCCGACTATCGCCCCGATCAAGCGGAGAGCCACAATCTAGAGAGGGTTGAGAAAGCGGCACTTAAAACGGGAGGGCTGAGAACTGGCAAACTGGTGCGTGTTACAACAGGGCGTTGGCATTAGGCTACTTTTTGCCGGGTGAAAGCTCCAGTTTTGCGGCCATTCTAACCAAGTCTGCCAGCGAGCCGGCCTGCATCTTCCGCATTACGTGGCCGCGATGGATCTTCACTGTGATTTCGCTGGTCCCGAGATCAGAGGCTATTTGCTTATTGAGCATGCCCGAAACAACCAGGCCCATGACTTCGCGCTCGCGCGCGGTCAGCCCGTCGTAGCGTTTTCGCAACTCGGCGAGGTTACTCTGCTGTTGGCGAGCTACACGGTCGCGATCCAAAGCCTGGCGAATCGCATCCAGCAAGTCTTGATCCTGGAAAGGCTTGGTAAGAAACTCCACTGCACCGGATTTCATGGCTTTCACCGTCATCGGAATATCCCCATGGCCGGTGATGAAGATGATGGGAATTTGTATGCCGGCCTCAGCCAGCTCGCGCTGCAAGTCGAGACCGTTGAGTCCTGGAAGACTCACGTCGAGGACCAGGCAGCTTGGCCCGCCCGGAGGCTTGTTGCGCAAAAATTCTTCCGCTGTCCCGAAGGATGCGCACCGTAACTTTGCTGATTTCAGCAATCCTTGGATGGACGCACGCACACCGGCATCGTCGTCAACGACGAACACTGTGGGAACGTCTGCGGGCGTCATTCAGGCGCCCCGGCCTTGGTCGGTAGACTGAAACAGAAGCTTGCGCCGCGCGGTGAGTTGTTCTCAGCCCACAACCGGCCGCCATGCGATTCCACGATGGAGCGGCTAATGCGAAGTCCCATACCGGTGCCGTGGGGTTTGGTAGTAAAGAAAGCATTGAAGATCTGGTTCGCCTGCTGCGGGGGAAGCCCTATACCGGTGTCACTGACCGAGACCAAAAGTTGCTCGTTTTCCGCTCGCTGCGACCTGATGGCGAGCTCCCGTGGCCCATCCTCGTCCTTCATCGCTTCGATGCCATTGATCATCAGGTTCATCAGCACCTGCTGCACTTGCACGCGGTCGGCCATGACCTTGGGAGGATCTGCCGCAAGGTTGGTCGCGACCAATATGTTGAATCGCGTAGTCTCGCCGCGGAGAAGAACAGTCATCTCTTGAATAATCTCGTTTACATCCACGAGCTCCCGTTGCGAACTATCCTTCTTGAAGAGCTGGCGGGTCCGGCTGATGATTTCCGCCGCGCGCTTTCCGTCGTTCACGATTCTCATGGCGGCCGCGCGCGCCTCTTCGAGGTTTGGAGTGTCGGCCGCGAGCCAGCGCAAGCAGGTATTAGCGTTGGTGCTAGCTGCGGCGATTGGTTGATTCACTTCGTGCGCCAGCGAAGCGGTCAGCTCTCCCATGGTGGTCACACGGTTGACGCGTGCGAGATCCGCCTGCGCCTGGCGCAAAGCCTCCAGCGCTTCTTCAGCCTGCTTTCTCTCAACGGCAATGCTCGCAAGATGGACGATTTGCCTTATAAAACTGTGGTCTAGCGCAGTAGGGCTGCGCGGTTCGCGATAGTAGATCGCAAAGGTCCCCAACACCTTTCCTGCTGAGGAGAGTATCGGCGTGGACCAGCACGCTCGTAGCCCATGTGCCAGGGCCACATCGCGGTAATCGGCCCACAGTGGGTCCGTGTTGATGTCGGAGACGATCACTGGCTCTGCACGGTAAGCGGCCGTTCCACACGAACCCGCGAACGGGCCGATGGCCACGCCATCAATTGCCTCATTGTAGGGGCCTGGCAAGCTAGGCGCCGCTCCATGCCGAAGACGGTTGGCGCTTGGATCCACCAAAAGGATCGAAGACAGAGAACCGCTTGCCAGTTCTTCGACAAGTCGGCATATAGCATCGAGGATGAGACCGCGAGAATCACCCCTGGCTATCATCTCGAGGAGCCGGTTCTCGCGGGCCAGCAATACCTCGGCGCGCTTTTGCTCGGTGATGTCCGTCGAGCTACCCACGAATTCCACCAAATCCCCGGATGCGTTTAAAACGGGATGGCCGACGGTGTGGATGTATTTGACCGTGCCGTCCGGAAGAAGAATTCGAAATTCCAATTCGTAATCCGACGCTCCAGCGATGGCTCGCTCGATTACCCCCTGCCATTTGGCCCGATCGTCCGGATGGACGCGCCGCAGCCGTTCTTCCCAAGTCGGCGGGCCCTTCTCTGGATCGAAGCCATATAGGCGATACCATTCCTCGGACAGATGCAAGGCGTCTCTTCCCGCTACCTGCCAGGCCCAACTCCCTGTATGCGTGAGCCTCTGCGCTTCCGCCACGTAACTCTCGCTCCGCCGCAACGCTTCTTCCGCCCGCTTTGCTGCGGTGACGTCCATTACCGCTCCAACAAACTCGATTTCGCCCGACTCATCTCTTTGAGCATGAGCCACAACGCGGACATACTTCACGAAACCGTCCGGCATCAACAAGCGATGTTCAAAATCAAAATCCCTCCCGTCCCGCGACGCGCGCTGGATGGTCTGTTTCACGAAGGCAGCGTCTTGCGGATGAACCCGTTTGAGAACAAGTTCCACGGTCGGTTTCGTCGATCGGTCGTATCGGAAGATTCGAAAGGTTTCCTCGGACCAGATGATCTCGTCGGTGGACGGCTTCCAGCCGAAGCTACCCGTATGACTGAGCCTTTGCGCTTCCGCCAAGTAAGCCTCGCTTTGCTGCAGCTTCTCTTCCTGCAATTCCAAGGTCTGCGCAGCGAATCGCCTATCCACCCAGGACGTCAGCAGAGCCAGCCCAAGGACGGTAAAAGTGACGGCGGCAATTCCGCCGGTGCCAAGTATGGAGATGCTTACGGCATGAGACAGATCCAGCGGCATGCCGGAGGGGGTGAAACTGGCGGCGGCCATGCCGGTGTAATGCATGACGGGGATCGCGGCACCCATCACGACGGCTCCAGCTAACTTTTCCCAGCCGATCCCCGTTTTCGCGTTTCGGAAGTGAAAGGTAATCCATAGCGCAGCGAGAGAAATCAGAACCGCGAAGACGACGGACAGGACCACGAGAAAGGATTTAAACTGGCATATGGCAGGTAAACGCATGGCGGCCATGCCGATGTAATGCATGCCTGCAATACCCGCACCCATTAGGACACTTCCGGCGAACGCTCGGAACCAACCCATTTTCTGCTGGCTCACCACGCCCAGCGCGACGACCGAAGCGACAATAGCAGCAAACAGTGACAGCAGAACGGTCGGCCAATGGTAGGCCACGGGAATCGGCAGGATGAACGCCAGCATCCCAATGTAGTGCATGGACCAAATGCCAGTCCCCATCGCACCGGCCCCGCCCAGCAGCCAAACCGCGCGAGTCCAACCGCGCGCGGCCGTTACGCGACCTGCGAGATCCAGAGCAGCGTACGACGCAAACATGGCGATCAACACCGAAAGTGCCACGAGTGCGTAGTTGTACGAGCCAATCAAGTTCACGGCAGCCATGTGACTCCCTCCGGTTGCCGCCCGGAACAGTCGCCTCGCGCTTCAATCAAAAATCAGCCATCTCCCGGAGCGCCAGCGAGCGTCTGTGGGGTTCATTCGTTTGCCTCGATTTTCGTAGGTAGAGCGAAATAAAAACTTGCTCCGTGCGGAGAGTTGTCAGCGGCCCACAAGCGCCCACCATGCGAGTCAACGATGGAGCGGCTGATGCTAAGCCCCATGCCGGTGCCGTAAGGCTTCGTTGTAAAAAACGCGTTGAAGATCTGGTCAGCCTGCTGCGGGGCAAGCCCTACGCCGGTATCGCTGACAGACACCAGAACTTCGTGTTTCTCCGTTCTCTGCGACTTGACGGCCAACTCGCGCACCCCATCCACTTCCTTCATCGCATCGATGCTGTTCACGATGAGATTCATCAGCACCTGTTGCAATTGCATTCGATCTCCCATGATCCGGGGAAGGTCTGCAGGTAGGTCCACCCGGACTGTTATGTTGTATCGTGTTGCCTCGCTGCGCAAGAGGACGATCATCTCTCGAATGGCTTCGTTGACGTCCACCAACTCCCGTTGCGGAGTACCCTTCTTGAAAAGCAGGCGGACCCGACTGATGATGCCCGCCGCACGGGTTGCATCTTTAACGATTCTTGATGCAGCCTCGCGCGCCTCTTCCAGATCGGGGTGATCGCGAGTAAGCCAGCGCAAGCAGGTATTGGCGTTGGTAAGGGCTGCAGCGATCGGTTGATTCACCTCGTGCGCCAGGGAAGCGGTCAGCTCTCCCATGGTGGTCACTCGGTTGACACGTGCGAGATCCGCTTGCGCCTGGCGCAGCGCCTCCTCGGCCCGTTTGCTGGCACTGATGTCCATCGAGCTACCCACAAATTGCACCAAATCCCCGGATGCGCTCAAAACCGGATGGCCGACTGTGTGGATGTGTTTGACCGTGCCATCGGGAAGAAGGATTCGAAATTCCACCTCGTAATCCGATTTTTCACCGATTGCTCGATCGGTTGCCTCCTGCCACTTGGCCCGATCCTCAGGATGAATACGCTGCAGCCGTTTTTTCCAAGCCGGCAAGCCCTCTTCTGGATCGAAGCCATATATGCGGTACCATTCCTCGGAGAGATGCAAGGCTTCTCTTCCCGCCACGCGCCAGGCCCAACTCCCGGTGTGCGTGAGCTTCTGCGCTTCTGCCAGATAACCCTCGCTGCGCCGCAACGATTCTTCCGCATGCTTGCGCTCCAGGCTCTCTGTTTGCAATGCCTGGTTGCTTCTCTGGAGCTCTTGAACTGTTCCTCTCAGGTCATCGCGCGCGCGCCTTAGCGATTCCGTGGCGCTTCTTTGAGCAGCGCTCAGCGATCCGACAAACACGGCTGACACCGTGAATATGATAAGGCGTGGCATTTCTCCGGGCTTTGCACCCAACGAATAGATCGGAGGCAAGAAGTAATAATAGAAGGCGGGAGCGGAGAGGGCCGTTGCGAGCAATCCTGGCCGGATTCCACCGAACCATGCACTCAATATGACTGCGCAAAGAAAGAGTGACACGGGAGCATCTCGCAAATGAAGCGCCGGCCACCGTGAAATGATCAGGGCCGCAGCGACCGAAAGGATAGCAATCCAATAGCTCCAAATCGCAGGCGGCTTGCGCCGCAAAAGAGGATTTGACCTGGGCATGCTTCTGCTCCAGCAAAAGAGCGTGTTGCTCTCCGCGATCAAATCTTAACATCCGAAAGTATCCTCCCCCGGCTAGGTCAGTCATTTGCCGGATGTCGGCCTTCCTCCGGCCAGGGCTAGCTTCCTTCGACACGTCCAGTCCTATAGACGGAGTGCCAACACTCTGACAGGTTTCTTGTTGACCCACAGCGCCAAGGCGCTCATGAATCGGCGTATCTCCCGCTCTGCCAGCAATTTCCAAGCTGTATTCGTCAATCGCAGTCTCTGGCATGAAGATTGCTTGCTTTAGTGGCGGCTGGCGTTTTCCCGGTGAATAGAATTCGCAACGAGCTAGCGCCAACCTGACAGCGATGCCAGACCAGAAAACGGGACGCAGAGAGGAGTGCAACCATGAAATCTCTTTCCATTCTCGACTGGTATCGCATTCTGCGCGCGCATTATCAGTGGACGATATTCCAGTCCATTCGATATGCACTTTGGCTGGCGCGCTAGTTGGTTTCTTTACTTTGTGTCGCAGTGGCGGCGAAGGATCGGATTCATGAACACGGCTTTTGCAACCAGAATAAACAAAGACTCGGACGGTGCGCTGGTGGTTGCCGCCAGGCGCGGAGATGCGCGAGCTTTCGAAGAATTGGTTATTCGCCACAAGCACAGAGTTCTCGCCACGGCGCAACGGATAACGAATAATCGCGAGGATGCTGAAGATGTAGCCCAGGAGAGTTTTCACAAGGCCTTCCTTCATCTCGATGCCTTTCAAGAAAAGTCGCGGTTCTCCACTTGGCTGACGCGCATCACCATGAATGAAGCGTTCATGTTGTTGCGCCAAAGGAAGGGTTTTCTCGAAATCTTGCCGGAGAGCCCTGGCGATGCTGTGGAGGGTTCCGCGGCATTCGTTGACCACGGTCCCAATCCTGAAGAGTCCTGTTGGCGGCGTGAGCGCACGAAACTCTTGGGCGAGGCGATCAATCGCTTAGGTCCAAAGCTCCGAAGTACCATCCTGCTCTGCGACATCGAAGAACGATCTCTCCAAGAAACGGCGCGGATTCTTGGCACCTCAGTCGGCGCCGTGAAAGCACGTGTTTTCCAAGGACGCCGGAAGTTACGCCGCACCGTGTATCCCGGGCTCCTACGAGGCCGCGCGAGCTCAATGTGTTCCTGGGTGACGTTGGAAAGCGCGAGGAGGCAAATCTTGCCTTCGCTCCAGAGCTGAGACAGCGTTTGATCTACTAAGGCGTCGTGAAGGTATTTATCGGGCTGACCACTCCGTCGCTCGCGCCATGCGCATCGGCGGAGTCAACCTTGTAGCGGTCTGGCTCAGATCCTTGGGATCCTTGCCGTAGTGAACGCGTCCCAGATTTAATTGATTGGTGCAGTTTTTCCTGACCCTGGCTGCTCGCTCCGAGGACAGCGAACAGAAGACGAACAAAAAAGACAATTTGCGCAATGTGCGGTTGTTCGCAGAAAGAAGCGGACTCTCATACAAAGCTAATTTTTCGTAGCAAATGCCCGCAAGAGATTTGGCTGCGTCGGCTGGTTGCCCAGGCGCTCCCGCAGATCTCTCGTCGTACATTGTGTGAAGCGGCGTCTGGGGTGCGTTAGAAATTATTGGGAAGCGCGTTTCGAAACGGCGTTGCGGAGGTCTCAAGAACGAGGAGATTTCTGCGTTTCTCGAGTCCGAGTTTCCTGAGAAGATTCGAGACGTGGTACTTTGCCGTGCGTATCTGTGATATTCAACTGGCGCGCGCAATCTCCTTGTTTGTGAAGTGCCTAAAAAGAAGCCGGAGCAGTTGACCTTCGCGTGCCGTTAGTGATTGACCTGCCAGAAGCTGTCTATCAAGAAGTGTCTTCATCTGCTTGACGAATGCCAGCAGCACTTCGGAAGGCACCCAGAGCCCGCCCTGGAGTAAAGCCATGGCCGCTTTTGGAAGTTCCCTGTTCCACTTCTCGTATAGAGTCACGAAGCCCTCGATTCCACAATGAAATAGGAGCATCATCTCGCTTTTATCGCTTCTAGGGGAAGGAAGAAGGGCCAGAAATCTGCTACCTGGCGAATTGGTGCGCAATCGGCTGCTCAAAGGGCCCAAAGTCAAATTCAAAGAAAAACCATCCAGCAGAAAAACGCGCGGACAATTCGACCACTTGAGTGCCTCGGCTTCGGTTGCGGCATGTGGCAGGAGGCGTTTGACGAGAAACTCTTGAACAGAGAGAGCTTTCTCTATGTCGAGGGCACCCAGGTGGTGAGAGCTGACGACCTGAAGGGCGAGTGCCATATTCGTCGGTCCATTGATGACGAAGAACACATGGGCTCAATCGCGCGTTCCCACCAGCTCGGGAATCCGCGAGAGCTCTTCGTATTCTAGATCGGATAGACGCAGGGAAGCCGCTGCAACATTCTCCTCAAGATGCTCGATCGAGGAAGTCCCTGGGATGGGCAGCATGATGGGAGATCGCCGCAGGAGCCAAGCCAGTGCTACCTGTGTGGGACTCGCGCGGTGTGCCTGCGCGATTCGGTTTAGCACCTCGCCAGCTACTTTGCCTGCCCCCAATGGGAACCAGGGAATGAAGGCGATTCCATTGTGCTCACAATAATCCACTAGGTAGTCCCATTCGCGGTCCGCAAAACTATAGCGGTTCTGCACAGAAACGATGGGGACGATCTTGCGTGCTCGCTCGATGTGCTCCTGCGTAACGTTCGACAACGCAACCAGGAGAATCTTGCCTTCGTTCCGGAGCTGCGCCAGCGTTTCCACTGACGCTTCAAACGAGACCACGGGGTCTGGAATATGCAGTTGATAGACGTCGATGCGGTTCACGCGCAATCTTTTGAGGCTTCCTTCCACCGCCTTGCGAAGGTGCGCCGGAGTGGCATCGTGAGTCCACTGGTTTGGGCCGGGACGGTTCCAGCCTCCCTTAGTGGCGACTACAAGGCCGGCCGAGTAGGGAAACAGCGCTTCGGCAATCAGTTCCTCGCTTACGTGTGGACCGTAGGAGTCCGCCGTGTCGATGAACTTGACATCCAACTCCACGGCCCGGCGAAGAACCGCCAACGCTGCTTTCCGGTCTTTTGGCGGCCCCCAAATCCCTTCGCCGGTAAGGCGCATCGCGCCGAAGCCGAGACGGTGCACGGAAATTTCCCCGCCCAGCGAAACGTCTCCAGCCAAACTTGCAGAAAGTTCTTTCTTGTTCATGATTGTCCTCCAAATTCTTACCTTGACTTTGTCCCACGCTGACTGCCTGTATCTTCTTGTCCACTTACCATCGTTGCGTTTCTAGCCAAGCCACTGGGGGTTCGCGTAGGTGCCGTCAAACCGGTGGCTTGTTTTATAAAGCTCGAACTGGCCTCCTTCCGCAGCTTTTGCTGTTTTTGCGAGAAGCGCGGCCACTTGGGAAGAGTTCATCGGTTGAAAACTGCGAGCAGCTTGTAGAGCCTGCTGAAGAATCGGGAGCGAGTCGCAGCCGGTGATAACGACACTGGTCGGAAGGTTCATGGCGTAGTGCAGGCACTCCACGGGGGTCGCTGCTTTGCTCTCAAGAATAATATGGTCACCCATGGGCTTCATGCCGAGCACGCCGATATCGTTCTTGAGCAAGACCGGCAACACTTTCTTTTCAAAACTATTGAAGTGCGCGTCCATCACGTTGAGGGGCATCTGAACGGCATCGAACTTGAATCCGTGCTTGGAAGCGGTGGCCAGCATTTTTAAATGAATGTCCGGGCTCTTGTGGCCCGTGAAGCCAATAAAGCGGACTTTGCCCGCCCTTTGCGCCTCCAGCACAGCCTCCATCCCTCCGCCTTCGGAGAAAATATGGTCCGGATCGGTGTCGCGAATCACTTCATGGAATTGGAGCAGATCGATCCGGTCAGTCTGAAGACGGCGCAGAGACTCGTTGATTTGACTTGCCGCGGCCGCTTTAGTGCGTCCGTCGATCTTGGACATTAGAAACGCTTTTTGGCGGTAGCCATCCCGAAGCGCGTTGCCCATGCGGATTTCACTCTCGCCACCATTGTAGTCCCAGCAGTTGTCGAGAAAATTGACGCCTTCATCGAGGCCCGCGCGGATGATGCGGATGCTTTCCTGGGGATCCGCTTGATTGCCAAGGTGATAGCCGCCGAGCCCAATGAGCGATACCTTTTCTCCGCTGCGGCCCAAGGTTCGATAAGGAATGCCGTTCCCGGACTCCCGTCGCGGGGACTGTTGCTCAGCGTGCGTAAGGAGAATGGATGCCGCCGCAACTCCGAGGAACTCCCGCCGGGAAATGCCGCCGTCCGCGGCGTCGTCAGGTTTCGAAACTGGCCGGAGACTCGGATGACGTGCTTTCTCGCGGCCAGGCTGATTTTTCTTGTGATCCATGACATACCTCCTCTTCAGGCCTCTCGTACCTGAAGCAATGCCGGACTATTTCTTTTGATGCAGAGAATGAACGTAGGAAACCAACGAGTGAATCTGCTCCTCGCTGAGCGAATTCTTGAACGGGGGCATTCCGCCCTTGCCATTGGCAATGACTTGAGCGAGTTGCACATCGGGAAGCTTTTGGACTGCCGGTGAGCGAAGGTCCGGAACGTTCATGCTCTTTCCGACCTCGGAACCGCCTCCATCCTGGCCGTGGCACATTGCGCATTTCGCACGAAACGTCGCATTGCTGGCCGCGCTGTCTGGACCGGGGCTTGCCTCCACAATCGAGACAACATAAAGTGTAAGACCACCAAAAAGCACAAACAGAATTAGAGAGCCAAAGATCATATGGTGTCGGGCTTTGTCTTGATTCACGGTTTTTCCTTTTCTTGCAATTCTCCCTTCCAGCTCCGGACATTCCCCCATCCACAGGCGTGGAGACCGTCAACCTAATCCAAGCTTTGTGATCGGCAGATCTCTCGGTCGCTTGCCGGTCGCGGCAAAAATGGCATTGCACAGCGCCGCCACAAATGGCGGTACTCCCGGCTCACCGACGCCCGCTGGAGGAGCGTCACCATCGACGATGTATACATTCGTCTGATAAGGCGCCTCTGCAATCCGAGCCACCGGATAATCCTGAAAATTCGATTGGTCGATGACGCCCTTGGTCGCCGTAATCTCGCCGCTTCGCACAATACTTGTGCCGAATACCGCGGCGCCTTCGAACTGGGCTCGAGGTCGCCTCTGGATTCACTACCAGGCCCGCATCCAGTACCGTGTCCACGCGTGGGATCCGCACCTCACCTTGATCATCGACTTCGACTTCGACAACCGTTGCCACGTAGGTCAAGAAACTGCGGTGCGCCGCAATCCCGATACCAGTGCCCTTACCGTGGTTCCGCTTCCCCCATCCCGATTTTTCCGCCACCATTTCCGTGACTCGGCGCAGCCGACCGGTTTCCCAAGGATAGACGTCCATCGAAGCTCCATAGTTCGGGTATTGCCCACCTTTGAAATCGATCGTACGGGATGTCCGTCCAGCCCTGCTGCAAATGGGCAGGTTCGCCATAAACCGTATTCACGTCAAAAATGGATGGAATCGGAGGGAACACCGACCGTTGCAGCCACGCCGTCGGCT
>Ga0066661_10000935_pt1 | contig 11074 bp, 10 predicted proteins | sample GraSoiAngelo_110_FD_66454 | JGI IMG/M metagenome (GOLD analysis project Ga0066661, IMG submission 66454) | Grasslands soil microbial communities from the Angelo Coastal Reserve, California, USA - 14_0903_12_30cm | ecosystem: Environmental > Terrestrial > Soil > Grasslands | place: USA... | reverse complement strand
GGCCGCCGTGCGCCGTGTTCCCAACTCTGAACGACTTTGGGACTGACATTCAGAATATACGCAAACATGGATTGGCTGGCCCCTAGAGCCAGACGTATTCTCTTGATCTGTCGGGGGCGCATAGGCTTGACGCGGGGAATTTCAGTAACTCGGAGCGCCGCCTTGTGGCCCTTCTTCCGAGCAATGGCATCCTGGAAACCTTCCATCAACTCGCGCACCAATAAGTCTTCGCAGGATTCACCAGCAGCGCACTTCGAGAGGCACACGGCGCTGAGGTACCATTGCCCCATGACCCCGAGCCGGTTATCGCATCACATGACTTAGATTGATGCGAAACTCTCTGATTTGACATCAGAGGCTGGTCTGATTGTTCAAGCTTGCCACGACGGCCGGGAGGCCATCGCCAGCATAGGCTGGCACTCCGTTGCCAGCCACGGTGGTAATGATTTGAGTCGCGGCGTCCACACGCCGGATGCGATTGTTATTTGAATCAGCGATGAAGAGGTTACCTGCTGCGTCCATGGCCAGGCCGCGCGGATAAAACAAGCACGCATTGATGGCCGGGCCACCGTCACCGCAATACGGGGTAAAGCCGCCGCTGGCAGAGCCGCCGCCTGCGTAGGTGGTGATAAGCCCGCTGCGGGCATCTACGCGGCGAATAAGAGCGCCGGTGGAAATGAAAAGGTTGGCCGGACGATCGAGGACTACATCCTGGGGTTGCGCCAGGGTGGCCAGGGTAGCCGGACCACCATCGCCGGAATTTCCGCCCCGTCCGCCTCTGCCCGCCACAGTGGTGATGATTCCGGTAGCGGCGTCCACACGGCGGACCCGAAAGTTGCTCCAATCAGTGATGAACATGTTGCCGCGGGCATCCGCGGCCAATCCACTCCCACTGAAGGTAGCTTGCGTAGCGGGGGCATTGTCTCCCAACCCATCGGCAGGGTTGCCGCCTCCGGCCACCGTGGTGATCTGCCCCGTCTCGGCATTGATTCGGCGGATGCGGCCATTGTTGCTGTCATAAGCCAGTAGATTGCCAGACGGATCCGCGGTTAGCCCTTGCGGTGCGCACAGGGAGGCAGCTAAGGCCGGGCCTCCATCACCATAAAAACAGAATTCGCCGTTGCCCGCCACGGTAGCAACAATGTTCGTGGATAGATTGACGCGGCGGACGCGCTTGCTGTCTGCATCAGCAATGAGGAGATTGCCCGACGACTCAATGGCCACACCAACGGGCGATATGTCTACGCTGGTCGCCAGGCCGCCATCGCCGCTGACGCCGCTTTGGCCGCTACCCGCAAAGGTGGTAATGATTCCCGTGGAGGCATCCACACGACGGACGCGATGGTTATACAGGTCGGCGATGAAGAGGTTCCCATCGGTATCCACGCGAACTCCGATGGGAAGCCAGAGAGAAGCGGCGATTGCAGGACCACCATCGCCGCTAAAGGAAAACTCTCCGTTGCCGGCTACGGTGGTGATGATTCCGGAGGAGGCGTCCACGCGGCGGACCCGGCAGTTGTAGGCGTCGGCGATGAAGAGGTTGCCGTTGGTGTCCAGGGCCACGCCCGCGGGGTGGTTCAAAGAAGCAGCGGTGGCAAGGCCGCCATCCCCGCTGAAGGTAAATCCACCATTGCCGGCGACAGTGGTAATGATTCCAGTGGAAGCATCCACGCGGCGGACGCGGCCGTTCTGCGAGTCGGCGATGAAGAGATTGCCGTTGGTATCCAAGGCGATTTCGCCCGGGAGATTCAACGGGCGCTGGTGGCCGGACCGCCGTCGCCGCTATAACCGCCGCTGTAATAACCCCCAGGCCCACTGCCGGCAAATGTGGTGATAATCCCTGTGGTAGTATCCACGCTGCGGATTTGATTATTGAACTTGTCGACAAAAAAGATGTTTCCTTTAGCGTCTACGGCGATCCCGTTGGGCAGATTGTTGACGCCTAAGTCCAGCGAGGCGTTTTTTGTCGGGCCATCATTGCCATTGAACGCCTCCACTCCGCTGCCGGCCACCACGCGTATCTTGCCGGACCCGTCCACCACAAATACTCGATTCCCTCCGGGAGCAGCGATGTAGATATTCCCGGCAGAGTCCGTCGCCACCGCGGTTGGCACTGGCAGGTTCGCCGAAAGCGCCGGAATCCCGTCGGGCCCGCCCCCGGCGTAGGTATGGATAATATCTTCGTAAACCCGGGCTTTTGCACGGGATTGTGCATGGACCTTCAAAGTAGAAAGCAACCCGAGGCACAGAAGCAGCAGAACATTTCGCTGGCGCATATTTCCTCCTTGGATCAAACGGCTGGGATGGGATCTGCCGGCCTCCGTTGTGAATCGGCGGCCCACGTCTACGGCGCGCTGAAGGGACTTCTGAATCGGAAGTTATGCTTGTGCTAGGCACCAAGCACACACAAATTTGCTGGAGAAATGCGGTATTCCAAAATCGCAAACTCCAGCTTGTGATTTTTCAGTTCTTAAACACACCCTCCAGGTTAACCGGCTCAGCTAGACCTGCTCTCGGCTGCGACCGGGTTACCGGCTACTCAAGGTATGCCCCGGCAGGTGCAAAACGGCAATCCGGTACTGACCGCAAAATCTGCTTGGGGAATATCGCAACGGAGAGGGCTTTTCCCCCGACGGGGTTTCCTCCTACTTCCAGCTAAATGTCTCATCGCGCGCGAAGAGCCAAGGCGAGGTGCGCCAGCCGAAAGGCATTTCCAGCTCTTGATCTTGTGCGATTCCGAGACCGTTTTCGGATCGTTGGGTCCTTCATGGCTCGCTGCTTTCAGCCCGCCGATGAAAGCGTGGTAAATTATTCATTGAGGCACAGGGATCACCCTACACTCTCTGACAGAAAGCCGTTACTCTAAGGTTTGATGATCCTTCGCACGGTTGCGCAGGTCCGCCGAGTCTTCCTGGTCATTGCCGGTTTTACCTTGCTATTAGCAGGAGTCGTGATGCTGGTCACGCCGGGGCCGGGAATGTTTGCTATTTTTCTCGGGCTGGGCTTGCTGGCGGCGGAATTTGTATGGGCGCGCCGGCTGATGGACCGCATCAAGCGCGAAGGCGGCCGCGTTCGCGACGCGGTGTGGAAGGGAAAGAACTAAGGAATCGAAGCGAACGGATTGGTCAACGGCAAGTGCAGTCCAAATGCAGCCCGGAATGGTGAAAAAGATGGCGGCAGAGTGGCGCGGGACGTGGGCCCTGGTGACTGGTGCTAGCTCCGGAATCGGCGTGGCCCTAGCGCGCGAGCTGGCCGCCGGTGGCACGCATCTCGTACTCACCGCTCGCCGGAAAGACCGATTGGACGAACTGGCGAAGGAACTCACCACTAAGCATGGGGTGATGACCGACGCTTTCACAGCCGACCTGGCGGATTCGGACGCTCCCGAAAAGATCTTTGACTTCACGAAAGAAAAAGGACTCGAGATCAACCTGCTGATCAACAACGCCGGTTTCGGTCAATATGGCGAATTCCCCTCGATTCAGAAACAACGCTTGCTCGACATGGTGCAGGTGAATTGCGCTGCCGTAGTCCATCTCACCCGTTTGTATCTTCCGGAAATGGTCGCGCGCCGGCACGGCGACGTGCTTATTCTCGCTTCCACCGCATCTTTCCAAGCCGTTCCCTACATTTCAACCTACGCGGCGACCAAGGCCTTCGATCTCCTGTTCGCCGAAGGACTGGCCGAAGAAATGAAGTCTTTCGGAATCCGTGTTTGTGCCTTGTGTCCGGGCTCGACCGAATCGGAATTTCATGTTGTCTCCGGCCAGGAAAAATTTAAGCGCAGAGCCGAGGCTGCAGAAAAGGTCGCGCACCAGGGCTTGAAAGCCCTGGCCGCCGGCAAAAGTTATGTCATTTCCGGCCTCGGAAATTATCTCGGCGCTCACGGCCAACGCCTCGTCCCCCGCCGCCTGGTAACCAGGATTGCTGCCGGCATGTTTAAATTTGGCAAGAAATAAGAGTGCGATGTTCGCCTCAGGCAGAAACCGAGTCTCTAGCGGTCTAACTCTAGCTTGAAATCATGCTCCTCCTTTGACACGCCATAACCTTGCTCTGCGTCTAACCAAGTGTGAAAGCAACAACTTCCAAGCCTCCTTTCCGGCAACCGGCGCCACCTGGGAACCTTTTTGCCCGGCGCCGGGAATTGCCAAATGAAACCCGGCAGAACGTCTTGTCAGGAGAGATGAGTATCGCCGAGCAAGAGAAAGACGACGTTCTGTTGCGGCGGGCCGCCAAGGGCGATGAGGGGGCTTTCGTGCTCCTCTACCGGCGGTACCAGGCGGCCATGTACCGCTTTGCCCTGCGCATGACGGGAAACACCTGGGCCGCGGAAGAGATTGTGCAGGACGTGTTCATGACCCTGATGCGCGATCCGAAAAAGTATGACCCCACGCGCGGAGCGCTCGGAGCGTTCCTGTACGGAGTGGCACGCAACCGCGTGATGAAGCATCTGCAACGTTTGCCGCGGGAGATACCGCTCGAGGAGAAGAATGAAGACGGCACCGGCTCTGGAGTTGTTTTGCAGGACGCGTCCACGCCGTCGAGCTGGCTGGAAAAGCAAGAACGCATGCAGCACGTAAGGGCCGCCGTGCTGGAATTGCCTGCGGAGTTTCGCGAAGCAGTGATGTTGTGCGAACTGGAAGAAATGAGCTACGAGGAAGCGGCACAAATTGCCGGGTGTCCGATTGGCACGATTCGTTCGCGGCTACATCGCGGCCGGGCTTTGTTGATGGCCAAACTGGAAATGTTTCGCGATGTGCCGCGGCGTGCGAGTGTGGCGCGATGAAAAAAGCTTTGAGATTTGGCGGCCGTATTGCGGTCGCCAAAATGCCGGCTGTACGGCGGTCGCTATGAATACCGGATGCACGAGATGAACTGCGAAGAATTTGGAGCGATGGGATTGGACGCGGAGCGCGACGCCACGTTGAGCGAAGCGCAGCGTGCGGCCGCGCGGGAACACGCTTGCAGGTGTTCCCGATGTGCGGCGCTGCAGGACTCCTGGCAGGCGGCGCGGGTTGAACTCCGTGCGTTCGCGGAGGATACCGCCATGGCGCAGGCGCCCGCGCGCGTGGAAATGCGCTTGCGGCAGGAGTTCCGCACGCAGCGCGTGACATTGAAAGCGCGGCGCGTGGCCGTAGTTGCTGCGTGGGCGCTGGCCGCTGCCGCCACGCTGGTCGGCGCGGTAGGTTGGCGCAATTGGCGCCACGGTCAGCAGGAAGAGACTACCGGCCATCTGAATTCCTTGCCGGCCACCAGCAATTCCCCGAAGAATGGTTCCGTTGCCGGAGCGAATCATGAAACGTCTGCCGAGGTTCCCAACGGAATGCAGCAGCCGGGTTCGACCCAAACGGCCAGTTCCGAGACGCTGATAGCTGACAATGAATTCAGCGGATTTACGTTTCTGCCTGGAGTCTTTGCCTCAGATACCGATGACGCCGCGATTCTGCGCGTGCGCATGCAACGCGGCGCGCTGGGCGCGCTGGGCCTGCCAGTTAACGAAGAGCGAGCCAGCGAATGGATTCAAGTGGATTTGCTCATTGGCGATGACGGATTGCCGCAAGCCGTGCGGCTGCCGCAATAAACATTCATGGGGAGGGCGGCGATCTTGCTGCGCCCCGGGAAGGAACATACGGGTGGGAGCAGCGACCTTTTGGGAGAGGTTAAAACCGGCGAACCGAGCAGAGCAGAAGGGACAGACGGGGCCGGTCGGAGCATGGATCGAGCAGCTGAAGAAGGGGCTGGCGGCGATTGCAGCGGCAAAGAGTTCGCAACAGTTCGGGAGAGAAGAGGAGACGAAATAATGAATCGCAGAGTATGTAGGAACCTGCTCCTCGCTGGAATGCTGGCAGGAGCCGCTGGATCGTTGCGGGCTCAAGACGCATCACCTCCCGCACCTCCGCCGGAAGCAGGAATTCCCGGCGGGCCGGGCGAAGGGATGTTGGCTGGGCCAATCGGTGAGCGCATCGAGTTGCTGGGCTTCGAAGGAATGCACGGCGGAAAAGTGGTGACGGGCGCGCCGTTCAGCGCGATCGCCGTTTCCGAAGCAACGCAAACCCTTGGGGATGGAAACCGCATCTCGCGCAAAACCCAGACAAATCTTTTTCGCGACAGCCAGGGCCGCTTCCGCAAGGAAGTGACGCTCCCGGCGATTGGGCCTCTGGCTACATCGGGGCAGTCGAAGTCGTTTGTCATGATCAACGATCCGGTGGCGAATGCGAATTTCATCTTGCACGCCGACACAAAGACGGCCGAGCAAATGACGAAGCACTTTGGAGCGATGAAAGGCCCGGCGAACGGTGAGATGAGGGGTGTGCTTAGGGGCAAGATGGAATACCGGCAGCAACAGGCGATTGCCAACGGTAACTTGAAAAAAGAAGAGTTGGGAACGCAGACGATTGCTGGCGTGAGCGCGCAAGGAACGCGAATTACTCACACCATCCCCGCGGGACAAATCGGAAATGAAAAACCGATTACCATCGTGTCCGAGCATTGGTATTCCAATGATTTGCAACTGATGGTGATGAGCAAGCGGAGCGATCCGCGTTTTGGCGATAGCACCTACGCGCTGACGAATATTCAACGGTCGGAGCCGAATGCGTCGCTTTTCCAAGTGCCATCGGATTACCAGGTGACGCAAGGCGGACCCGGCAGGCACGGCACGAGGAAGTTCAAGCAGGGACCACTACCTCCATCGGACAATTGATTCACGGGATAACGATCTTCTCTCCTGAAGACGGCGCGCCCTTTTCGCAGCAGCCCCCATCGCTGCGGGAAGGGCGTCGTCGTTTCTTGAGCATCCTTATCGGATACGCGAAGGATGACAAGCTCACTTTTGATCTCGCGCTCCGGCGATGGCGCGGTCGAGGAGTTCGACGACATGGAGGACTTCCTGATGGGTATGGTGGATTTCGACGCCGACGCGGAGCTGCAACAGGCAGCCAGGGTTGGCGGTGACGATGGTTTGGGCACGAGTGGATTGGACGTGGCGCATTTTCTCGGCGAGCAATTCGAGGGATGTTTCTGTTTGTGTGACGTTGTAGACTCCGGCGGAGCCGCAGCAGATTTCCGAGAAGGGCAATTCCACAAACTCGAGATTGGGGATGGCGCGTAGGAGTGTGCGCGGTGCCTCGCGAATTTGTTGGCCGTGAAGAAGATGGCAGGAATCCTGGTAGGTGACGCGGATTGGAAGAGACTTCAATTTCGCGGTGAGACCAAGAGCGGCTAGAAATTCGGTGACATCGCGGGTCTTGGCGGCAAATTGGCGGGCCTGGGCGTGCTCAGCCTCGTCCGTCGAAAAGAGATGATCGTATTCCTTGAGCATGGAACCGCAGCCGGCGGCGTTGGTGATGATGGCGTCGACGTCTTTGCGAAGAAATGTGGAGAGATTCTTTCGAGCGAGATCGCGGGCGCCATCGCGAACGCCCGCATGCGCGGCCAGCGCGCCGCAGCAAAGCTGGTCCTTTGGGATGACCACTTCGCAGCCGTTAGCGGCGAGGACGCGGACGGTGGCTTCGTTGAGCTGAGAAAAAGTGACGTTGGCTACGCAGCCCGCGAAGAAGGCCACGCGGGCGCGGCGCGGACCGACGGCAGGAAACGTCCAGCCGAGGCAGCGAAAGAAAAAACAGTCGTCGATGCGCGGGAGGAGACCTTCGCGCTCGGCCACACCAAGAAGTTTCAAGACACCAATACTGCGCGCGATGCCCTGCAAACCGGAGCGTTGATAGAAACGCAAAACGCGTGCGACGTCGATGATGCGATGGGGATCGAGGAGCAGGTGCCGGAAAACAAAGTTGCGCGCGACGCTGGCAAGCCAGGAGCGGAGATAGTCGCGCTCGATGCGGGCGCGGGCGTGCTCGACCAGCTTTCCATATTCGACTCCGGAAGGGCAGGCGGTCTCGCAGGCGCGGCAGTCGAGACATTTGTCGATGTGATCGACGAAAGAATCGGTGATGGGTTGTTGGTTCAACTCGACATGAATCATTTGCTGGATGCGGCCGCGCGGCGAATCGGCTTCGAGATTCCAGAGGCGGTAGGTGGGGCAGGCGTTGAGGCAGAGACCGCAGTGTACGCAGCGCGCATAGTCTTCGTAGATGGGAATGAGGCCGGGTATGGGCGTGGGGGACATCGTTGGGTTCGGTGTGAAGGAACGATGATAAGGCCGCGGAGTCCGGATCGGAAGAACAGAAGGTCGGTGTGCGGCTGGCAAGGCCTACCGCCAAGAGTGGCTGTGCGAAGAGTGGACGCAACCTTATCCCAACCCTGTGTTGGTTACCGATGCGATTTGTGGGGCAACGTTGGCACCATCCCTCCGCTGCGCTCAAAAGGACTCCCGGTTATGAAAGTATCAGCGGAACTTCGGGGAGGGTATTGTCGAGGTCGTAGGAATGCCGGGGTGCCACGGGTCATGGTGTCCCCGTGCCGGGGTTTGAATCTGCTGCTGTGGCCCCGCAGCCTTCCGTTGATGCGCTCGATGGCTAAGTAGCGGGCTGAAGTGTTGACGCCCCTGACGGCAGTGAGCATCTGACCCTTACTAAATAGCTTCGCGATCGCCGTGGAATTGTTTGTCGATGGTCATCCTCCCGAGGGTGCCTGTGTATCCGCCGTAAGCCAAAGCCAAGGGATAGACAGATGGCCGTGATGACACCAACTCCGCAGTGAAATCGCGGGTTCATACCCTCTCCGTTATGCCCGCGGTGGCTTCTGTGACCGCCAGGGGAAGACGCACGACCACCAAATCGGAGCGAAGAGCGGGTCCGCTTGGATTGTCGTACGCCTGGCGGTGACACGTTAATTAGGGGCGTTTCCGCAGGGACTGTTTCTTCCAGGAGTTAAAGGCATTGCCTAAGAATTGGGACGTCCTCCGCCGAAGCTTTCTCCAAAAAGATCGAGGCCGGTACCTGATGGCGCCGCCGCACTCGTCACAGAGGACCTGTTTAATGCCCCAGCTTTCGGAAGAATTTTCCTTGTCTTCGATGCCGTCAACCCACTTGTCGCAACGATTGCAATAGAAGGACGCTTCTTTTTCCGAACTCAGTATTGCCATCCTGAAATTCAACCTCCGGATTGGGCTTACCGTACCTGCCGCCGAAGCGAAACAATTAAGTCTAGTTTAGCCGAAAATGGGGACCAGAGGCGCGGACTTGTTTGTGGATAACTGTGGCCGTTCGCGGAAACAGCAGATGACCGGGAAGTGGTTGCGAAACTACCTAACCAGACGGACGGTAGCGTGGGCTACGAGGGAGTCGGAGGCGAGATCGGGATTTGAGCGAAGCGGCCGGGGGCGAAAACGTTGGCGGGGTCGAAGGCAGACTTGAGGCGGCGCATGAGGGCGAGGTCTGAGCGCCAGGAGCCCCAAGTGTTGACGCGTGGTTTGAGGGATGTCGGGGCGAAAAGAAGAGCCGTATCGCCGCCGACGGCAGAGAGTGATTCGAAGATTTGCGTTGAGGCTTCGGCGAAGCGCCCGGCGGTCTCATCGTTTGCGGTGGGGGGTAGCAGGGCGAAATAGATGGTGCCGCCAGCGCGGGCTAGGAAAAGGTGGGCAAGGGACGCACGGTTGGCAATTTCCTCCAGATTTGAAAAAAGAGTGGCATGGTGCGACGGGAGAACGCTTAGTTTGAAGATGCTGATGATGGGCGAGGACTCGAGCAAGATGGAAAGAGTTTCGCGGAGGCGTCCCCACACGGCAGGGCGCGTCGTGTCGTCAAGGATGGCGGTGGAGATCGCACCGGATTCGCCGGCAAGACGGGAAAGGTCGCGCTTGTAACGATCGAGGACTTCGGGTATGCCGGCGAACGCGGCGCAGAGGTGCCATTCACCGGGATGAAACCAGTCGCCGATGGGAGGAAGTGAGCTTGAGCCCACATCGCGATTCTCGCCCGGGAACACGGCGATTTCCGGTGTAGCAGGAGTTTGCGTTGCAAAAATCTGGGCAAGGCCTGGGCTGACGATATCGAGAGTCAGCGGGGTGAGTGGCGACTGAGCGATGGCTCGGCGAAGAGCAATCGCGCCTTCAGCATTGGAGAAAGAGGCGACGAAGCCGCGGCTGCCTGCGAGCGGGGCCGGAAACGTGCGAAAGTTGAGGCAAGTGATGACCGCGAGCGTGCCGAGCGAGCCGATGAGGAGTTTGTGGAGGTCGTAGCCGGTGACGTTCTTGACGACGCGGCCGCCGCTCTTGGTGATGGCGCCGGAGCCGGTGACGAATTCGGCGCCGATCAGGAAATCGCGGGGAGTGCCGTAGAACTGGCAGAGCGGCGAGTCGATGCCGGAGGCGAGCGTGCCGCCGATCGTGCTGCGGGAATACCAGGGAACGAGGAGCGGAAGGAACTGATGGTGTTCGAACAGAGTGGCATTCAATTTTGCGATGGGCATGCCGGCGCCCGCGCCGAGGGTGAGATCGCCGGGATCGTAGTGGACGATTTGATTGAGAGCGGTCATATCGAGAGCGACATCGTAGCGGGAGGGAGGCATGCCGATGCGGAGTTTAGTGCGCGCGCCGCAGGGGATGAGGGAGAGTCTTTCGAGCGCGGCAAAGCGGACGATTTCGGCGACTTCTTCGGCAGTGGCGGGTTTTGCAACGATGGGAGGGGTGATCCCGTCGACGGTGTAGACGGCCCGGGCGGCCGGATCAGAGAAGATACGCGAAGCACCAAGGAGGGCTTCCAGTGCGGGGGCGAGATTGGTAGATGAGGTGGTCATGGGGCAAACAGTCGAGGAGAGGAGACTAGCACTGGAGAGATCATGCAGCCCCCGGACGGGAGGAGGATTGAGGACGGACGCGGATTTCGCCGCAGCCTTTGCTGAGGGGGAAGATTTTGCCGGGATTGAGGGAGGCATCGGGATTGAAGGCGTCGTGGACGCGGCGCATGAGATCGAAGTCGGCATCGGAGAAGAGGAGCGGCATGAGTTCCGATTTTTCCATGCCTACGCCGTGCTCGCCGGTGAGCGCGCCGCCGACTTCGACGCAATAGCGGATGATCTCTGCGGAGGCTTCGAGGGCGCGTTGGAATTGCGCGGCGTCGCGGGGATCGTAGAGAACGATGGGGTGCAGGTTGCCGTCGCCAGCGTGGAAGATGTT
>Ga0066661_10000927_pt1 | contig 11105 bp, 14 predicted proteins | sample GraSoiAngelo_110_FD_66454 | JGI IMG/M metagenome (GOLD analysis project Ga0066661, IMG submission 66454) | Grasslands soil microbial communities from the Angelo Coastal Reserve, California, USA - 14_0903_12_30cm | ecosystem: Environmental > Terrestrial > Soil > Grasslands | place: USA... | reverse complement strand
CACCTGCTCCGACATTTCGCGCTCCGACAACCCGCCGCAGCGCTGGATGAAACGGTCTGCGAGCGTCGACTTGCCGTGATCGATATGGGCAATGATCGAAAAATTGCGGATGTGCTGCATTGAGACCGCCGGTTATAAAAAAAGGTGCCAGCGAGCACCCTTTTCAACCACAAGGCTTTGAATTTTAGCGTATTTTGGTGGCGTATGCAGAAAACTTCGCGGGATCGTAGTGGTGACGGAAGAGTTCGGTATCGCCATCCATCAGAACCGGTACGTGTTCGCCGTACCGAGCCTTGAGCCCCGGGTCGCTGTCGACGTCGACGATCTCGACGGGAAAACCCGCTCCCATTTGCGCCCTCAGCGCAGCGAGCATCTCCTCGCAGAGCCGGCAGTCGCCGCGGCTGTACAGGACGTAGCGCGAAGGCCGATCATCTTCCCTCGCCAGCGGTGAAACCGCGCTAACCGGGCGCACCTTCACCCTTGACGGTTACGAACAGGTTGCTCTCGCCGCGGCGCACGTGGAGGGTCAGAGTGGTGTTGCGTTCCAGCTGCGCGAGGAGCTTGTTGAACTGTTCCGTGGATCTCACTTCGGTGGTCTGACCTTTGCTGGTCACCGCCGTGATCACGTCGCCCGCGCGCACATCCGCGCGGCGATTGTTGCGGACCTCTTCGACGATCACGCCGCCTCCGAGCTTCAGGTCCCGCTTTTGTTCCGCAGTGAGATCGACGACCGCGAAACCGAGGCGATTGGCCGCCTGCTCCGGCGGCTTTCCGCGGCGCTCGCTGCGGCTCGCGACCCGATCCTCGGGCAACTCCCCGACCGTGACGGTGATCTCCCGGGTCGCGCCCTTGCGCCACAGCTCGACGGGTGCCTTGATCCCGGGCTTGGTGTTGCCGACGATGCGCGGCAACTCGTTCGAGCTCGATACCGGCTTGCCGTCGAACTTGAGAATGATGTCGCCGGTCTCCACCCCCGCCTTCTCGGCGGGGCCGCCCTTCTCGACGGCATTGACGAGAGCGCCAACGGGCCTGGAAAGACCGAACGATTCGGCGAGTTCCTTCGAGACTTCCTGGATCACGACGCCTATTCGCCCGCGGCTGACGCGGCCAAACTGACGCAGCTGGCTCTGCACTTCCATGGCGACGTCGATCGGGATGGCGAATGACAACCCCATGAAGCCGCCGGTGCGGCTGTAGATCTGCGAGTTGATTCCCACGACTTCGCCGCGCATGTTGAACAAGGGCCCGCCGGAATTCCCCGGGTTGATCGCGACGTCGGTCTGAATGAAGGGAACGAAGTTCTCCTGCGGAAGGCTGCGGCCCTTGGCGCTGACAATGCCCGCGGTGACGGTGCTGTCGAAACCGAAGGGCGAGCCGATCGCGACGACCCATTCGCCGACCTTGAGCCGGTTCGGATCACCCATCCGCACGGCAGGCAGCCCGGTGGCATCGATCCTGATCAGGGCGAGATCGGTGCGCCTGTCGGCGCCGATCACGCGGGCCTTGAATTCACGCTTGTCGTTCAGGCGAACGGTGATCTCATCAGCGGAATCGACGACGTGCGCGTTGGTGAGAACGTAGCCGTCGGTACTGATGATGAAGCCGGAACCGAGCGAGCGGCTCTCGAAATCGCGCGGGCCCTGGCCGCCCGGCCCCGGCGGGCGCGGGATGAAGCGCCGGAAGAAATCGTAGAGCGGATCGTCTTCCTCGAGATTCGGAATCTGCGGCGACGCGCGGCGCTCACGCATCTGAGTGGTGCTGATATTGACGACGGTGGGGCCTTGCCTTTCGGCGAGCTCGGTGAAATCGGGCAGCTCGCGTCCCTGCGCGACCAGCGCGGAGGGCAAGCCGAGCAGCAGACAGATGAACAGTACTCTCGCCATCAAATTGATCCTCGGATTCGAGCCGGTAGAAAACCGCGACACTACCCGGCTGCCGGGAGCCGGACCGATTCAGTGGAGGTCGCCGGGTTTTACTTGCGGTATTCGACCGCGTTGGCGATGTATTTTACGCTCTCTGCAGGCGCTTCGCCGACCACCGTAACCCAGTAGCTGCCCACGGGGCGCATGTAGACGTTGATCGCTCCCTGCCGCACCAGACCCGGCTGCGGCGCCGGCTGCTTGTTCGTCGCAGGCTCGATGAATACCGAGATGGCTGCAAGCCCGTCGGACAGCACGATGTGGCCGACTCCTCCGATGCCTCCCATGGTCCGCATCAGCTCGGCGACCGTGCGAAAGCCCGCGGGACTGGAACGGATCGTCCATCCGGCTTCGGCCAGATTGGCGCGTTTCGCGCCGGAATCCTCGACGCGCCAGTCCCGGCTTTCGCGGGAATAGCGCGCTTTCAACTGATCGCGGCCGATGTGGCCGCCGATCTTGATCTGCGTGAATGCGAACTGCTCCAGGAGCTCGTTCTTCTCGTCGAAAGTCTTCGCCTTGAGGAGCATGCCGGTACTGAGATCCGCCCAAAGCCGGTGACCGTATCGCATGCGGTCTTTCGGCTCCAGCGCGAGGACCTGGCAACTGTAGCCTCCAACGCGCTCGATCTCGCCTTTCCTGATGGTGTAGTTCTCCGAGACGTCCTTGAGCTGCTCCGAAAGGATCGCGGGAAACGGCCGGCGACCGGGTTGCTTGTCGATCTTCACCGTCAGGCTCGCAGGCAGGTAGCACACGACTTCGTCGCCGGTACGGATGATCTCGCGCGGCACCCCGTCAAGAGTTTCCAAGCGCTCGCGCGGTCCCGAAGCCTCGACGACGTGGGTGATGCGCGAGGTTTCGACCTGCTGGCCCTGCTGGTAAACGAATGTGCCGGAGTAGCTGAGCTTTTCCGTTGCGGAGTAGATGCGTTGAAGCCATTGCAGCGCGGTGGGTTCGGTCTGGGCTATCGCCGCCGATACCGGGAGCAGGAACAGCGGGATCCTTATCCCCCGCCACACACATGACGCGAAGGGCAGCGTCATTCCCTTGCCGCCCTGCGCTCGTCAGCCACGCTGCGGCCGTAGGGTGCAATTCCTTGCATGGCGCTCGTGTGGGAATAAGGCCTATGGGCGAGCAGATAATTCTCGATTTCGGCGGGCGCGACACTGGAGACGAGGGCGACCGGGGCCGCTGTCGCGGCCGTGGCCACCTCCGGACCGGCGGCGAGTTGCGGCTCGGCGCGCCAGCCGGGGGAAGCAGTCCACACGACAAAAGCCACTGCGGCGACGCTGGCGGCTGCGCTCATGGCGTACCAGCCGAGGCGTCTGGAGGGGCTCTTTTCCGGCCGCGGGGCAAGGACCGTCGGCTCCGCGCGCAGGCGGGCGAATACGCGATCGGCGATCCTCGGGCCGACCTGGCCCCTGAGCGCATCGCCGATCAGGTGGTAGGTATCCCATGCGCCGCGCAATTCGGGGTCCGCTCGGAGCCGTCCGAGGTGCGCGTGAAGACTGTCGCCCTGGAGCTCGCCGTCGATCAGCGCCGATAGTTTTTCCTTCATGGTCACCACCTTTGGTCCTTGCGAGTGTCGAGCAGGGGTCGCAGCTTTTCGGCGATTGCCTCGCGCGCACGGAATATTCTCGAACGAACCGTGCCGATCGGGCAGTTCATGATCGTTGCAATATCCTCGTAGCTCAAGCCTTCGATCTCGCGCAGCGTGATGGCGTTGCGCAGCTCTTCGGGCAGCTGCATCAGGGTGTCGTTGACGGTGTTCGCGATCTCCCTGGACATCAGCATGCTCTCGGGTGTGTTGATGTCGCGCAACTGCTCGCCACCCTCGAACCCCTCCGCGTCCTCGGAATCGAACTCGGTCGTGGTCGGGACGCGCCGCCCCAGCGCCACCAGGTAGTTCTTCGCGGTGTTGATGCCGATCCGGTACAGCCACGTATAAAACGCGCTGTCGCCCCGGAACGAGGGCAGCGCACGGTAGGCCTTGATGAACGTTTCCTGCGCGACATCTTCGACCTCTGTCGGGTCCCGGATGAACCGGGACAACAACCGCGCCAGCTTTCGCTGGTATTTCGACACCAGCAGCTCGAAGGCATGCTTGTCGCCTCGCTGGGTTTGCTCGACCAGCTGCTGGTCGAGTTCCCGCTCATCCATCCGCCGCCTTCCCTGACGAAGCGGTGTCGCGCTTCTGTTCTAAGTTGTCCACAGGCGGCGGCCAGTATAGCGCAGTACGTGCGCGGACCCGGGGCACCCTGCAGCTAGAGACTCGTCCCCTGAAGAATAGTTCAGCCTCCTGCAAGCTTATTCCGCGTTGGCCCGAGTCGGGTCCCTTCCGGATCCGACATCGCGGCGCCAACGAAGCCAGACCCGAAGGCGCCGAAAGTCCTCGGGCAAGGCCGAATCGCCGAAGAGCACCAGCCACTTGCGGCCGCGCCCGGCCACATCGAGCCCCAGGACCACGAATGCGGCGGAAACAAAATGGTCGCTGCGAAGCCTGCCTTCATGCCGCCGGCCGCCGCGGTCCCGCCAGGAAGCGCCCCCGTCCTCGCGCAACTCGAGGGACACCGCCGCCCGTGAGGATCGCTGCAGGACCTCGGCGAGGCAGCCGGTGGCCGAGAGCAGGATGCCGAAACCGACCAGAACCCGTGGCCAGCCGGCCAGGCTCACGCAAGCAGCAACGAGCGCAAGAGCATGAGCGGCGAGAAGCAGACCCGCAAGCTTGAGCGAGGGCTTGAGATCGAGCTGCAGAGTGGACGCAGCCGACATGAGCGTTTGTCTTCACCCCTTTCGGGATCAAACGCGTTTGAAAATCAAGGTTCCGTTGGTCCCTCCGAACCCGAAAGAGTTCGACAGGGCGGAGCGCAGCGGCATGCGCCGGGCGGCGTTGGGCACATAATCGAGATCGCAAGCCGGGTCCTGGTTGAACAGGTTCGCGGTCGGGGGTGCGACCTGATCGCGAATCGCCAGCACCGAGAAAATCGCCTCCACTCCTCCGGCCGCGCCGAGCAGGTGCCCGGTCATGGATTTCGTCGAGCTGACAGCGAGCTTCCTAGCATGATCGCCGAAGCAGCGCTTGACCGCTATGGTCTCGGCGAGGTCGCCCAGAGGGGTCGAGGTTCCGTGAGCGTTGATGTAGTCGATGTCCTCGCGATTGAGACTCGCATTGCGCAAGGCGTTTTCCATGCAGCGCGCGGCGCCTTCTCCATCCTCCTGTGGCGCGGTCATATGGTAGGCGTCGCCGCTCATCCCGTAACCGGCGAGCTCTGCGTAAACCTTCGCGCCGCGGCGCTTCGCGTGCTCGAATTCCTCGAGCACCACCACTCCGGCTCCCTCTCCCAGGACGAATCCGTCGCGGTCCCTGTCCCAGGGACGGCTCGCCGTGGCGGGATCGTCGTTGCGCGTCGACAGCGCGCGCGCCGCGGCGAAGCCGCCCACCGTGAGCAGCGTAACCGTCGCCTCCGCGCCGCCCGCGACCATCACGTCGCAGTCGCCGTACTCGATGAGACGACCGGATTCCCCGATGCAGTGCGCGGAGGTCGTGCAGGCAGTCACCATCGCCAGATTCGGACCCTTCAGTCCGTGCATGATCGACAGATTTCCCGAGATCATGTTGATGATCGTGCTGGGAATGAAGAACGGCGAAATCTTGCGCGGGCCGCCTTTCAGCACGTCGTTATGCGTCTCTTCGATCATCGGCAGCCCGCCGATGCCCGAGCCGATGTTGACGCCGATGCGAGTGGCATTGGCCTCGGTGACTTCGAGGCCGGAGTCTTTCAGCGCCTGCACCCCGGCCGCGATACCGAGATGGATGAAACGGTCCATGCGGCGCGCCTCCTTCGGCGACAGGTACGCGGCGACGTCGAAGTTCTTGACTTCGCCTGCGATCCGGCTCGAGAGCAAACCCGCGTCGAAGTGGGTGATGAGGCCGACGCCGGACTTGGCGGCAAGGACGCTCGACCAGGCTTCGGCAACAGTGTTGCCGATCGGGCAGACAATTCCTAATCCGGTGATGACAACACGACGGCGGCTCAAATCGGCTCCGGCCGTGGGGAGAAATCAGGCTTTCTTGGCGCGGGTGTTTACGTAGTCGATGGCCTGCTGCACGGTAGTGATCTTTTCAGCCTCCTCATCCGGAATCTCCGTCTCGAATTCCTCTTCGAGAGCCATCACGAGTTCGACGGTGTCTAGCGAGTCCGCGCCGAGGTCGTCGACAAACGAGGACGTGTTCTTGATCTCCGCTTCGTTCACGCCGAGCTGTTCCGCGACGATTTTCTTGACGCGCTGTTCAACGTTTTCCATTGCGGACTCCTTCCCCCTTGTTTTGCTGCGATCGAAATTCAGAAGGTGCGCATTGTAGCAGAATCGCCTTTCCTCCCGGCAAGCCAATCTGCTCACGCCCGTCAGCTCATATACATGCCGCCGTTCACGTGCAGGGTCGCGCCGGTGATATAGGCGGCCTGCGGTGAAGCGAGAAACGCCACCACGGCGGCGACGTCTTCCGGATTTCCGAGCCGCCCCAGGGGAATTTGCCGCAGCAGCGTTTCGCGCTGCGCGTCCGTGAGCACTCGTGTCATGTCCGTGTCGATAAACCCGGGCGCGACGCAATTGACCGTGATGCCGCGGCTGCCGATCTCCCGCGCAAGTGACCGCGTCAAACCCGCGATCCCGGCCTTCGCCGCCGCATAGTTGATTTGACCGGCGTTGCCGCTCGAGCCGACCACCGAGGTGATGTTGATGACGCGGCCCGAGCGCGCCTTCATCATGCCCCGCATTACGGCCTTGCAGAGGCGGAACACTGATTTGAGATTGGTATCGATGACCGCGTCCCACTCGTCTTCCTTCATGCGCATCGCGAGGTTGTCCCGCGCAATGCCGGCATTGTTGACGAGTATCGACACCGCGCCGTGGGCCCGCTCGATCTCGGCCACGAGGCGCTCGACGTTCGTGGCGATCCGGACGTCGAGCTGCGCTCCGTTTCCCCGAACCTGCGCCTGGGAAAGGTACGCCGTGATGGATTGCGCGCCGGCATCGGTGGTGGCCGTGCCGACAACGGTGGCACCATGGCCGCCGAGCGCGAGAGCGATCGACCTCCCGATTCCGCGCGATGCGCCGGTCACCAGCGCGACTTGGCCGCCGAGATCCATCATGTGGTTTTCGACAATTGAGCGGCTTGCTCCAGACCCGCACGGTCGGCGAGCGCAATGCCCTGCAGTCCTTCGACCGTGCGTCTGACGAGCGGCGCGAGCACCTTTCCCGGGCCGCATTCGAAAACATGCCTCGCACCTCGTGCCGCGATCTCCCTCACGCACTCGACCCAGCGCACCGGATGATCGGCCTGAGTCACCAGCGCCTCCTTGACCCCCGAGGCATCGCTGCGGCTCTTGGCATCGACATTGTGGATGACAGGGATTCTTGGAGAGCTCACTGCGATTCTGTCGAGCGCTTCTCTCAGTTTCGCCGCAGCCGGGGCCATCAACGAGGAGTGAAAAGGAGCGCTCACCGGCAGCGGCATGGCCCGCTTCGCGCCTCGCGCCTTTGCGGCCTCGATCGCGCGCCGCACGGCGCCCGCATGTCCGGCGATGACCACCTGTCCGGGCGCGTTGAAGTTTACCGCCTCGCAGACATCGCCCTCCGCCGCTTCCGCGCACGCCGACCTTACCGCTTCGTCATCCAGGCCGAGGATGGCCGCCATCGCACCCGCGCCCTGCGGCACCGCTTCCTGCATCGCCCGGCCGCGCAGGCGCACAAGGGGGAGGCACTCGGCGAAGGAAATTGCGCCGGCAACCACGAGCGCTGTGTACTCGCCGAGGCTGTGGCCAGCAAGGAGCGCGGGATCGGAGCCGCCCGACTCCTGCCACGCGCGCCAGGCACAGATCCCCGCGGTCACCATGACCGGCTGGGTATTGACGGTGCTGTTGAGCTCCTCCGCGGGACCTTCGGCTATCAACTTGGCGAGGTCCTGCTTCAGGACATCGGATGCTTCGGCGAGCGTCTCACGGATCGCGGGCATGTCGCCGTAGCCGGCGAGCATTCCCGCCGACTGGGATCCTTGACCTGGAAATACCATAGCGAACCTCACCCCGACTACATCTCCACCAGTGATGCGCCCCAAGTGAAGCCGCCGCCCACTCCCTGGAGCATGATCTTGTGACCCGGCTTGATGCGCCCGTCTCGGATCGCCACATCGAGCGCGAGGGGCACCGAAGCGGCCGAGGTATTGCCGTGTCGATCCACGGTGACGATGAGCTTCGATGGATCGATGCCGAGCTTCCTCGCGGTCGCCTCGAGTATGCGCAAGTTCGCCTGGTGCGGAATCAGCCAGTCGACGTCCGCAGGGGTGAGACCGCACATCGCCAAAGTTTCGCGCGCGACCTCGTCCAGGACCTTGACCGCGAACTTGAAGACCGCTTGCCCGTCCATCCGCAGAAACGGCGACCCCACGATCTTGCCGCCGCAGACATTGCCGGGCACGGAGAGAATGTCCACGTAAGATCCGTCGGCATGCAGCGCGCTTGCCATGATACCGGGCTTGGAGTCCGCCCGGAGTATCACCGCGCCGGCGCCATCACCGAACAGCACGGCCGTGCCGCGATCTTTCCAATCGAGGATCCGAGAATACACCTCGGCGCCGACGATCAGAGCGCAGCGATGCTGGCCCGATCGTATCAACTTGTCGGCGATCGCCAGCGCGTATACGAAGCCGCTGCAGACGGCCTGAATATCGAACGCGGCGCAGCCCTTGATTCCCAGCTTCGCCTGCATGATGCAAGCCGTGCTCGGAAAGATGTAGTCCGGGGTCGACGTGGCCACGATGATGAGATCGATTTCCTGCGGCAGGATTCGCGCCGCGGCAAGCGCAGCGCGGCTCGCCTCGACGGCAAGATCGCTCGAAGCCTGCGAGGGCTCGGCGATGTGACGCTGGCGGATGCCCGTGCGCGTGCGGATCCATTCGTCGGAGGTGTCCATTTGTCTGGCCAGATCGTCGTTGGTCACGACCTTCGGCGGCAAATAGCTCCCGGTACCGACGATGCGCGACCAGATCACGCTTCCACCGCCTCCGAATTCCCTCGCTCGGCCTGACCGAACCGCCGCATGAGGCGGTGCAGCACTTCATTGCGCACCTCCTCCATCGCCCGCTCGATAGCGCGCTCGAATCCAAACGCGTCGGCAGAGCCGTGACTTTTCACGACGATGCCTCTCAGGCCGAGCAGAGTCGCGCCGTTGAAGCGGCGCGGGTCAAGCCGCTTGCGGAACGCATAGAGCACCGGCATGACGATCACGCCGGCGAGCCTGGCGAGAACGCTGCGCATGAACTCCTGGCGAATGAAGCTGCGCACCATCTGCACCATCCCCTCGGACGCCTTGAGCATGACGTTGCCGACGAAGCCGTCGCACACCACGACATCGGCCTCTCCCTTGTAGATTCCGTCGCCTTCAATGTTGCCGATGAAATTGACTTCGCTGTCGCGCAACAGCTCTGCCGCTTCCTTCACCACTTCGTTGCCTTTGATGTCCTCCTCGCCGATGTTGAGCAGGCCGACGCTCGGCCGGTCCTTGTGCTCCACCGCAGCAACCAGCATCGCCCCCATGATAGCGAACTGCAGCAGATGCTCCGCCCCGCAATCGACGTTGGCACCGAGATCGAGGACGTAGGTGCTGCCGCGCATACTGGGCAGCGCGGCAATGATCGCGGGGCGGTCGATGCCCGGAAGCGTCTTGAGAACGAAGCGCGACACCGCCATCAGCGCCCCCGTGTTGCCGGCGCTGACACAAGCCTGCGCTTCGCCGTTCTTGACGAGCTCCACCGCGACGCGAACCGACGAATCCTTCTTGTTGCGCAGCGCGAGCGCGGGAGATTCGTCCATCAGCACGACCTCGCTCGCGTGGTGCACCCGGAGGCGCGGACCGGGTTTGGCGCCGCGCGCCTTCAGCTCCGCCTCGATGGCGTCGCGCAAGCCCACCAGGACGACGTCGACGTCCGAATTGGATTTCAGGAAATTGAGCGCCGCCGGCACGGTGACGTGCGGACCATGATCGCCGCCCATGCAATCGATGGCTACTGTGATTTCCATGAAGCACGGTGCGAAGCGGTTCCTGCTTCGCTCAAAGGAAGGGCCGATCCCGACTCTGTCCGGTCACTGCGGCCAGATGAAGTCTACTCGCTCTTGGTCTTGACGACCTTCTTGCCGCGATAGTAACCGCTAGGGCTGATGTGATGGCGCAAGTGCACTTCGCCCGTCGTTGGCTCGACCGCGAGCGGCGGATTGGTGAGGAAATCATGGGAGCGGTGCATGCCGCGCTTCGACGGCGATTTCTTGTTCTGCTGGACTGCCATATGGGAGCTCCTTCAATCTCATGTCACCGGATGATGCACGCACGCTTCATGCCGCGGCACCATCGGCAAAGCCAGGATAACCTCGTCCTCGACAAGCTGCGCTATGTCCATGCGGCGGGATGCGAGCACGCGGTCGATCTCGTCGTCGGCTTCCACAATCTCGCGCAGGTTCTGGGCGAGCTGCAACTCGGCATCGATCGCGATGGGAACCGGGAGCGGATCGAGACAACGCTGACAGACCACCTGCACCGATCCTCTTACCGACAACCGCAAACACCGCTCTCCGTTGCTCGCCCTTTCCCCGCGCAGGTGATACTCCAGCCCCGGGGTCGAGCACTGCATCTTCGCCAGGCGCTGCAGTTGCTTCAGGCCCAGCACTCCCCGCTGTTCCAATGCGGCGCGGGCAAAATGGAGGCTGTCTATCACCCCCGCTTGCGACATAAGGGGCGCATGATATTATGTTTGTTCTTCAGTGTCAAAAGAAATTCCAAGTTGTTCAGAGCGTTACTGCACTTTTTGTTCTTCATGGCCGCGGCCTTGCCCGCGTTCGCCCAGGTCTACAAGTGGGTAGACGAGCGCGGCGTGACGCACTATGGCGAGCGACCTCCTCAGGGCAGCAAGGCAAGCGAAGTCCCGAACCGGCTTGCTTCGCCCGCCCCGGGCGGTGCCGGCGCCGAGGCGAACAACCCGAAGGACCCGGGTCCCGAGCAGGTCCCGGCGCGACCGAAGGACCAGGATCCGGCCCCCGGCAAGGGCCAAGCCCCCAGCAAAGGTCCGACCACACAGGAGGCGGAAGCCACCAAGCGCCAGCAACTTTGCGACCAGCAACGCGCCCTGCTGGAACGTTT
>Ga0066661_10000926_pt1 | contig 11108 bp, 14 predicted proteins | sample GraSoiAngelo_110_FD_66454 | JGI IMG/M metagenome (GOLD analysis project Ga0066661, IMG submission 66454) | Grasslands soil microbial communities from the Angelo Coastal Reserve, California, USA - 14_0903_12_30cm | ecosystem: Environmental > Terrestrial > Soil > Grasslands | place: USA... | reverse complement strand
CTGGCTGGAAGACCGGTTGTGACCAATTTCAATATTGATCTCTCCTACTCGATCAATTGGGATGATGTCAGCGCTTCCCTGTCGACACAACCCGCTTTTTTATTTCAGAACAATAGCGGATTCAGGCATCCCTTGAGTGAGGGCAGCTATTCCTGGGTCATGCCGACGACTTCTGACTATGGTATCGGCTATCTAACGAGCTTTTACGACACGGGAATGCTGGGGAACGAACAGAGCGTGGGTGCGTCTTACAAGGGATTCAACGATACGCTTGCGGCTTGGGGCTCGAGTCGCATCATGGGCCAGCAGTGCGGACAGACGTGGTTACAGACGTTTTCCGAAATCAATACTCTCTACAATTCGGGGAGGCAGCTGCCGGCATTGCAACTGGTCACCTGGAATGATTACGAAGAGGGCACCGAGATCGAGTCAGGGGTTTCCAATTGCCTGAGCGTTTCGGCTTCTACTGCGAGCAATTCATTACGGTGGACGGTTAAAGGGCGGGAGAATACAGTCGATCACTACGTCGCATTCGTGAGTACAGACGGTAAAAACCTGATGTCTCTCGGTCAAGCTTATCCGGGCGCAGGCCCCTTGAACCTCTGCAGTTATTCGATTCTGGATGGGACTTATACCTTCTACGTGCAGGCGATTGGAAAACCTGGCATCACGAACTACATGTCATCAGCGGTGCAAGCGAAACTAAGCTGCGGGAGCGGAAACAATCAGAGTTTGGCTCTTGCGGTTAATCCCACAACGATGACCGTCGCCTCAGGAAACTCCGGCACCTCAACCGTAAACGTGACGCCGCAAGGAGGTTCATTCAACAGCGCCGTCGCGCTCACTTGTTCGGGACTTCCCAGCAACTTGAAGTGCTCATTTGCCCCCGCTTCCGTCGTTCCAGGAGGGAATACGGCCAGTTCCGTCATGACCGTTACTTCCAGTGGGGCTGCTGCTGCGAATCGCCGTGAAGGTCGCACTTTCTTTCTCGCCGATTGCCTGCTCGGGTTTGGCCTGTTCGGAATTGTGATCGCTGGAAATATCGACCGTGGGCGCGGTTTCAAACTTATAGTAGCCGGCCTGCTGAGCACTGTCATTGTCGGTTCCGTCTCCTGCGGCGGAAGTACGGGCGCGGCCCAGAGTTCTTCCATCCCGAGCAGCTATACCGTTACCGTTAGCGGGAATGCTGGATCCATTCAGCTTTCCACCAACGTTACCGTTATCGTGAAGTAGCGTTACGGTCGGTATATTGCTCCATGACGTATGTAGAACGACCGACCGCCTTGCCCAGCTCAGTGAGTTACGTGTGAGTAACCGCAGAAGGAGAGCTTTTGACGGGATCCAGCGGGGCAATCGGCGGACACGGGCAATATGTTTGAGCGTTTGAACTCGTTGCTGAAGTTCGAAGTGCCTCAGATATTTCTGCACTACGTTGGGCATGGTCATGCGTAATGCGGCGGAGAAGTTCTGCGTCGCCATGGCGTATTGTTTTTCAGGATCTTTCAGCAGGCGATACAGGCAATCCGCCAGTCCTTCAGCACCCCCGGGCGGATAGAACTCTATCGCCAATTCTTCACTTTGTGCCATTTGGCGGAAGTCCGGAAGATCAGCACTGACCATTGGCACGCTAAAGGCACACGCCAGATGCGCCACACCGCTGCAGCCGGTTGAGGACGAATACGGCATCACCGCGACGCTAGATCCCTGGAATAAGTCCGCCAGTTCGTCTTCCGGAACGTACCCTCTGAATTCAATCTGGGGATTCCCTGCATTCTCCTTCTTGACGGACTCCACATAACCTGCCGCCTGCGGATGATCTCCCCCGGCAACCACGAGTCGGGCCTGCGGGAACTTTGGAGCGAGCAAATTGAAAGCCTCGATCATGAGTTCGAGACGCTTATACGTGCCCCATTTCCCAAAGGCCAGAATACGGTGGGTGGGAGTTCCACGACGCGAAAAGTCGGGGAATTCGGGGCGGCGAGCTAGCAGTCCGTGGGCGCGAAGATGAACATTGTCACGACCATACTTATCATTCAGGATCTTGCGATATCCGGGCATGAGAACGGACACGGAGTTCGAAAGCAGAAGCATCCTCGTGGCCACCGCGCCAGCGAATCGATACAGACGTTCATGGCGCACTCCTGCGTCCTTCAGTTCGACCGTATCCATGAGGTGATGCAGGGTCACATGCGTATATCGTCCACCCAAGCGCGCAAGCAGAGGAGACATGAGGCCGGTGAAAGCGACGAGTGGGTTCCTGCCAAAGGTGCTGAACAGCAGATTAAACCAGACCACATCGGGCTTCAGGCGCCGAATGGCTCTGATCAGCCGATAGATCGTAGTGGGGTCGTCGAACGACCAGCACCTCAGTACCGTGAAGCCCTCCCGCTCCTCAAGAGCTGTTGGAAGTTCATCCGCAAGCACCGTAAGGCTCAGAAAAGGATTTCGCTGCAATTCTTGCGCGATGTGGAATCCGTATTCGCTCAAACCTCCAGTACTGGGAGGGAAGGTTGTGACCAGACAAATCTTCATTAGTCTCCTGAGTCGCTCAGCAGCAGCAGATTCGATGTGCTCCAGGGGAAAGATGTTGTAGACGAGAAAGGACTTTTAACTGCTGGGCGTTTTGGCGCTGCTCACCGGGAAAGCATGCCCGGGAAGAACCGTGGTGCTCGCACCGGGCTTAAGGCTCGCGAGGGAGTTTCTGATGGCTTCAGTCGTTTCCGATATGGAAGACGGCGCCAAAAGAGTTAATCCTGCGATATTGGCAATGGCGAGATAGGCGTTCCGGTTGCGGTGGGCGAATTCCAGTGGATACTCGGGCTTGCGCAAAACGGCATTTTCGGGATCGGCATCCAGAAGAAAAGCCAAATCTGGTCTCGGAACGATGCGCAGGAGCAGCCGGATGTAGAGTCGCACCGGCCAATGCTGATGAGGTAGGTTGGCCAACTCATCATAAATGTAACGGTCAAAAATCACGAACTCAGCATCTTTAGCGGCTTGTCTGGACACCACTGCGGACAATCGAAATGCGTCAAAGATGTAAAGAAAGAGCCGAAGCAAGACCATGTACCAGGAGGTGACATTCTTATCGCGGCGTGCGATCGGCCGATCTGGACTTCCGACGCCTTTTTCGCCTTTGAATAAACGGAGGGTTAGGTGTTCGCGGTATTTTGAGAATGCAACGACATCGTCCCAAAACGTATATAGATTGAAGCGGTGCCCACGTTCATCCAAGTAGCGCAAAAGAGCGTCGATCTGTGTGCTTTTGCCAGCTCCATCGATTCCGGAAAAGCTCAGAAGTTTGAGCTTTTGTGATTTCATTTTGGATGCTCTTCGCCGCTTCAAAACTATGGCCACGGTTAGTGAGCACCAGGCGGTTTGCTCGGCGTAGCGGCGCTCAAGGCGACTACTGTCCCAATAGCCGCGCCTGCTCCCAGGATCGCCCCAACTTTTAGGACGATTGTACGAACCCGCCTCTGCTTCGCTGGAGCGATCGCTGCTCCTGCGGGTTGGGCGGCGGTCACTCCTGTGACTCTTGGGCCCTCCGCGGCGGCGGTTCCGACCGGTCTTTGCAGCTTCTCATCGTGGTTGGCCGTCGCCTGCGAATCCTGCTTCTCCGTCGCGCGCGAATCGGATTGCGAACTGGTCGATTCTGTCGGCGGACTCTGCTGGGGAGCACTTTGTGATTTCGCCCATATCGCCCCCGGACTGTCTGGCAGTTCTGCCGCCGGCGCGAGCGCAATCGAAGGATCAGGACTGCTCATTTGAGCCGAAGTGCCGGATGTTGCGGTCTGCGCAACCATGTTTGCGGGACAGCTAAAAGCGACCGCACACAGTGCACCGAGAAGAAGACCTGGATGAAGCGGTGGCATCTGAATCTCCTTTTTTGCAGTTTCAGTAGCGGAAACCCGGCCAGTGAAGCTAGCTCGCTTGCTTGAGCACCCCCAGCTCACCGAACACGTCAGCGTACCAAGGAGTGTTCTGGGGCACCGCGTCGGCTGGAATGGCGTTGAAACTCCGCACGGCATCCTCACAGGTTTGAAATGCCTCGAATACACGAGCAACACGCATCAGCTCCAAGATCACCTCAGCTTCGGGGGAAAGAGTGGCAAGCTTCAAATCGCCGTCACGCTTCAATACCTCTTCGAGACAACGCAGCAGCATCTCTACCCCAGCGCTTTCCATCGAACGTACCTGCGAACAGTCGAGGACAATACGCGGACGATTGGACTCGAGCAGTGGTCCCAACTCCTCCATAAAATTACGGACTTCTTTTACGTTTAAGATCTCCGGTACTTGCATTACCACCACGGGCCCACTGGTCAGCATCTCTAGTACCCCTTTTTGTTTTAACTTTTTGTAAAGTTCTTTCTTTTCAAGCCTTTCGGCCAGGTCTATTCGGCAGAGGAAAGTGACATTGAGCTAGTCTCAATGCTCGCCCACGATTGACGATGTCCTCCACCTACGGTGTTTTGCCGCATTACTACAGGATCAGTAATCTCAAGGTTTACGTTGTGTTGAAGGTTCAGCAGATTACGTCCATCCACGATGGAATGAGAAAGATCTAGGCCGATTCCCACGTAACTATTTGGCAGGATCGTACTGTCTTCCACGGCGGTTCCGAAGTCCACCCGAGAGTTGCTTTCCACATTGCTTCCTCGTGTGATGAGACACTCGGCCGAAATGTAGACGTCACGTCCGATAAAAGCTGGTGCCACAACTCGAGCGGAACGCTCGATTTCCGCTCCCTCGCTGCTCCAGATCCCGGGCTTAATTTCAGAGCCTTGGGGACGGAGACGGCAACGTGAATAAAAGCTGTCGAGCACAAGCCGCCGGAATTCCCGCGCAGTGCGCAACTGATTTACGTATCCTTGCGAGCGATACATTGCCGGCCTAGCGCAGAGCAGAGTAGAGAGCAGAGTAGCAAGAGTCGCTACGTGCTCCGGTAATCCCGAGAGATCGACCATCCAAACGTCGAGCGGCGCATCATCACTAAATGCGCGCGTAACGCCCACACCTTGTTCGTGGTGGAAGTTTAACATTTCTGCAATTTCAAGTTCCACATAAGAGCCGCATCGTATGATCAAGACCGTGCCGAGCCCTTCTCGCTTGTAGTTCGCAAAACAGTCACCCGCGAGATCAGCCATCGAGGCTTGGTGGGTCGCTTTTGCATGTTGGCTGTCTCGATCTTTCGATATCACAGATACAGTGTCGCAATCTTTCTGGAGGTCTTCGGCAAGTCTAGCGATTGGGGTCGCTCCCAGCACTTCCATGCTGGCCCATGGCGCCTGGTACGAACTAAAACGTGAAGGAGACTGTTTGTTCTCCATCGCGCCAGTCTGATCACCGATGATTATTGCCCCGACCACTAATTTCATTCCTTTCCCGTGACGCTGCACGCGACAATCAAAGTTTCAACGCGACTGCTTTGCTGACTTGAGCACCGTAGCGAATTCGTCTCCGACGCTGGCTACGGGTTTCGCGTGCCGGCGGCGAATTTTCGTCTTGGGGAACAGAAGCGAGCGCATCTTCAGTTTCGCTTTGTGCAGTTGAGACTTCGAGTTCCCGATCGAGCAATCGAGGAGTTGGGCAATTTCATGGTGCTGGTAGCCTTCAACTTCATGCAGTGCGAAAATGCGGCGGCAGCCTTCCGGCAATTCCTGAAGGGCCCGGCGTAACGCGATGCGATCAACCACGCCGCTCAAGTCCGGATCGTTCTTTCCGAAATCACGATGCAGTGATGGAGATTCGGAGTGTACCGGCTCATCCAGAGATATTGTTGGCGGCGATTTGCGGCGGCGCAGTTTCATCAACACGGTATTGACCGCAACGCGATACAACCAAGTCGAGAACGCAGCATCGCCGCGGAACGATCCGACTGTGCGAAAAACCTGCAGAAAAGCTTCCTGGGTCAGATCCTCGGCTTCCGCAACGTCTTTGGTCATCAGAAGGCAGACCGAATACACCCGGTTCTTGTGTTGCTGAAAGAGCGTGGCAAATGCCTGTTCGTCGCCAGCCTGCGCACGCTTTACCAGATTAATCTGGGAGTCGTCACGGCCTTTGGCGCTGGTCGAGGGGATCACATTCGCTTCTGTAGCGGAAATCGCACAAGTTGCCACGTTTGGCCTCCTTACACCTGCATGAAATTTGTCCGCACCAAACCCCGCGAACATGGTCTGAGAGTAGGGAACGAGGGCTTTTCCTTCTATCGGGTCACATCTGTAAAGGGTTGCCGGAGAGTCTGTAAGGCTATCGATTTTTTGGAGAACCCTGATCGGAAAGATAAGAAAAAATCCGCGCGAGGCGCGGATTGTGGAACAAAAGATTCAGTTGTAGGGCAACAAACTGATTGACAATCGAGGCTCAGTACAAGTGGAATTCCACCTCTACGCTAATCTGTACATCAACAGGCCTTCCATCTTTAAGCGCCGGTTGAAACCGCCATTGCTTCACAGCTTCGAGAGCTTTGGCGTCGAGCCCAAATCCCAGACCGCGAATGACTCGAATGTCACGCGGATGTCCGGCCGAGTCGACAATTAACCACAAAATACATGTTCCCTGCTTCTTCGCTCTTCGCGCTTCTTCGGTGTAGTCAGGATCCGGGGACGAAATCGCAGTAGGAGCGGAAATCCCTCCGCCTACTTTGTAAACGCCACCGCCGAAACCGCCACCACTACCGGCGCCTACACCCGGTCCGTGGCCAACTCCAACGCCGCCTCCAGAGCCCGAACCAATTCCGCCTCCAGAACCTGTGCCATTGGAGGGTGGCGCGGCAGGCATTGCCGGCGCGGCAGCGGGGACTCCGAGATTCGGCATGTGGTTTTCCGCCAGGTGCACTTGGGGTGGCGCAACCACTGTCGGTTGCACTGCCAGTTTGGGTTTCTCATTGCGCATCACGATCGCAGGTGGAGTGATTTGTTGCAACGCCGCCTTGGGAGGGCGCCCTTTCGGAGCAGGAATGGGATCGCGATCACCACCACCACCTCCTCCGCTGATCACCTTCTTGGCAACAGGAAGGGCGTAAGACTCGGGTGAGGGCGCAATCAGTGTTACGGTCTGATGCGTTTCGCGCTGCGTAATCTGATGGCTCACAAACACGCCACTCAGGAGCAATCCAATGAGCACCACGTGCACGATAGCGGACACCGTCACACCGCTCGTTCGATAATTGTTGTACTGGCCCCAGATCTGATCGGGTGGACGCGAGGCCCTCAGGGCCGGGCGTGCCGGCCCGGGATAGCGCCGGTTAGTCAAAGTTCGCGCCGGCACCCGCAACCATTGTTCGCTGTTGTAGGCAGAATTGTGATGACTCGACATGATTGCTCCTCAATACGTACACCACCGCAGGTTTCTAATAGATGCATTTGGAGGCGGGCGGGTTGATGCCGACAGCGGATGTGGCTGTTGATTCCCTCCCTTGTATCAAACAAAATGATGGGATGCAGCCTCCCGCCATCTGTTTTCAGCCAGACCTTAATTTGCAAAACTTAGCCTCGATCACAAACGCCCAGCGAGAAGAAGAACAATCACCACGATAACGATTAGACCCAATCCTCCACTTGGGTAATACCCCCAGGATCGACTGTAAGGCCACGTGGGCAATGCACCAAGCAGCAAGAGAATCAGGACCACAAGAAGAATGGTGTACATTTCACCTCCAACGTTTTCGGCTTGCACACAATCACAAGCTGAGAAGGATAGCTAAATGTCTCGCGTAAGCGCATCGCTTACTTCGCAGCTGTTTCTGTTGCGTTCACCGTTTTGTTCTGCCCGGATTCACTAGTCTGTTCCGAGTACTTTCTCACCGCCGCCAGGAAGGGTCGAGCAACATCCGGAGGTCGCACTTTTCCGCTCAAAATCTCGGAAAAGGGAACGAACTTGCTATAAAGGAGGTGCGTCTCGTCCTTGTCTTGAGTAACTACGGCACCATTCAGGTCGATGCCCGCAAAGAGCCCACGCGCACGCGAATACGTCAGTACCTCCGCTTTCATCTTGATGTCCGTATCGGCTCCCGCGTCACGGCCGACCGGACCTGCTGCTGCGGAGGCATCGGCACCCAGCTTGAATTTGCTGGAAAGTAGATGCTCCATCCCTTGCTGATTCGTCACGACCATCACTAAATCAATGGCTTGCCCTCCCAGCTGCAAACCCCAACTGCCCCCGGTGATTGAGATCGGTGCCGGGGCGCTCCAGGACCCGTTTTCCGTGCGACAGGTCGCTACACCCTTGCCGTGGTTCCCGCCAAAACCGACAGCAATTTTAATCATCGACGGAATTACTGCAATGCACTTCGCATTTTTCATCACTTTGTCGGGAATGGCCTTGTCTTTCACGGCCATAATCTCGTCCAGAACTTTAGCGGACGCATCGATTCGTTTGGCAATGTCGGATTGTTCCTTGTCGTCGGCGGACCAGCTCACACCGGCCAAAATGCCCAGTACCAGAAGACATTTCGGCACTGTGGAAAAAACTCGTTTCATTTTGTCCTCTTCTGTGCTCGAGCTGAGCACCCATCAATGGACTGCGAGGATAAGCTATCTTGCGACGGGAGCGCGTTCTATCCGGGGGAGGCAGTAAAGACGGTCAGAAGTTTCCGCAGAAAGAGCACATCGGGATAGGACGTGCTGAGCCGGGGCGAAGTACAGGTTTCACCCTATTGTGGGTATTACCCCGTCGAAATAACCTGCAATCTCTACTCGACACAACGCCCCCCAAGCGGGTGCCGGTCCTCTGGGACGGACCGGCACCTGCTCCTTCCAAAGATTGATTTTAGACCTACAGCCCGCGGACCGGCTGAATACGGCGTTACGGGGATGGAGTGACAACAGCAGGCTCTTTATTCTCCGTGAGAAGTCTCATACGGAGGCGAAGATATGCTTTATTGGGCTTTGGTGTTCCTCGTTATCGCGCTGATAGCAGGGGTCTTAGGCTTCACTGGAGTGGCCGTCGCGTCGGCGGGTATCGCGAAGGTGCTATTTATCATCTTCCTGGTACTGTTCTTGGTTTCGCTGATCTCGCATTTGGCTAGAGGACGCGTTTAGAATTCTGGGTAGACCATTATAGGGCGGCGTCAGAGCCGCCCTGTATCTTTACACTCGTAATGGCCGCGTTCCGGATACCCATGAGACCGCTGCTCTTGAAGTCACGGAGTACCAACTGAAGTCTATCAACGTCGAGGAATATACGCGGTGGCCTATTCATCATCAGCCTGTTGAATTATGGGCAGGTCTGGGATAGTCAGGCTTTTGCTGCAAGACTGGACTCTGTCTTAGGACTACACACGCAAGTTGTGACTTTGGGGCTTCAAGTCGCTTGGCTTCTGATCTTGGGTGTACCGATCGCCTGCGTGGCGTGGACGGTGACCCATGAGGAAGTATTTCGGGAACCGCGCCAGTATTGTCAGCGGGAATGTGATCGCGCCCGAAGCATTCTCGTTCGCAAGTTCTTCTACCTTTTCACCTGTGAGTACTGCTTCAGCCACTACGTCACCGCAGGATTCTTGCTGCTCACCCGCTTCAGACTCCTGTTTCAGGATTGGCGCGGCTACATCCTTTCGTTCTTTGCATTAGTCTGGGTGGCGAACCAGTACATCAGCATCTACAACCGACTGCGCCTCGATATCAAGCACGAGCAGGTGGAGATAAAAGCCGAAGAGCGAACAGAGCAACGCAAGGCGGCTTAGCTCACGCAAGCTAGGCAGTGACCGCAACGCCATGCGAATCTTGACGAACGGCAGGAATGATCACTTCAACGATGGTACCCGGATTGGCGTTCGCCAGACGCAGACTGCCTCCGAGTTCGGTTACGCGCTGTCGCATCCCCCCAATACCAACACCGACACTCTCTGGACGCAACTGGATTACCTGTTCCTCTATGCCTTTCCCGTCATCACGAACCGTAACCACTATAATCCCGTCCTTTCTGATCAGGGTCACGCTTCCGTTGCGGGCTCCGGAGTGACGGAACATGTTTGTGAGCGCCTCTTGGACAATGCGGAAAATCGCAGTTTCCAGTTCCGACCTGAGACGGCCGAGATCCGGCGGGTCAACTTCCAACGCCATACGGATGCCGCTGCGTTCCGATAGACCTTCCAGAAACCAACGAAGCGCTGATACCAGCCCAACTTCGTCGAGCAGGGGCGGATGCAGTAAGTGAGAGATAGTGCGAACCTGTTGGATTGCCCGGTCAATCAACTGGCTTGCTTCCACCGAAGCTTGTCGCATTGTGGGCGAAGAATCCTTGGCCAGAATGCCGTCCAGAATCATCTTTGCAGCAGCCAGTTCCTGGCCGAGGCCATCGTGGATTTCACGCGCAATCCGGCGCCGCTCTTCGTCTTGCATGGTCATCATGCGATTCGAGAGACGCCTGAGCGCGGCAGTCCTGCTCTCGACCATTCGCTCCAGTTCGATCGCGTTTTCACGAATCGATTGTTCTAGCAGTTTGCTATCGTGAACGTCAGAACAGGTCCCGTACCACTTGACGATGGTTCCGTGGGAATCACGCAGAGGCACGGCTCGGGCACGAAACCAGCGATACTGTGAGTCGACCCCGCGCAGCCGGTAGTCGCAGTCATAGACATCGCCGGACAGCACGCTATGCAGCCACTTTTGGTGACTCTGTTCGCTGTCGTCGGGATGTACGTAGTCCAGCCAACCGAATCCTTTCCCGGTATTAGGTGGGGCTCCGGTGTATTCGTAAAAGCGACCGCTGATGTAATCTCGGCTACCGTCAGGATTCCGGCTGAAGATGATGTCGGGAGCAGTCTGCACGATGGCATCCAGTTCTTGATTCCGCTGGGCCAACTCTCTATTCAATTTGTGCAACGCGACGGCTTTTTGTTCCAGCTCGGCAGTGCGTTCGGCAACCCGTTGTTCAAGCTGGCTATTAAGCCGCTCGAGTTGCCGATTCTTGCGGTGCAACTCGGTGAAAACCTTTACCTTCGCGCGCAGAACTTCCGGAACGATGGGCACGGATAGATAATCGACCGCTCCATGCTGGTAGCCTTTGAGGCGATCAAGATCGGTGAGGTGCACGGCCGAGATGAAGATGATTGCCGTCTTTTGGAAGCGCGGATGCTGACGGATGATCTCTGCGAGCTCAAAACCATC
>Ga0066661_10000925_pt1 | contig 11117 bp, 10 predicted proteins | sample GraSoiAngelo_110_FD_66454 | JGI IMG/M metagenome (GOLD analysis project Ga0066661, IMG submission 66454) | Grasslands soil microbial communities from the Angelo Coastal Reserve, California, USA - 14_0903_12_30cm | ecosystem: Environmental > Terrestrial > Soil > Grasslands | place: USA... | reverse complement strand
TCATGCGTGCGGCGTAGAGTCCGGCCGCCAGCCCGGCGGGGCCCCCGCCCACGATGATGACGTCGAACTGCTCGCTCACGATGCTTCTAAAACCTTCGGCCCGAGGCCAGGATTCCGGTGGGCGTGAGTCTAACGAACCACCTCGACGGCGACGTCGAGCGGCAGCGCCGCCCACGCCCGGTCCGTCGTGAGGGCCACCGCCCCCCGGTCCCGGGCGAGCGCCAGACAGGCGCGATCGCCCAACGAGAGCCCGGCGCGGGGCGCCCCGACCCAGATCCGGGCCGCGGCCTCGGCGTCGTCCGGCTCGAACGGCACGATGGTGACGCCGATCGCCTCGACGTCGCGGCGCATGCGCCCACCGACGGCTACGCCGCGCGCCGCCGCCTTCTGCAGCACCTCGGACCAGTTGACGGACGACATCAGCGCGCCCTCCAGCACCGGGAGGACCGCCTCTGCCCCCGCCTCCTCGTGCAGGACCGCCAGCAGCGCCGAGGCGTCCAGCACGTGCCCCGCCGCCATGGCCGTCAGCGCGATTCCTCGCGCCGGGCCTCGGCGCGGCGGTCGGCCAGGAGCTCGTCGGCCAGGCTGACCCCTTCGGGCACTGCCTCACGGAAGGCGCGCCGCAGCCGGGCCAGCGCCGCTCGGGGCCGCTCCAGCACCAGGCGGTCCTCCTCGACCCGGGCGACGAGCGTCTCCCCGGTCTCCAGGCCCATCGCGAGCCGGAGGTTCACCGGGATCACGAGGCGACCCTGCCGTCCGACGCGTATCCGTGGTTCATGAGATGGCACTCTACCCAAACTGTGCCACGGCGCCAACGCTGCTGGCATCTTTACATCGGACCTGCCACGCGTAGAATCGAGCCAGAACACGCGGGAGCTCCTCGGGGGGCTGAGAGGGCCGCAGGGCCGACCGCAACGAACCTGATCTGGGTAATGCCAGCGGAGGGAAGACGATCGTGAGCACCGCATATCCCGGCGTACCCGAGGCGTCTGGCGACCGCTTCCTCGAGGTCGAGGAGCGAGGCATCGACCCCATCCCCGAGTCCGAGCGGCACGGCCGCGCCCGCGAGCTCGGGTTCCTGTGGGCCGGCGCGTTCCTCAACTACGCCAGCGTCCTGACCGCCAGCCTGGCCACCGGCTTCTTCGGCCTCGGCGTGTGGGACGGCCTGGCCGCGACCGTGCTGGGCACCGTGGCCGGCGCCGTGATCCTCGGGCTGCTCAGCCACACCGGGCCCCGGTCGGGCCTGCCCCAGATCGCCTACACACGCCGGGTCTTCGGCGAGGCCGGGGCCCGGCTGGGCGCGTTCCTGACGCTGTTCCTGGCGGTCGGCTGGTTCGCGGTCGGCGTGGTGATCGCGGCCCAGGCCGGCGTCCAGCTCTTCGCGCTGGCCGGCATGGGCGCGGCGGCGGGCAAGCTGGCGTTCCCGCTCGTGGTCGCCGTCTCCGGGATCACGGCGCTGGTCGCCGTGTACGGCCACGCGACCATCAAGGTGTTCGAGACCGTCGGCGCCGTCGCGTTCGCCGCGCTGTCGCTCGTCCTGTTCCTGCTGCTGGCGCCGCAGTTCCACTGGACGGCGGGCCCCACGGTCGGGGGTGGCGACTACGCGGGCGCGTTCGTGCTGGGGTTCATGGTCTGCTTCGCGCTGGTCGCCTCCTGGTACCCGTTCGCCAGCGACTACTCGCGGTACCTGCCGGCCAACACGCCCGGCCGCGGCCTGACCTGGTGGCCGGTGGCCGGCGTGACCCTGCCGATGGTCCTGCTCGGGCTGTTCGGCCTGCTCCTCCCCACCATCGACCCGAAGCTGGCCGCCGACCCCGCCGGCGGCATCCTGGCGGTGATCACCCGGCACGCGCCCGCGTTCGTGGCCCTGCCCTTCTTCGTCTTCGTCGTGCTGGGCGAGATCTGGGCCTGCTACCTGGACGTCTACACGGCCGGGCTCGTGACGCTGACGCTCGGCCTCCGGATGGAGCGGTGGCAGACGGCGCTCGGCTGCGGCGTCCTGGGCGCCGCGCTGGCGGCGTACGCGGTGGTGATCCGCGACTTCCACACCGCCTACCAGCAGTTCCTGCTCCTGACGTACCTGTGGGCGCCCGCCTGGGCGGTTATCGTGCTGCTGTCGTTCCGCGCCGGCGGCCGGGGCCGGGCGGCGCCGGCGCTGGTGGCCTGGGCGCTGGGCACGGCGGTCAGCCTGGTCTTCGTCAACTACCCGAACATCTATCCGGGCGCGCACGTCCTCAACCAGCCGCTCGTGGACGCGCTGCACGGTGCGGACCTGTCCGGCCTGGTCAGCGCGGTGGTCGCGGGCGGGACGTACCTGCTGCTGCGGGGGCCTGCTCCCCGATGAGGCCGCCGGTCGTCCTGACGATCGCCGGCTCGGACTCGGGCGGCGGCGCGGGCATCCAGGCGGACCTCAAGACGTTCGCCGCCCTCGGCCTGCACGGCACCAGCGCGATCACGGCCGTCACCGCCCAGAACACGCTCGGGGTGAGCGGCTTCGTGGAGCTGGCGCCGGACATGGTCCGCGCGCAGATCGACGACGTCGTCACCGACCTGGCGCCGGCCGCCGCCAAGACCGGCATGCTGGCGAGCGCGGCCATCATCGAGGTGGTGGCGGTCGCGGTGGCGGCGCACGGCCTCTCGCGCCTGGTCGTGGACCCGGTCATGGTCGCCAAGGGGGGCGCGAAGCTGCTCCGGGACGACGCGGTGGAGGCGCTGCGGGCGCGCCTCCTGCCGCTGGCGGCCGTCGTCACGCCCAACCTGCCGGAGGCCGAGGTGCTGCTGGACCGCGGCATCGCCACCCGCGAGGAGCGGGAGCGGGCCGCCGCCGACCTGGTCGCGCTCGGCTGCCGGGCCGCGGTCGTCAAGGGCGGCCATGCCGGCGGCGACGCGGACGACGTCCTCTTCGCCGGCGGCGAGCCGGTGTGGCTGTGCGGCGAGCGCATCGCCACGGGCAACACGCACGGCAGCGGCTGCACGTTCAGCGCGGCCATCGCCGCCGGCCTGGCCCGCGGCGTGGACCTGGAGCGGGCCGTGGGCGACGCGAAGGCGTTCATCACCGGCGCGATCGAGGAGGCGCTGGAGGTCGGCCACGGCCACGGCCCGGTGAACCCGATGTGGGCGGTCGTACCCTGGCGTCGTGGGTGAATTCCATTTCTCGCCGAGGCCGAACCGCGCGGCGGAGATCCAGTGGCGACCGTGGTCGGCCGAGGCGTTCGACGAGGCGAAGGCCCAGGACAAGCCGATCCTGCTGTCGATCTCGGCCGTGTGGTGCCACTGGTGCCACGTGATGGACGAGACCACCTACTCCGCCGACGGCGTGATCGACCTGGTCAACCAGGAGTACGTGCCGGTGCGGGTGGACAACGACGTCCGGCCGGACGTCAACCAGCGCTACAACATGGGCGGCTGGCCCACGACCGCGTTCCTGACCCCGCAGGGCGACATCCTGACCGGGTTCACCTACGTGCCGCCCGAGCAGATGACGGACGCGCTGGCCAAGGTCGCGTCCTTCTACCGGACGAACAAGCCGGAGATCGTCGCGCGCGTGCTCGAGGGTCGCCGGCGGGCGGCGACCACGGTGGCGGCCAGCGCCGGCCAGCTCGAGCCGGGCGTGGTGGACCGCCTGCTGGGCAACGTCGAGACCGCGTACGACCGCGAGCACGGCGGCTTCGGCACGGCGCCGAAGTTCCCGCAGACCGACGCGATCGCGCTGCTGGCCGAGCAGTCCGTGCTGCGGGCCGAGCCGGCGCTGATGGACATGGCCCGCCACACGCTGGAGAAGATGGCGGGCGGGGGCACCTACGACCACGTCGAGGGCGGGTTCTTCCGCTACTCGACCACCGCCGACTGGAGCGTGCCCCACTTCGAGAAGATGCTGGAGGACCACGGCGGCCTGCTCGCCGCGCTGGCCATGACCGGCCAGGTCGAGATCCTGGACGACGCGGCGCGCTACCTGGACACGGTGCTGCGCGACCCCGAGACCGGGCTGTACGCGGGCAGCCAGGACGCGGACGAGGAGTACTTCGAGCTCGACGGGCACGGTCGCCACGAGCGGACCGCGCCGTACGTGGACCGGCGCGTGTACGCGGCCTGGAACTGCGGCCTCGCCATCGCCTACCTGGACGCGGACGTCCGGCTGGGCCGGCCGGCGCTGCGGGAGCGGGCCGGGACGCTGCTCGACCGGCTGTTCGCCGACCGGTGGACGCCGGACGGCGGGCTCCGCCACACCGACGACCGCGGCGGTCAGCTCGGTGACCAGGTGTGGGGCCTGTGGGCCGCCGTCCGGGCCGCGGGCGCGCTGGGCGGTCCGTGGCGGGCGCGGGCGCTGGCGCTGGCCGCTCACCTGGAGGCGGCGTACGCCGACGCGGAGCTGGGCGGCTACTTCGACCACGCCGGCGGCGAGACGCTGGGGCGGCTGGAGGAGCGGATCAAGCCGCTGGGCGAGAACGCCGTCGCGGCGATCGCGCTGACCGAGCTGGACGCGCTGGTCGGCGACCCCGCGCTCGAGCTGCGCGACCGCGCCCGGCGCACGCTGGCCTCGGTCGCGGCCCTGCCCCGCCGCTACGGCATCATGGCCGCGGTCTACGCCCGCGCCCTCGACCGGGTGCTCCGCGAGCCGGTCAAGCTGACCACCCTCGACCCCGAGCTTCCGCGCGCGCTCCTCGGCGCCTACCCTTACGCCGTGATCGAGCGAGCGGGCGACGAGCGCGGGGTCCTGTGCGTGGGCACGACCTGCCTCCCACCCACCGCCAGCGCTGAGGAGCTCGTCGCGGCGGTCGCGGCCCCACGTGCCTGAGAGCCGGCGGCACTATCGCAAGCGCGTCGATGACGCGCTGGAGAGTCCGCGCCTGCAGGAGGCGCTGACCGGCGCGATGACCGGGCTTCGCGCGATGCGCGAGCGCGCGTTCCAGTCCTACGACTTCGAGACCGGGCGCGAGGAGCTGAAGCGCCGGCGCCGGGCCAACCTGCCCCGCCTGCCCGAGCTCGTCGAGCAGTTCCGGGAGCGGCTGGAGGCGGTTGGCGGCAAGTTCCACCTCGCGGCCGACGCGGCCGAGGCACGCCGGATCATCGGCGAGATCTGCCGGGAGGCGGGCGCCGGCATCGTGACCAAGAGCAAGTCGATGGCCACCGAGGAGATCGGGCTGAACGGCCACCTCGAGTCGCTGGGCATGGAGGTCGTCGAGACGGACCTCGGCGAGTACATGGTCCAGCGCCTCGGCCAGCACCCGAGCCACCTGCTGGCGCCGGCCATCCACCTGACCGTGGACGACTGGGCCGAGGAGCTGGGGGTCGAGCCGGACCGCGACGCGATCATGGCCCACGCGCGCGGGACGCTGCGGGAGAAGTTCATCAACGCGTCGGTCGGGATCAGCGGCGCCAACGCCGCCATCGCCGAGACCGGCACGGTCATGATCGTGACCAACGAGGGCAACGCCGACCTGACGATCACGCTGCCCCGCGTGCACGTGGCCGTGTTCGGTCTGGACAAGGTGATCGCCAGCCTGGACGACGCGGTGGCGATGCTGCGCATGCTGCCGCGCTCGGCGACCGGCCAGGTGATGAGCGCGTACGTGAACTGGGTGACCGGGCCCTCGCGCTCGTCCGACATCGGGTTCCAGCCGGTGATGGGCGCGCACGGGCCGCGCGAGATGCACTGCGTGGTGCTCGACAACGGCCGCACGGAGATGCTGGCCGACCCGCTGTTCGCGGACGCGCTGACGTGCGTGCGCTGCGGCGCCTGCTCGAACGCGTGCCCGGCGTTCATGGCGGTCGGCGGCCACCAGTTCGGGCACATCTACAGCGGCCCGATCGGCCTGGTGCTCACGCCGTTCCACCACGGCCGTGAGGCGGCGGAGCTGCCCAACTCGCAGTGCACGCAGTGCAACGCGTGCCAGGAGATCTGCCCGGTGGACATTCCGCTGCCCCGGCAGATCCTGGAGCATCGCCGCCGGGGCCGCCGCAAGACGCTGGCGAAGCGCGCCCTGCTCGCCGCGTGGTCGCGGCCGGGGCTGGCCCAGGCCGGCATGCGCCTGGCGGCGCCGGTGGGCCGGGCGCTGGGCGTCGGCCCGATGCCGCTGGCGCCGCGGCCGTATCGCGCCCGCGCCCGGCCCGGCGGCGAGGGCTCGCCGGTGACGGTCTTCGCGTCCTGCCTGGTGGACCGGATGCTGCCCGAGGCGGGCGTGGCGCTGGAGCGCATCCTGCGCGCGGCCGGCCACCGGGTCGAGTTCCCGCGCGCGCAGTGGTGCTGCGGGCTGATCTCCAGCAACGCGGGCGACTTCGGCCGGGGGGCGCGGCTGATCGAGCGGCTGGCGGAGGCGCTGGCCGGGTCGGAGGGACCGGTCGTCACGCCGTCGGCGTCTTGCTTCGGCGCGGTGACGATCGACTCGCTGGAGTGGGACGGAGCCGGCGGCTCGGCCGCGACGGCGGCGCTGCGCGAGCGGCTCCGGGACTCGACGCGGTTCGTGCTGGAGCTGCTGGAGTCGCGGCCGTCGCTGGTGCGGCCACCGGCGGCGCCGCTGCGCGTGGCCTACCACGACTCCTGCCAGACGAAGCGGCAGCTGGGGCTGGTGGCCGAGCCGCGGCGGGTCCTGGAGCTGGCCGGCTACGAGGTGGCGGACCTGCCCGACATCGCCAACTGCTGCGGGTTCGGCGGCACGTTCTCGCTGGACTGGCCGGCGGTGGCCGATCGCATGGCGCAGTGGAAGCTCGATGCGGTGGCCCGGACCGGCTGCGCGGTGGTGGCATCGGACAACCCGGGCTGCCTGGCCCACATCCGCGCCGCCGCGGCGCGGCGAGGCCTGGACCTGCGCGTCGCCCACGTGCTCGAGCTCGTGGCGGAGCGCCTGGCGTAGCGATGGACCTCGACTTCCTGCTCCTGGCCGACCGGGCCGAGGCGGTGAACGGCAAGCTGTACCTGATGGGCGGGGGCTGGGACCGGATCACGCTGCCGCAGTTCCCGGCGCCGGCCAGCTTCGACGTCGCGCTCGGCGTCATGGTCGCCTACACGGAGACGAACGAGCGGCACGAGTTCCACCTCACGCTGGAGGACGACGACAACCAGGTGGTCCTCGGCCCGGTCACCGGCCAGTTCGAGCTGGGCCGGCCGCCGGGGCTGAAGCCGGCGCAGGCGCAGCGGTTCATGGTCGCCGTGCGCGGCCCGTTCCCCGTCCCCCACGCCGGCTGCTACCACTGGGTGGTGGCGCTGGACGGGCGGCGGGCCGGGCGCACCACGTTCTGGGCGGACCCGGTACCGGCGCAGAGCGCGTGAGCACGGGCGATCGACTGGGCTGAGGTCCCGCCGGGGGCCGTCGACCTGGACCGCTCGCTCGTGGAGGCGGCCGCCCGGAGCGCCGGTGACCGGCTCGCCGGCCGCGGCGGGGCGGGGCACCTGGTCGTGCTGCGGCGGGGTCGGGTGGTGCTGGACCGCGCGTTCGGCGCGGACCGGTCCAGCCTGTTCCTGATCTACTCGTGCAGCAAGGCGTACACGGCGCTGTGCGTGCACCTGCTGGTCGCGCGGGGCCAGCTGGCCCTGGACGAGCCGGTCGCGACGTGGTGGCCCGAGTTCGGCGCCCGGGGCAAGGACGCGATCACGGCCCGCCACGTGCTCACGCACCGGGCGGGCGTGCCCGACGACTTCGCGGTGTGGACGCTGGCCACCGCGACCGACTGGACGGCCAGCGTGCACCGGATGGAGCGCCTGGTCCCCCGCTGGCCGGCCGGCGAGGTCACCGCGTACCACGCCCTGACACAGGGGTGGATCCTGGGCGAGCTGGTCCGGCGCGCGTCGGGCGAGCGGGTGGAGTCGCTGCTGCGGGCCGCGCTGCTGGAGCCGATCGGGCTGCGGGACACGTTCCTGGGCCTGCCGCCGGAGGAGTGGTCGCGCTCGGTGCCGGTCGTGCCGGCGGGGGGCCGGACGGAGCTGGCGAACGCGCTGGTCTTCAACCGACGGCGCTACCGGCAGGCGGTGGTCCCGGCCGCGACGGTGTCCGCGACCGGTCGGGACGTGGCGCGGTTCTTCGAGATGCTGCGGTGCGGCGGGGAGCTGGATAGGGTGCGGGTGCTGCGGCCCGAGACGATCGCGGCGGCCCGGCAGCCGGCGGTGGACGGCGGCGAGGTCGACGCGGACCGGACGCTGGGCCGCCCGGTGCGGTGGGCGCACGGGTTCCACCTGGGCGGGGTGCGGTCACGGGCGGACCTGGGCCGCTTCATGGGCGACCTCAGCGCGGAGGACGCGTTCGGCGCGGTGGGCAGCGACTGCTGCACGGCGTGGGTGGACCCGGCCCGGGAGCTGGTGTTCGTGTACCTGACGGCCCTCCTGCTGCCCACGGGAGCGGGCATCGCCCACCACGGCCTGGTCGCGGACTGCGTCCTGCGCGCGTGCGGGTGAGCCGCCCCTGCGACACAGACGATCCACTTGCTCGGCGAGTCAGCGCGTAGGGCCTAGGGCCTCCCGGAAACGCCTGCCCGGGATCCCACCCTGCGGCGGGGGTCCCGGGCAGACTTCCGACGGCGTAGCGCCGCCGGCCTTGCAGGCACAGGTATACGGGCCCACCCTCCTCCCCGAAGCGCCGGCTGAGCCGGCGCCCGGCCCCTCAGCCCTCCGGCAGCCGCATCGCCAGGCGGCTCGTCACCACGCCCGTGTTGAGGCCGATGGTCCGCAGGCCGCCGAAGAACCGGGCGTGCTCGATCTTGCAGCAGCGGTCCATCACCACCCTCAGGCCCGCCGCCCGCGCGATGTCGGCCGCCTCGTGGCTCACCACGCCCAGCTGCATCCACAGCACCTTCGCGCCGATCTCGACCGCCTCCCGGGCGATCGGCGGCACCTCGCGGGACGGGCGGAACACGTCCACGATCTCGATGTCGTGGTCCGCCGCCGCCTCGCCCAGGCTGGCGTACACCCGGCGGCCCAGGATCTCCCGCTTGCCGGCCTGCGCCGGGTTGACCGGGACGATGTCGTATCCGTTCGCGTCCAGGTAGATCGCCGCGAACGAGCTGGCGTTGTAGTAGTTCGAGCTCAGGCCGACCATCGCGATGGTCCGGCACTCGGTGAGGATCCGGTAGCGGTCCCAGGCCGTCAGGCCGTAGTCGTTGCGCTCGCCGACCGCGCTCATCGCAGACCCTCCTAGCCCTGGTACGGGGCGCCGAACGCCTTGGACAGGATCGAGTGACCCCGGCCGTTCCGGGCCGGCTCCGCGGCCGCGGCCTCCACCGGCTCCTCCCGCTGCGACGCGGCCAGCGCCTGGTCCAGGTCCCACACGATGTCCTCGACGTCCTCGATGCCGACCGAGACCCGGATCAGCTCCGGCCCGATCCCCGCCGCCCGCAGCTCCTCGTCGCTCAGCTGCTGGTGCGTCGTCGAGCCGGGATGGATGACCAGCGACTTCGCGTCGCCCACGTTCGCCAGGTGGCTGAACAGCTGCACCGACTCGATGAACCGCTTGCCGGCCGGCCGGCCGCCCCGGATCCCGAACGTGAAGATCGAGCCCGGGCCCTTGGGCAGGTACTTGCGAGCCAGGTCGTGGTAGCGGTTGGACGGCAGCCCCGGGTAGTTCACGTACTCGACCGCCGGGTGCCCCTCCAGGAACTCGGTCACGCGCCGGGCGTTGGCCACGTGCCGGTCCATGCGCACGTGCAGCGTCTCCAGGCCCTGCAGGAGCAGCCACGCGCTGAACGGCGCCATCGTGGGCCCGTAGTCGCGCAGCATCTCGGCCCGGCACTTCATCAGCCAGCCGAAGTCGCCGAAGTACTCGAAGAAGCGGAGGTCGTGGTAGCCCTGCGACGGCTCCGTCATGCCCGGGAACTTGCCGTTGTCCCAGGGGAAGCGGCCGCCGTCCACGATCACGCCCGCGATCGTGGTGCCGTGGCCGCAGATGAACTTGGTCGCCGAGTGCACGACGATGTCGGCACCCCAGTCCAGCGGCCGGCACAGGTACGGCGAGGCGAACGTGTTGTCCACGATGAGCGGCACGCCGACCTCGTGCGCCAGCGCCGCCAGCGCCGCGATGTCGATCACGTCGATCGTCGGGTTGCCGAGCGTCTCCGCGTAGAACGCCTTCGTCCTGGGCGTGACCGCGGCGCGCCACTGGTCGAGGTCCCAGCCGTCCACGAAGCGGACGTCGATGCCCATCTTCCGGAAGCTGACGTCGAACTGCTGGAACGAGCCGCCGTACAGCGAGCGCGAGCTGACGAACTCGTCGCCGGCCTGCATCAGGGTGAAGATCGCCAGGTGCTGCGCGGCCTGGCCGGAGGCCGTGGCCACCGCGCCGATGCCGTTCTCGAGCGCGGCGATCCGCTCCTCGAACACGGCCACCGTCGGGTTCATGATCCGCGAGTAGATGTTGCCGAACCGCTGTAGCGCGAACAGGTTCGCGGCGTGGTCGGTGTCCTCGAAGACGTACGCGCCCGTCTGGTAGATGGGCACGGCGCGGGCGCCCGTCACCGGATCGGGTCGCTGGCCCGCGTGGACGGCCAGCGTGTCGAAGCCGAACTGTTTCTCAGCGGGCATGCCGCGAGTGTATGCCAGCCCCGGTCCCCCGATCGCCGGAACCCCCCGGCGCGGTCCGCCGTTTAGGCTAGGTAGCAGTGCTGGACTCGATCCACTCGCCCGCAGACTTGCGCTCCATCCCCCGTGACCAGCTCGAGTCGCTGGCCGCCGAGATCCGGGCGCTCCTCGTCGACCAGGTGTCCCGGACCGGTGGGCATCTCTCGCCCAACCTCGGCGTCGTCGAGCTGACGCTCGCCCTCCACCGGGTCTTCGACAGCCCGCGGGAGGCGATCGTCTGGGACACCGGTCACCAGTCGTACGTGCACAAGCTGCTGACCGGCCGGGCCGAGGCCTTCTCCACCCTGCGCCAGCCGAGCGGCATCTCCGGCTACCCGTCCCGCTCCGAGAGCGCGCACGACGTGGTCGAGAACAGCCACGCGTCCACCTCGCTCTCCTACGCGCTGGGCATCGCCGAGGCGCGCCTGCGGGGCGGCGTCCCGGGTCACGTCGTCGCGGTCATCGGCGACGGCGCGCTGACGGGCGGCATGGCGTACGAGGCGCTCAACCAGATCGCCCACCTCCAGCCGCCCAACCTCGTGATCGTGCTCAACGACAACGGCCGCTCCTACGCGCC
>Ga0066661_10000918_pt1 | contig 11145 bp, 12 predicted proteins | sample GraSoiAngelo_110_FD_66454 | JGI IMG/M metagenome (GOLD analysis project Ga0066661, IMG submission 66454) | Grasslands soil microbial communities from the Angelo Coastal Reserve, California, USA - 14_0903_12_30cm | ecosystem: Environmental > Terrestrial > Soil > Grasslands | place: USA... | reverse complement strand
AATCCTTGTCTCTGAGAGGTTTTCTCATTTTGAAAGGGAAGTCAGGCTAGGAGTACGAGCGGGGTGAATGCCATCGGGCCATCCTTTGCAAGATAGTGCGCAACAAACGCCGAGATCCACGCGAACGCGAATCCGGCATAGGCCCATTCTTTGAGTTTGGCCATGCCGGGCACGAGCAACGCGATGGCGCCGAGCGGTTTCGCAATCCCAAGAATAATGCGCAGTTGCTGCGGATATCCCACGTGCGCAAATCCTTGAACCGCTTGCTGACTGCCCGACAAGTAAGCGAATGCAGCAAAGGCCGACATCGCGGCCAGCAGGCCGGTACTCACCCAGTAAGCTATTGTGCGTGCCATGCAGTTGTTCTCCTCGGTGAATGAGAATAACAGCTCTGATGGGGCGGCACAGCAATTCTGATTTAGGCTGGAAATAAAACCGGTACAACGGGATGACAAACCGGACCGCTCTTAAAGGAATACTTAAACTCTCGCCCCTCCCCATTCGGATGGAATGCACGTCCAACGAGTGGTCCCGCGGACCTTCCCTCTAATCAAAGCCTTCGATACCGGTCCCGAATTTTAACCGAGGCTTCACGTCGGTGTAACGGCCCTTTCACATGGCTCCCCTAAATTGACACTCCACGGCGAGTAACAACTACAGTCTCCGTAATCTCACCCTACAAAATGGAGGAAAGGAAAATGTTGAAAGCGGCAGTCATATCGGCGATGTATTTAACTTCTGCAGTCGCCTTCGCTCAAGACCCTTATGCGAACGCTCCTGCCTACGTAAAAACAGTTGCCGGGGGCGGCGTCAAAGTTATTCAGCCGCTAGTCACTACTGGCCAGCAGGTTCCTCTCGCTGGTTCGACCTCGCAGAAATACCTGTTCGTCGGTATCCCGGACGGGATGGGTGTATACAGCACAAATCAGGGCAGCAAAGTTGGGCAATTCAAGCTGACAGTAAATCATGAACTTCGCCCCACACAGGGCGTACCGTTTGGCACGCTTCCCGGTGGCGCACGCATTTCCGAACTTAGCGTTGGTTATCAGATAAAGGGGAGTACGCCCAGTCTGACGGTCAACGATGGAAAATTGGTCTTCACTCAGGTGTTCGGTCCCAGAACCGACGGCACCTACGGTGAAATCGTGGCGCCCACTAGGGGATTTGGACGATTCTGTTCTGCGACGCTCGGATTTGACGCTGTCGGCTTTGATCGCCCAATCCATTTGACGGGAGAAGAGAATGGCGCACCCAACAATTTCTACGGCGATGGCTCGGTGGCCACCGCGACTTTCGACGGTGCTGTCCACGTCCTGCCGGATATTGGCAAAGCTGATTGGGAGAACGTCGTTCCTGTTCCATTCACCAATGAGAAAACCGTGCTGATATTGGACGAGGATGGCGGAGCGCTCGACTCTCAGGTGTACATGTATGTTGGCACCAAGGATCCGAGTTCGTCCGATCCACTGCAGAAGAACGGCCTTGTGGGCGGCAGCCCGGGCTCAGTGAATCCTTACGGCCACCTCTACAAAATGCAGTTCGATCCGCAGAACCCTACAGGAACGACGCAGCTCACAATGCTACTGGATGGCTCGGAAGGTATCGTCAGCCCCGACAACGTCGATGTCAACCGCCACGGTGAAATCATCATTCTCGAAGATCCCAACTACAATCTAGCGGCAGATCTCAACCTTACTCGCGACACGAGCATGTGGTTGTACGACACCAATACGGCGAAGCTTACGCGCGTTGCTGAAATGAATCGTTCAGCCGCTGTCGCTCACGCGTTGGCCGCCGACCCACTGAACACGGACGTCGCCAGTACGGACATTCCCGGAGGTTGGGAGTTCAGCGGCGTCATTGACATGGAAGATCTTCTTGGCCGTGGATCCTGGCTGGTCAATGTGCAAGCCCACAGCTTGAGGATCAACCCCAGCAAAAGCACTGTGGAAGGCGGACAAATCTTCTATGTCCAAGTGAAGACTGACAACTAGCCAATAAACAATTATGTGGACAACAGGCCGCGTCAAAACGCGGCTTGTTGCCATTTTTTGCACGCAAATTTAAACGCAATTCACCAAAATTTCATGCTAGTGTAACCTACAACTAATCTCCCCTGATTATTCTGTCGCCACAGACCTCCAGCCAGTTCAGTGAGTCGGACTACCGACCCACGAGCTCAACACAGAAGTGAAACGACGCTAGGAACGTTGGTTGAATTCCTGCGCGCGGCGAATCCGCGTGTATTCCAGGGTGTGGTTTATCAAAATCTCGAAGACGACACCTCCCCCCAAATGAGATCACGTGAGGAGACGTATGAGAGTCCTGCTATTGCTATGTCTATTGAGTGGTTTCGCCTACCCACAGGTCCCGCAATCCAAACATGTTTGGCTTGTTACCGAGGAAAATCACAGCTATGAAAGCATCATCGGCAATCCAAACATGCCTTATTACAACTCGCTGGCCAAGAAATACGGACTAGCCACGCAATATTATTCGCCAATGCACAACTCACTAGCCGCGCTGTTTTGGCTGGTGGCCGGCCAGACCGTCACTGTGGATAACTCCACCACTTCCTGCTTCAACGTAGACAACGTCATCCGACATGTACTCGCAAAAGGCTTGACCTGGAAGTCGTATCAGGTGGATCTGCCCTATCCCGGTTTTCTGGGACTCTATAACCTCAATTACATGCGGCGGCACAATCCGCTAATTGATTTCACCGACGCCTGTACCTCGACGCAGCGGATCAATTCCGTTCCCTTTACGCAACTTGCCACTGACATCACAAACAAATCGACTCCCAACTACGCTTACATCACCCCGAACGCAGACCAGGATGCGCACAACGGCACCTTGGCGCAAGCCGATCAATGGCTGCAACAGGAGCTTCCCGCGATCTTGGCGTTACCTGAATTCCGACCCGGCGGCGACGGTCTGTTGTTCATCGTCTGGGACGAGGGCGACATTGGAACCGATGGCCGTTGCTCCTCGCGCCTGCAGCGGAACTGTGGCGGTCGTGTCGCCACCCTCGTCATCGGACCGCAAGTGAAGCCCAGCTTCAAATCATCAGTGACCTATACTCACGCAAATCTGCTTCGCACGGTTTGCGATGCCATGGAATTCCTTTCATGCCCTGGGGAAGGATCTTTGGCGACTCCGATGAGTGACTTCTTCAACAAGGTGAATGTCAGCATCCCAATTGCAAACGCCCAGGTGGCTTCCCCAGTTCATATGAAGGCCTCCACTTCGAACAGCAGTCCTGTGACTTCTTTGCAGGTGTACGTCGACAACGTTCTGCATTACCAGGTAAGCGGATCAACTTTGGACACATGGCTCCCCATGAGTGGCGGCAAACACCACGTGGTGGTGCAGTCCTGGGACACTGCTGGAGGAATCCACAAACGCGCCGTCGACGTGAACGTACAGACGCAAGTCGTCAGCCTAAGTTCCCCCGTGCCCAACGCAATGCTGGCCAGCCCCGTCCCCGTCAAAGCCACAGCAACTGGGAAGTATCCCGTGCACACGATGCAGATTTATGTCGACAACGTACTGAAATACCAGTCAAGCTCGAACTCGGTAAGCACACAGTTGTCGATGGCTGCCGGTCGCCACTACGTAGTGGCAGAGGCACGGGACAGCGCGGGTGGAGTCACAAAAAACGGCGTCTACGTCACGGTTGGACCACCCACTATCACAATTGCCTCGCCAGTGTCCCAACAACTGGTCTATTCGCCTGTGCAGGTAGTGACCGGAGCTCAGGATCCCAAAGGCGTCAAAGCGGTCCAGGTTTATGTGGACAACGCTCTGCAATATGAAATGACAGGTACGGGAATTGCCGCACCGGTGCCGATGAGTGTGGGTTCGCACTACGTTGCCGTGCAGGCCTGGAACAACATCGGCCAGAGTTTCCGGAAGGGCGTGAACATCAAGGTCCTTCCGATTATCGTCACGGTTAGCTCACCAACTGCGAATTCGACGGTCAGCTCGCCGGTTCACATTCATGCCAATGCGCCGAGCGCCAGCACAGTGTTTACCATGCAGGTCTATGTGGACAATCATCTGAAATACCAAAGCGGCGGCACAACCGCAGATGTCTGGCTGCCCATGAGTTCAGGGAAGCACTACATCGTGGGCAAGGCTTGGGACACCGGCGGTGGCAACTGGAAAACCGGAGTGAATGTGACCGTGCGCTAATGCGGGTCCATGGGTAGCGCGGCGAGTGGTGGCCGTGATTCGGCGGTCCAGCAGAGAAAGCCTCACCAGCTGATTTGACTAGAAATTAAGACTATGGTCTAATATAATGGTCGATGAAGGAAGTCGCCATTTCGGAGTTCAAAGCGAAGTGCCTGGCCCTATTGGAGCAGGTTCAAAAAACCAAGAAACCAATTCTTGTGACCCGATTCGGCAAGCCCATAGCGGAAGTAATCCCGCCTTCAGCGGCGGCCACGCCGGCACACTGGATGGGTTCCATGAAGGACGAAATCCAGATTCTCGGCGATATTGTCTCGCCCGCGAACGAGGAAAGTGATTGGGAGGTCCTGAAGGATTGAATCTGCTGCTTGATACGCACATCTGGCTATGGAGCCTGCGCGATTCTAAACGGCTCGGGCGAAGGGTTCGGCACGAGTTGAACAATCCCGCGAATGAACTGTGGCTGTCTCCGATCAGTACCTGGGAAGCGTTGATGCTGAATGCTAAAGGCAGGATTCGATTAACTGGCGACCTAACAAATTGGGTGCAGCGCGCTACGGCTCCGATGCATGAAGCTCCGTTGACCCACGAGATCGCGTTAGCCGCGCAGCAGCTCGTATGGGTCCGGCAGGATCCCGCAGATCGTTTTCTCGCTGCCACCGCAATGATATTGGATCTGACTCTCGTGACCGCTGACAAAGATCTGCTCGGCCTCGGAGAAATTGCCACTTTGGCCAATCGCTGACGCCAACTACTTCAACCGCCGACTGTACACTGCTCAATTTACTCGATTACCGCCGTTACCAAAGAGCTTAGTACCATGCGTATCTGGGTATCCTGAGACCGCTTCGCTAAAATGCAACGAACCGGGCTTGGGGCGGGACGGCCGTTGGGCCTTCCCTTCTCTCCTCTGCTGCCAGCGCGGTCAGGAGCCGGACTGTCCTATGCGCGTCCTCACAACGCCTATTTCCATTCTGTTGGCCTACATTCCGGTCATTGCGACTGTGGTTACTACGATTCTCAGCGTCGTCCTGGCGCGTGCGACCTTGCGCTACGCCAAGGCTACCGATAAGAGTCTGGCGCTGGCGCGCGAAGAGTTCGAGCGTGAATGGTCGCCGGAGTTGCATATCAAGCTGGAAAGGGTGTCTGCCAGCGAGGCCAAAATTGTGGTCACCAATCTGGCAAAGATTTCTGTTCTGCTACAGCTAGTGCAATGGCGCAAACTTTCCCATGGCGTCCCCTCATTGCGGTGGTTTCTGAATGAGCCGCTGGTGGGCGGAATGACCTGGAAGGAGACTGTCGGCAAACGTCTGATTGGGTCCACCGGGGGAGACTTCCAGGGCGCGATCGCAGTTTCGGTGACGTTCTACGCTTCAGGCCGCTTGTTCCGCACTGACTGGTTTCGCTTCCACGTGGAGGTGAATCGCGGAAACATTCTCCGCCTCGACCCGGTGAACATGGCCGCCCGGCGCGTGCAAGTGCTCGAACCGCACAACGAGGATGGCAGAGTGAAGAGCGACCTGGTCGTGGACGTCACCGAGCCGCTCGCGGATGAGACTCCGGCAGAAGCATGATTCATCGCGCCATAGCGAATGACGACGTAGCAATCTCTTCCTTCCGAGTACAATAATCCGCTAAAGTGGTCGAAGCCTGATCATGTCCTCCACCCGCACTATTCGTCCCCAAGCTGTTGCCGCCGAGGTACCTCCCGTCCCCTTGACGGTCGAGGGCTACAGCGTGTTGCACCAAATGATGCGCTTTCGCTGGGATGCGTGGCGCCCGTTGCGGGCTGCGCAGAAGAGTGAGATCGTACGCGAGGCTACATCGCTGCTGTCGAAGATGGAGCAGAATTCGGCGGGCCAGTCGGCGCTCTTTTCCCTGCTGGGACACAAGGGCGACCTGATGTTCGTCCACTTTCGTCAGGCGTTTGATGAACTGAATCAGGCGGAACTCAACGTGGCGCGACTACGGCTCAGCGATTATCTGGAGCCCACCACATCCTATGTATCAGTAATCGAGTTGGGATTATATGAATCCACGATTAAGGCCTACAGCGCGCTGGCCGAGCGTGGTGTCGAGCCTCATTCCGAAGAATGGAATCGCGAAATCAAAGAGATCGTGGCACGGCAAAAGGAGGCGATGCGGCCTCGATTATTCCCTGAGTTGCCCAAGAGCCGCTACATATCTTTTTATCCGATGGACCGCCGCCGCGGTGAAGACAAGAACTGGTACACGCTGCCCATCGAAGAGCGCGCGCGCCAGATGGGCGAGCACGGGATGATCGGCCGGCGTTACGCTGGGGACGTCAAGCAGATCATTACCAGCTCGATCGGCTTCGATGACTGGGAATGGGGCGTGGACTTGTTCGCCGACGATCCCTTGATTTTCAAGAAATTGATTTACGAAATGCGCTTCGATGAGGTCAGCGCCGTTTACGCCCTATTTGGACATTTCTATCTTGGAGTGCGATGCCAGGCCTTAGAGCTAACCAAACTGCTGCACGGCGAATTACCTAAAGTTTCAAGTAAAGGTTGAAACCACGAGCACCTGGCCTTGTTGCGTTCTGGCTGAGTGCTGAATGCTGATTGGAGAAGCAGTGCCAACCTTGGGATTTGTGGAATACGGAAATGCCAGTCCAGAAGTGCGAGCGGTCTATGACGACATCATGGCCACTCGCAAGACGGACTGGATCAATAATTTTTGGAAGGCGATTGCCCATGATCCCGCGACTCTCAAAAGAACCTGGGAAGACGTCAAACAAATCATGGCGCCGGGGGCGCTCGATCCTTTGACCAAGGAAATGATTTACTTGGCAGTGAGCGTCAGCAACCAGTGCGGCTATTGCATCGCCTCGCACACCGCGGGAGCCAGGAAAAAAGGCATGACAGACGAGATGTTCAAAGAATTGATGGCCGTTGTCGGCATGGCCAATGAGACCAATCGGCTGGTTTCAGGGTACCAGGTAGAAATCGATGAGCAGTTCAAGGTGTAATGATGGCACACAAATTCAGCACTTCTTACCTCGAAGACTCCGTCGCACTGTTTCATTTCTACAAGAAGATGGCTGAGCGAGCGATGGAACAGGTTACGGACGAACAATTGTTCGCGACGCTGGACGAAGAGATGAACTCGATTGCAATCATCGTCAAGCATATGACCGGAAACATGCGCTCGCGATGGACAGATTTCCTAACCAGCGATGGGGAGAAGCCGGATCGCAATCGCGACACCGAGTTTGTGGATCCGCCTGCGACCCGAGGAGAGCTCTTGCGGCGCTGGAACCAAGGCTGGGATAGTATCTTCCACGCGCTCGATCCGCTCACCGATTCAGACCTGGAACGCAAAGTTACGATCCGCGGAGAGCCGCATTCCGTGATGCAGGCCATCAACCGCCAGATCGCGCACTACGCGTATCACTGCGGACAAATTGTGTTTCTGGCGAAACACTTCAAGGCCAGCGAGTGGAAATCGCTCAGCGTTCCTCGAAACAAGTCCGGGGAATTCAATCGGAGAGTACTGGCCGGAGAGGCTAGTCAGAGATAGTCAGCGGCGAGCAAAACGGAATTCGTGCGCCTTCATATCTACTCGCCGTCCACGGAAGCGCACCCCTTCACTTTCCAAACGCAACCGCTGTTCGATGGCAGAATCTCCGCGCAGCTTGATCTCACCGCCCGCGCCCAACACGCGATGCCAGGGCAATCCCAACGAACGATGTAGAACCCCGACCACTTGCCGCGCCGCTCCCGGATATCCTGCCCCGCAGGCGACCGCCCCGTACGTTGAAACTTTTCCTCGCGGAATTCGACGAATCGCGGCCACGATGCGGACGTGCATTTTATTTGGCTCTACCATTGCCGCCGCCCGCTGGAAAAAGTTCCTGCTCCATCTTTTTTGTGACTTCCTCGCCCAGGCTTTCGGTGACCATGACAGTGTCTCCCTGCACATCAATCACAACTGGACCGTCTTCGGTCGCCCACGTGTGCCGCCCAGTCAAGGTCTCAAGAATATCCAGATCCTTCACTCGATTCTCGCCATTCTGGTGCGCCCGACGGTAACGTTTCTCCAGCGACCTGGCATAGATCGCAGCAAAATCGGCAGACTTCGCCGGGCTCGACCAGCGGGATACATATAGCAACCCGAGCGTACCATCAGCTTTCGACTTCGGCCGCGCCGCGTAATAGAAGCCGCCCCGCCAATGCGGATACAGATCATGCGACGCCTTTGATCCCGCATATTGATCAATCAGAACGGCCACGTCAAACTCGCCGACAGCGCCGCTGTCAAAATGCTCGTAGGATTTAAAAATCCTCGGAAAGTCGGGCAGACGCATCGCCTCCAGATGTTCCCCAGAGAGATACGCTTTGGGCTCCATGACCTCTCGCGTGGTGCGTGGAGGATTGGCGAAGACGCCGGCGAAGGCTTTCTCTTTGCCATCCTTGGCCAGCACATCGGCGACAAAATCGATGCCGAAGCGATAGGGAAAGGTGAGCGCTTCTTTGAGATAAAGCGGGGCATTATGAAACTGAATCGAGTCGGCTGTGCCCAACAGCATCCCCTGTTTCAGAGCTTCGACAATTTGCGGCGAGTCCTTCAGCGATTGACCGGTCGGCGCAAGCATATAGTCGATGAGGACGACCATGGCCTGGCCTTCCACCACGGCCTGGCGAGCGGCCGCGGTTTCGTCGTTTTCAATGTCACCTTGCGTCGAATCTCTGCTATTTCCCGCCAGATCGGCGGCTCCCGCTTTCATCCATTTCTCGAGGCCAAAAGACTGGTCCTGCAACGCGTGCGTCAGTTCATGAGCCAGCACGGGACGTTGCTGCTCCACGTCCACCCAATCCAGCAGGTTCACAGTTTTAGTTTTGGGATCGTAGTAACCGGCTACCTGCTCGCGTAAAAGTGCCAGCAAAAAAGTTTGCAAATCGAAGTCGCGAGGCAACAGCCCAAACTTTTTCAACACTAGTTCGGAGCGGCGCAAGCGCTGCGCGTCCTCATCCTCAGACATATGCTTAGTGATGTAAGCCACAACCTGGTCGCGACTGGTAAGAGTGCGCTTCACCGGCTGCTTGATGGGAAGAGAGGTATCTTTGCTGGCGAACTGAAGGATCTCGTCAACCGAGCGGAAAAGTTCGTCCGCCTCCTTGGGCGAAATCTTCTGCTCCGCTTCTTCTGAAGCATGTGTCTGTGTGGCGCGGGCGCCCTCGCTCGCGGCTTTTTGCTGCTGACCGGGAGAAGCAAGTGGAGGCGCGGATTGTGCTGAAACAAATGCCGCCAGCAGTACGAGCCAGCAGAGGAAAGACGCCACCGTCCGCGATTTCTGATAGGCCATCTTCATGCGATGGCCCAAATTGCGAAAAATATCCTCATAACTTACTAATTCTCTCCGCCACCCAGTCCCCCGCTTCCTTCGTCCGTAAACTTCCACCAAGATCCTGGGTAGTTTTCTTTTGTCGCACCGCCTCCAGCGCAGCTGCTTCAATCTTTTCTGCCTCAGAATTCAGCCCGAGATGATTCAGCATCATAGCTGCCGTCAAAATCGCTCCAAACGGATTCGCAATGTTTTTCCCGGCAATCGGCGGCGCCGACCCGTGCACCGGTTCGAACATCGACGTCTTCCCGGGATGAATATTGCCGCTGGCCGCCATGCCCAGCCCGCCTTGCAGCCCGGCCGCGAGATCGGTGAGGATGTCACCGAACATATTGTTGGTCACGATCACGTCGAATGCACGGGGATCGCGCACCATCTGCATGCACAGCGCGTCTACGTACATATGCTCAGCCGCGATCTGCGGATATTCTCGGCTGACTTCTTTGAATACCCTCTGCCACAGGCCTCCAGCATAAGTCATGACGTTGGCTTTGTCCGTCATCAGCACGCGTTGGCGCGGGCTGCCGTCTTGTTTGGTGTGACGCTCACAGTAGTCGAAGGCGTAACGAATAATCCGTTCGACACCTTTTCTGCTATTGATGTCCTCCTGAACCGCGATTTCATCGGGCGTGTGCTGCTTGAAGAAGCCACCTGCATCCACGTACATGCCTTCGGTATTCTCGCGGATCACGACAAAGTCGACGTCTCGCGGCTCAATTCCCTTGAGAGGACAAAGGGAAGAGTCGAGCAGGCGCACCGGGCGGACGTTGGCGTACAGATCCATTTTGAAGCGCATGCCCAGCAGGATTTCTTTGGCATGAATATTCGTCGGCACGCGCGGATCGCCAAACGCGCCCACCAGGATGGCATCAAAGTCGCGGGCAAGCATGGCGAACCCATCGGGCGGGATAGTGACGCCATCGGCGAGATAGCGCTCCGCGCTCCAGTCAAACGGCGTCAGGTCGACCGAGGCCTTGGTGGCCGCGATGACCTTAACGGTTTCGGGGATGACTTCCCTCCCGATCCCGTCTCCGGGGACGATGGCGATGCGCTTTTTTTGGCTCACGGCAGGAAAAGGTAGCATACCAGCCGCGAATGAGTAAGACAGCTTTGTATTAGCTAATAGTTATATATATCAGATTGCGACGGGTTTCCTGGCGCGCCTGCGACTGTCTTTCAGATGCCTTCGCAAAGGGCTACGTAAACGCTCTAGGATCCCCGTGGTTGCATTCTGGGCTAACCATCCGCGGATTTGCGTCATTCCAAATTTCTTCGGGCTCTCAGGGCAACGTAGCGTAATCTTGGATAACCAGGGGCTAATGTGTAGTTATTGCATCCTCTATCTCGCCATATACCCGACACCCTCGAAACCCAGGGACAAGTCGCCTTCGTCACGGGCCGTCCTTACCTTCGCTATAATCAAACTACATGACTGCTACTGCTTTACATGACACGCTAGCTTCAGCATCCGCTCGTTTGAGCGAGTACTCCGGCGCAGCGACGGCTGCCGATTTCGGAAACGTATCAGCGGAATTCCAAGCCTTGGTTGCCGATGCTGGAGTTTACGATCTGGGGTGGCGGGC
>Ga0066661_10000915_pt1 | contig 11156 bp, 7 predicted proteins | sample GraSoiAngelo_110_FD_66454 | JGI IMG/M metagenome (GOLD analysis project Ga0066661, IMG submission 66454) | Grasslands soil microbial communities from the Angelo Coastal Reserve, California, USA - 14_0903_12_30cm | ecosystem: Environmental > Terrestrial > Soil > Grasslands | place: USA... | reverse complement strand
GGGGCGCGCCGGTGCACCACGGGAAATCGGCGCGGTGGCGGCTTTTTTTGCGTCAGAGGAATCGAGTTACCTTACCGGGCAATCGATTCACGTGGATGGCGGGTGGGTCGGGAAGTGAATTTCACTTAAGTAGGTAAGTGATTTTGCAAGTAGATGCATTTTTTGCAAATTTCCAATAAGAGAGAACTCATGGGCGTCAAGTTAATCGATTTAAGCATGGAAGTTTACAAAGGGATGATGACCTATCCAAATGTGGCGAAGCCCGTCATCGTGGAGATGGAAACGCACCGCGAGATGGCCGTGAGCATTGGCACGGCCCAATACGGCATTGATGAGATCACCAACCACTGCATGATTGTTACCGGCGATCACATCGGCACGCACATCGATTCGTGGGGCCACGTAAAACCGGACGCTCCGCGAGCGGAAGGCATTCCTATTGAATTGTGCTACGGAGACGGCGTGGTTCTGGATTTGACGCACAAAAAACCGGGCGATGAGATTACGCCTGTAGACCTGGTTGAGGCCGAAAACAAATTAAATGGTTACAGGATAAAGCAGCTGGACATCGTGCTTCTACGCACCGACGCGGCGAAGTTGCGATTCGAGAAGCGCTACCTTACCGATCATCCGGGCATGACCAAGGAGAGTGTGCATTATATTCTGGATCGCGGTGTGAAGGTCATGGGCATTGACGCCATTGGCTTCGACCCTCCGGTGGCCAAGATGTTTGAACGCAAAAAATTCTGGGAAGCACATCGCGTCATGCGTGAGAGGGAATACTATCATTTGGAAAACATGTGCAACCTGCACGAAATCCCGCCGCCCTATCACTCATTTACGGTCAGCGTGTTGCCGATTAAGTGGCGCGGTGCTTCGGCAGCGCCGGTACGCGCGGTGGCAATTATCCAGCAGTAGGCTTGGGCATCAGGTCTTCCCGGGGCGGCGTAAAGACATCGGTCTCCACGGAATCTTCCAATGCCTCGAATAAGTGAGGGGCATTGGAGGGAATCAGCAAAATATCTCCGGGACGCAACAGCACGTCCTTGCCATCAAGTTCCACGCGCACTAAGCCCGATGCCATCATGGTGATTTGTTCGTGAGGATGCTGATGCATAGGCACCACCGCACCCTTTTTCAAGCGCAGCTTCAGCAGGGTCATCCGCGAAGTATGAATCGCCTGCCGGGTAAAAAGTGGAGTTACGCGTTCTTCTGTAACCTCAGACCAATTGTAGATGTCCATGTTTAAACCAACCGATTCTTCCTACGATCTGGACACGATTGACACGGCTTTCTAGAGGGTATACAGTCCCCAACTTTCGGTCAAATTTGTGGAATACATCGCCAGCTATCAATGTCTGTTGCTTTCATGGCTGCAAGCTCCATTTCACTCTCACGCCACTCGTGGATCACCTGCCACAAACGGAAAGTTTTGTGAACACTAAGAGCCGGTGCCGCACCGTGTATTTTTTGGGAGCAGCCATATTGCTAGTGCTTGGTTTGGCTGCGGCACAGGTGGCCCCTACTCCGAATGCGAAAAAGTACACCACTTGGAGCGATTACGCGGGAGGCCCGGAGTCCCTGCAATATTCCGCTCTGACAAAAATCGATAAAACCAATGTGAGCGGTTTACAGTTGGCGTGGTCCTATATGGCTCCCGGACCAGCCGGCAGGTTCTCGTTCAATCCGCTTATCGTGGACGGGGTCATGTATGTGGTGGGAAAAGACAGCGCAGTTGTGGCCCTCGATGCCGCTACGGGACGCCAAATCTGGTCACGGCCCATGGAAGGCACACCGACGAATCGCGGCTTTAATTACTGGGAGAATCATGATCGGTCTGGCCGACGACTCATTTTCGCGGTCAATGACTACCTCCAGGAATTGAACGCGCAGACGGGCGAGCAGATCAACACTTTTGGAATTGCTGGAAAGGTTGACCTGCGCGAAGGGCTGGGACGTTCGATTGAGAGCATCGATACCATTCAATCGGGCACACCGGGACGTGTCTTTGAGAACCTGGTCATCCTGGGTTCGGCGACGGGTGAGTTGTACGAATCGCCCCCTGGTGACATTCGTGCTTACGACGTACTCAGCGGAAAGCAAGTGTGGGTATTCCATACCGTTCCGCATCCCGGGGAATACGGCTACGAGACTTGGCCGAAAGATGCGTGGAAATATATCGGCGGAACAAACGATTGGGGAGAGATGTCGCTAGATGTGAAGCGCGGCATTGTTTATCTTCCGTTGGGTTCGCCGACCTATGACTTGTATGGAGCGGATCGCACCGGCGCCGGCCTTTTCGGGGATTGCTTGCTGGCGCTGGATGCCAGGACCGGCAAGCGCTTGTGGCACTTTCAAGTCGTGCATCACGATCTGTGGGACTACGATCTCACCACCGGCCCGAAACTGCTCACCATCCGTCACAACGGGAAAATGGTCGATGTCGTCGCCCAACCCACGAAATTCGGGTTTCTTTATGTGTTTGACCGCGTCACCGGTCAGCCTCTGTGGCCTGTAGAAGAGCGCGCCGTTCCTCAGAGTGATATGCCCGGCGAACACTCCTCTCCCACGCAACCGTTTCCCACCAATCCGCCACCCTACGCCCGCCAGAAGTTTACGGTGGACGATATCAACCCGTATGTTGAACCAGAAGAAAAGGAGCGTTTACGCAATATTCTGCTAAACGCAAGGAACGAAGGCATCTTCACGCCCCAGACCAAAGACCGGGACCAGATCGGAGTCCCCGGAGAAAATGGTGGCGCGAACTGGGGGAGTACCGCCGCCGATCCTACTACCGGAATGCTTTATGTACGTTCTTATGACGCGCCCACCATACATAAGCTTTCGCTGGATCCCGGGCCTCAGGCAACGGAGTTCGGCCCCCCCGAGCAGCGCGGCCACGCCGCATACGTCCGCAACTGTTTGCCGTGCCATGGAGCAGACCGCGCTCGGATCACGTTTCCTGCAAGCATAAGCGAAGAACGCTTCCTCAGCGTGCTGCGCAACGGCGGAAAAGAGATGCCGCCGTTTACCGAGCGCCGCTTGCCGCCTAAGGTGGTGAAATATCTAATAGCGTATCTTCGGAATCCAGCAGCCGGCGAATCTTCCACCGATAACCCAAAAGAGGCGGCGAATCCGGCGCCATCCGGCCCGGCCCGTTACTTTGGTCCGTTCGGAAGCGTCTTGTTCGCAAACAACGGCCTTATTGCCATGGGGCCTCCATGGTGCGAAGTAGTGGCCTATGACCTCAATGAAGGAACCATCAAGTGGCGCTTTCCGCTGGGGACCACACCGGGCCTCGCGGCCAAAGGCATAAAAAACACCGGCAGTTCTTCGCTTTTGCGTAACGGACCAGTGGTGACTGCTGGCGGATTGATCTTTATCGCTTCGCAAGCGGATCGTATTATCCACGCTTATGACAAGGATACCGGCAAGCTGCTTTGGGAAACGGAAATTGATGCGAATCCCGACGGAATCCCAGCGGTATATGAAGCCGACGGGCGTGAGTATGTGGCCTTTTTCGCAGCGTCGGCTCAAGGACAAGCACAAGGACCAGCACCAACACCGGAATCTGGAAGGGACTTCGTATTTAAAGCGGCAAGACCTGGTTCGCAAGGCTATTATGTTTTTGCTCTGCCGCAAAAAAAAAACTCAATAGTCAAAAATTAATTGAGCATTGCTACGGCTTTCGCCGCTGAAAAGAGGCACGAATAAAATGAGAAAAGTTACTGGCTTGATGATTGCTTCCCTGGCGGTTTGGGCCTTTTGCGGTTTGGTCCCGGCTAGCGCGCAAACACCGCCAACCGCGCCTGCTGCGGTAAAGCCGGCAGAACCGCCGCAAGCTCCGCCCATGCGCCGCGCGGAAATCCGCAGGGAAATTACCGGAGCGCTTGGCTGGAAGGTCGGTATTCCCGCCAACGCCTTCTCCCAGTTAACGTTCCTGGAAGCGGCGGAAAAAGCCGAAGCTCTTGGCGTAATGTCGATAGAGGGTTTCTCTAGCCAAAGAGTCAGTGCGGACATCGCAAAGAATCTGGACGCCAACCTTTCTCCCGACGAACTCACGGCCATCAAAGCGCATTTGACGGCGTTGCATCTTCATATGCCGGCGTATCACGCCGGCGATGTTGGAAAAGACGAAACCACCTGGAGCAAGCTGTTCGATTTTGCGAAAGCTCTCGGCATCGAGACCATCGTCTGCAATCCTGACCCGGCATCCTTGACATCTGTGGACACGCTGGCCAGCGCCGCAAATGTAAATATTGCGATTGAAAATGGCAGCGGTCGCACCACTCCGGCTTATGGGGATCCGAAAGAGCTCATGAAGACCATCACGCCACTCGGGAAGCGTATTGGCGTCAGCGCGAACATTGGTCAGTGGATGCAGGAGGGAATTAAGCCGATTGATGGTTTGTCCGTAGTCAGCTCGCGCCTGATGGTGGTGAGTTTGCAAGACCGCAGCGCTTTGAAGCTTGCGGGGAAGCCGGTTTCATTTGGTACCGGAATCGCGGGGGCACGAGCATTCTTGATGGAAATGAGCAAGCTGGAGCGTCCCGACTCGCTGATTCCGACGTCGCACTGCGGCAACTGCTCGCGGCCTCTGGTTGTGAAGCCGATTGCCATTGTGGTGCAAGCCACGGGCGCTGCGGATCCTTACGCGGATTTGGAACGTTCGCTAGTAGGATTCGAGAAGGCTGTGCGGCCCGCTTTTGGAGAATTTATCGACGCCGTTTCTCGCATACTGCCCATCACTTCAATCGATGATGTGCCCCCAGAAGACCGCCTGAAAATTGAAGCGGCTTTGCCCAAAGAAGCTGCGGTAAAACCGATAAAGGCCAGGAAACTTTTGATCATGGACCTATGCCCAGCTGGGGGTTATTACCACGCCACCATCGCGCACGGCAATTTGGCTTTGGGGCTGATGGGGCAACAGACTGGCGCTTATGAAGCGATTTTCGATAATAATCTGGACAATTTGAAGTATCCGAAAATCAAGCAGTATGATGCGGTCTTCCTGAACAGCGCTGACGGTGAGTACGCCATGGATCCCGTGGTAATGAACAGCTTGCTGCGATATGTTCGTGAAGGCGGCGGCCTTGCGGGTCTTCATGCCACCAGCTACGCTTCGCAGGACATACCGGAATTTGGCGAGCTGATCGGCGCGCAAGACGGCCCGCACAAAGTGGAGACCGTGACCTTGAAGATTGATGATCCAGCTAGTCCGCTGACCAAGCCTTTCATCGGCAGCGAGTTCACCAGAGCGTTCGGTGGAACTGGCTTTACCTACACCGATGAGTATTACCATTTCCTTCCCACCGGCCCGTACTCCCGGGAGAAACTGCATGTGCTGACCAGTATAGATACGGATAAATCGGATATGAGCACCTGGCACGTGCGTCCCGACAACGACTACGCCACCAGTTGGATCAAGAGCTATGGTAAGGGACGCGTTTTTAATTGCTCCATGGGTCACACTCCCACATTTTTCCAAACGCCGGAACTGGGAGCGTTTCTCTTGTCGGCGATACAGTTCGTGCTGGGTGATTTGCCGGCGGATACTACTCCAAGCGCTAAGCTCGCCGCCAAAAAAACGGCGGCCAAGTAGGGTAAGGTAACCACCACCATGAACAACATTCAACATCGACGCGATTTTTTAAAGACCATAGCTGCGAGTGCAGCGGGGTCATTGGTTGCCGCCTCGGTCGCAGGATCGTTGACGGCACACGCTGCCGCGCCCACCCGACGCCTTAAAATAGGCTTCACTTGCATCACTTGGGGTACTTTTCCGCGCCTTACTCCGGACGTCACGCTGGAAGCAGCGCTGAAGGACATCGCCAATCTGGGTTTCTGGGGATTTGAGACCTTCGGGGAAACCCTTATCGATTGGGATTCGCGCCAAGCCCTCCAAGCCCTCATTGATCGCTACGGCGTGCCGCTAAAATCGGGCTACTGCGGGACAAATCTCACCGATTCCACCAAGTGCGCCGATAGCATTGCCAAAGTGATCGAGATGGGCAAGGCCATCAAAAAATATGGCGGAACCTTCGGCGTTCTTGCACCCAATGGTGTGCACCGTGACTCTTATGATTTCAAGATGTATCGCGATGGCATCGTCAGCGGTCTGAACGATCATGCCAAAGCGCTCAACGATCTTGGCCTCGGCGCCGGACTCCACCAGCACACCGGAACGTGCATCGAGACGCGCGATGAAGTGTACGCGGTGATGGACGCGGTGGACACAAAACATGTGAAATTCGCGCCGGACGTGGGCCAGCTACAAAAAGGCGGCGCGGATGCCGCGAAAGTCATCAAGGATTACTTGCCGCTGGTTGAGCACATGCACTTGAAGGATTTTGTCGGGGGCAAACCCTGGGGCGGCTACTGCCCGCTGGGTATGGGAAAAGTGGATATTCCCACAATTTTGGACATGCTGGAAGCCGGCGGCAACAAATTGGATGTCATGATTGAACAGGATCCGTCGGCCGACCAGCCGATATCGCCCACGCAATCGGCAGAGATTAGCAAAGTCTATCTCCAAAAACTGGGCTATACCTTTCGTAGTTAAAGCCTGTGCGCAAGAGTTAGAGGCTGGAAGAAAAGACAACATTCTCTGGCGCGATACCTGGCGCGTTATTTCACCACGGCCCGCACCGCGTCGACGATGCGCTTAGGATTGGGCAGAAGCTCTTGCGACAAGCTGGGCGTGGCTGGGATGCGCACGTTCGGCGTGCCAACCCGTTTAATTTTTAGTGGCGCACCGTTTTCGGATAGCTCGTGCAAGCGCGCCACAATTTTCGCGCCAAATCCTCCGTTCACATTTGCTTCGTGAGCGACCACGACTTTGCCGTTTGCGCGTGTCGCGGCGCTGCGAATGGTTTCTTCATCGAGTGGCGCGAGCCAACGCAGGTCAAGCACCCCCACTTGCAAACCGTCGCTCTCCAGTAGTTGGGCAGCTTCCAGGGCAACGCGCACCATCGTCCCCCAGGTAATGATCACCGCATCGGTGCCGGGTTTGCGCAACTCCGCTCCCCCGATGGGTTGAATCGTATCTGACGTCACCACCGGACCCTGGTCAAGGGGCAGGACCACTTTGAGTCCTTAATTGCCGCTTTACTGCCGTTTGACAGACAGAAGACCTTCTGGGCCCTAACGCCTCTCTGAAACATCTCTTTCAACCGCAAAAAACTCCTTGACAACCGCTCACGTACCCTCTATAAGTGAAAGCATTTGGCGGGTGAAGTTTGGATTTCATATATGAAAATGTTCGATAGTGACTTCCGCTAACGAGCGGTTGGGTGCTAGGGGTGCTGTTCAAAGTATTTCTCAAAATACGTAGCAGGTTGGGTGTGAGTCCAAAATTCATGCCGCAGGACCGTAAGGAGATGTTTATGACCAAAGCAGGTAAACGACTGGATTCGTGTGTATGGGGCCGCTTGCGTAACAGCATCGTCTCTCTGCTTGTCATGCTTGCCTTGGTACTGTCGATTCCCCATAGCGCCAGCGCGCAGGGCTCGGCGTCGGCCACCTTAAGCGGAACGGTTCACGATTCCACCGGCGCGGTAGTGCCGGATGCGAACGTAACTCTTCACGATACGCAAAAAGGCACGGAAAGAAAATCCTCAACCAATGACGCGGGCGTTTACGTGTTCACCAGCGTGCCGCCGGGGGTGTACAGTTTGTCCGTGGACAAAGCTGGATTTGCTCCGGCGACTCAGCAAAATTTGACTTTGCTTGTCAATGAAGACATCACTCAGAATTTCATATTACGCGTTGGATCGAACGAGCAATCCGTAACGGTCGAGGCGTCCGCCGTTAACATCGAGACCGGAAACGCGACTTTGGGGAGCGTCATCGAGTCGAAGCAGGTAACTGACCTTCCGCTGAATGGGCGAAACTATACTCAGCTTCTCGACCTCACGCCTGGCGTCTCCCCTGTCAGTACCGCGCAAAACGTCGGTGGTGCTCAGACCCACCCCATCGGTAGCTTCACGTTTCCCGCCGTAAATGGTCAAACCAACCGCAGCAACTATTTCATGTTGGACGGCATTGACGATTCGGAAATGACCTTCTCGACCTACGCGGTCGCCCCCGTCATCGACGAAATTCAAGAATTCAAGGTGCAATCTCATAACGACGAAGTGCAGTTCGGTGGAGTCACCGGCGGCATCATCAACGTGGTTACCAAGTCCGGCACGAACGAGTACCATGCGACCGCCTGGGAATATCTCCGCAACACCGATTTGGACGCCAAGAACCCGTTCAGCGGTTTACACAAATTAATCCAGAACCAGTTTGGCGCCAGTGGCGGCGGTCCAGTGCGTTTGCCCCATGTCTACGATGGCCGCAGCAAAACGTTCTTTTACGGAACCTATGAGGGTTTTCGCCGCATCCAGCCGATTCCCGCAGGAAATTTTTATAGAGTGCCTACTGCCGCTCAGTTGGGTGGAGATTTTTCTGCTCTCTGCCAGCTCGGCTTCGATGCGGCCGGCGTCTGTCTCGACAGAAGCGCCGGAGGACAGGTGGTACACCAACTGTACAATCCCTTTACAACTACCGCCTCGGGTAGTGGGTTTGTGCGCAGCCCGTTCCAGAACAACATCATTCCACCGGGTTTGATAGATGCCAATGCTGTCAACTTCGCGAAGGATGTATTCCCGGCACCCCTGCCCGTGAGAACCGTTAATGGCGTGGCGTATAACGGTTACGATTTCCGCTCACAGCGCACTAGCGTTCAACAATACAGTTGGCGGATTGATGAAAACTTTAATCCGTCGAACTCAGTATTCTTCCGCTACTCCAGCGCTGACCAAACGCAGGTTGGTCCCGGTGGCAACGCTAACTTCAGCAACATCGCGCACGTTCCTGCTAAGCAGTATGTTGCCAGTTACTACCATACCTTCAGCCCCACTACTTTTTTTGACTTCCAGTTTGGACATGTGGAGCTTACCAACAGGCCCCCGACGACCTTTAACGGCGACAGAGCAAAGGCTCTGGCGGACGGCGGTTTCGCGTCATCCTTTGTCTGCGGATTCAGCGGTGGCGTCTGCCTCGTTCCGAATCCGGGCGTAGACCAATTCGCTCCTGGGGGAGAAGGCGCGGGCTTCACTACCCTGACGGACATTTACGAATGGCGGGGAAACTTCACGAAAATTATCAGAAACCATACGCTTACCGCCGGTTTCAGCTATGAGACGGACAAACTGACGGAAGACTCTAACAGCGATGGTCTCACTTTTTCGGCTGACCAAACATCCGATCCGCAAAACGGTGGAGGAAACACCGGTTATGGCTTGGCGTCATATCTGCTCGGTACTGCTGCCGTAGGGGCAAAGCGCGACACGGCCGGCTCAACCACCGGTCAGAACGGAATTGGCGGATATTTTATGGACAAGTGGAAGGCCACCAGCCGCCTGACGCTGAACGTTGGCTTGCGTTACGATTTTCAAGCGTACCCTTTGTGGGGCAATCTTAAGGATCCCGTCAGCGCCGTTGGCGAAATTGACTTCAATAACGGAACCTACATCCTCCAACGGCCGGTTGCCAGCTGCGCGAATACCGGAAATATCGCCCCATGTATTCCCGGAACCAGCCTCCCAGCCAACGTGGTTATTTCTCCCAATGCGCGGCTCTGGCAAAACACCAAGACGAATTTCCAACCGCGCCTCGGTTTGGCCTATCGTTTGACGGACAAGATCGTGTTGCGCGCTTCCTTCGGAATCACTGATGACTTGTGGGCAGGTATTACCCAGTCGGGTCAGAACGCCAGCGGGTCTTGGCCTTCCAACTCACAACCGCTCGTAAGCTCGAACGCCATAGGTGCACCCGTATCGGTAAATTTCCAAAATCCGATTGCGGTCACCGGCGCTCCTCTGACGAATGCTCCGCCACCCACTCCATTCCACCAGCTCTCCTTTTTTAGGGATCCGCAAGAAAAGAATCCTTATTCGGAGCAATGGAATTTCGGCCTGGAGCGGCAGATCGACGCGAATACCGTTGTGACTGCCAACTACGTTGGCTCCCAGACTCACCGTCTTAACGTCGGCGGCCTCTACAATACGGCGCTGACTCCTGGACCCAACCTAAATCCTGACGGAACGCTAGCTACCACACCTGCCGAGGTTGCCGCGGCCTTTGCGGCCAGGCAGCTGTGGCCGGGTATTGACCCCACGTTTTACGATCGCGGCGTAGGGAACAGTTCCTACAATGCATTGCAAATTGCAGCCCGCAATCGGGGATCACATGGGCTATCGTACTTGGTGTCTTACACTTATTCGAAAGCCATCGACGTTGGAAGTGATGGCTTCTTCGGTGTCGAAGGCACGTCGGTTCAGGACCCCTACCACCTAGCGCGGGACCGCAGCGTGGCAGGATTCGATCTGACTCATGTTCTTTCAGCCAGCTTCATCGCTGAATCCCCGTTTGGAAAAGGCAAACGCTTCTCCAGCAATAATGCCGTCGTCGATTACGTGGTGGGCAACTGGGGGCTCAACGGCATCTACACCTATACTTCGGGCCAACCCTTTACCGTATTTGTTCCCGGAGATGGTCCCAACACTCGTCAAAACAGCCCATCGTGGGATGCCGTGAACCGCCCGAACCTCGTTGGTGATCCTAATGCCGGCTCGTGCCCTGGTGGCGCCGCCGCTGGAACCGCTAGCTGCTGGTTCAACACCAGCGCCTTTGTCACGCCATCGGTCTATACCTTCGGAAACGCTGGCCGCAACACCCTCCGTGGGGCCAGATTCCAGAATGTGGATATGTCCCTCTTCCGCTCCTTCCCCTTCGCCGAAAAGCGTAGGCTTGAATTCCGCGCGGAAGCTTACAACATGCTAAACCATGTGAACCTTGGCCAGCCTGATGCAACAGTGGGCGATGCCGGCTTCGGAAAAGTCACCAGTACTCGTGGCACTGCGCGTCAACTGCAGTTAGCGTTGAAACTTTTCTTCTAAGTGTTTCTACCTAAAACCAACGAGAGGCGAGCTTGCCGTTCCTGGCTAGCTCGCCTTTTGTTATTTCAACGGTCATAAGGTTCCCTATCCAGTGGGTGTTGTTTGAATTTGTTATAGATACTTTTCGATAGGATCAGTGGCCGCGGGTGCTCTCCCTTACCTGCATGCGCAACCCCCCCCGAATGTTGACCACCTCTAAGGTTGAACCAC
>Ga0066661_10000913_pt1 | contig 11166 bp, 11 predicted proteins | sample GraSoiAngelo_110_FD_66454 | JGI IMG/M metagenome (GOLD analysis project Ga0066661, IMG submission 66454) | Grasslands soil microbial communities from the Angelo Coastal Reserve, California, USA - 14_0903_12_30cm | ecosystem: Environmental > Terrestrial > Soil > Grasslands | place: USA... | reverse complement strand
CGGAGGTCGTCCCGCGCGGGGGCGGGACCGGGGGCTCGCGGTCGCTGCAGCTGGCGGGCAGCGCGGTGCGAGCGGCGGCCCTGTCGGTGCTCGACCAGGCCCGCGAGCTGGCTGGCGAGCTGCTGGAGGCGAGCCCGGCTGACATCGTCGCCACCGGCGACGGCCGGGTCGGGGTCGTGGGGTCGCCGGCGCGGGCGATCGGCTGGGGCGAGCTGGCGGAGGCGGCGGGCGCCCGCGGCCGGCCGCTCGCGGCGGCGGCGGACTTCCACCAGGACGGGGCGACGTTCCCGTTCGGCGCCCACGTGGCCGTGGTCGAGGTGGACCTCGACACGGGCGCCGTGCGCGCCCTGCGCCACGTCGCGGTGGACGACTGCGGCCGGGTCCTGAACCCGCTGCTCGTGACCGGCCAGCAGCACGGCGGGATCGCCCAGGGGCTGGCGCAGGCCCTGCTCGAGGAGGTGGCGTACGACGGCGAGGGGAGCCCGCTGACGGCCGGCTTCATCGACTACGGCATGCCGAGCGCGGCCGAGATGCCGGCCGTGGAGACGGCCAACACGGAGACGCCGACCCCGCTGAACCCGCTGGGCGCGAAGGGCATCGGCGAGTCCGGGACGGTCGGCTCGACGCCGGCGGTGCACAACGCGGTCGTGGACGCGCTGTCCCACCTGGGCGTGCGCCACGTGGACATGCCGTGCACACCCGACCGGGTCTGGCGCGCGATCCGCGCGGCGGCCGAGGGCGGCGGCGCCCCGCTCTGGCGCGACCCGCCGGCGGCGCTGGCCGGCGTGCCGCTGCGGGGTGCCGAACGACCGGAGGCGGCCGGGGCCGAGATCTGACCGGACGGCGGTCACGAGGACCGCGTCGTCAGGTCGTCTCGGGGTCCCGTTCGTCGGCCAGGGTCGTCGCCCAGGGGACCACCTCCAGCCGCTCGATCGGGATCGGCTTGCCCGACACCTCGCTGGTGCCGTAGGTCCCCTCGTCCATGCGCGCCTGGGCCCGGTCGATCCGCTCCAGGGTGTCCCGGTCCAGGTCCTCCTCGATCATGACCTGGTCCCGCTCCCGGGCCATCGTCCCCTTGTCCGCCTCGTCCACCGGCTCGTCCGCCTCGGGCACGGTGGCCCGGATCCGCTCGACCCGGTTCGCCGTGCGCGCCTCGATCGCGGCCCGCTCCTGGAGGAGCAGGGCGCGGAAATGCTCCACCTGCTTGCGCGTCAGCACACCTTCGATGCTACGCGACGCCGGTCACCGGCCGGCCGGCTGCCGGCGCCGGTCCCACTCGGCCATCTCGGCCAGGACCTCGGGGGCGGTGGCGCGCTCGGCGCCCGAGTACCCGCGGTACAGGGTCCGGACGTTGGCCACCATCCGTTCGGCCTCGCCCCAGCTCGCGAAGTCGGCCAGGGAGATGTCCAGCGCGGCGTCCATCACGCTCATGCCGGCGTCGAAGCGGGCCCGGGCCTCCCGGTCCAGGTACGTCAGGTAGTCGCGCATCGCCGTCACCGCCCGCTTGTCGGTGACCGGCCCGTGGCCCGGTACCACTGTGTCCACGTCGAGCTCCAGCACGAGCTCGAGCGCGCGCACCCAGTTCTCGACCGGGCCCTCCCACATGATCGGGTGGCTGCCGGCGAACAGGATGTCGGCGGTGTAGACGACGCGGTCGGCCGGGACGACCACGATCGTGTCGCCCCGCGTGTGCGCCGGACCGACCTCGACCAGCCGGACCTGCTTGGCGCCCACGGTGAGCGTCAGCTCGCCGTCGAACGTCTCGGTCGGGAGGCTGAGCTCGATGCCGTCGAACTCGAACGGCCCGAAGATGCGCTCCAGGAACTCGCCCAGCGGGCCCATCTGCGGCGCCTGGCGCATCAGGGCGGCCAGCAGCATCGGCGGGACCTCGGACATCTCCTCGGCGGTCGCGCGCGTGGCGACGATCCGGACGCCGGGCAGGAGTTCGTTGCCGAACGTGTGGTCGCCGTTGGCGTGGCTGTTCACGAGCGTGGTGATGGACGCGCCGGCCGGCAGGACGCGGCCGTACGCGTCCAGCAGCTCGCGCGTGAGCCGGAGGTCGAACAGCGTGTCCACGACCAGCGCCTGGTCGCCGTCGACGACCAGGCCGGAGTTGCTCCACCCCCAGGAGCCGTCGTGCTGCACGTACGCGTAGGCGCCGCCGCCGACCTGGCGCAGCTGCTTCGGGACGTCGGTCATCGGGTGGGTATAGCAGAAGGCCCCTTCTCGAACAGCGCCTTGAGGCACCGCAGGTTCTTCTTCGTCTCGCGCCGCACCGCGGCGGCCATGAGAGGAGCGCCGACCCTCGAGAAGCCGCTGGGCTCGCCCCGGTTGCGCAGCGTCATGCGCGTGGCCCCGTCGCCGGCGGTCTCCCAGGCATAGGTGGTCTCCATGGGGAACGGGCCCTGGGGCGTGCGCATCACCAGCCGCTCGCCGGGCACCAGCTCGACCACCTCGTACGTGTAGGCGAGGCGCCGGCCCAGGAAGTGGGCGACGAAGTCCATGCGGGAGCCGACGCGCACGGGCGGATCGGTCTTCCAGTCCACCGACTCGATGTTCGCGTACCACTCGGGAGCGTGGGACGGGTCCGCCGCGTACCCGGCCACCTGGTCGCGCGGGCGCTCGATCACGATCTCGGTGATGACGTCAATGGCCATCGTGGGGTTCGACCTCCAGGTCCCGGCCGGCCGCCAACACGCCTTCCAGGCGGAGGAGCATGGCGCCCCAGCCGCCGCGGTGCGAGTCGGCCGCCGGTCCCGGCAGCTCGGAATGGACGAGCCGGAGCAGCGTCGCCTCCTCGCCGTCCGGCTCCAGCGAGAGGGTCACGAGGCTGGGCCCGGCCCCGGTGTACCTGGACGACCACGTGAACGCGAGCCGGCGTGGCTCGTCGATCTCGACGAACTCCCCGACGTGCTCGATGACCATGCCCTCGCCCCGCATCACGACCCGGAACGCCCCGCCCACCCGGAGGTCGACCTCGGCCTCGACGGTGCCGGCCGGCGCCATCCACTGCCGCAGCCGGTCGGCCTGCGTCCACCAGCGGAAGACCTCCGCCACCGGCGCGGGCAGGCGGCGACGGATCTCGATGACGCCGGGCCCGCTCAGGGGTTCGGGTCCTCGAGGCGCGCTTCGAGCCGGTCCAGGCTGGCCTCCCAGAAGCGCCGGTACGTGTCGAGCCACTGCGTCGCGGGCTCCAGGCGGGCCGGCTCGAGCACCAGCCAGTGCTCGCGGCCGGTGACCAGGCGCCGGACGAGGCCGGCGCCCTCCAGCACCCGGATGTGCTTGGAGACGGCGGCCAGGGAGACGTCATAGCGGTCGGCCAGGTCCGTCACCCGGGCGGTGCCCCCGCTGAGCCGCTCGAGCAGGCTGCGGCGGACCGGGTGGGCGATGGCGCCGTAGACGGCATCGAGGGCGGTCGGGAAATGCTCAACCAACAGGTTGAACATTAGCGATCGGCGGCCGGCCACGTCAATCGGAGCCTGCGGGCGCAGTTCGGGGCCTGACTGCCTCGCCGGCCAGTGGTCCGAGGGAGCCGCGAGACCGCGGTTCCACCGGGCGCGGCGGGTGCTAGTGTTGCGTCAGCCCGGTGCACGCCGGGCCGCTGCGAGAGGGGTCGCTGGTTGCGGGAGGATGGGGCATGAGCAAGTCGCCTGAGGAGATTCTCGGAGCCGTCGACCTGTTCGCGGAGGACCAGCGCGAGCACCTCCTGGACGCGCTGGCCGTGGCCCGGCGCGAGTGCCCGGTGCTGCGCACGGAGGCGGACGGCGGCTACTACCTGGTCACGCGGTACGACGATGTCCGGGCCGTCTGCCAGAACCCTGACCTCTTCAGCTCGGCCGATCCCTCGATCCGCAGCCAGCCCGTCCGCGTCATCCCGCTGGACGTCGATCCGCCGGACCACGGCCGATATCGGCGCTTCCTGAACCCGTACTTCTCGCGCTCGTTCCTGCTGCGCTACGAGGCGCAGATGCGAGAGATCGCGCGGGACGCCATCGCGGCGTTCATCGACCGCGGCCGGCTGGAGGTGGTCCACGACTACGCGGTGCCGCTCACCGCCGGGTCGCTCGCCCGCGTGGTCTTCGCGACGGAGAACATCGACCTGATCCGGCGGGCGGCGGCGTCGGTCCGGCGCGTGGCCCTGGAGCTGGCGCCCGAGGCCTTCCAGGAGCTGGCCGTGCTCTCCATGGAGGCGATGGCGGAGGCGGAGCAGTCACCGGAGGGGCGCGAGGACGTGCTCAGCGCGCTGGTGCGGGAGACGGTCGGCGGCCGGCCGCTCACCACCGAGGAGCGCCTGTCCATCATCACCACGCTGCTGCTGGGCGGTCTCGACACCACGCGGGGCGTCATCGTCAACATCGCGTACCACCTGGCGACCGGTGACGGAGTCGAGGCGGCGCTGCGCAGGCCCGAGCGGTGGGACGCCGCGCTGGACGAGTTCCTCCGCTACGAGACGACGGTGTCGTTCATCGCCCGCACCGTGACGCGAGACACGGAGCTGGCAGGCATCCCGCTGAGCGCGGGGGACCGGATCGCGATCCACTTCCTCTCGGCCAACCGCGACGCCGGCCGCTTCGAGCGCGCCGACGAGCTCGTCCTGGACCGCGAGAGCAACCAGCACGTGGCCTTCGGCCACGGCGTGCATCGCTGCCTCGGCGCCCACTTCGCCCGGATCCAGCTCGGGATCGCGTTCGAGGAGCTGCTCGCCCGGGCCACCCGGTTCCGGCTGCTGGAGGGAGCCGCCATCCCCCGCCAGACCGGCATGGTGCTGAACAGCCCGACGGAGCTGCACCTGACGTTCGACCGGCGCTGACGCTCGCGGAACGACCGCCCGGATCGTCTGAGCAGACGTCCTCGCGGCCCCGCCTGCCCCGCCTGCGGTCCCGACGGGACCTCAGCTCATGTCGTCGGTGTAGTCCTCCGACCACCAGCGCTCCGGCCGCATCCGGACGGTGACCTCCGAGGGATCGGGCTCGGGCGACCGCTCACGGGCGCGGCGGGCGGCCTCGGGCCCCAGATAGCGCGCGCGGAGCCTGCTCAGCTCCTCGACGTCGACCGGATCGATGGCGACCACCGGGCCCTCCACGGACACATAGCGGTACGGCAGCGTCTCCTGCTGGACCGCCAGGCTGATCCGACCCGACCGCTCGATCAGGCGGGTCTTCCGTGACCGGCGCCCGGTCACGAACGAGACCAGCCCGGAGTCGTACGAGTACCAGATCGGAACCGACAGCGGCGCGCGCTCCCCGTCGTCGTTGACACTGAGCATGCCGACGCGCACGTCGGCGAGGAACGCCTCCCGCTCCGGAACGGTCATCTGTCGCGGCATGAGCGTTCATACGCCACGCCGGCAGGGCGCTATTCCGGCGCGCATCAGCCCCACCAGAAGGAGACCGCGATCACCAGGTAGAGGGCGATCAGTGCCACGCCCTCCAGCCAGTTCGAGCGGCCGTCGAAGATGATGAACGTGACCGCCACCACGGTCAGCGCCACCGCCGCCATCAGCATCGGCGAGAAGACCAGCGTGAACACCGCCCCGCCGGCCACCACGCTGATGAGGACCAGCGCCGGCGCCAGCACGAGCGCGATCTGGAGCGGGCTGTTGATGACCACGGACAGCGCGTAGTCCGCCTTGTTCCGCGCCGCGAGCTGGATGCCGACCACGTTCTCGATCGCGTTGCCCGCCAGCGCCACGATGACCAGGCCGGCGAACGCCTGGCTGATGTGCAGCGCATTCATGGCCGGCGTCAGCGCGCTCACGAACCAGTCGGACACGAACGCGGCGGCGACGCCGGCCGCGGCGAGCAGGCCGACGGCCAGCCACATCGGCCAGGTCGGCGCCTCGGGGGCGGGCTCCGAGCCGGCCTGACCGCGCTCCAGCGAGGCCGGGAGCGAGAGCGCGAACACGCCGAGGAGGATCACCGCGACCACCAGGGAGAACTCGCGCTCGTGGCCAGCCGCCGGAGTGTGCACGGTCGCGGCGACGCCGGGCAGGACCATCGCCGCCACCACGACGATCAGCATCGCGCTGATCGTCCGGGCCCGGCCCGCGTCGAACCGCTGCTCGCCATGACGCAGGCCGCCGACCACGAACGCCAGGCCGAGCACGAGGAGCGCGTTGCCGAGGATCGACCCGATGATGGCGGCGCTCACCACCTCGACCAGGCCGGCGCGCAGCGCGAAGAAGCCGATGAAGAGCTCTGGCAGGTTGCCGAGCGCGCTCTGCAGGACCCCGGTGGCGCCGGCGCCGAAGCGGTCTCCCATCTGCTCCACGCAGCGGCCGACCAGCGCCGCCAGCAGCGCCACCGCGACGCCGGAGGTCACGAACGCCGCGAGCGCCGGGCCGCCCGAGAAGTGGAGGATCCCAGCGAGCACGATGGCCGCGGCGCCGCCTCCGAGCAGCACCAGGTCGGTGCGGTTCAGCGTCTGCCGGGCGACGGCGACTGGCGATTCGATCATCGCCGCACATGGTAGGGGCCCCGGACGCTCCTCCCGCCGCCCGAACCGCTACGCTCGGCCGCCGCGGACCTGTGACGGATGTCAGGCCGCCTTCGTTGCATCAGTGACTTCCGGCGGCGCCAATGCCAGACCTAGCATGGCGCCATGGCACACGTCCGACGCCTCGCCCCCGCCCTGTGGCTGCTGGTGCTGGCTCCGTTCATCGCGGAGTTCCTGCTCGGTGACTTCTCGTTCAGAAGCCTGGGCCTGCTGCTGGTGTTCCTGCCTCTGTACGGCGGCGGAGCGCTGCTGATCCGTGAGGTCGTCCGGCGCACGCATCGGGGGTGGCCCTCCATCGTGCTGTTGGCAGTCGCCTATGCGCTGATCGAGGAAGGCTTCGCGACCCAGTCGCTGTTCAACCCCAACTACGCCGGGCAGCACCTGCTCGCCTATGGCTACCTCCCGCTGTTGGGCACGTCGCCTGTCTGGTCGCTGTTCGTCCTCTCCATCCACGTCGTGTGGAGCATCTCGACCCCGATCCTCATCGCCGAGGGTCTCGCCGGCGACAGGCGCACCACTCCGTGGCTGGGCCGCATCGGCCTGGCGATCGTCGCCGTTCTCTACATCGTCGGCTGCGCGCTCACCACGCTGTTCACCCTGGGAATGAGCCACTTCGTCGCGTCGGCGCCGCAGTTCGTCGCGGTCGCCCTCCTCGTGGTCGCGCTCGTCGCCGCGGCGTTCCTCCGGTTCCGGAGCGCCGCGCCACGGCGGCCGGGGAGCGCGGTCCCGTCCTGGCTCGTCGGCCTCGCGATGCTCGTGCTCGCCAGCGCGTTCATGGTCGTCGAGTACGCCGCTCCCAGCCGCGGACTGCCCGCGGCGATCACCGTGCTGGGCATGGTGGCCTGCCAGGTCATCGCCGGCGTGCTCGTCGTGACCTGGTCGCGTGTCGAGGGGTGGGGCCCCTCCCACTACCTCGCCATCGCCACCGGCACCGTCCTCACGTACGCCTGGGTGGGCCTGAACGTCCTCCTCCGCGGGACCACGAACCTGGGCACGCCCGTGAACGCCGTCGACATCGCCGGCCAGGTCGCCGAGATCCTGCTCGTCCTCGCCCTGATCGCGTGGGCCGCCCGCCTGCGTCCCCGGGTAGCGGTTCCGAGCCCGGAGGGCGCCGCGGGGCCTCACACCCGGAGCTTGAAGCCGGAGGCGTAGCGCGGACCGGCGGCGGTGTTCGCTCCCGGCCCGCCGCCACGTGGCGCAAAATCTCATACAGTCAGACTCTTGGAAGCTAATCCATGAGCAAGGCCACCATCCTGACCGTCGACGACGACCCCGCCGTGCTCGCGGCGATCACCCGGGACATGCGCAGCAGGTACGCCGTCGACCACCGCGTCGTGGGCGCGACATCGGGGCAGGATGCGCTGGCGGTGCTGACCAGGCTGGCTCTGCGCAGCCAGCCCGTCGCTCTCATAGTCGCGGACCAGCGGATGCCACGGATGACGGGCATCCAGATGCTCGAGCAGGCCCGGGCCCATGCCCCCGGCGCGAAGTTCCTGCTGCTGACTGCGTACGCGGACACGGACGTCGCCATCAGGGCGATCAACGACGTCGGCCTCGACCACTACCTGCTCAAGCCCTGGGACCCGCCGGAGGACCGGCTCTACCCGGTCGTCGACGACCTGCTCGGTGACTGGCGGCGCGCCAACCCGGACCACACGGCTGACGTGCGGGTGGTCGGGCACCGGTGGTCAGAACGCAGCCACGAGGTCAGGCGGTTCCTGACCAGCAACCACGTGCCGTACCGCTGGTACGACATCGAGCGCGACGCCGAGGGCCTGCGCGACCTCGCGCAGGCGGCGCCCGCCGACCTGCCGCTCGTGCTCGTGCCGGAGGGCGAGACGCTGCGTTCGCCGTCCACGCTCGAGCTCGCCGGTGCGCTCGGACTGCGCACCAGCGCCCAGCGGCCGCTCTACGACGTCTGCATCGTGGGCGGCGGGCCGGCCGGGCTGGCCGCCGGGGTGTATGCCGCGTCGGAGGGCCTGAGCACCGTCATCGTCGAGCGCCAGGCGCCGGGCGGACAGGCCGGCCAGAGCGCGGCGATCGAGAACTATCTCGGGTTCCCCAGGGGACTGACCGGGTCGGACCTCGCCCAGCGCCCGATCGCCCAGGTGTATCGCTTCGGCGCCGAGATGGTCCTCGCGCGCGACGTCGCCGGATTCGAGGCCCGGGGACCGGTGCGCGCCGCGCTGTTCGATGGCTCCGGGGAGATCGAGGCCCGCGCGCTCGTCGTGGCGACGGGGGTGTCCTACCGCCGGTTGGAGGCCGACGGGCTCGAGGGGCTGATCGGCCGCGGCGTCTACTACGGCGTGAACGCCAGCGAGGCGAGCCAGTGCCAGGGCGACGACGTCTACGTGGTCGGCGCGGCCAACTCGGCGGGCCAGGCCGCGCTCAACCTCGCCAAGTTCGCCAGCCGGGTCGTGCTGGTGGCCCGCGCGGCCACGCTCGCCGACACGATGTCCCAATACCTCGTCGAGCGGATCGCGGCCGCGCCGACCATCGAGGTCCGGTACCACACCGAGGTGGTCGCCGCCCGCGGCGACGAGCACCTGGAGGCGCTCACGCTCGCCGACCGGGGTTCGGGCGCCACCGAGGACGTGCCGGCGAGCTGGCTGTTCGTCTTCATCGGGGCCTCGCCGCGCACCGAATGGCTCGGTCCCGAGGTCGTCCGCGATGACAAGGGCTTCGTGGTCACCGGTCAGGATCTCCTGGGCCCCACGTACCGTGACCGCTGGCCGCTCCCCCGGGCGCCGTTCGCCCTGGAGACGAGCGTGCCGGGTGTGTTCGCCGCCGGTGACGTGCGCCTCGACTCGATGAAGCGGGTCGCGTCGGCCGTCGGCGAGGGCGCGATGTCGATCTACCTGGTGCACCGCTACCTGGCCACGGTCTGATGCGGATCGACGACATCCGCCCGATCGCCATCTTCGAGGGTCTGTCCGACGAACAGCTCGCGCGGCTGATCGAGGGGGGTGAGGAGGTACCCGTCGAGCCCGGCGTCGAGCTGTTTCGGCAGGGCGAGCACGCGGACTCCTGGTGGGTGCTCATGGAGGGCGCCGTCGATCTGGTGCGCCACGTCGGCCGCGAGGAGACGCTGGTCGGGAGGTTGGACACGCCCGGCCGCTGGGCCGGCGGGTTCCGCGCCTGGGACCCGGAGGGGGTCTATCTCGCGACGGGCCGCGGGTCGGCCGCCGGCCGCTTGCTCCGGGTGCCGGCCGAGGTGCTGCGCGCGCTGGGCGACGAGTGGTTCCCGCTGGGTGCGCACCTCATCCGGGGGCAGTACGGCACAGCGCGGTACATCGAGTCGACCGCCCGGCAGCGAGAGTCGCTCGTCGCGCTGGGCAAGCTCGCCGCCGGCCTCGCGCACGAGATCAACAACCCGGCGGCCGCCGCCACGCGGGCAGTCGACGCCCTGGACGCGGCCTGCCGGACGCTGCTCTCGTCGCTCACCCGGCTGGCGCACGGCGACATCTCGGCGCGGCAGTTCTCGGCCCTGGACGGGCTGCGCCGCGAGCTCGGGGGCGGGGCGGTGACCGATCCGCTGGACCTGGTCGACCGCGAGGAGGCCTTGTCATCGTGGCTCGCGCGCCACGGCATCGAGCGCCAGTGGACGATCGGTCCGCCGCTCGCCGCCGCCGGGGCCGATGTCCCCTGGTGCGAGCGCGTGGCGATGGTGCTGGAGGGCCCGCCCCTCGAGGCCGGCCTCGAGTGGGTGGCGAGCACCCTCTCCGCCGAGACGCTGCTGGCCGAGATGAAGCTGTCGACCGGGCGCATCTCGGAGCTCGTCGCGGCCGTCCGGTCCTACTCTCAGATGGACCGCGCGTCCATGCAGCAGATCGACGTGACCGAGGGCATCGAGAGCACCCTCGTGATGCTCGGGCACAGGCTCCGCGACGGCGTTACCGTCGTCCGCGAGTACGACCCCGGCGTACCGGCGATCGAGGCTCATGCCGGAGAGCTGAACCAGGTGTGGACCAACCTCGTCGACAACGCCGTCGACGCGATGGAGGGCGGCGGCACGCTCCGGGTGGCCACATGGGCCGATGGGGACCATGTGGTGGTCGAGATCGGCGACACCGGCCCCGGCATGCCGCCGGAGGTGGCGGCCCGAGCCTTCGAGGCCTTCTACACGACCAAGGACGTGGGCCGCGGCACCGGGCTCGGCCCCGACATCGCCCGGCGCATCGTCGAGGAGCGTCACGGGGGCACGATCGCCATCGACTCGCGACCGGGTCGGACTGTGCTGCGCGTCCGCATCCCGGTCCGGACGCTGAGCAGCGGCGTGTAGGTGGTGGGCCGTAGCTTACATAAGTCGAACCGCGACGCCACTCTGGCTGGGCCGCTAGTGAGGCTGTGACGGGTTCGACTCCCGCCAAGTGGACCCAACGGAACAATATGTAAACCCCGATCCCGAGATCACCGCCGCGCCGATAGACCTCTCCAGCCGGGCCGAACCGATCCCACGTGCCGTAGGTGTCAATGGACACGACGTTCTGGCTCTGGGGCATATTCGGTGATGCGGGGTGACGATCGTGTAGACCCCGCCGGTGATCTTGAAAGATGGTGCGGTTGAACTCCTCAACGTCCTGTTTCGTACCGCCCAGCAAGGGCTGGCGACCAGCCGGTGAGAGTCCGGCCCGGGCAAGCCGCCAGGGGAGCCCGGTAGTGAAATCTCCG
>Ga0066661_10000912_pt1 | contig 11167 bp, 9 predicted proteins | sample GraSoiAngelo_110_FD_66454 | JGI IMG/M metagenome (GOLD analysis project Ga0066661, IMG submission 66454) | Grasslands soil microbial communities from the Angelo Coastal Reserve, California, USA - 14_0903_12_30cm | ecosystem: Environmental > Terrestrial > Soil > Grasslands | place: USA... | reverse complement strand
GACCGGAGAGATCGACGAACGAGATCACCACGTCCGGCGTGCCTTCCGGGCCCCAGGCGCCCGGTGCCGGTTTCCCGTACCAGAACACGCCCGACCCGTTGCCGTCAGTCCCGTGCCTGAACGAGTAGAGGGGCTCAAAGCGGAGGACGTCGGGCGCCCCCGGGCGCGCCGCTACGACCTCGTCGACCGAGAAGATCCGCGTCGTCTGGCGCCGCCGCGCGTCGGCGACGATGGGATACTCGTGACGCGTGGGCGCGAGCTCCACGGGCTCCGAGTCTTGAGCAAACAGGTTGACGATCGGGACGCACCCCAAGAGGATCGTGCGCCCCGACACGCCCGCCTCCAGCACCGCGCGACGCTCCGGGCGCTCGAAGGGAGCGATCAGGAAAATGACCTCCGCCCGCGGGCCGAAACGCGCGGCCCGCGCCTGGTCGAATCCGTCGAGATCGAGGAAGAGGAATTTCTCGGGGAACGTGAAATACTCCTGAATCAGCCGGTACGCGACCATGGCGCCCCGCGACAGCGGGAGCATGCCCTCGTCGGCAGCGAAGCCGACCGGCCGGAGCGCGGAGCCGGGGAGCACGATCGGGTTGCGCGGCGGTTTCGAGCCGATGTCGCGGATCTGGATCTGCACGCAGTTGTTGCACAGCAGCTCGTACAACGTCGATACCAGCGTGCTCTCCCCGTTCAGGTGGAGGCGCAGCGTGTTGAGCTTCAGTTTCTCGAAGCTCACGTCGGGGAGGCACTGCAGCTCGACGCGCAGCGCGCCGACCGCCGTGGGGCCCGCGACCGGAGGCTGCAACTGGTCGGGTGCGCGCCATTGCGCTGCCGCCACGGTCACCGGCCAGAGCGTTGTGTCGTAGCACGTGCGGAACCGGCAGGGCGCTCCGCCGACGGGTTTCGAGTACAAGGGCGCCCCGCGCGGGACGGCGAGTCCGGTCGTGAGCTTCCCCTGCTCGGGATCGAGGCGCAGCTCCACGATCGACATCGACGGCAGCGGGCGCAGATAATGTGGATAGACGACATTGAGGAGCGCTTCGCTGATCTCGGAGAAATCATCGTCGATCTTGAGGTGGACGCGCGCAGCCAGGAAGGCGAAGGCCTCGAGCAGGCGCTCCACGTGCGGGTCGGCGCATTTATTGGGCTCGAGCAGCAGGCGCGAGGCCACCTTGGGGTAGCGCTCGGCGAACTCCGCCCCGGCGCGGCGGAGGAAGCCGAGCTCCTGCTCGTAGTAGTAGAGCAGCTCGTCACGCATCCGCTTGCCCCTTGACTTCGAACGTGGAGCTCGAGATCTCGAGCACCGTGTCGAACACCACCTGCTCCGGGCTGGGCTCCATGCGGAGCAGCGCCTCGACGACGAAGCGCACTTCGCGGCGAGCGATCTCTCCGACCGCGGCCACCGTCACCCGCACGCTCGCCAAGCGGGGCTCGAACAACGTGATGGTCTCCTCCACCTGGCGCCGCAGCCAATTGCGCGTATCGGTGGATTCCGCGCTGGCCGATGTCACGTCGGGCAGACCGAAGTGGTAGAGGGACTCCCGCAGCTCGTTGAACCCTTCGGGGGCTGGCTCGACGATGCGCCGCGTGTTGAGCAGCCACTCGAGATCGCGCCGGAGCGCGCGCTTGAGCTCCCGCACCGATTGGGCCCACGTGAACGAGGGCTCGGCAGCGCTGTGCGGGTCGGTGTCGATCAGGCGATCGAGCACCGACCACTGCACGGTGCGCTCAACCTCTAGTTGCGCCATCGCCGCCTCCGCCTGCTTCACCACTCGGGAAGGCGATTGCCTGCAACGGGTCGAGGCGGCAGACGCGCCGGTACAGGCCGTCCTTGGTCTCCGCGTCGCCTCCCAGCTTGTGGAGGCAGCGATACATCAAGCCCATTGGGCGAGCCACGATGCCGCCGGCCTCCCAGTCTTCGAGCTTGTGCGCCTCGATCTCGTCGACGAGCTCCTTCAAAATGGGCATCGCCACTGCCTCGAGCCCTGCTTCTACCATGATTCCGGCAGCCTCCGACCGGCACAGGAAGCGCGCGCGCTCGCTCTTCTCCTGCTCCGCCTCGCGCATCAGCACCTCGATGCCTTTCTGCGGCCGCCCCGCGCGGACTTCGTCGCGCGCGCGGTCGAACGCGCGCCCGAGAACGGCAGCGGTCTCGGGGGCGGTGAGCGCCGGTCGCGCCATTGCTTCGGCCGCCGCTTCCGCTGCGGCTGCCAGCAGTCCGCCGTTCTGCAGCCAGGCGCGGGTTTCGGCGTTGGCGGTCGGCGTGTCGTCCATCAAGGTGAGGTCCGGCAGGCGCGGCACATCGCGCAGCAAGCCGACCAAGGCTCCTCGCAGCGCCATTACGACGAGGTCGTATTCGGTCCCCAGTTGTGCGCACGCGGTCAGCTCGTAGCGCTGCAGATCGAGCCAGCCCCGGCCAAGCGGCGTGGCCATCACGTCCTCACCGGCGTCCAGCAGCTCCGGCCATTTGCCGTCGAGCAGCAGGCCCTTCAGGTGGGTCCGCACTTGGGTCGGCGGCGCCGTGAGGAGCTTGGGGTCCACGTCCCCGCCACGGGCCCGCAGCTCCCCCCACCGGAAGCCGCGCAGAACGAGGTAGGGGGCGGGGTTGCGCGGATCGGCGTGCCGCAGGAACCGTGCGGCGCTGGCGATGCGCGCGCCGGCGTCGTCCACGCTCGTCGGCTCGGCCGCGAGCGTCTGCGGTCCGCCCGCGCCGCCCGCCCCCGCGCTCTGGCCGCCGGCCGCCGCGAGCTCGGGTGGATCGGGATCGACCGCGAGCTTCTTGTCCAACAGCTTGTGCGCGACGTCGCCGACGTCGGTCAATGCCTTCTGGAGCTCCGTGTAGCTGGGCGCGTCGTCGCCGAATTTTTCCTGCCCCAGGGCGTCCAGCGCGGTCACGGCCTGCACGCATCCGTCCAGGTCTAGGGCGAGCTGCTTGTACCAGGCTTTCGGGGTCGCCTCAAAGGCCTTGTCGAACTCTTCTGGCGGGAGCTTCCCGTCAGCGATCGCCGCCTGGCGCGCCGCGAGCTTCTTCTCGTCGGCCTTCGCCTCCGCATCGCTCGCGACAGTCCGTGAGTCTCTGTACTTGAAGAAATCGTGCCCGTTCTTGTTCAGCGGAACCGTCCGGACCACTCGCTGCAGGTAACCCCCAACCCAGGCGAGGTGCTTGGCGCGCAGGCCCGCGTCGCCGTCTTCCAGCTCGGGATACAAGTGGTCCCAGTGGCGCTCGACGAGGCCGCGCAACAGGTCGAGGCCGGCCCGCAAGCCGCTCAGCGCCTCCTGACGCCCCAGCGCCTCGGTCAGCCAGGCCGCGATCTGGAGATCCTTGGACTTCGTGGCCAGCGCGTCGCTCGCCAGCTTGATCACGGTGGGCCAGTCGGCCACTTTGCGCGGCCGCGTCCACTCGCCCTGAGGCAAGCCGTCGTCCTCCCGCCGCGCCTCGGTCAGCTTGTCGTACAGCGGGTCGTCGCGCAGGTTGGCCCCGCCCGGGTTCGGCCCGGGAATGGGCCGCAGCAGGTCTTCCCGCACGGGCATGTCGAGACTCAGGCGTTCACGGCGACGACCGGCACGATGTCGAGCTCGCGGAGCTCGAGAATCGGGAGCTCTTCTCCGTCGACCAACAAGAGCTTCTGCCCCATCGGTGCCTCGAGGTCGTTCTCGAGGGCCATCCACTCCGAGAGCCGCCCGAGGCGCACGGCGGCGTCGGGGTGCTGCCATGAGAGCGGCGCGACCGCGGGGAGCAACACTTCGCCCAGCTCGAGACCGCGGAACGCCGGGCCCGGGCGTACCACGGCCGGGGCCCAGAGTAGGTCGCGTAACCGCTTCGGTGCGGACATCCGGATCGACGCGAGGTGAGCGAACGGAATCCACAGGTACTGGCCCGCGGCAAACACCTCGAGCCGGGCGCCGATCCGGGGGTCGGCGTCGACCAACGATTGGAACGGCCGTCCGTTCAGCGTGCCGGACGCCGCGGGCGGGGTCGAACCGCTGGTGGGGTAGGTGCCGGCCTGGAACATCTCCTGGCGAGTCCGCTCGGCGTGCAAGGCCGCGTGGTAGAGGAGCGCCCCCATCTGGGCCTCGCGACCGCCGCCGGCCAGCACGTCGAGCTGCTTCTCGGCCCGATCGTGCTCGCCGGCGAAACATAGCAACTCGAACAAGAAGGTGCGTCGCTGGACGTCGGCTGGATTGCCACGCAGCTCGACACCCAGCGACGCAATCGCCTCATCCAGTTGGCCCGCGCGCAGCAGCTCGTCCGCTTTCACGCGCGGCTCCCATCAGATCGCTTGGGCCTTCGCGACATCCCATCCGGCGACGATCGCCGCGCCCTTCGAGCCGTCCGCCTTCTGCTGCGTGTAGGTCACCGTCACGGCGCTATACGCGAAGCCCACGTTCTCCACCGGCGTGTCGTCGCCGTTGGTAGCGCCCGACCAGTGAATGTCGGTCACGAAGAGCCCCTTGAATTCGTACTTGAGGTAGTCGACGGGGTTTTCGCCACCGGCTTTCAGAACGGTGAGCAACGCAGTGTCATAATGCGTCCCCTTGCAGCACGCCTGAAACAGCTTCGCGCTGGACGTGTCGGTTTTCTTGGTGACGGTGAAGTTGCTGAGCTCGACCTTGCCTGCCGACATGCCTCCGCCCCCCGAGCCCGGCTTGCCCGTCGGGTTGTGCGCGCCGAAGCTGAAGGACTCCAGGAAGACCTGCTTTTCATAACCCTTCCTCGTCCCCTCCCCGTCCACGCCCGCGAGTTTCAGGTACGCATCGAACGCCATGGAATCCTCCCTCTTCGCTCCCGGTACTGCGCAGAGTGAATCATCGGTTCGGTATAGACGCCGCGCTCATTTGGCGGGCGCCGGTAGCTCGGCCACCAGACGCATGGCCACGCTCAACTCATCGAGCTGGAAGTGCGGCCGCAGGAACGCGACTGCACGGTATGCCCCTGGTTTCGCCGGTATCTCGGTGACCTCGATGCGTGCCTCGCGCAACGGACGCCTCGCCTTGATGTTCTGAGGCGCGTCGTCATCGCCGACCACATAGTCCGCGATCCAGTTGTTCAGGAACGTCTGGATCTGGCTCTTCGACGAATAGCCGCCGATCTTGTCGCGCATCATCACCTTGAGATAGTGCGCGAACCGCGACACGGCGAAGATGTACGGCAGCTGCGCGGAAATGCGCGCATTCGCGGTGGCGGCATCGGTCTGGTACTTCTTGGGCTTCTGGCTCGACTGCACGCTGAAGAACGCGGCGTTCGCCGTGCCCTTGCAATGCACCAGCGGCGCGAAGCCGAGTTCTGCCAGTTCCTTTTCGCGGCGGTCCGTGATCGGCGTCTCCGTCGGGCATTTCATCGCCACATCGCCGGCGTCGGTGCGGAAGGAGTGCACGGGCAGCCCCTCCACGAGCCCGCCGCTCTCGACGCCGCGAATCGTCGCGCACCAGCCGTAGGTCGCGAACGCCTGCGTGACGCGGGCACCCAGGCCCCACGCCGCGTTGCCCCACAAGTACTTCTCGTGGTCGCCGACCTGCTCCTCGTACTGGAACGCTTCGATCGGCTTGTCACGCCCGTACGGCTCACGCAGCAGCATGCGCGGCGCCGTGAGAGCCACGTAGCGGGAGTCCTCGCTGTCACGAAACACCTTCCACTTGGCGTAGTCGTTTTGGGCGAAGATCTTCGCCAGGTCGCGGGGCTGATCCAGCTGCGTGAAGCTCTCCAGGCTGAACATCTCCGGCGACGTCCCGGCGATGAACGGCGCATGGGACGCGGCTGACACCTGGGCGATTTTCTCCAGGAGCTCGACGTCCTCGCCGGTCTTGTCGAATTGGTAGTCGCCCAACAGGGCGCCGAACGGCGAGCCGCCGAACACGCCGTACTCTTCCTCGTAGACCTTCTTGAACAACGCGCTCTGGTCGAACTCGGGGGCGCGCTGCAGATCCTTGAGTAGATCCTTCTTGGAAACGTTCAACACTTTGATCTTCAGCAGCTCGCTGGTCTCCGATTGCGAGAGCAGATAATGCAAGCCGCGCCAGGTCGCCTCGAGCTTCTGGAACTGCGGGGCGTGGATGATCTCGTTCACCTGACTGGAAATGAGACGGTCGATCTGCGCGATGCGGGCGTTCAACATGGCGTCGGCATCGCGCGCGACCGTGATGGTCCCGGCGAGCACTTCACCGACGAACTGCTTGATCATGTCCTTGCCGCGCTCGCGGGCAGGCGCGTCTGACCCGAACCGCCCCTTGTCCACGATCTGATCGAGCAAACTCACTTCGGCGGTCTGTGCCGTGGCCTGTGCCTGTTCTTCTCTAGGCTTGTCCATCGGGACCTCCTGACGGGCTGCCTTCGCCGCCGGCCGCGATCTCGGCCTGGAGCTTCTTGCGCTTCTCTTCGTCACTCAGGGTTGCCAGGAGGATCTCTTCCAGCTTTTCGTTGCTCTGCACCTTGCCGCGCAGGTCCGCCAGCTGGGCGCGCAGCTCGAGCAGCTTGCGGAGCGGCTGGGCATTCTTCGCCACCCGATCGGGCGCGAAGTCGTCCAGGCTCTCGAACGTGAGGTCGACCTGGATCTTGCCGGCTTTGGGGTCGTCGCTGAGCTTGTTGTCGACCGCGTAGGCGAGGTGCGGCCGCATGCTCTCGAGCACGTCGTCGAAGTTGTCTAAGGTCACTTCGGCGAACTTGCGGTCCTTGAGCTTGGGGAGCTCCTCGGTGGGCTGGCCGCTGAAATCGGCGAGCACGCCCATCACGAACGGGAGCTCTTTCACCTCGAGGGCACCGCCGGTCTCCACCTCGTAGGTGATGTTGACGCGCGGCGGCCGCACGCGCTCGAGCTTTTTGTGGACGCTTTCTTTAGGCATGGGCGCGCTCCTCGATTGACCGAAGCCTGTGCGGCTTCCGGAACGCGGCTGGAGGGTCGAACGCGACGCTCTTCTGGCACGACCGCACGCCCGGCTCAGGAGTCGCCCCGGTCGCCAAGAACGGGACTACTTCCCTCGACTTGGTAATACGGTGCGGGAAGATCGGTGTCAAGAATGGCATTCGGGCGACTCCCGTGTGGTTGTTCGCGGTCCCAAGCGGTTCGCGGTGTGCGTGACTCTGAGAAGCTACGGGCGTGGGGTCAGCGGGCGATCAAATTCCAGTCAGCACACGATGCGTCGCGTTCTTGGGTACCGGCCCGCGGGTCCTGGACTTACCTCACGGTGGAGCTACTTTTGCCTGCGCCATGAGGCAGATGCAGCCGGTCCTCTGGACCAAGGGAGTGCTCCTCACCCCGCAGCACCTGCAGATGCAGGACCGCTTCCTGGAGGACCTCCTCGAGTTTCGGCTGTCGGCGCTGGCGTTCGCGCCCTGGGGGTTTCACCGCCTCACGGTCGATCGCGAAGCACTGGCCGGAGGCGCACTCGCTCTGTCCGCGGCCGCGGGCGTCCTGCCCGACGGGCTCCTGTTCGACATTCCCAACGCTGATTCCGCCCCGCCGCCCAAGCCGCTGGAAGGGTGCTTCCGGCCGGATCAAGAGGCCCTCACCGTCTACCTCGCGATTCCGGAGTACCGCTACGGCGGGCTCAACGTCGCGGCGACGCAGGGCCAGCGGAACACGCGCTTCGTCGCCGAGGTGTTGGTGCGACGGGACGAGAACACTGGACTGGTCGAAAAGCCGATTCTCGTGGCCCGAAAGAACTTCCGACTCCTGGTGGAAGGGGAGTCACTCGAAGGGCACATCGCGCTGCCGGTGGCACGGGTCACGCGCGCGCCGACGGGGGAGCATCAGCTCGATCTGCGCTTCGTGCCGCCGGTGATCGACATCGCCGCGAGCGACTATCTGCTGTCGATCGCTCGCCGCCTGGTCGAGCTGCTCTCGGCGAAGAGCAGCATGCTGGCGGACCGGCGTCGCCAAAAGAACCAGAGTCTCGCGGAGTTCGGCATCTCGGATGTGGCGAATTTCTGGCTCCTGTACACGGTCAACACCTACATGCCGGGTCTCCGGCACCTGTTCGAAGCCCGCCGGGGGCATCCGCGCGAGCTGTTCACCACCATGCTGTCGCTCGCGGGGGCACTCACGGCATTCTCGGCCACGATGCATCCGCGCGACCTTCCGGCTTACGATCATGCGGATCTCGCGGGATGCTTCACCGATCTGGACGAGAAGCTGCGCGTGCTGCTCGAGACCGTGGTACCCGCCAACTACATCTCGCTGCCGCTCCGGCTCGTCGCGCCGTCGGTGTACTCGGCGGCCATCGACCAGGACCGCTACCTGGAGGCGCCCGATTGGTACCTCGCGCTCAAGGCGGAGCTGCCGCAGCCCGACCTAGTGCGCCGTGCGCCGCAGCTCGTGAAGGTCAGCTCGGGCAACCACATCGATCAGCTCATCAAGCAGGCCCTACCCGGCCTGGAGCTGGTGCACGTCGCGAACCCGCCCACCGCGATCCCGGTCAGGGCGGGGCACCAGTATTTCCGCCTCAACAAGTCGGGCGCCGAGTGGCTGGGGATCAGTCGCGCGCGGAACATCGCGGCGTACGTGCCGGCCGACTTTCCCAATCCCGAAGTGCAGATGCTCGTCGTGCTGCCGCCGGTGTAAGCGACACCACGCCGCAACGCGCTACGGCTTCAGCGCGAAATACAACACCAACAACGCCCCCGCCGCGCCGATGAGTCCCAAGGCGAGCAGCAACACGAACAGTCGCGGCGAGCGCGGCTGCGGCGCTGCTTCGGCCGGCTGCTGCGCGGGCGGCTGGCTGGGCGGTGCCGGCACGCCGGCGACGATGCGGGTGAAGTCGCTGGGTCCCCCTGGTGCTCCTTTGACCCCCACCGAGCCCCCGGCGCTCCCGGCCGGCGGCGGGCTCGGGGGCGCGGAAATCCCCGCCATGAGACGGGTGAAGTCGCCCGGCGCCTTGGCCGCAGTCGGCGCGGCCGGGGCCGCGGGCGCGCTGGGCGGAGATGGATGGAAGGGCGTGGGCGCGTCGCGGGGCGCCGCGGGCATGTTCAACGCTTGCAGGTAGTCCCGCGGACCCTGCTCGCTCGGCGGTGCCGCAGCAACGCCGGGCTTCCTGTCGTGGAACAGCAGCGTGAACTCACCTGGCGGGGCCTCTCGCGGGGGCGTCGGAGACGGCGTTTCCGAGGCGGCGGGCACGCCGCCGGCGGGGCCGAACAGTTGCGTCATCTCGCCCGGCGCCTTCGGTCGCGCACTCACCGCGGCAGGGGGCGGGGGCAGGGGAGGTCCGGGCGGCGCGGGCGGCGGCGCAGCCGCTGCCGGAGGCGACAATGGCGGTGCCTCAGGCGACGCGTCCTGTTTCCAGCGCACGAGCGGTCGCTCCGATTCCGGCGACGGCTCGCGCCAGCGGACGCTCGGCTTCTTGGATGCGGGCTCCGCCGGTGGGCGAGCGAGCGGTGACTTCGCCGTCACGGCGTCCGAGGGCGACGACGGTGGTGTCGTCGCGACGGGAGCGCCGCTCGCGGGCCCGAACATCCCAGTGAAGTCTCCCTGCACCGGGGCAGCCGTGCTCGCGGCCGGCGGGCGCGGTGGGTCGGGCGCCGGGGTCGGCTCAGGTGGCGGAGGCGACGGGACGCTGTCGATGGCCCCGAACATCTGGGTGAACTCGCCCGGAGCGCGCGAGGCAGGAGGTGCTGCGGCGCGGGATCGCTGAGCGGCCTTCATCTGCAACCAGACCGGCAGCGTCTCGAACCCCTGAATGAACTGCGTGACGATCACCGGTGCGCCATCCACTTCGGCCCGTTCGACGATGCGCATCTGGTCGGCGGGAATCAGCGCGTCGAGCAGCGCGAGCAATCGCTCGCTGTCGGCCGAGTGGCCCGGGAGATAGTGCACCATCACGATGTGGCCGGCGGCGTCGAGCGCGTGGTACGTCCGCACGTCCTGCTCGACCACCAGCTTCAGGAGCCGGTATTTCTGCCGCAGCTCTTCGTTCGTCATGGCCAGCCTGCGCTTTCGGCAGCGTTGCCCCCGCGGCACTGTCGGGTATTATTAGCCCGTAGTCACGGAGCGCCGCTCTCAATAGTACCGATCACGCGGGCATCAGCAAGTGCGGACATGAAGCCTTTCACGAGGGTGGTGTGGCAAGAGGGCATGCACCTCGCGCAGCACCACTTTCAGCTGCAGAGTCGGTACTTCGAGGACTCCGTGACGTTCGCGCTAGCGCAGCTGTTCTTCCGCCCGTACGGACTCGCGGGATGTGAGTTGGATGCGGAAGCCCTGCGGAACGGTACCGTGTCCGTCATTCACGCCCGGGGCGTGATGCCCGACGGGCTCGCCTTTCACGTTCCGGAAGCGGATCCGGCCCCGCCGCCGCGCGCGATTCGTGAGCTGTTTTCGCCCACCCAGGACCGTCACGTCGTGCTGCTCGCCATCCCTCCCTACCGCCCGGGGCGGGCGAACTGCGCGCTCGAGCCGGGCGCGCGTAACGGCGATCTGCGATTCGTGGCCGAGGCGCGCGTGGTCGCTGACGAGACGACCGGGCAGGACGAGAAGTCGGTGCTGCTGGGCCGCAAGAATCTGCGGTTGCTGCTCGATTCCGAGTTGAGTGAAGAAATCGTGGCGCTCCCCCTCGCGCGAGTGCGTCGGGACGGCGCGGGACACTTCGTGTACGACCTCGATTTCATCCCCCCCGTGCTGGAACTGGGTGCCAGCCCCGGCCTCATGGAGCGCTTGCGACGGGTGATCGAGATCCTCGAGGCGAAGAGTGATGCGCTCGTCGGCCAGCGGCGCAATACGCAGTCGGATGTCGCCGCCTACGCCACGCGGGACGTCGCCAGCTTTTGGCTGGCGCACGCCATCCACTCGAGCCTCGCGCCGCTGCGTCACCTGCTCGAGTCGCGGCGGGCCCATCCGGAGCAGCTGTACACCGAGCTCGCCCGGCTGGGTGGCGCCTTGTGCACCTTCTCGCTCGATTCCGATCCCCGCGCGCTGCCGCTGTACGATCACGATCACTTGGAGGAATGCTTCGGCCAGCTGGAGCGGCACGTTCGCACGCACCTCGACCTGGTGGTGCCGACCAACTGCGTCGCGCTCCCACTCGAGCGCACGCGGAAGTTCCTCTTCACGTGCGCGGTGCGAGACCGGCGCTGCTTCGGCTCGGCGAGCTGGATCCTGGGCGTGCGTGCCGGCGGCGCGCAGACCGACGTGATCGGTGCCGTGCCGAGACTCGTGAAAATGTGCTCGGCCCAGCAGATTGCGCG
>Ga0066661_10000910_pt1 | contig 11177 bp, 7 predicted proteins | sample GraSoiAngelo_110_FD_66454 | JGI IMG/M metagenome (GOLD analysis project Ga0066661, IMG submission 66454) | Grasslands soil microbial communities from the Angelo Coastal Reserve, California, USA - 14_0903_12_30cm | ecosystem: Environmental > Terrestrial > Soil > Grasslands | place: USA... | reverse complement strand
TGCCTGGAGGTCGGATGCGGCGCCGGCGGGATCGCCCGCTGGCTCGCGGAGCGCGTCGGCCCGACCGGTCGCGTGGTGGCGACGGACGTGGACCCGCGCTTCATCGACGCGCGCGGCCTCGACAACGTCGAGGTCCGCCGCCACGACATCCTGACCGACCCGCTCGAGGAGGGCGCGTTCGACGTGGCCCACGCGCGGGCCGTGATCGAGCACGTCGCCGACCACCGGGGCGCGCTGCGGCGCGTGGTCGCCGCCCTGCGCCCCGGCGGGTGGGCGGTCATCGAGGACTCGCACTTCGGCGGCCCGATGGCCGCGGCGCTGGGCTGCTACGTCCATCCGGCCGAGCACGGTCCGCTGGTCGGGCACCTGTACCGGGCGGTGGACACGCTGTTCTCGGCCGCCGGCGCCGACGCCAGCTTCGGCCCGCGGCTGCTCGGCGAGCTCGAGGCGGTGGGTCTGGAGGGCGTGGGCGGGGTCGTGCACGCCCCGCTCGTGGCCGGCGGGACCGACAACTGGGCCCGCGGCAGCCTGGAGCAGCTCGGCCCTCGCCTCGTCGCCGCCGGCCTGGCCACGACGGACGACGTGGACCGCTTCATGGCCATGGCGGACGACCGCGCGAGCTCCTACGCGCCGCCGTTCATGGTCACGGCCTGGGGCCGCCGGCCGATGGCCTGACCCGCGGGGGCGGTACCCTGCCGCTGGTGCACGATGCCGTTCGGGCCAGCCAGGAGCGGTGGCGGGGGACCAGGAGCTTCCTCAACCAGCACCGCCCGAGCCTGGTCGCCGCCGCCGCGCGGCTCTACCCGGACGTTCCCCGCATCCCGGGGACGCTGCTCCTCTCGCGTCCGGAGTGGCGGCCGGCGCGTCCCCTCGACCTCCGCGACCTGCCGCTCCGCTGGGACGCCGTGGCGCCGGCCGCCACGACCGCCGGCGGCGAGCCGGAGACCCTGCCGGTGCGGCCGCTCCAGGCCGCCGGCAGGCCGTTCGACACGTACGCGGACGCCATGGCCGCGCTGGACCGCCCGCGCCTCTTCGAGAACCGGCCGGCGTACCGGCTCCTCGCCGCCGACCTCGGCGCCGCGCCGTCCCTCACGTTCGCCGCCGGCCGCTACTTCGACGTCCTGAACGTCGCCGAGGCGGTGGGCCACGAGTACGCGGACCGGGCGCGCGCCGGCGCCGCGCCCGGCTGGCACGACCTGCCGCTCCGCGCCCGCCTCGGCGACCCGTTCGACCTGGTCGGGCGTCCGCTGATGGTCGCCATGGCCGCGCTGACGCTGCGGCGCGACCCGGCGACCGGCGACGCCACCTTTGTCATGCACTGGCGCGACCCGCGGCGCGTGGCGTCGGGAGGCGGCCTGTACCAGGTGATGCCGGTCGGCGTGTTCCAGCCCACCGGCGAGTCGGAGGCGGACCGCGCGAACGACTTCGACCTCTGGCGCGGGCTCGTGCGCGAGTACGCGGAGGAGTTCCTGGGCGCGGCCGAGCTGACCGGGGAGGCGGGCGGCGTGCTGGACTACGAGGCGTGGCCGTTCTTCCAGGCGATGTGTCGCGGCCGCGCCGAGGGCATGGTGCGGGTGCACTGCCTCGGCGTCGGCATCGACCCGCTGACCCTCGTCGCCGACATCCTGATCGCGGCCGTGTTCGACGCCGGCGCGTTCGACGACGTGCTCGGCGGAGTGGTCAGCGCGAACGAGGAGGGCCGGGTGGTCACCGCCGGCGACGGGCAGGGCATCGCGTTCACGGAGCGCGCCATCGGCGAGTTCCTGCGCGACAAGCCGATGCAGCCGGCCGGGAGCGCGGTCCTCGCGCTGGCCCTCGAGCACCGCGACGCGCTGCTGGCGCCGATGCCGGAGACCCGCCGCCTCTAGCGTCCGGCAACGTACGGCCGCGACTGTACGGGTGTCCGTGGTCACCCGGGCGGCGGCTGCTCAGACTGGCTGTCGAGCACCGACCCGCTGGTCGAGCTCACTTCCCACCGACTCACCGTCGCATCGTGGGGGGCCGGCGCGACGTGCGCCGGCCGCCCGACTACGTCAGGTCGCCGAGCCGACCGTGCGCTCGCGACGTGGCGTCCGCCTCGCCGGCCGCGCGCAGCAGCTCGCGGCCGAACGCCCGCGTCGTCTCCAACATGCCGAACCGCAGCTCGTCGGAGCGCCGGTCACGCCGCACCAGGTGGACGTCCAGCAGGCCCGCCGCCAGCTGGAGGAGCTCGCCGTCCAGCGGTCCCGCCGCCTCGTACACCGCCCGCACCGCGGACAGGGTCGGGCTGCCGTCGAAGACCGACAGCCGGCGGAACAGCGCCCGCTCCTCCTCCGAGAGCAGCTCGTAGCTCCGCCGCAGCGTGTCCCGCATCGTGCGCTGGTGCTCCGGCAGGTCCTGCGCGCCCTGGGTCAGCAGGTCGAGGCGCCGCTCCCGCAGCTGCGCGTCCAGCGCCTCCGGCGAGAGCATCCGGACCCACGGCGCCGCCAGCTCCAGCGCCAGCGGCAGGCCGTCCAGCGCGGCGCAGATCCCGGCGATGGCGGGGGCCTCGGCGCCGCCGAGCCGGAGCTCCGGGGCGGCGGCCAGGGCCCGCTCGGCGAACAGCCCCGCCGCGGGCGCCGCGCCCAACGGCTGCACCGCGAGCTCGTGCTCGCCCCTGATCCGCAGCGGCCGCCGGCTCGTCACCAGGAGTGTGAGCTCGGTGCACCGCGCCAGCAGCTCGGCGAGCAGGGACGCGGCGGGGACGAGGAGCTCGAAGTCGTCCACGACCAGGAGCAGCCGGCGCGAGCCGATGCGCGCGGCCAGGCGGTCCACCAGCGGCTGCGGTCCGGCCGGCGCGCCCAGCGCCACCGCGATCGCGCAGCCCGCCATGTCGGGGCCGGAGAGCGCGGCCAGGGAGGCGAGCACCACCTCCTCGAACTCGCCCGCCAGCTCGTGCGCCACCTGCAGCGCGAGCCGGCTCTTGCCCACGCCCGCCGGGCCCGTGATCGTGACCAGCCGGACGTCCGCCCTGCCGACGAGCTCCCGGGCGCGCTCCAGGTCGGCGTCGCGCCCGATCAGCCGCGTCGGCGGCAGCGGGACCTCGCCCTGCGGCATCGTTGACGCCGGCCGGAGCTGGGGCCCGCGACCGGGCAGTGGCGTCTGCGCCAGCAGCGCGTCGCGTTCGGGGGCGGCGAGCCCCAGCGCGTCGGCCAGCAGCGCCCGGGTCGCCCGGCGGGGATGCCGCCGAAAGCCTCGCTCCAGCGCGCTGATCGCCTCCACGCTGAGCCCGGAGCGGTCGGCGAGCTCCTCCTGCGTCAACCGTGCACGCAGGCGCAGCCGCCGCAGCAGCCGCGCGAACGGCGGCGTCGTCGGGGCCGGGCCCCCCGGAACGCCGCCGTACCGGATCCTTTCCTGCACTTCGACCTTGGGGCGTGACGCGCCCGGCTCGCCGTGTGCCGCCTCCCGGCACATCTGTCGGCCGCGCTTGGCCTATCGTTGGTCTGTTGACCGAGGGGAGCGGTGGCGCCGGCGGGTACGTCGGCCGGTCCGACGAGCTGCGTCGGATCGAGGTCATCTGCGACGACGTGGCACGGGCAGGCCACGGGCGGCTGGTGACGGTGGTCGGGGAGGCGGGCGTCGGCAAGAGCCGCTTCTGCGAGGAATGCGCCGTCCGTGCGGCCGCGGCCGGGCTGACCGTCGTGTGGGGCCGCTGCTGGGCCGACGGCGGGGCGCTGCCGCTGTGGCCGTGGCAGTCGATCCTCGCCGGGCTGGGCGGCGCCGAGGCCGCCGCGCTCCTCGACGGCGACGCCGGGCAGGACGCGGTGGATCCGGAGCGCTTCGCGCGCTTCGTCGCGGTCGCCGACCGGATCGCGGCCGCGGGCGCCCGCTCGCCCGTGTGCCTGGTGCTCGACGACCTCCACGCCGCCGACCCGGGAGCGCTGCTGCTGACCCGGTTCGTCGCCCGGTCGCTCCACCGGCTGCCGGTCGTGCTGCTGCTCGCCCGGCGGCCCGACGGCCCGGACGTGGACGCCGCCTCCGTCCGGCTCCTGGGCGAGCTGGAGCGCGAGGCGACGGTCATCGGGCTGCGGAGCTTCGAGCCGCACGAGACCGGCGCCTTCGTCGCGGCCCACGGCGGCGACCTGGACGACGACCTGCTCGCGGCCGTGCAGCGCGTCACGCGGGGCAACCCGCTGGTGCTCCGGCGGCTGCTGGACCACGGCCCGCTGACCGCCCGCACGCTGCCGGACGGCCTCCAGAGCACGATCCACGAGGCGCTCCGGCGCCTCGGCCCGGATCCCGCCCGGGTGCTGAAGCTGAGCGCGGTCCTGGGGCCCTCGGTGTCCATCGCCGAGGCGGCGGCGGTTGCCGGGACGCGCCGGGCCGAGGTGCTGGACGCGGTCCGCCGGGGCGGCCAGGCCGGCCTGGTCACCCAGGACGACATGGGCTCGTTCTCGTTCAGCCACGACCTGATCCGCGAGGCGCTCGTGGCCGCGCTCACGCCCGCCGAGCGTCTCGACGCGCACGCCCGGGCGGCGGCGGTCCTCGCCGGCCCCGGCGTGGACGGCATCCGGGAGCGGCTCGCGCGCCGGGCCCACCACGCGGTGAACGCCGCCGCCCGCTCCGCCGCCGACGCGGTGTTCGCCGTGACCGCATGCCGGGAGGCGGCGGCGTCGATGATCCGGCGGTTCGCGTACGAGCGGGCGGCGTCGCTGCTCGCGACGGCGACCGCGCTGACCGAGGACGCCAGCCTCGGTCCGGGCCCGGCGTCGCTGCTGCTGGAGCGGGCGCAGGCGACGCTGCTCTGCGGGCGGCTGGGCGAGGCGCGAGAGCTGTTCGACGTGGCGGCCGGCGCGGCGGAGCGGGAGGGCGAGCCCGTCCTGCTCGCCCGCGCCGCGCTTGGGCTCGGCGGCGTCTGGGCCAACGAGCACCGGGAGCCGGTCGAGCGCGAGCGCGTCCTGGCCCTCCAGCGCCTCGCGCTGGACGGGCTGCCGCCGGCCGAGGCGGTGCTGCGCGGCCGACTGGTCACGCGGCTGGCGGCGGAGGCCGTCTTCCAGGGCGGCCCGGTCGAGGCGCTGCTCCAGGCGGTGCGGGACGTCCGGCGGCTGGGCGACGCGCACGCGCTGGCCGAGGCGCTGTCCCTCCTCCACCACGCGCTGCTCTCGGCGGAGTTCACCGAGCTCTGCCTGGCGATCGCGGACGAGCTGATCACCGTCGCGTCGGCGGCAGGCGAGGGGGTCCTCGCGCTGATGGGGCTCTGCCTGCGGGCGACGGACCTGTTCCAGCTCGGCGACCCCGGCGCCGACCGGGCGCTGGCCGACCTGCGGGCGCGAGCGGACGCCATCGGCTGCCAGAGCATCCAGTACATCGTCGGCGTGCTCGACGTGATGCTCCTGATCCGGGCCGGCCGGCTCGAGGAGGCCGAGGCGGAGGCCGCGCGGTGCTACCAGGTCGGAATGGAGGTGGGGGACGCCGACGCGCTCGCCTACTACGGCGGTCACCTCGTCGCCATCCGCTGGCTGCAGGGTCGCAGCGGCGAGATCGTGGACCTCGCCGAGGAGGTGGCGGCCTCGCCGACGCTCGCCTCCGGCCAGTTCGTGTACCCCGCGACGGTGGCCGGCCTCGCCGCGGACGCGGGCCAGCTCGACCGGGCCCGAGCGGCGCTGGCCCGGGTCGCGGCCGGCGGCCTGGCGGGCCTGCGCCGGTCCAGCACCTGGCTGACCGGCCTGTACGCGATCGTGGAGGCGGCGGTCGCGCTCGGCGACGCCGAGGTCTCGGCCGAGGCGTACGAGCTCCTGCTCCGCTTCGCCGACCGGCCGGTGATGCCCTCGCTGGCGATCGTCTGCTTCGGGTCGGTCGAGCGGTCGCTGGGCCGGGCCGCGCTGACGATGGGGGAGACCGACCGGGCCGTGCGTCATCTCGAGGCGGCGATCGCCGCGAACGTGCGGGTCGGCAACCGTCCGCTGGCGGCGTGCGCCCGGGCCGACCTGGCCGGGGCGCTGCGCCGGCGCGGCCAGGCCGGCGACGGCCAGCGCGCCCGCGAGCTGCTGGTCGAGGCGATCCGGGAGGGCGAGGCGATGGGGATGACCGCCCGGGCCGCTGCCTGGGCGGCGGCGCTCGCCGCCCCCGAGGTCGCGGTCGCGGTCAGCCCGGTCCGCGTGAGCCGCGAGGGGCGGCACTGGCGGGTCGAGCGGGCCGGCCGCCACGTGCTCGTGGACGACCTGATCGGGATGACGTACATCGAGCGGCTCGTGGCATCACCGGACGTGGCCATGCCGGCGCTGTCGCTGGTGGCCGGAGGCGAGCCGACGATGTCGGACCCGATGGCGCAGCCGCTCCTCGACGAGCGGGCCCGGACGGCGTACGGGGACCGGGTGCGTGAGCTGCTGGCGGAGCTCGCCGAGGCCCGCGCCCACGCCGACATCGGACACGCCGAGCGGCTGCAGCTGGAGCTGGACGCCGTGACGGCCGAGCTGACGCGCGTCACCGGGCTGGGCGGACGGCCTCGCTCCTTCGCCGGCCCGGCCGAGCGGGCGCGCACGGCGGTCCGCAAGGCGATCAAGCGGGCGCTCGACGAGATCGCGGCCGCCGACCCGGAGCTCGGCCGGCACCTGCGGGAGACCATCCGGACCGGCTACAGCTGCTCGTACGCGCCCGGCGCCGGCGCCGCCGCCTCCGGCGCAGCGGCACCGGCGAACGGCGCCGCTCCGACCGGGGGTCACGGGACCGTGGCCGACACGACCCCCGTCTCGTAGGCGACCACCACCAGCTGGGCGCGGTCCCGCGCGTCGAGCTTTCCCAGCAGGTGGCCGACGTGCGTTTTGACCGTCGGCAGGCTGAGGCGCAGGTGGGACGCGATCTCCGTGTTGGAGAGCCCGCGAGCGATCAGCGCCAGCACCTCGCGCTCCCGCTCCGTGACCGCATCGAGGGCGCTGGGAAGCGGCCGGGCCGGCTGCGGCGGCGGGCGCCGCGCGAACTCCGCGATCAGGCGCCGGGTGACGGTCGGCGCCAGCAGCGCTTCGCCGGCCGCGACGACCCGGATCGCCGCGAGCAGGTCGGCGGGCGGCGCGTCCTTGAGGAGGAAGCCGCTGGCGCCGGCCCGGAGCGCGGCGTAGACGTACGCGTCCAGGTCGAACGTGGTGAGGATGAGCACGCGGACGCCGGCCGTCTCGTCGCCGTCGCGGATCAGCCGCGTCGCCTCGATGCCGTCCATCTCCGGCATGCGGACGTCCATCAGCACGACGTCGGGCTGCTCGCGGCGGGCCACGGCCACCGCCTCGACGCCGGTGCCGGCCTCGCCGACGACGGTGAAGCCCGGCGTGCTGTCCACCAGGACGCGGAAGCTGCCCCGCACCAGCGCCTGGTCGTCCGCGACGAGCACCCGGACCGGCTCGCTCATCTCGGTTCGCTCGGGACCGGCGCGGGCTCGTAGGGCAGCAGGATCGACACGCGGAACCCGCCCTCCGGCCGCGGGCCGGCCTGGAACACGCCGCCATACACCGCGACGCGCTCGCTCATGCCGAGGAGCCCGTGGCCGGGCTTCGGGTCCGCCGGCAGCACCCGGTGGCCGGGGCCGTCGTCCGTCACCTCGATCCGGACCAGGCGGTCCTCCGCCTCGACGGCGACGTCGCACCGGGCGGGCGACGCGTGCCGGACCACGTTGGTCAGGGCCTCCTGGACGATGCGGTAGACGGACAGCCCGACGCCCTCGGGCACCCGGTCGAGGCCGCGCAGCTCCATCGAGACGCGCCCGCCGGCCAGCTCCGCCCGCTCGGCGAGGTGGCGCAGGCCGCCGACGCCCGGCGGCGGCGCCAGGCTGGCCGGCGGGTCGCCCGTCTCGGTCCCAGACCGCAGCACGCCCAGGAGGTGACGCATCTCCGCCAGGGCGCTGCGGCTCGTCGACTCGATGACGCGGAGGGCGTCCTGGGCCTCCTCGGGTCGGACCGCGAGCACGTGGTTCGCCACGCCGGCCTTCACGGCGATGAGGCCCATGCTGTGGGCGACGATGTCGTGCAGCTCCCGGGCGATTCGGAGCCGCTCCTCCGTCCTGACCTGGTCGGCCGTGCGGGCGGCGTAGGCGCGGCGCTCACGGACTGCGCGGCCCACCGTCCACGCGCCGCCCAGGAGCGCGCAGTCGAGCGGGACCGCGGTCCACGGCACGTCGCGCGGGCCGGCCAGCGCGGTCCCCAGGGCCGCGACGGCGCTCAGCGCGCCGATGACGAGCGTCGGCTCCCACCGCTTCCGGGGCCGGGTGAGCGCGACCGCGTAGAGGGCGAACGCCGCGCCCACGAACGAGTCGCTGACGACGCCCGCGGCCGCCGACACCACGGACGCGACGAACACGACGGCGAACACGGCCCGCGGCCAGACGCGGCGGCCGGCGAGCGGGAGCCCGATGCCGGCCACGACGAGGCTCCGTGCCCACAGCGGCGCCAGGCTGGGCGCGTGCCCGGGCCCTCCGATCGCGAACGAGAACAGCACGAGCGTGTACGAGACGGCGACCAGGCAGTCGAGCCCGATCAGCTCGCCCCGGGTCAGCGCCCTGTCGAGCAGCGGATGCCGGTCTGTCGCGTCCACGCCACGACTGTATCGGTCGGGGGCGAGGAGCGCGTCCGACCACGGGACGACGTTCCAGAGTCTGATTCCGGGCTCGAAAGTTCAGCCGCCGGTCCGATGTGCCGCCGCCCCGCCGGGGCGGATCGTAGGGGCCATGATCGAGGTGCGCGCGCTGACCAAGCGCTACGGCCGGACCCTCGCCGTGAACGACCTCTCCTTCCAGGTCCGGCCGGGCTGCGTCACCGGCTTCCTCGGCCCCAACGGCGCGGGCAAGTCCACGACGATCCGCGTCCTGATGGGCCTCGACGCGCCGTCGTCCGGCGAGGCGCTCGTGGCCGGCCGGCGCTACGCCGAGCTGCGCCGCCCGCTGCACGAGGTGGGCGCGCTGCTCGACGCCAACGCGGTGCACGGCGGCCGCTCGGCCTTCGACCACCTGCTCAGCCTCGCGCTCACGAACGGCATCGGACGCCGGCGCGTGGCGGAGACGCTGGAGCAGGTCGGTCTCGCGGGCGTCGCTCGCAAGCGGGTCGGCGGCTACTCGCTCGGCATGCGGCAGCGCCTGGGGATCGCCGCGGCGCTGCTCGGCGACCCCGGCATCCTGCTGTTCGACGAGCCGGTCAACGGGCTCGATCCGGAGGGCGTGCGCTGGATCCGCGAGCTGCTGCGCGGGCTCGCCGCGGCCGGCCGCACCGTCCTGGTCTCCAGCCACCTCATGAGCGAGGTGGAGCGGACCGCCGACCGCCTCGTGATCATCGGTCGCGGCCGGCTCATCGAGGACGCGACAGTGCGCGACCTGGCCGATCGCTTCCGGACGGGCGTGCTGGTGCGCTCCCCGCGAGCGGCCGAGCTCGCGAACGCGCTCGAGTCGTCCGGCGCCAGCGTGGCCGCCGAGCCGGACGGAGGGCTGTCGGTGACCGGGCTGGAGGTGGCCGGGATCGCCGACGTGGCGGCGCGGCATGCGATCCCGCTGCACGAGGTGACGGCCCGGCGCGCGTCGCTGGAGGACATCTATCTGCTGCTCACCGCCAGCAGCGTGGAGCACCGCTCCCGCGACCCGAGGCCGGCCCGATGACCGCCGTGCTGGCGGCGGAGTGGGTGAAGCTCCGCTCGGTCCGGTCCACGTACACGATCCTGGCGGTGGCCGGGATGACGGTGCTCATCGCCGCGCTGCTGACGTGGCAGGGCGTGCAGGGCTGGGACGCGCTCACACCCGACCGGCGGGCCCGCTTCCAGTCCCCGCCCATGGAGCAGCTGCTGTCGTCGCCGGTCCAGCTGTGCCTGGCGGTGCTCGGCGTCCTCACGATCACGGCCGAGTACGCCACCGGGGCGATCCGCCTCAGCTTGACCGCGGTGCCGCGGCGCTGGCCCCTGCTGGCGGCGAAGACGGCCGTGGTGGCCGCCGTCACCCTGGCGGCCGGAGAGGTCGTGGTGCTCGCCATCTTCATCGTCAGCCGCGCGATCGTCGGCGGCCGCCCGATCCCGGGCAACACCGCGTCGCTGGCGACCGAGCTGCCGGCGCTGCTCGGCCTGGGCGTGTCCGTCATGGTGGTCGCCCTGGTCGGACTGGGGCTGGGCACGGCGATGCGCTCCACGGCCGGGGCGATCTGCGCCGTGGTGGCCCTGCTGGTCGTGCTCCCGACGATCGCGCCGCTCGTCCCGGCGCCGTGGGGCGGCCGGCTCGGCGCGGTCATGCTGCCCAACCTGGCCGGCCAGCTGGCCGGCCATGCGGGCACCCCGTCGGGCGCGGCTGTAGTGCTCGCCGGGGGAACAGCCGGCGTCGGCAGCCCGCTGCTCTCGCCGCCGGAGGCGCTGCTCGTGCTGGCCGGCTACGTCGCGATGGCGCTCGGCGCCGGCCTGGTCGCGATCACGAGGAGGGACGTGTGAGATGGTGGGTGTGCTGGCGTCGGAGTGGGTGAAGGTCCGGTCGGTCAGGTCCACGTGGTGGACGCTGGCGGCGGCCGGCGCGGGAGGGTTGCTCGCCGTCCTGCTGGCCTGGTACTCGGCCTCGTACTGGGACGGTGCGTCGGCGCAGGCGCGGCAGCACTTCGCGCTCACGCCGAGCGCGCCCGTGGTCGGCTGGATCGCGCAGCTGTGCCTGGCGGTGCTCGGCGTCCTGGCGGTCACGTCCGAGTACGCGACGGGCACGATCCGGACGACCCTCGCCGCCGTGCCCGGGCGCCCCGGTCTGCTCGGCGCGAAGGTCGCGGTCGTTGCCGTCGTGGCGTTGGTGGCCGGGCTGGCCATTCTGTTCGCCGCCTTCTTCGCCAGCCACTGGATCATCGGCGCCCGCCCCCTGCGCTTCTGGACCGCTCCGGTGTCCGCGGAGATCCCGGTGCAGCTCAGCTGGGGCGTGTCGGTGATGGTCTTCGCCCTGATCGGCCTCGGCCTGGGCGCGCTGCTGCGCTCGACCGCGGCGGCGATCACCGCGGTCGCGGTGCTGTGGTACCCGCTGCCGATCGTCGCCCTCCACCTCCGGGCGCCCGTGGGCCCGTGGGTGTCCGCCCTGCTGCCGCTGAACCTCGCGCCACAGCTCTCGGGCGCGCCCGACCTCTCGGCCGGCCACGACACCCTGCTGTCGCCCGCGGGCGCGCTGGCGACCATGGCGGCATACGTGGTCCTGGCGGTGGGCGGCGCGCTGATCTCGATGGTGTGGCGTGATGCCT
>Ga0066661_10000905_pt1 | contig 11207 bp, 5 predicted proteins | sample GraSoiAngelo_110_FD_66454 | JGI IMG/M metagenome (GOLD analysis project Ga0066661, IMG submission 66454) | Grasslands soil microbial communities from the Angelo Coastal Reserve, California, USA - 14_0903_12_30cm | ecosystem: Environmental > Terrestrial > Soil > Grasslands | place: USA... | reverse complement strand
CGCCGCGTGGCGGCTGCTGCACCCCGACCTGTCCGACGAGGTCGTGGCGACGCACGGCCGGGCGATCGGGGCCGCCTGCCGGGCGCTGGAGGAGCGCGGCGCGGTGCTCGCCAGCCTGGACGCGGTCCTCCGCCAGACGCCGCCCTCGATCGCCGGTGCCCACGTGGTGGCGCAGGCGGCGCTTGAGGCGTGGGAGGACGCGCGGCGGACGCCCGGCGGCCGGAACGGCGTGCGGCCGGAGCAGCTGCCGCGCCTGCTGGCCCCCGCGTCGCCTCACCGGCCGGTCCCGTCTCTGGTCGAGGCGGCGCCGGCGCTCGGCGACGTGGTGACGATCCCGGCGGCCGAGCGCCTGACGCTGGAGCAGTGCTTCGTGGACCGCTGGGCGCTGCTCCCGGACGCGGCGCCGTTCCGCGGTCGCCAGTGGTTCGGGTCGGACACGGCGCACCGCCAGTACCAGCGCGGCCGCCAGGAGCTCGACGCCCGGGCCGCGTACAAGGCGTTCGAGGAGGCCTGGCTGATCGAGCCCAACTCCCGGCCGGCCACCCAGGGCCTGATCCTCGGCTGGGGCCGGCGTCTGGCCGAGAAGCCGGGGCGCCGGCACGTGCTCGAACACCTGGCGCGCATCCTCGACCAGATCAAGGGCCGCGAGGTGGAGGCCGCGCTCGCCTACACGACGCTCGCCGCCCACGCGGACGTCCACGGCGGCCGGCGGGCGGCGCTGGAGCGGGCCGCCGCCGCGCTCGAACGCCGCGTGCGCCGCCAGCCCTGGACGCGCGCCCGCAACGCCGAGATCGCCATCCGGCTGGAGCTGGGCGACGTGGTGGCGGCCGGCGACGCCGCGTGGACCGAGTCCCAGCTGTTCCTGCCCGGCAGCGGGGACAGCAAGCGGTACGCGCTGCTCGCGGCCGCGCTGTGGGAGCGGGCGCGCGACCCCGGGCGGCTGCTGGGCGAGAGCGTGCGGGAGGCCCGGCAGCACGCCGTCCATCCCGAGCTGACGAACCGGGAGGCCGTGGAGTACGCGGTCGCGACCACCGGCCGGCTGGTGGCCCTGACCGACCTCACGCTCGACGAGGACGCCCTCGAGGACCTGTGGCTGGCCTGCCGGGGCGACGAGGACGACCTCTGCCGGTTCCTGGAGAAGCAGGGCACGCGGCCCGTGGACCCGCGCCCGCACTACCTGCGGTTCCTGGCCCGCAAGCTCGTCGCCGTGGACCCGGCCGCCGCGGCCCGGATCGACAGCATGTTGGCCCACCAGCGGCCGCCGGATCCGCCCGGGATCGCCTGGCTGCGCCTGGCCGCCGCCGACCTGATCGCGCTGGACCCCCTGGAGGAGGTGGCGACCCCGCAGAAGCAGCTCGCCGCGGTGCGCCTGCGCGAGTGCATGGCCGTGCTCCGCCAGTGCGCCCGGCACGACGAGGTCGCCTACTCCACGTTCGCCACCGCGGTGAAGGACGCGCTGGCGGCGCTGTTCGACGTGCGCGAGGCCGACCCCTCGTCCGCGCCCGAGCCGTACGGCGAGCGGCTGGCCAAGGCCTCGGAGGCGCTCCAGGACGTGCGCTGGGCCGGCCGCCGCCTGGGCTCGCCGGCCGTCGCCGCCGTGGCCGAGCTGCTGTTCCGCTACCTGGCGCTGGCCCTCGACAGCCGCGTGATCGCCGCCTACCAGCTGCAGAAGGAGCGGCGCCTGGTCGCGAGCCGCATCGGTTCCCGCCTCGGCTCCTGGTGGGCGGACGTCAGCGAGGCGTCCGGCCCGCTCGACTTCTTCCACTACCACCAGTCGTACCGCTACGCCGGCGACGTCTCCCCGGACGAGTGGCTGCGGACCCACCACGTCCACGGCAAGCCGGTCCGCGAGGCCGTCGCCCTCCTCCTCGAGACGCTGGAGCGGCACGGGCGCCGCCTCGCGGCCATCGAGGACGGCTTCCGGTCCGCCCGGCCCCGGCCGGGCCCGGTCCGGGACGCGTTCAGCCTCCAGGCCGAGCTCCAGGCCTGCTGCGGCGTGCTCCGGGGGGCGCTCCAGCCCTGCCCGGGAGCCGAGCAGCTGGGGGCGATGGAGACAGCGCTGGAGCGGCTGGGCCGGGCCCTCCGCCGCATCGACCTGGCGCGGCTGGTGGACCTCCCGCACCTCCTGTACGACAACGCGCTGCCCACCGGCCAGTACGTGCTGCCCCGGGCGACGGAGCTCCTCGACCACCTGCGCCGCAACGTCCGGACCGGCGGCTGCCTCCAGGCCATCTGCGAGGTGGCCGACGACTCGGGCCGCGAGGTCAGCTGCGTGCTCACGCTGGACGGCGACGGCGGCCCGGCGCCCGAGTCCACGCCGCTTCGCGGCCTGAACCCGTTCTCCGACCTGGTCCAGGCACTGGGCGGCCAGTTCCACCTCTGGATGGCGCGGCCCGGGGAGCAGAGCGCCTGCCGCCTGCAGCACGACGACGGGCTGGTGTGCCTGGCGGACGACTACGTCCCCCGGATCGAGGAGCGCCTGCGCCGGCTCACCCGAGCCCGCTGGCGCAGCCAGCGCCAGACGGTGGAGCCGTGGCTGGGCGTCCTCGACGCGGCGCTCTCCACGCGGGGCAGCGTCAACCTCGCCTTCGTCCTCCTGCCACGCATGCACGAGTGAGTGACCGACCATGACGCCGACCGGCCCAGCCACCGCCTGCCTGACCGTGCTCCTGATCGACGACGCCGAGACGCAGTCCGAGCGCATCCAGGACTGCCTGCGGGACTACGCGGTCTGGGTGGAGTGGCGGCCCAGCTACCGGGCCGCCGCGGAGCTGCTGCACGACCCTGACCGGGGCCAGCTGATCGACCTGATCCTGATCGACCAGGACTTCACCGGCGACGCCGTCCCGCCGGAGGACCTGCTCACCCGTTCCGAGGTCGGCGGCCTGACCGGCACGGACGACTGGGACGTGCGCCTCCACCAGGGCCTGTTCGTGATGGCGCGCCTGGGCCAGGACATGCGCGAGGGCCGCATCCCGTTCGCGCCCATGATGATCCTGACCCACTACGCCAGGGTGGACATCGCGGGCCAGGTCAGCCTGGGCGGCTACGAGAGCAAGCGGCGCCTGATCACGGACCCGTACACCGCGCTCAAGGGCTACCTGGCGGCGATGCGGCCGACCGAGGTGGACGTGGACCGGCGCCTGGCCGACCTGCGGGCGCGGCTGGACCTGCCCGACGAGCTGACGGCCGAGATCCGGCGCGCGGTGCTCGGCGGCCTCGACCTGGAGGAGACGTCCGCCGCGGTCGGCCGGCTGACGGACCCCACCGACTGGCGCGCGGTCGGGCGGTCACTGGAGCGGCTCGCGGAGCGGCGCCGGACGTACTCCGTCGAGCGGCTGGCGCGGACGATCGAGGGGGCCTGGCTGGCCTCGCAGGCCGGATGGCTGCGCGTCGGCCACGTCGAGCCGGCGGGCCCGCTCGACCGCGAGTTCGACGCGTTCCAGGTCGAGATCTGCCAGCCCGGCACCACGTTCCCCGCCCTGCTGGCGGCGCGGGCCCTCCCGCCCGAGCAGATGCCGGCGACGGCCCAGGTGTCGCGCGGCTTCCGGATGCTGCGCGCGACCGACGGGCGCAGCCGGCCGGTCCGCCTGCACGACGCCGGGTGGACGATCCTCGGCTGCTGGGTGGCGCGGCCCGAGCGCTGGGACACCGGCCCGGGCGCGGCCGCCCGGCGCCTGCTCGGCGTGACCCGCCACGTGCGCCACCTCCACGGCCGCGGGCTGGCCCACGGCTCGCTGTCCGTGCTCAGCACCGGGTACGAGCCGCCGGTGTTCGGCGCCATCCGCTGCCTGGCCGGCGCCTGCGACGCCGCCCAGCTCCGGCTCGACGACCTCCGGCAGCTGCCGGCGCTCGCGGTGTCGGCGTTCGGCGAGGACCCGGCGCCGGCCGTGCGCGCCGAGCTGGCGCGGTGGGCCGCGTGCGTGGACGCGGGCGACCTCGACGGCGCCGAGCGGGTCCTGGAGGCGGCCGACCTGCGGGACGAGGCGCCCGCGTACCTCGACTTCGACAGCCGCCTGTACTGCGGCGGGGAGCAGGGCTTCCGCGACCGGCTCCTGGCCAGCCTGGGCGCCGAGGATGCCGTCCTGCGCGAGGTCCGGTGCGACGAGGTGTCGGCCTCGCCGCTGGACTTCGTCGTCTGCGCGGCGGGCGCCGTGGCGGTGCTCGAGCACCGGACGCGGCTCCGGCGCGTCGTGCTCGGCAACGGCGACGTGGCCGGCGTCGAGGCCGATGCGCCCGAGTCGGAGGACGCGCGGTGCCGGCGCTCGCTGGCGCGGTGCCGGCGCTCGGCCGACGCCCTGGCCGCCCGGGTGGAGGCGGCGATGGACCTGGGCCCCGGCTCCGTTCGCCGGCTGGCGGCCCTGGTGGTCGCCGAGGGCACGGTCGTCGAGCCCGGGTACGCCGCCGCCTGGCGTCCGGTGGTGACGGAGGCGGAGGCCGTCTCGGAGCTGGTGAGCCTCTCGCGGGCAGGGCGCTCGCCGCGGGGCGTGGACATGGCGAGGTACGTCTCCCCGCCGTCGCCGCCGGACGACGAGGCGCACGCGGGGCGGCGGGCGCTGCACTGGACGACCCTCGCCTTCGGCCCGAACCTGACCCGGATGCGCACGTGGCGCAAGCAGTGGCCGGCCAGGTCCTGGCGGCACCTGCTGACCCGGCTGGCCACGGCCCGGCTGGCCCTGCGCCCGCCTGGCGACGAGGCCGCGCCGCTGCGGCTGGTCGCCCTGCGCGCGTACGACGACGACGGCAGGGCCCGCGACGTGGCCGAGGAGGCCGAGGCCGTGGACGTGGTCGAGTACGACCTGCGGATGCCGGGCGAGACCGCGCCCCTGGCCACGTACTTCGGCGACGCGGGCAGCGAGGCCGTCCGGCGCCGGATGGCCGCCCAGGTGCTGCGCAGCCTGCTCTGCTGGGAGCGCTGCCGCCTCGCCTACCGGACGATGGGGCCGGACGGCCTCGTGTACGCGGGCGGGATCGTCCACTTCGACCTGCTGCAGTCGGTCTCCCCGCCCGACGTGGAGTCGCGCTGGCGCATGCGGCTCGGCGCGGCCGCCAGCCTGGTGTTCCTGCTGTCGCCGTGGCCGCACGCCTGGCCGGCCGTCCTGGGCGGGACCACGCCCGCGCTGCCGGTCCGGCCGGACGAGGGGTCGGCGTGGGGCATCGCGGCCGGGGCCGTGGCGGTGCTGCTGGACCCCGACGCCGAGCTCGGGCGCCTGGAGGCGACGCTCTACGAGAGCGTCCAGCTGCTCGACGCGGCAGCGCTGCTCGACCACCGCTTCCCCGCGTGGCCGGCCGGCCTGGCCCGCGAGGCGCTCTCTTGAGCGCGGAATGGCAAGAGGGGGCGGGCCCTCGGTCTCTTCCGGGGCGGTTCCAGTGAGCGCCGCCGTGCGGCCCGCCGGCCCCCCGGATGTCCTGGTCTGCCTCGGCGGCGGGCTGTCGGTGCCGTGGGAGGGCCGGGTGGTGGACCTCCGCGACGCTGGCCCGCTCAGCGCGCAGCGGCCGGACGAGGTGACGGTCTGGGCGCCCGCGGGCGCGTGGTGGCGGGCCTTCCGCCTGCTCGCCCTGTTCAAGAGCGCCGCGCCCGAGGCGTGCCTGGTGCTGACCGACGAGCTGCCGCCGCTGGACCTCGTGCCGTTCGACGGCCGGGTGTCGGTGGTGGCCGGCAGCGCGCCCGGCCGCGTGTGGGCCGGCACGGCGGCGTTCTCCTGCGCCGACCTCCGCAGCGACCGGATCTTCCGGCTCCTGCTCGACGGCCGGGCCCGGCGGCGGCCGCGCCTGGAGGACCTCCTGCGCATGCACCTGCTCGCCGGCACGGCGCACGGGGCGCGGACCCTGGAGCGCTGGCGGGACGTGCTGCCGGTCCTGTTCGGCGGCGGCCTGGAGGCGATGATGCCCGGCGCGCTGCGGGCCGACCTGGAGGAGCTCCGGGAGGCGGCGCGCGACGCCGAGCACGCGGTCACGGGCGGCTTCCACGCGCTCGATGGGGTCGTCCGGCGGCCGCCGGAGTGGGAGGCGGGGGCGCGCCGGTACCTCCGCCTGGCCGCCGCCCACTCGCCGGCGGCGCGGGCGGCGGTGGACCGCTGGCTGGAGGCGAGGACCGGTTGGGTCGAGGCGCCGCCGGCCCTCCAGGAGGAGTACCGGGAGGCGGCGGCCCGGCTGCTCCACCGCCTGGTGGACGACCCCTGGCTGGAGGGGCCACCGTGAGGCTGCGCACCGCCCTGATCGTGGATGACGAGGAGGAGCGCCGGTACGACATGCGGGACGGGCTGCGGGAGCACGGGGTCGCGTGCGACGAGGCGGCGACCGTCGAGGAGGCGATCCGGCGGCTGGTCTCGGCGCCGTACGACCTGGTGGTGTGCGACATGATCCTCTGCGACCCGCCGGGGGCCGCCAACCCCGAGCTCCGCGGCTACCTGGCCGTGTGCTTCGCGCTGAGCCGGCCGGGCGCCCTCGTGGTCCAGGCCAGCTCGCTGCGGCGCTGGGCGCACGCCGGGGCGGTCCTCACGAACTGGCGGGCGGACGAGGTGGCCGAGCTGGTATACGGCTGCGCGGGCATCCCGCCCGGCCGCAGCGCGGATGGCGGGTGTCCGCTGGAGGCGCTGCGGCGGGTCACGGCGGCGACGCTCGCCCGCCGCCGCGACGCCGTGGAGGACCTGCTCTCGGTGCCCATCGTGCGCCACCTGGAGCCCGTGCTCGACGGCGCGCTGGCCGTCCTGGAGGACGCCGCGGAGGGACGGGCGGACTGGGAGCTGGCCGTCTCCGGGGCGTGGGCCGCGATGTTTCCGGGAGGTCGCGATGGCGCTGTCTGACGACCGTGCGCTGCGCTGGTGGGAGGCGTGGGAGCGGCGCCGCCAGCGCTGCCTGCGCCAGGACGAGGTCGGCGACCAGCGGTCGTCGCTGGCTCCCGAGGCGCTGGCGATCCTGCAGGAGGCGCGGGCGCTGGCCGCCGTCGCCGACCCGGCGGTGCACGCCGCGGCGCCGGTGGACCTGCTGATCGAGCGGGTGAACGACCTGCCCCACGTGGCGGCCGTGCTGCTGCACGGGCCCGTGTGCAACGGGCTGAGCATGCTGCGGCTGTCGGCCCAGGAGCTGCTGGCCGCGGCCGCGACGCCCCGCCGGGCGGCGACGGCGCCGCGGCCGCGGCGGCCCGCCGCCGACGGGCGGGCGAGGGGCCCCGGTCGCCGGGGCCGGTTCGACTGGTTCCTGGTCGTGGGCGACGGCGCCGAGATGGTCGAGCTGGCCGAGGAGTGCAGCGCGTCGCTGACCGGGTCACCCGCGGTGCGCGCCGCGGGCACCGTCGAGGCGGCCCTGGAGGCGCTCCGGCGCGAGGGTGGCGGCATCGTGCTCACCAGCCTGATCCTGCCCTCCGCCGAGGCGGGGCCCGGGCCGCACGGGCTGCGGGTGGCGCGGGAGGCGAGGCGGCGCCGCCACGCCGTCCTGCTGCTGACCGCGGCGAGCGACTACCTCGACTACTGGCCGCGGCTGGCCGGGGCGGGGCTGACCGGCCACGACGTGGTGGTCAAGACCCGGGCCGACTTCGCGGCGCACCTGGTCCGGCGGGTGCGGGAGATCGTCGAGCCGGAGCCGCTTCGGATCACGTTCGACCAGGACACCGGCCACGTGGTGCACATCGGCGACGTCGAGGTGTCGCACCTGGAGGCGCAGGAGGCGCTGGTGCTGCGGTTCCTGGACGCGACGTGGCAGACGCCCGAGGTGGTCGCGGACGCGTGCGCCCAGGAGACCGACCTGGCCCCCACGCCGGGCGGCGTCCCGCCGCTGATCTCGACGCTGCGCCACAAGCTGGCCGCCGCGCTCGTGGACGCGGAGAGCCCGAGCGCCCAGCGCGAGGTGATCGAGAGCCGGCGCCGCGAGGGCCTGCCCACCCAGTACCGGCTGGCGCCCTGGCTGCGCCGCGACGACCCGCCGGAGCCGGCCGGAGCCGCGCCCGAGCTGCCGCCGGTGCTGGTGGTGGAGGACGACCCGGACTGGGCGCAGTGGGTGATCGGCTGGCTGGAGGAGCTGCGCTGGCCGGCCAGCGTGGCGGCGACGGTGGAGGACGCACGGCGGGCGCTGTCGGGGACGGAGCTGCCGGTCGTGGTGGCGGACCTGGGCCTGCGCCGCGCGGCGGGCGAGGTGCCGGACCCGGAGGCCGGGCTGACGCTGATCGAGGAGGTCTCGGCGTGCCGGCACGGCATGCGGGTGGTGGTCCTGTCGGCGTTCGGCGGCCGCGACACGCTGCGCGCCAGGCTGTTCGAGGCCGGCGTGCGGACGGTGGACGTGATCGACAAGGCGGCGGGCCGGGACGAGTGCCGGGCCGTGCTGCTGACGTCGCTGCAGCGGGCGGCGGACGAGGTGTGGCGGGGCGTGCGGCGGGGTCGGGAGCGGTCGCCGGTGCACCGGGTCATCCGGCTGGAGCGGGCCCGGATCGAGGTGGACGGGGTGGCGATCACGAAGCTGTCCACCCGGGAGGCGCAGGTGCTGGACGTGCTGTTCGCCCACGCGAACCAGCCGGTGAAGGCGGAGCTGCTGGAGCTGTGCTTCCCAACGGGCCCACGCTCGGGCCACAACCCGCCGCTGAACAAGGTCCAGCTGACGGTCTCGCGGCTGCGCGGCAAGATCGACCGGAGCGTGGGCCGCTCCGGCACGGGCGAGTCGGTGATCCGCACGCGCCACCGCGGCGCGATGAGCACGTACGAGCTGTACGGCGTGGTGACGGACCCTCCGCGCTAGGGGGTGGACTGGAGGGCTGGCGGCCCTGGCCTCGCCTTCGGCCTCAGACGCTCCCCTTCGCCATGGGGGTAGGCAGAGCCGCTGAGGCCCCGGCACCCATCCTGTCCGGGCCTGGGGGGCCCGGACAGGATGGGACCCTGCCGGCTGGCGTCGGCCAGCACGCCTGGATTGCGCGATTTGGCGCCGAACCGCCCATTCGCCCGCACTTGATGCAGCGATATGGCGCCAAATCGCCCGGTCCCCGGGCGCTACCTCGTGAACACGTGGACCGCCGAGACCAGGTTGTCGCCCTCGCCCCAGCCGCCCGCGTTCTGGGCCAGCGCCACCCGGGCGCCCTCGACCTGGCGCTCGCCGGCCCGGCCCTGGACCTGCAGGACCGCCTCCGTGATCTGGGCCAGCCCCGTCGCCCCGATCGGGTGGCCGCGGGCCAGCAGGCCGCCGCTCGTGTTGACCGGGCACGTTCCGCCCAGGCGCGTCGCGCCGCTCCGGATCAGCGCCGGGCCGTCGCCCGGCGCGGCCAGGCCCAGCTGCTCGTACAGCGTCAGCTCCGCCGACGCCGCCGCCTCGTGCAGCTCCACGCAGTCGAGTTCGCTCGGGCCCAGCCCGGCCATCTCGTACCCGGCCTGGGCGGCCAGCTCCGACACCTTCGCGACAGGGCCGGCCGACCGCAGCACCGACGCGGCAATCCGCGGCCTTCCCGGCGCCGGCGCGGCCACCAGCACCGCCGCCGCCGCCCCGTCGGAGATCGGCGAGCACATCAGCAGCGTGAACGGCCACACGATCGCACGCGAGGCCAGCACCTCGTCCACGGTCAGCTCGCCGCCGTACTGGGCGAGCGGGTTGAGCGCGCCGTGCCGCTGGTTCTTGACCACCACCTCGGCGAAGTCGCGGACCGTCGCCCCGGTCGCCTCCATGTACTCGATCGCGGCGCCGGCGTAGAGGTCCATCAGGAACGAGCGGTCGGACGGCTGCTCGGCCGGGACCGTCTCCACGTCGATCGAGCCGCCGATGGCGGCGAACGAGCGCGCCTTGTCCGGGTGCGTCATCTTCTCGGCCCCGACCGCCAGCGCCACGTCGCACATGCCCGCGGCCACCGACTGCCACGCCAGGTGGAACGCGCTGGACGCCGACGCGCAGGCGTTCTCGACGTTGAACATCGGGATGCCGCCCAGCCCCAGGGGCCGCAGCGTCACCTGCGCCGCCACCATCTCCTGGCCCGTGATGGAGCCGGCCACCGCGTTGCCGAACCAGCACGCCTGGACGTCGCCCACGTCGAGCTCCGCGCCGGCCAGCGCCGTCCGCACCGCCTCGGCGGTCAGGTCCTTCAGCGACCGGTCCGGCTGCTTGGCGAACAGCGTCATGCCGACGCCGCCGACGTAGACGTCCCTCACCGGGAGGCCGTGATGTACGTCCAGCAGGCGCGGAAGTCCTTGCGGCCGCCGAACAGGATGTCCATCGAGTGGCGGATCAGGGCCAGCCGGTCCTCCACCGCCTCGGGCGACGGCGGCTGACCGTCCACCCGCTCGGTGCCGCCGACCCAGCCCAGCACCGCGTCGTGGTACGTGCTCATCAGCTCGAACCAGTCGTCCACGCTGGCCTCGATCGTCTCCTCGTGCACGTCCTTCACGTGCAGGCTCGCCGCCTCCAGCGTCTCCAGGTAGTACTGCAGCGGCCGCGGCGTGATGAACACCCGGTCCCGGTGAGCCCGGTGGGCGCCCAGGCGCTCCTCATCGTCCAGCGCGTCCCGGTACGCCGCGTAGCGAGCGTCGGTCCGGACCAGGCCCTCGGCCACCTCGTCGATGACCCACACGGTCTCGTCCAGGATCCACTCGTTGGGCCGGGCCCGCGGGTTGCGGATGTTGCCCGAGTTGATGAACACGGACCCGCCCGGCCGCAGCGTCCGCACCCACGAGGCGAGCGTGTCGGGCAGGTCGTAGTAGAGGTGGATCGCGTTCGTCGAGACGATCGCGTCCACGCCCCGGCCGGCGATCTCCGGGCCCAGCACCTCGTCCAGGAGCAGCAGCCGCTTCTCGGCCTTCAGGTAGGGGAGCAGCCGCAGCCCGACCAGCGGGTCGTCGCGGAACTTCTCCAGCGCGACGCGCAGGAACTTGGCCGAGCTGTCCACGATCAGCATCCCCACCTGGCGGTCGAACATGCGCAGCTTGAGCCGGTCGAGCAGGATGCCCGTGCCGCCCGAGTAGTCCACCAGCAGGTCGCCGTCGCGCAGGCTGCGCGTCAGGTCCTCGACCGTCGGGTCCAGGTTGCGGTACCAGCCGTGGTTCTCGACCGTGTCGTACGCGAGCCCGAAGCTGTCCACGTCCTGCCGCGTCCAGTCCTCGTCCGGGATGCGCGCGAACCCGGCCGGCCACGCGAACTCGCGGGAGCCGGCGGCGGCCGCGCTCGGCAGCGGGGCCGACACCGCCCGGTGCAGCTCGACCAGGGCCGGCACCGTGCTGGGCGCCCGGCGCCCCCAGCCGCAC
>Ga0066661_10000902_pt1 | contig 11218 bp, 7 predicted proteins | sample GraSoiAngelo_110_FD_66454 | JGI IMG/M metagenome (GOLD analysis project Ga0066661, IMG submission 66454) | Grasslands soil microbial communities from the Angelo Coastal Reserve, California, USA - 14_0903_12_30cm | ecosystem: Environmental > Terrestrial > Soil > Grasslands | place: USA... | reverse complement strand
AGGACGCGGTCGTGCAGGTCCAGCCACACCTGGTCGGCCGGCGCGCCCGTGGACAGGTCGCCGGCGTCCATCACCAGCCAGTGGACGTCGCCGGCCGGGTCGTGCAGATCGGCGGTCCACTCGTCGCGGTCGCCCTCGTAGACCACGTCGCCGAGCGGGACCCGGGACGTGAACAGCAGGTTCTCGTTGGTCCGCCGCTGCATCAGGACGAGGCCGCCGTCGTAGTGCTGGCGAAGCCACTCGCCGGCGCGGGTCGAGGTCCGGCCCTGCGCCGTGGTGACCAGGCTCCGGGCCTCCCGCACCTGGATCAGGCCGCCGTGCCAGACCAGCGCCGCCGAGAGCAGGCAGGCGGCGATGACCGGCCAGCGCCCGTGGCTGCCGTGGGCCAGCCAGCCGATCAGGAAGCCGGCGGCGGGCGCCAGCAGCACCGCGTAGCGCACGTTGGTGGGGCCGATGCCGGGGGTCGCGTTGGGATCCGCGATCACCTCGGCGCCGGCGAACGCGGCGGCGATCGTGAACACCAGCGGGAACAGCAGCAGGACGCCGGCGGTGACGGTGGCGGGGCCGAACCGCCTGGCCACCGCCAGCCGGGCCAGGCCCAGGACGGCGAGGCCGGAGGCGACCACGCCGACGTTGTCCAGCAGCGCCCAGGCGACGACCTGGGCGGAGAGGACCAGGTTGCCGATCGGGCGGGCGGCCGGCGGCATGGCGGCCAGCTGCAGGCTGTTCAGCGCCTTCGTCCCGTACTGGCTGTGCAGGAAGTACAGGGCGTCGCCGAAGATCAGGCGATTCCACAGGACCCAGAGCCCGCCGCCCAGGAACGCCATCAGGCCGAAGAGCAGCGCGATTCCCTCGATCTCCTCGTACCGGTGGCCGGCTCGCTTGCAGAACCAGACCACGGTCACCGCCAGCAGCACGACCAGCACCCATCCCTCGTAACGGCTGAGCGAGCTGAGGCACGCCATCAGGGCGGCCATGAAGAGCGAGAAGAGGCTGCCCCGGAGCATCCAGCTCGTCGCGAAGTACACGGTGCCCAGGAAGCAGGCCGTGAACGGCAGCTCGGACATCGGGACGGACTGGAGGTAGAGGACGTTGGGCCCGGAGAACGCCAGCACGCCGATCAGGCCGGCGGCGGTGTCCAGGGTGAGCCGGACGATCAGCTTGTAGAGGAAGGCCGACGACACGACGTACGCCAGCGCCGACGGGATCGCGCCGGCGATGCCCGAGTAGAACAGGTCGTCGTTCCAGACGAACGGCAGCATCGCGAGCTGCGGCAGCGGCGGCCAGACGCCGCCGAGCTGGGCCAGGCCCGGGTGGCGGCCGTCCAGGACCGTGCGCGCGATCATCAGGCGCGAGTGCGCGTCGTCGTACGCGACGGTGAGGCCGGCCGCCTGGAAGTACACGACGGCCGCGACGCTGAGGCCGAGCGTGAGCGCCACCGTGACGGCGAGACCGGGGTCCTCGCGGAAGCGCACCCAGACCAGATGGGCGCGCGGCTGGGCGGCCACGACGGCGGGCACCGGGAGCGGGGCAGCCGTCAGCGCTGCCGGGATCCTCACGATCGGCGCACCGTCGGGTCCGCCGGAACCTGCGCGGGGATAGCCACGCCCGAACCTCGAGAACCGGCCGTCAGGCCAGCCCCCTCGTCGCCGGGTCAGGCCAGACCCGGACTCCTACCCCCGAAGCCCATGCGGCAGGCACAAGGCTGCCCATGGAACCCTCCCAGATGCGGCGCTTGGACAGTATGCGCCCAAGGGGTCAACGGGAGGGAACGCGCGAGGGTTACTCGGGAGGCGGGCGGGTTAGCGTCTTCGCCTCGGGTCCGGGGGCCCAGTCGCACGACAGTGCCTTGCCGTACGCCTGCCACCCCTCAGCACGGTCGAGACGTGGCGCCCGTACGGCAAGGCCCACCGGCAGAGCGGTTACTCGGGTGGCGGGCGGGGGCACCGCGATGTCACGTGCGGGACCGCTGGAGCGCCGGCTGGAGGCGCATCGCCAGGTCGGCGACCAGCCCGGTCCAGCCGGTCTGGTGCGAGGCGCCCAGGCCCTCGCCCGTGTCGCCGTGGAAGTACTCGTAGAACAGCAGCTGGCCGGCGCTGCCCGCCGGCTGCCGGGACGACCCGAACACGGGCCGGTTCCCGTCCGGGCCGGGCAGGAACAGGCCGAGCAGCCGGCGCGAGAGCTCGTCCGCCACCTCGGCGAGCGTGACCTGGCGGCCCGAGCCGGCCGGCATCTCGACGGTGTACGCGTCGCCCAGGAAGTGGTGGTAGCGGCGCAGGCTCTCGATCAGCACGTAGTTGACCGGGAACCAGACCGGCCCTCGCCAGTTGGAGTTGCCGCCGAAGAGGTTGGTGCGCGACTCGGCGGGCTCGTAGTCGAGCACGGCCCGCTGGCCGCCCAGCTCGACCACGAGCGGCTGCTCGGCGTGCACGCGCGACAGCGAGCGCAGGCCGTGCGGCGACAGGAACTCGCGCTCGTCCAGCGCCACGGAGAGGATGCGGCGCAGGCGGTCGGGGTCCACGATCGAGAGCAGCCAGTCGTCGCGGCCGACGCCGGTCCGCAGCTCGGGATGGCGCTCCACGAACCGGTTGACCCGGGCGGTGAACGCGGGGAGCCGGTCGAGCGCGTCCTGGTCGAGCACGGCCACCGCGCACAGCGGGACCAGGCCGACCAGTGAGCGCGCCCGCAGCGGGGTGCACTGCCCGTCCGGCCCGCGCAGGGCATCGTAGTAGAACCCGTCCTGCTCGTCCCACAGGCCCTGCTGGTTCATCGCGTCGGCGATCAGCGTGAAGTGCTCGAGGAACTTGGTGGCGACGTCCTCGTACGTCTCGTCCTCCACCGCCAGGCGCAGGGCGATCTCGAGCATGCCCAGGCAGTACGCGGCCATCCACGCGGTGCCGTCCGACTGCTCGACCACGCCCGGCACCGGCAGGGTGGAGTCGCGGTCGAACGGGCCGATGTTGTCCATGCCCAGGAAGCCGCCCTCGAACAGGTTGTCGTCGTTGCGGTCCTCGCGGTTCACCCACCAGGTGAAGTTGATGAGCAGCTTCTGGAACACGCGCTCCAGGAAGGCGCGGTCGCGGCCGCCGTCGATGTCGAACACGCGCAGGACGCCCTGGGGCTGGACTGGCGGGTTCACGTCGTCGAAGGACCACTCGTAGGCGGGGAGCTGGCCGCTCGGGTGCATGTACCACTCGCGGGCCAGCAGGAGCAGCTGCGACTTGGCCAGCTGGGGGTCCACGTGGGCCAGCGAGATGCAGTGGAAGGCCAGGTCCCAGGCGGCGAACCAGGGGTACTCCCACTTGTCGGGCATCGAGATCACGTCGGAGGCGTCCAGGTGCCGCCAGCGGCGGTTGCGGCCCGCGAGCCGCTCCGGCGGCGGCGGCGGCTGCGCCGGGTCGCCGTCCAGCCACTTCGTCACGTCGAAGTGGTAGAACTGCTTGCTCCACAGCATGCCCCCCAGCGCCTGGCGCACGACCTGTGTCTCCTGGTCGGACAGGTTCTCGGGCACCAGCGCCCGGTAGAAGTCGCCGGCCTCGCGCTCCCGCCGGGCCATCACCTCCTCGAAGCTCGCGTCCAGCGCGCCGGCGGTGGGCCCGAGCCGAAGCCGGATCTCGGCGGTCTGACCGGCGTCCAGCGTCAGGTGGTAGCGGAGGGCGCAGCGCGTCCCCCGCCGCTCGGGGTTGACCGTCGGTCGGCCGTGGACGACGTGGTCGTTGATGCCGTCCTTCGGATACGGCGTGCGGTTGGGCTGGCCCCACAGGCGGGCGACGTTCGTCTCGTTGTCGCAGAACAGCGGCTCGGGCTCGCCGGCCGCCGTCAGCACGCGCGGGCCCAGCCGCCAGTGGTCCGCGACCACCGCGCCGCCGTCCGCGCGCAGCTCCGGCCGCCGGGAGTCGGGCGCCCACGACCACGTGTTGCGGAACCAGAGGTTGGGCAGGACGTCGATCGTCGCCTCCTCCGGGCCCGCGTTGCGCACGGTCAGGCGGATGCAGAGGTCCTCGGGCTCGGCCTTCGCGTAGTCGGCCGTCACCTCCCAGTACCGGTCGCCGTCCAGGACGCCCGTGTCCAGCAGCTCGTACTCGCGGTCGAGCCGGGTCCGCCGCGCGTTCTCGGCCACCAGGTCGTCGTAGGGAAAGGCGGCCTGCGGGTAGACGTAGCGCCAGCGCATCCACGAGTAGGTGGGCGTGGAGTCCAGGTACCACCAGTACTCCTTGACGTCCTCGCCGTGGTTGCCCTCGTGGCCGGTCAGGCCGAACGGGCGCTCCTTCAGGATCGGGTCGCGGCCGTTCCAGAAGGCGAGCGCGAAGCACAGCACCTGGCCGTCGTCGCAGATGCCGGCCAGGCCGTCCTCGTTCCACCGGTACACGCGGGAGCGGGCGTGGTCGTGGGGGAAGAACCGCCACGCGTCCCCGTCGGCGCTGTAGTCCTCGCGCACACTGCCCCAGGCCCGCTCGCTCAGGTACGGCCCCCAGTGCCGCCAGGCGGCGGAGCCGGTGTCGGCGTCGCGTAGCCGGGCGGCCTCAGCGCTCTCCGACATGTCAAACCTCCCGCCACCGCCATGCTCCGAGGTGGCACAAGCTATGAATTTCTCGGTGATCAAGTTAGATGGAGCCGGTGCGAGCCTGTCAATCTCGATACTGAGGAGGCGACGCGCCGGCGCGGTCAGCTCCGGTCGGACTGCGTCCGGCCCTGGAACGACACGACCTCGACCACCTCGGCGCTGAAGCGGCGGATGGCCGCGACGTAGTGGCGCGCGTTGACGGCTTCGCGATTAGTTAGTAAGCTATCCTAACTCTTCGGCAGTTGGCATTCGGGGGGATGACGCATGCGAACCGCCCTGATCCTCGCTGGCGTGCTGGCGCTGCTCGGCGCCGTGCCCACGGTCCCCGCCCAGGCCGCGCCGGCGCGCCCGGACACCACGCTGGCGGCCATCCAGGTGATCCCGCGGCCGGTGCGGGTGGTCCCGGGCGCCGGCCGGTTCACGCTGACGCCGCGCACCCGGATCGTGGTCGCGGACCGCTCCGCCGGCGCATGGCCCGTCGCGGGTGACCTGGCCGCGCTGCTGCGGCCGGCGACCGGCTTCCGGCTGCCCGTGGTGGGAGGCGGGCGCCGGCCGGCCGACGTCGAGCTCGTCCTCGGCGACCCCGGCACGCTGGCCGGCGACCCCGACGGCGAGGGCTACCAGCTCTCCGTCACCGCGGCGGGCGTGACGCTCGAGGCGCCGACGCCGCACGGCCTGTTCAACGGCGTCCAGACCGTCCGGCAGCTGCTGCCGGGCTGGATCGAGAGCCGGACCGTGCGGCCCGGCCCCTGGTCCATGCCCGCGGCGGCGATCGTGGACTACCCGCGCTACCCGTATCGCGGGCTGATGCTCGACATCGCGCGCCACTTCGAGACGCCGGCCGCGGTCGACCGCCTGATCGACCAGGCGGCGGCGTACAAGATCAACTGGCTGCACCTGCACGTCGCCGACGACCAGGGCTTCCGCGTCGCCATCGCCGGCTTCCCGAACCTGACGGCCATCGGCGGCCAGGGCGCCGTGGGCACCGGCGGCCGGACCGTGGACCCGGGCGGCTCCTGGACCCAGGCGCAGTACCGGTCGGTGGTGGCCCACGCGTCGGCGCGGTTCATGACCGTGGTGCCGGAGGTCGATTCCCCGGGCCACGACAACGCGATCATCATGTCCGAGTTCGGGGACACGGCGAACCCGCGCCTGGACGGCCACCCGCAGGACATCAACTGCAGCGTCAACCACCCGCCCGTCTGGGACTACACGCAGGACGTGGGCATCAGCGCCCTCTGCCTGGACAGCCGGAACACGTGGGCGATCACGAGCGCGATCGTGCGTCAGCTCGGCGCGCTGACGCCGGGCTCGCTGTACGACCTGGGCGGCGACGAGGTGCCCGCCGCGCTCATGAGCCCGGCGGACTACGCGGCGTTCGTGGACCGGGAGTCCGGCATCGTCCAGGCCCAGCACAAGACCGTGATGGGCTGGGCCGACATCGCGGCCGCGGACACGCACCTGTCGGGCCCGTCGGTGGCCGAGTACTGGCAGCCGGCGGCGGGGACCTCGCCGGACACCGCCTCGGCCGTGGCCGCGGCGCGCCGGGGCATGGGGATCGTGATGGCGCCGGCCAACCACGCCTACCTGGACCAGAAGTACGTCTCGGGCCGCGCCGGCAGCGTGCCCGCGGCTCTGGGCCAGGACTGGGCCTGTCCGCGCGGCTGCGACGTGGATCGCTTCTTCGACTGGGATCCGGGCAGCCTGGTCACCGGCGTCGGCGACGGCAGCGTGATCGGCGTGGAGGGCACCGCGTTCTCGGAGACGCTGACCACGCTCAGCGAGATCGACTACATGGTCTTCCCGCGGCTCCCGGCGCTGGCCGAGGTGTCGTGGTCGCGCCCCGCCGACCGCACCTCGCCGGCCAGCCCGGCCTTCGTGGACTTCGCGCGCCGGCTCGCGGCCCAGGGCACGCGCCTGACGGCCGCCGGCACGAACTTCCACCCCTCGCCGGAGGTGCCGTGGGCGCTGGACCTGTCGGCGCCGGACCTGACGGCCGGCGAGAGCGGGCAGGTCCGCGGGCGGGTGGCGGGGCTGTCGGCGCCGGGCTTCCCGGCGGGCTCGGTCCGGGCGTCGATCGACTGGGGCGACGGCGTCACGACGGCCGGCGCGGTCTCGGGCCGGCCCGCCACGGACACCACCGTGAACGGTCTGTACGCGATCAGCGGCAGCCACGCGTACGGCCAGTCCGGCGCCTTCGACGTCGTGGTGACGGCGAGCGCGCCGAACACGCCGCCCGTCCGCGCCGAGTTCGAGGTGCGCGTGAGCCCGCGGTAGCGGCCCCTCTCAGCAACGAAGCTAACGGGCGAAGGCCAGGGAGGTCGGGAAGGAGGGCACGATGCCGGAGTCGAGGGAGCTGGATCTGCATATCCCTTCGGGGACGCTGCACGCGCAGCGGTTCGGTTCCGAGGCGGCGCCGCTCGTGCTCTGCCTGCCCGGCCTCTCCGCCAACATGCGGGGCTTCGACTTCCTCGGCGAGCGCCTCTGCCGGCCCGACCGGCAGGTCGTCGCGATCGACATGCGCGGCCGCGGGCGGAGCTCGGTGACCGGGCCGGGAACGTACGGCTGGGAGAGCCACGCTCGCGACGCGTTCGCGGCCGCCAGCGCGCTGGGCGCGGAGTCGTTCGCGGTGATCGGCATGTCGATGGGCGCGTACGTGGCGACGCAGATGGCGGCGATCGAGCCCGGCCGCCTGGAGCGGCTGGTCCTGATCGACGCGTGTGGCGCGCCGGACCCGGCGGCGGTGGCGCCGATCGGCGCGGCGGTGGCCCGGCTGGGGACGGTCTTCCCGTCGGTCGAGCGGTACCTCGAGCTGGCCCGGGGCCTGGGCACGGTCCGCCCCTGGAGCGAGTACTGGGAGCGGTACTTCCGGTACGACCTGGAGCCGGTCGAGGGCGGGGTGCGGGCGCGCAGCGACGCCCAGGCGGTGCTGGAGGATGCGCGGTACGGCCAGGAGCACAGCCCGTACGCGCTGTGGCCGCACCTGACCATGCCGGTGCTGCTCCTGAGAGCGTCGCAGGAGCTGCTCCCGGGCTGCGGCAGGATCGTCAGCGACGCCGACCGGGAGCGGTTCCCCCGCGAGGTGCCCGGCGCGCAGGTGGTGGAGGTGGACGCCAACCACTACGGGATCAACACGGTCGAGCCGTCGGCGCTGGCGATCGAGGAGTTCATCGGCCGGCCGTCGTGAGGCTGCCCGACCACGTTCCCGTGTCGGCCGACGCCGCCCGGGCGATCGCCGCCCGGCACGGCCTCGGCGACCGTGCGCTGGTGCGGCTCGCCGACACGGGCATCAACAACGCGGTCTACCTGCTCGGCGACGACCTGGTGCTGCGCGTGCCCCGCGATCACCCGGGTCACGTGGCGCAGGCGCGGGCCGAGTCGGTCGCCATCCCGGCCGCGCGCGCGGCCGGCGTGCGGACGCCCGCGCTCATCGCCTACGACGACGCGTGCGACCTGCTGCCGGTGCCCTACCTGATCGTCGAGCGGGCGCTGAGCCACCTCGACCTCGAACCGGGCCAGACGCCGGACGTCTGGCGCGAGGTGGGACGCGACCTCGCCCTCCTCCACACCAGCGCCGACCGGGCCGGGCCGGTCGGGGAGGTCTGGGTGCGGCCCGATCCGCGCGAGCTGGTGGCGCAGCGCGCCGCCGACGGCTGGTTCACCACCCTCGAGGCGCGCTGGCTCGGCGCCTGGTTGGACCGCCTCGCCGCCGCCGCCCTGCCCGGGCCTGCCGTCGAGCGCCTCCTGCACCGGGACGCCCAGGCCACCAACGTCATCGTCCGCCAGGAATCGCTTGCCTACGTGGCCATCCTCGACTGGGGCTGCGGAGGCCGGGGTGACCCGGCGTGGGACTTCTTCGGCATGCCCCTGCGAGCGGTGCCGTTCCTCCTCGACGGAGCGCCGCCGCCCTGGCGGGCCCTGGCACCGTGATCGTCCGCACGATGGATCCGGAGCGCCGCCGGCGCCGGCCATCACCTCAGCGTTGTAGCGCGCCTGCCAACGCATCCCGGTCAGAGACGGCGGCGGCCTGGAGCCGGCCGAGCGCGTCGGCGATCGGCGCGTAGTCGGGCGGGGGGACGAAGCGCTCGACGAAGTGCCGGACCAGCGGCTCACCACGCAGCGCCAGCAGCCGCGCCTGGACCTCCTGCCGCACCTCCGGGTCGAGGTCGGCCCGGGCGACGACCGGCTGGATCGGGGCCGGGCCCAGCGTCTCGATGACGCGGATCTGGTCAGCCAGCTCGGGGTGGTCGCGCAGCTCGACCGCCAGCACGTGCGCGTCGACCGCCGAGCCGTCCACCTCGCCGGTCGCCACCATCCGCAGCGCCCGCTGGTGGCTGCCGGCCGCGACGGCCTCGCCGAAGTACGACCAGTCGCCGACCCGGTTCAACGTCGTCCAGTAGCCGGACCACGAGCTGGGCTCGTTGTACGCCCAGCGGGCGCCCCGCAGGTCGGCCAGCGAGCGGTGCGGGCTGCCGGCGCCGACCACCACCTCGGAGCTGTAGTGGGGCCGGCGTCCGTACCGCGGGTCGCACAGCACCGGCGCGGCGATGGCCTCGACCGCGCCGTCCAGCCAGAGCAGCGGCGGGCTGCAGACGAACGCGACGTCGATGCTCCGCGCCGCCAGCTCGCGCCAGTCGATCCCATCGATCAGCACGCCGCCGCACGCGGCGGCGGCAAACTCGTAGAGCGGTCGGTTGCAGGGCGCGAGATAGGTGGCGAATACCAGGGGGGGCATGGCGGCGCATCATGGCCGGTCGGGCTCCTGAAACGCAAAGAGGCGGACGCCGGTGCGCAGGGGCACATGCGCGGCGGCCAGCCGGTGCGCACCCACTCCGAACCGCGTGTCGGGCGGCGCCTCGAACTCCAGCTCCTCGAAGCCCTGCTCGGCGAACCAGCGGCGGATGTCCACCGTCAGGTCCGGCGGCCTCCGGTGCCTCGTCCAGATGACCGTGCCGCCGGTGCCGCACAGCTGGGGGAGGTGGTCGATCGTTCGAGCCACGTCCTCGTCGGCGAGGTTGCCGAAGATGCCGCACGCGAGGACGAGATCGGCGGGGACGGCGCCCGCGTACGCGTCGGTGACCGCCGCGTCACCGGTGCGCACCTCTACGTTCCCCATGCCGGCCGTGGCCGCCGCCAGGCGAGCGGCCTCGGCGTTGCGCTCGTCCAGCTCCACCAGGCGACCGACCAGGTCGCCGCGTCGAGGGTGATCGGCCAGGGCGCCGAACAGGTCCCGGCCCTGGCCACCGCACATGCTGATCACCCGCAGGGGACCGGGCGCCAGCCGGTCGATCGCGGCGCGAACGAACCGCTGCACGACCACGAGCCGGCGCGCCAGGGAGGAGCCGGGATCGTCGTACGGCCGGTGCCACTCGTGCCAGTCTCGTGAGGTCACCGGGCCAGTCTGACAGCCGGCGCTCGCGCCACCGCCCGCCCGCGGCGGATGTCGATCTGAGCAGAGTCGTTCGTGTAGGTGGTGAGGAACCGGCCGCGGTTCCGCACCGGAGGACATCGACATGGACGTCGTCGCTCACATCGGCATCACCCTGGACGGAGTCATGCAGGCGCCGGGCCGGCCCGACGAGGACCGGCGTGGCGAGTTCGAGCACGGTGGCTGGGGGCTGCCCTACATCGACCCCGAGCAGGGCCGGAAGGTGAGCCAGCAGCCGCAGGCCGAGACCGGTGGCCTGCTGCTTGGCCGCCGCACGTACGAGGACTTCTTCGCCGTCTGGCCCAAGCGGACCGACAACCCGTTTTCCCAGGTGCTCGACCGCCGGCGGAAGTACGTCGCGTCGCGCACGCTCCAGGAGCCGCTGCCCTGGGTCAACTCCGTCCTGCTCCCGGGGGATGCCGCCGACGCCGTGTCCGAGCTCAGGGAGCAGCCGGGCGATGACCTCGTCGTGCTCGGCAGTGGCGAACTGCTCCGCTCGCTGATGCGGCGCGGCCTGGTGGACCGCTACGTGCTGTCCGTCCACCCCCTGGTCCTGGGCTCGGGCCGCCGCCTGTTCGACGATGCGGTCCCATACGCCAGGCTCGAGCTCGTCGAGGCCGCGACCTCGCCGGCCGGCGTGGTGACCGCGACGTACCGGGCGGCCGCGCTCAGCCGAGCGCCGCTCGCAGCACCCGGCACGCCCGCAGTGTGACCCACTTGCTGGCCGCCCGGCTGCGCTCGACCGGCACCCACGTCCTGCGCTCGTACGCGAGCTCGTTCCGCCAGCGCCCCTGGGCGTCCTGCTTGGCCAGCACCGCATCGATCGCGTGCGAGAGCCGCGGGCTCCGGGCGTGGCCGAGCTCGGCGAGCACCTCCAGGTTCTGGAGCATGTCGGCGACGTAGCCGGAGGGGAAGCCGAGCTTGAACCAGTTCGGGCTCACCCGGTTCCAGGCCGGGTAGTCGGCTTCGGCGGGGTCTCGCGACAGAAGGAGCTCGACCCCGCGGTCGATTGCCCGGAGCACCAGCGGCGACCGCGAGCCGGACGGGATCGCGGCGAGGCCCCGCAGGGCCTTGATCGCGCCCCAGGCGCAGGGGTGGCCACCGTTGATGCCGCACGCGAAGCCGGGCCCGGCGGTGGCCCAGCGGTTCCAGGTGTCGTAGCCCTCGCCCGTGATCGACGTGGCCTGCCAGTCGACCGCGGCCCGCACGCGTTCGTCGTCGAGCCA
>Ga0066661_10000901_pt1 | contig 11223 bp, 8 predicted proteins | sample GraSoiAngelo_110_FD_66454 | JGI IMG/M metagenome (GOLD analysis project Ga0066661, IMG submission 66454) | Grasslands soil microbial communities from the Angelo Coastal Reserve, California, USA - 14_0903_12_30cm | ecosystem: Environmental > Terrestrial > Soil > Grasslands | place: USA... | reverse complement strand
GCGGCGCTGGAGGACGCCGAGGAGCTGCAGGACAGGATCGCCAGGGGTGAGGAGCGCCTGATCGAAGCGGCTCTGTACCTGACCGTCTGGGCCGACCGCGACGAGGGCCTGGAGAGCGCCAGTCAGCGCATGGAGGCGCTGCTCGGATCGCAGCTCATCCAGTCCCGCCGGCTGCTGTTCCAGATGGAGCCGGGGCTCGTCTCCACCCTGCCTCTCGGCCTCGACCGGGTCGGTCTTCGACGCAGCCTGAGCACGAGCGCGCTGGCGGCGACCTTCCCCTTCACGGGCAACGATCTCAACCAGGACCGCGGGCTTCTGTACGGCATCAACCCCGAGGTCCGCAGCCCGATACTGCTCGATCGCTTCCGTCTGGAGAACCACAACGCGGTGGTCTTCGCGACCAGCGGCGCCGGCAAGTCCTTCTTCGTCAAGGTCGAGCTGCTGCGCGCGTTCCTGGCCGGCATCCGTGTCCACGTCATCGATCCCGAGGGCGAGTACGCGCCAATCGTCGAGGCGCTGGGCGGCTCTGTGGTCACCATGCATCCGGGCTCGCCAGTGTCCCTCGATGCGTTCGCCGTGCCCAACGAGGTCGGCGCGCTCAGCTCCCGCATCGCCACGCTGCTGGGCCTCTTCGGGCTTCTGGCCGGGGGGGTCAGCGCCGTCCAGCGGGCGGCGGTGGAGGACGCGCTCACATACGTGTACGCGGCCCAGGGCTTCACCGACGAGGGCGACACCGAGGATCTCGTACCGCCCACCCTGCGCGACATCGACGCCGCGCTGGAGCGTAAGACGGAGACCACGACCGGCCGCACGCGGTCGGAGATCGAGGAGCTTCGGCTCAAGCTGAGCCGCTACGTCAGCGGGTCCGGACGCTGGCTGTTCGCGCCCTCGCCACAGCGGTTGGCGACGGGCGACGTGGCCGCCTACGTGCTGTCCGGTCTACCCGAAGAGGAGCGCGCCGCGGCAATGTTCCTGGTCCTCGACCGCGTCTGGTCGGAGCTGGGCCGGGGCGCGGCGCCGACCCTGCTCGTGGTCGACGAGGCGTGGTGGCTGATGCAGTACCCCGACACCGCACGCGCCCTGCTGCGCATCGTCAAGACCGCCCGCAAGCGCAGGACGGGCCTGACGGTGGTCACCCAGGACGTGCCCGACGTCCTGGCCAGCGACTACGGCGAGCCCATCGTGACCAACGCCGCGGTGCAGGTGCTGATGCGCCAGGCGCCGCAGGCGATGGCGCGACTGACCAAGCTGTTCGGGCTCACCGAGACCGAGCAGGCGTGGCTGCTCAACGCCCGACCGGGCGAGGGGCTGCTGCTCGCGCGAGGCAAACGGGTGCCTTTCTTCCTGCCAGCAACCGAGGAGGAGATGCGCATGATCAAGCACGGCGAGAGCCGAGGCGGCGGCGCATGAAGGGCCTCAAGTACCTCATCGCCGCCGTCCTCCTGATCATCACCGCCCCGGCCGTGATCGCGGCCCCGGCGGTCGTGACGTCCACACACGTGACGTCGTCCAGGCCGCTGCCGGCGGCCATCACGCCGCTGTTCCCGTGGGTCCCGGCCGGCGGCTATCCGGACCACTTCCCCTTCGGCCAGTGCACCTGGTGGGCGGCCTACAACCGCCGCGTGACCTGGTGGGGCGACGCTGGAAACTGGCTCGCCAACGCTGCCGCGCAGGGCGTGCCGACCAGCGCCGTCCCCAGCGTGGCGGCCATCGTCGTCTACCGGCCCGGTCCCGCCTACAGCGTGTTCGGGCACGTCGCCATCGTGCTCTCGACGCAGCCCGGCAGCTACACGGTCAGCGAGATGAACTTCATCGGCGAGGGGCGCGTGGACACGCGCACCGTCACCTGGCCGGACCCCAACGTCAGCGGGTTCATCCCCCTGGAGGCGACCGGATGACCGCCCGATCGCTGCTCTTCGTCGTCCCCGTCAGCGTCCTGTTCGCGGCCCTGGTCGCCACCGGGAGCGTGCTGCGCTGGCGCGCCCGCCGGGTGTCCGGCGTGGTGATCGAGCTGCAATCACAGGCCGGCTCGAAGCTGGACCTGGAAGCCTGGGCGCTGTTCTTCCGAAGCCTCTACGGCGTGGTCAGGCCGCACTGGAAGGAGTGGCTGATCGGACAGCCATGGATCGTCTTCGAGCTGCACGGCGCTGACTCGGTGGTGACGGCTCGGTGCTGGTTCCCTCCCGAGCTGGAGGGCATGGTCAAGACCCTGCTGGGCACCGCCGCGCCCGGTCTCCAGATCGCGTCCATCGCGCCCGAGTTGGCGCTTTCCAAGCCGGCCTCGCGGGCGCGGCTGGTGCCTTGGCGGGAGGATCTGTTCCCGCTGGGCCAGCCCAAGCCGGACGCGCTGCGGCAGGTGGTCAACGCGCTGTCGGAGGTGCCCGACGGCATCGCCCAGGTGGTCATCAGCCCCGACACCCGCTGGCAGCGAGAGGCGACCGGCCGACTGGACGAGCTGGCCGGCATCCCGAGGCCACAGTCGCTGCCGGTGCGCCTGCTGTCGGGTGCGGTCGGCATCGTCTTCGACCTGATCTGGTCCGGTGACGCGAAGGCGCCCCCGAAGCAGTCCGTGCGCTCGTACGCCGACGTCCAGCCGCCGCCCGACAAGGCGGGCCGGCTGGGCTATCGGACCGAGGTGCGGCTGCGTGTCAGCGCCCCCACGACGGGCCTGGCGCGCCGCTACATGCAGACCCTGGCATCGGCGTTCAGGGGACTCGACGGCGCCAACGGGCTTCGCTCCAAGCGCGTCTGGCTGGGCGGACGGTTCGACGACGCGATTAGTCAGCGCCGTCGGCCGGGCGCTGGCTCGCCCGTGTTCGTCCCCGAGGAGCTGGCCGCCATCTTCCATCTGCCCATCTGGGGCAGCGCCATGGAGGCGGCGCCCGTGCGCTTCGCGCCCGCTCAGCTGCCGTCGTCGGAGGGCAAGATCATCTGCCTCGCCGACAACGCTGACCACACGCCCGCCGTCCTCTCACCCGTGGACGGCCGCCATCAGACCCACGTCCTCGGATCGACCGGGAGCGGCAAGAGCACGCTCCTGCTCAACATGGCGCTCGACGACATCCGCGCCGGTCGCGGGGTCGGGATCATCGATCCAGAGGGTGACCTGGTGCGCGCGCTACTCGAGCGCATCCCCCGCGAGGACTGGGATCGCGTACGGCTCATCGATCCCGCCGCCACCGATCTGCCGGTCGGCCTGAACACCCTGGAGTGCGAGGACCCGGACCTGCGCGACCTGGTGGCGGATCAGACCGTGACCATCTTCCGCAAGACCTGGGAGCGCTACTGGGGACCGCGTATGGAGGACGTGCTGCGCGCCGTGGTGCTGACCCTCCTCCACCAGCCGGACGCCACCATCTGCGAGATCCCGCTGCTGCTCCAGCAGCCCGACGCCTGGCGTCACGTGATCGGCCGGGTGAACGATCCGATCGGTCTCGGTCCCTGGTGGCAGGAGTACCTCCAGGCGTCCCAGACGCAGCGCATGCAGATGACCGGGCCGCTGCTCTACAAGCTGCGCGCCGTCCTGCTGCGCAGCAACATCCGCAACATCCTCGGGCAGCCGCGCTCGACCATCGACCTGGCGGACACGATGGACCGCGGCGGCATCCTGCTCGTCTCGCTGGCCAAGGGCCTGTTGGGCGAGGAGACGAGCCAACTCATGGGCGCCATGCTGTTCGCCCGCATCTGGCAGACCGCGCTGGGGCGGGCCGACCGTCCGGAGGCATGGCGGCCCGACTTCACGCTCTACGCAGACGAGTTCTGGTCCTACCTGCACATGCCCCAGAACCTCGGCGACGTGCTGGTCCAGGCCCGCAAGTACCACCTCGGTCTGGTCCTCGCCAATCAGCACCTGGGCCAGCTGGGGTCGTCCATCCGCGAGGCGCTCACCGCCAACGCGCGTACGCGCGTCCTCTTCCAGACCGGCCAGGACGACGCCCAGTACCTGGCGCGGGAGTACGAGCCGCTGACCGCCTACGACCTGCGCAACCTCCAGGCCAACCAGGTCGCGGTCCGGCTCTGCGTGAACCGTCGCACACAGGTGCCGTTCACCGGGATCACGAGGCCGGCGCCTGAGAGCCTGGGCACGGACCACGCCCGAGAGCTGGTCCAGTTCGCGCTGTCGCGCTACGGACGGCCGCGGACCGCGGTGGAGGCCGACATGGAGCGACGGCTGCGCGCCAAGGGCCTCCGACCGTCCGACAACTACCACACCGGAGCGGGCGGATGAGGGATCTGCACACGCTCCGGCCAGCGCTTCACGGGCAGTGCTTCCGCACCAATGCTTCACCGCCAATGCGGCACATAGCTGAGGGGAAGTAATGGAAAGGAACAAGAGACAGGTTCAAATCAGCTCCATTTTCGACCCGACCATTTCAGAGAACGAGAGGCGGCACGCCAGTCGTTCTCTGGGACCGGCCGTGCGAAGCACGGTCGGTCGGACATGGGGGGTGGGGGCCGGGGGCGGGGGGACGCTCGCGTGAGGCCGCAGCGCGTCCTCTCCACCCATCGCACGATCTTCGTCCGCGCCACGGAGTGGCGCTCGGAGACCGGCATGCGCATTCCGGCCGAGGAGATGTCCACGCTGCTGCGCAGCCTGCGCACGCGCGACGTGTGCCTCCTGAACATGCTCGGCCAGCACCACTACCTCACCACCGACCTGCTGCAGTCCCTGTTCTTTCCCTCCCTGCGCTACACCCGGATGCGCCTTCGCTGGCTGACCGAGTCCCGACGCCTTCTCATGCGCTGGCGCCAGCTGGAGCCGCGAAACCAGGGCTGGCGCCGCCGCTACTCGCTCTTCCTGCTGGCCGAGCGCGGAGCAGTCGTGCTCGCCCGCATCACGAGGGCCGATGTTCGGTCGCTCGTCAAGCGCTCCTGGCACGCCGCCGAGTACGGACTGCAGGTGGGCCACGACCTCGACGTCAACGCCTTCTTCGTCGGACTCGCGTCGCGCAGCCGGGACCTGGCCGATCAGGGTCTCTACCACTGGGTCGGCCAGGACAGCCTTCGTCGCGAGTACCAGGACGAGGGAGCCGACCTCGCTCCGGACGGCTGGGGCCGATACCTCACGCCGGACGGCGAGGTGCTGTTCCATCTCGAATGGGACCTGGGCACCGAGTCCTACCGGCGATTGGTCGCCAAGGCCCAGACCTACGTCAACTACGCCGACGTGCGGCCCGGCGGTGACCTGAACCACGTCCTCTTCGTGTGCACCGGGCCGGTCCGCGAACACACCGTTCGCGCCGCGATCGTCCACGCCTCGTCACCCCGACGAGCGTCGATCCCCTTCGCCACCACGCATCTCGACCTGCTCCAGGAGCGGGGACACCTCGGGGCCATCTGGCTCGGGCACAACGACAAGGGTCAACGGCTGAGGCTGCCAGAGCTGCCGGCCATCCCCAACACCGGCCGTCTGGTCAGCGACAGCATCGGCAAGCCCGGCTGGTGGGAGCGCCGCCCGGGAGCTGGGGAGGGCGCATGACCTGCCTTCGCTGGCTCACGTGTGCGGGGGTCCGACTTCGGCCCCCGGCCTCACCCGCCAGGCGGGAGATACCCCGTGACTGAATCGCGGCAGCTGCCCGATGGCCTGGCCCTGGTCGCCGTCGACCAGATCCAGCCCTGCCCCATCCAACCCCGCGTCAACTTCTCGGTGGACCTGATCGAGCAGCTGTCCACCTCGATGCGAGCCGGACGCCACAATCCGGTCCTCGAAGTCGAGCCCGCCCCCGGCCTGCCGGGGCGCTATCAGATCGTGTGCGGCGAGCAGCGCTGGCGTGCGGCACGCGCCGCCGGCCTGGCCGAGATCCTGGTCCGCGTCCATCCCCCACTCCGCTACCTGGAGCGGCTGCAGAAGCAGTACGAGGAGAACCGCCTGCGCTCCGAGTTGGACCCGGTCGAGGAGGCGCACGTGCTGGTGCTTGACCACACCATGAGGTCGGTCGCGCTCGCTGAACAGCTGCTGCACGACGCGCTGGTTCCCTTCCAGGCCCTCGACGACAAGCGGCTGAGCCGGCGCGAGGACTTCGGTCAGCACCTGGCCGACCTCCAGGCCCTGCTGGTCAAGCACCGCGTCCACGTGGTGCGCTCGGCTGACGGTCGCCTGCTGCCGGGCACTCTCGCGCCCTGGCGGGAGACCGAGCAGGCCCTTGGAATTTCGGAGTCCGTACGGAAGGCGAAGGTTGGCATCCTCCGCCTCGACGCCGACCTCCAGGACGAGGTGAGGCAGCTCCCTGCCGAGCACGCCATCCAGATCTCGCGCCTGCCCGATCGCGAGCGCCAAGCGGAGCTGGTGACGCACGCCCGCGAGCTGACGCACGACCAGGTCCACGCCGCCGTCGATCGCCTGCGCCGCGATCCCAGCCTGGACGTGGCCGCGGCGCTCAAGCCGGCCGACGACGAGAAGCCGGCACCACTCGGCTTCGTGGGCCAGCTGTCCATGCTCGCCGACCTCGGGCGCCAACTGCGCCGGTCGCTGACCAACCTGCGCGCGCGCCTGTCCGCCTCCGAGCGGCAGGAGGTGTCCGCGATCCTGGGCGACCTGCGCCGCGCCATCGCCGCCTTCGACGAGGAGGACGCGTGATCCCCGCCTGCCCACTCGACTGCCGCCTCTGCCCAGCCCTGAAGCAGTGCGGTGGCGGCTCCAACCTCTGCCTACTCGGCCGCTGTGACGACTGCGGCGAACGGGAGCTGCTGCGCATGGACGTGCGGCGGCGAGTCATCGACCAGCTGGGGGGCCTCGACTTCAGCTGGCCTCGTCCTGTCGAACATCACCGGCCCACGGAGCTGCCCCTCCACCTGCCGGCGCTGATCCAGGCATACGCCGACCCGGTCGACGTGCCCTGGGTTGCCCTTCACGCCGGCCGCGTGCTCGGCGTGACCGGCAGCCAGGTCACCCCCAAGCACCTCGCGCGTCCATTGCACGAGGTCTATCGCCTGGCGCCCGGCACCAGGATCGCGCTCCAGTTCTACGTCGAGGATCGGGTGCTGGCCGGCCTGTGGGCCAACCGCCGCTTCGTGATCGACCAGCTCCGTCAGCTCGCCTTCGACCTGGTCCTGGCCCCGAACGTCTCGGTCTGGCGCGACGAGTCCCGATTCAACCAGCTGGTCGCCGAGCGTCGCGCCTTCGTCCTCTACCACGAGCTGCGGGAGGCCGGGCTGCCGGTCATCCCCGACGTGGGCTTCAGCCGCTTCGAGCCGGACGGCCGGCGCTGGGCCAGATGGATGAACGGCCAGCCGGACCTGCGGGCCGTCTCCATCTTCTGCGGCGGACAGAAGGTCCACGCCGAGCGCCGCGCCCACCGCGAGACGGTGGAGGACATCGCGCTCCTCCACCGCGCGGTGCGGCCCGACATCGCCTTCGTCCTGGGCGGTATCCACGCCCCTGAGCGCCTTGCCGACTACCGGCGGGCAGCGCCTGGCAGGGAGCTGGCCATCTGCAACGGCATGGCCTATGCCCTGGCCCAGCGGCGTCGCCTTCTGGCCGGTGCCGCACCTGGCGTGGCCCGCTCGGCACGCGAGTGCTTCCTCCTCAACTGCGGCCACAACGACCGGCTGTACGCCCAGGTGCTGGGCGAGGAGACGCCCTGATGCCGTCCAAGTCCGGTAACCGCGCACGTGGGAGGCAGCCGGCCGGCGCCTCGATGGGGACCAGCGCACCCCGCCGCGGCGTCGATCTCGCCACCCTCTTGCCCAACGCCCGGGACCAACAACCCCTGCGCCGCGGCGCCGAGGTCGCACGGTTCAACGACCTGGCCCGCCGCCAGGACGAGCTGCCCGAGGACGAGGCCGACGAGCTGTACCGCTACCGCCTTCGCCGCCTGCGCACACGGGCGGACCAGCTCCGCCGGGCGATGGACGCCCAGGACGAGCAGGCCATCCGCCGGGCTGTGGCCGACTTCGACCGCCGCCTGGCCGAGCTGCAGCGGCTGGAGGAGGTCCGCGTTCGCGCCGGCCTGCCCGTCGTCAGTGATCCCGAGCTGACCCCGAGGGACGATGCCGTCGCGGCCCTGGTGGCGCTGGCGGAGGCCCGCCCTCGCGGCCTGATCACCGGCTGGGAGGGATCACCCGCGCAGCCCACCGGCAGCGTCCGGCTGCCCGAAGTTGCCTTCGCTCCCGGGACGGACGACGTGCCCATCTACGTCCTGGCCCCTCCCTCACTTTCATCCGAAAGCCTGGGCAGCCGCGTCGAGGCGGTCGCCGCCGAAGGCGCCCAGATCCGCGTCGTCCACGACCCGGCGGACATCCCTCACGACGACGGACCGCCGCCGCTGGTCCTGAACTGGGGGGCGGCCCAGACACTGCCCGCCGACCTGGTCGCCCTCAACCACCCGAACTCGGTCCGGATCGCGTCCGACCAGGTGCATGGCGCCATCCGGCTCGGCGACCTGGCTCCCAGGAGCGTCGTCAACCCACGGGACATCCATCTCCTGGGCGGCGAGCGCATCGTGGCCAAGCGGCGTCGGGGCAGTCGCGGCAGCGGCGTGGCGGTGCTGCCCATCGATGCGCCGGCTCGCGAGCTGGCGAACTACGACCTCTACCAGGAGTACATCCCCGATCGCCAGGAGTACCGCGTCTCGGTCCTCTCCGGCCGCGTGGTCTCCGCGTACGCCCGCAACCGGCCCGAGGGCTCGGCCCCCGATGATCCCCACCCCGGCTGGCGCTACGAGCGCGCCTCGGTCCTGCCGCGATCGGTGGTGACCGCCGCCCGCGAGGCCGCGCAGCGGGTGGGACTGGACTACGCCGGGATCGACGTGGTCGAGGACCGCTCCAACGGTCGCGTCCTGTGCCTGGAGGCGAACGCCGCTCCGGGCATGTCCGAGGACACGGTGCGGAGCCTGTACGCCCACGTTCAGCAGGCCCTTCGCGGTCGGGCCACCCGAGCCAGCTAGCCATGCCGAGCAAGAGCAGGAACCGCGCAACCCGATCGACCGTGGTCGTCTCGGTGACGGCCCCTCCCGTCGATCCCGTCAGCCGGCTGGCCGACGGTCCGGTCGCCGTGGCCGAGGTCAATCCCTTCGCGGCGGTGCCCGAGGACGACCCGGTGGTCGACACCCCGCTCTGGGCGGAGATGTACGAGCGCGCCTTCGCGCGCTATCGAGATCGACGCGATCTGACCGATCGCGAGCAGCAGGAGGCCCAGCAGCTGTGGGAGGAGTTCCTGCGCGCCCAGGGCGAGCAGGTACCCGAAGGTGAGCGCTCGCTGGTCGCCAACGACGAGCTGCACCGCCAGCTCATGGAGCTGGCCGGCACCGAAGCAGGCCGCCAGTACCAGCGGGAGAACGTGATCGGCGACCCCAACCAGACCTTCGGCATCGAGATCGAGTTCGATGGCGGCAACCCGACCGAGATCGCCAGGGCCATGTACGCCGCCGGGCTCACCTCCAGCCCCCGCCAGGAGGGCTACCACTCGGGCCATCGGCGGGCCGGCATGTGGTCGGTGGAGACGGATGTCACGGTCAACGGCGAGGTCGTCAGCCCGGTCCTCCGCGACACGCCGGAGACCTGGGCGCAGCTGGAGCGCGTCTGCCAGATCCTCAACGATCACGGCGCCCGCGTCACCTCTCGTACCGGCGGTCACGTCCACGTGGGCGTCGATTCGTCCGGCCTGGACCACGACGTCGACCGCTTCCGCCGCGTGGCCAGGACGTGCGCCTGGGCAGAAGACCTGATGTACCGGCTGGCCGCCGGCACGGGCGCTGGGGGACGCGAACACCGCGGCGCTGGCAACGGCTACCGGTGGTGCGGGCCGATGCGCTCGGGTGACTTCGAGCACGCCCGCAACCTGGAGGAGCTGGCCTTCGGTGTCGGCGCCACCCATGGTGTGGGCCTCAACTACGGCAATATCACCGGCCGTCGGCGCACCGTCGAATACCGCTACTTCGACTCCAGCCTCGACCCCTCACGCCTTCAGGCCAACGTCCAGCTCGCCTGCTGGCTGACCAGGCGGGCGGCCGAGCTGCCCGACTCGGCGATCCCACGTGAACGCGTGCGCCTGGGCAGCAACCGGAGTGCCGCAGATCAGCGCCGGGGCGAGCGCCAGCTGCGGCGCTTCGCCGACCTGGTCTTCGTCCGGCCCCAGGACCGGCTCAGGCTCTACTGGCTGTTCCGCCGCTCCGAGTGGCAGCCGAGGGCCGCATGAGCGTCCTCACCATGTCCAACGGCCAGTGCCGCGACGCTGTCGCGCGCGCCCTGACCCACGAGGAGGCCGCTTGAAGATGTACCGCCTCATCCATCCCAACTCCGACCGGCAGCTGCCATTGCGGATGCTCTTCCAGCCCGCTGGCGCCGGCACCTTCCTCCGCGCCTGCGAGGCCGACAGCTGGCGCGCCCTCGTCGCCGCCATGCTCGACGACCCCGACTATGAGACTGCCAACGCCGAAGATCGGCTGGTCGAGCGCCTTCGCCTCGCCGACGACGTGAAGCTGCTGGCAGCCATCGACGATCGCCAGCTCACCGTCGCCGACCGCGACGGACCCGAGACCGTGAACATCAGCTCCGACGAGCCGATGCTGCGCTCGCTCGACGCGCTGGGTTTCGTGTCGCTGGAACCCCGGCTGAAGCCGGAGCTGAACGGATGACCGATCGCCTTCCCGCCCACCAGGACGCCGGCGTGACGGTCTACCTCGGCGACGCCCGCGAGGTGCTCGCCGACCTGCCCGCTGCCAGCGTCGACTGCTGCGTCACCAGCCCGCCCTACTGGGGCATTCGCGACTTCGGCGTGCCGCCCACGATCTGGGACGGCGACCCCGGCTGCCGGCATCGCTGGGCGAAGGCGGGCGGCCGGACCCGGCGGACGGAGCGCATCACCGCCTTCACGCCCGGCGCACCGGAGGGCCGCTGCCGCCGGAGCGGCAGGGATGGCGGCTCATTCTGCCGGCTGTGCGGGGCCTGGCGAGGCTCGCTCGGGTTGGAGCCAACGCCCGACCTGTTCGTCAGCCACATGGTCGAGGTGTTCAGGGAGGTGCGCAGGGTGCTCAAGCCCTGGGCCGTCCTCTGGCTCAACCTCGGCGACACCTACTACCACGCCACGCAGGGGACCCGTCCGCATCCGGCGCACGGGCTCAAGGCCAAGGATCTCGTCGGGGTCCCTTGGAGGCTGGCGCTGGCCCTCCAGGCGGACGGCTGGTTCCTGCGCTCGGACCTGGTCTGGGCGAAGCCTTCGGCGATGCCGGAGCCGGTCCATGACCGCCCGGTCCGCGCCCACGAGATGGTGTTCCTGCTCGTCCC
>Ga0066661_10000898_pt1 | contig 11229 bp, 6 predicted proteins | sample GraSoiAngelo_110_FD_66454 | JGI IMG/M metagenome (GOLD analysis project Ga0066661, IMG submission 66454) | Grasslands soil microbial communities from the Angelo Coastal Reserve, California, USA - 14_0903_12_30cm | ecosystem: Environmental > Terrestrial > Soil > Grasslands | place: USA... | reverse complement strand
GATATTAATGAAATGCAAGCAAATTTGAATAAAGAAATAGAAGATTTAAATAAAACATGAAAAAACATAGATTTATTTTTAATTATAAAAAGGAAGGAAGTGTAAAATATTTAATATCGTATATTGATAATAACAATATTAAACATGTTAAATATTACAAAATTATATTAGTTTATAAATTAGAACATGGTTCTAATATTTATGCACAAATTTTAAGTCATAATGATCAGAAGCTAACTATTAACATTGAATTTAAAGAAATGTTAATAGAAGCTGAAGATAGTATTTTATTATTATTAAATAAGAAAATAAAATATGAAAATTATAAATTTAATATATTATATATTAATTTTGTAATGAAAACTTATAAAATATAAAAATCCTCCACTCTAAAAGAATAATAAAATTAGAAAGGTAAACTTAGAAAGGTAAAATTAGAAAATAAAATGAGTATCCAAAATATACTTCAATTAATCAAAGCTTTAGAAGCTAAGCTACTTAAAACTAGCTCATTAAAATCTAAAGTTAAAATTCTTAAGGAAATTGTCCAATTAAATAAACAATTGGCTTCTTTTAAAGATAGTGAATTAAATGTATGGAAATCTAAATATGAATCTGTAATTAATCAAGAAATTGTTGATGCAAATAAAAGAATTGAAGCTGCCTCTAATAGAGGAAAATTTATGAAAGACTACTTTATAAAATTACCTAAAGAAGCTTTCTTAAAAGATGAAGATTATTTAACTGCAGTAGATAAATTTTGGTTAGATATTGTATCTAAAATGGACTTAGAATCTAGCATAATGGTTAGATTCTTAATAGTTATGGAGGATACTTCAGCTAGAACTTTGTGTAAAACAGAAATTATTAAAAATGATTTAAAATTTTTACAAAGTTTCAAAGAAATTATTCATTATAATATTAACAATATTTATGAGCATTATCTACTTAAAGAGGAAGATAATTTAATAAAAGGTTTTGTTTTTAGATACAGAATTTTTACCGATAAACTAGAAATTTCCCATTCGATTATTGATAAAGCCCAAGAAATCAGACAGAAAAAAGAAGCTAGAACTGTTAAAATTAAAAATATTAATTATCCTATTTCAACCAATACTTCTGATTTTTGAGATATTCAGTATAGAGAAAATAATTTAACTTATGTGTTAAATACTAAGAAAAATTTAAAGTTTGAATTTAATAGAACCGCTGAGGGGCAAACGATTAAAGTTTATAGAGGAAATATATTACTTAATACTCTAATCGACTATTTTACAGATTTAACTGCAAACCTGTTCAAAAGAACAGTTAAAAACATTTCTTACATTATCCAAAATGGTAAAGTTGTTTTAAAAACAAAAAACTTCCATCCCAATTTCATAAAAAAAGTTGAAACGGATAAAGTTTTCCAAAAAAATTTTTGTACTGGAGATATTGAAACTTTAACTAAAATTGATGAAAAGGGCGATAGATATTTTGAACCTTATGCTTTAGCTTATTATAACGGTAAACAATGTTTTAATTACTACGTAACCGATTTTTTGAGTTGGAATGAAATGATGATTAAATTTTTAGAGGCTCTATTTAAAGATGAAACAAATTTTAAAGAAATTTATTTTCACAATTTATCGGGGTTTGATATTCACTTCATTCTAAAACCTTTGGTAAATATGTTAAATTTTAAAATTAAAATTTTATTGAAAGACGATAAATATATTTCTATCGCTGTGTCTAATAAGGAAAGAACTATAACTTTTAAAGATAGTTTGTTATTACTACCAAGCTCCTTAAGTAATCTATCCAAAAGTTTTCAAATTGAAACACCTAAAGAAATATTTCCAAGAAAATTGTTTGAAAATGAAAATTTTGTAGCAGATTATATCTCTAAAGTTGTACCAGATTATAAATACTTTAATGATAAGGAAGTTTCTCTAGCGGAATATGAAAATTATAAAAACTCTTTCATAGAAAAATCTTGGTGTTTAAAAACGGAAACTTTAAAATATGTTAACATTGATTGTATAGCTTTACATCAAATATTAACTAAATTTGGAGATATTATTTTTACTCGATGGTTTGTGGATATTAAAAATACTCCTACATTGCCTGCATTATGTCTAAGAATATATAGATCTAACTATATGCCTGAAAATTGTATTCCAATTATTAAAGGTATACCATTTAGAGATATTTCACAGAGTTATACTGGAGGATCAACAGATGCTTTCATTCCTTATGGAGAAAATATTTGGTGTTACGATGTTAACAGTTTATATCCTGCAGCTATGACGAAATTCTTATATCCTGTAGGTCACTTTATAAGCTTTCAAAATGATGGTAATTTAACTTTACTTGAATTGAAAGGAATTTTAAAGGGAAAAGATATTGGCTTTGTGGAGGCAGAAGTTTATGCTCCATTAGATCTTTCACAGCCTATACTTCAAATTAGAAGAGAAGTTCAACCTAATCAAACTAGAACATTCAGTCCAACTGGTTCGTTTAAAGGATGGTTCCATACAGCTGAAATCGAAGAAGCTGTAAGAATTGGATATAAAGTTAAAATTATTTCAGGATATTTATTCGAAAGTTCCGATATCTTTAGTAACTATATAAATGACTTATATAAAATTAAGGTCGAAGCTGATAAAAATAAAAACATGATATGGAGAATGATTTCTAAAAATTTAATGAATAGTCTATATGGAAGATTTGGAATGGATCAGTATTTATTAAATACCGAAATTATTAATAATGATGCTAAAATATTAGCTGAATATATAAGCAAAACCCAAATAGAAGATGTAATAGAATTAGATGGAAAATTGTTAATTCAATATTTACCAAATAATTTTAATACCTCATTTTATCAAGAAAATTTAGATATTAATATTTCTATAGCTATAGCATCATCTGTTACTGCTTACAGCAGAATATTAATGATGAAACATAAAAATAATCCTTCTTATAATTTATATTATACTGATACAGATAGTTTATATATTAATTTTAATAGTAATTTAGATAAAGAAAAATTTGATAAAAAATTTGTAGATCCTTTAAAATTAGGATATTTAAAAATTGAAAATCCTAAAATTAATAATGAATATATTCCATTTGATAGAATGTATTTCCTATCTCCTAAAATGTTTAGAAGTAAAACTAGTTACTATGAATATATATAAATCAAAAGAATGAAAACCCATTACAATTTAATGAATTAAAATTCAAATCTTTAAGTTTTTACTATTATAGTAATATAAAACGTATAGGGAGTAGAGTAATCGAAACTCTGTCTGTAAAGTGTAAATTTACTGCTAAACCACTCAGCTAACTCCCCTTTTTTAGATTATTATTATATAAATTGTTTTAATTAAATAAATAGAATTTTTTTTTTTAATTTAATTTATAATATTAAAATTAATATTTTTGCAAAATTTAAATATATTTTATTAAAATTTTAATAAATGGAGGGGGGGTTATAAACTTAGCGTTTTATTATACAGCAGCACTTTCCAGTACGGCTACCTTGCTATGACTTTTGAGATGTTGCTTAAATGAATTCACAGAGATTAAATTAACTTAACAAAATCGTTTAATAAGGATAATAATTATATATTATATTTACTTCAATTAAATTATTACTATAATTTTATATTATGTAACTAATATAAATTAATATTATAGCACAAATGTTACTAAAAGCAATAAATAACATTCCTAAATTTTAGTAATCTAACCCTAAACTATACAATAATTTTATATAATAAATACAAAATATTGTACTAACAATTAAATAAATTATAATTGTTAACATCTTCTTTAAGATAAGAAGAAATAATGTAAAAGTTAATATTCACCTAAATTTCCTTCAATTTAAACTCCTTCCCAGTGACAGACGGTTAGTTCATATTGAATGCGGGCTTCACCGTTGCGTAATGATCAACGATTACTCGAAATTCCTTTTTCATGTCACCGAGTTACAGATGACAATCCATCATAACTAATAGTTTAACTTTCTTTAATGATTAGCTCCTCTTTATTTTTTATTTGTAAAATAAAAAAAGTATCGCATCACTTTGTAAAAGTTTTTGTGGCACGTCTATAGCCCAGTTCATGAGGACCATAACGACTTGTCTTAGCCCCAACTAGTATTTTGTGGATACTACTGTGTGTTAAGTAAAAATTAACACCAGGGATTCTGTCCGTTAACGGATTTAACCAAACTTCTCACGACACGGACTGACGACAGCCATGCAACACCTGTACAAAATATTTATATAAAAATATTTTCTCCTCTAATTCTTAACTTTAAGCATTAAGGAGAGTATGCAAGAACTGGTAAGATTTTACGCGGATTATCGTATTAAATAACATGCTTCACTTCGTTTGCTTCAAAACCGACTAATTTTTTTGTTTTCAACTTTGCAGTCTTACTCACAAGGCGGAATGGTTATCGTGTTAACATTGCTATAAGTTTAAATTCAATAACTTATTTAATAATTTTATATAATAAATAAATTAGATAAACTTATAACTACCATTCATCGTTGACTGAGAGGGATAATTGGGTATCTAATCCTGTTTTCGTTCCTCTCCTTCGTTTCTCAGCGTCAATCTTTAATAGATAAATAGTTTTCACCTTTAGTACTCTATCATATTTGTTTATATTTAATCACTAAATATAATATTATTTAGGTTACCCTTCTTTAGATTCTAGCTTTAATTTATCATAAATTAATATAGCTTATATTTATGAAGTTTAAAGCAGCCTACAAACCCTTTACGCCTGATAATGACGACTAACGTTTGCGTCTCTGGCTTTACCGAGTCTTCTGGCACCAGTTTTAGACAACACTTAGTTAGTAAGATAATATCGTTATTTTCTCTTACCTTATCACAAATGACACATTTGTGAATTCAGTTAGCTAGTTCACTCTTCCGAGCATTGACTAATATTCTTGACTGCTGGTAGTACAACTACTACTTGGGGGATTTCACGCCCAATGTGGCCATTTGCTCTATCAAGCTTGGCTTTTGATCGTAGACTTGGTAGGCCTTTACTCTACCAACTATCATAATCAAAATAAATAGAATCCTGTAGCGGAAAATTTCCTTTCTTGTAAAATAGCTACTATTAACTTAAATCTTTATCTCTAACTTCACTAATTATGTTTTTGCTTTTATTAGTCTTTATTAAAAAACATAACAAAACAAAATTATTTATGTAATATTAGAAACAACTGTACATCTTATTTAAATAAATTAATTAATTAATTTAAATATAATATACAATACAAGAATTTTAATAAAACTTTAAGAAAATTTTATTTTATTCTAACGATTTAATATCCTTGATTTGCAAAGACTATAGGGTATCTTATTTACTATACTCACCTTTACACCTTCTTTCCTATCAGCTAATTAAAATTTTATTTTATTTACTTTTCTGAAATAATAAATTTGCATGTCTTAAAACTACTGAATAACGTTCAATCGGAACCAAAATTAAATTCTTACTTAAATTTGAACAATTAATTGTCTTATTTTATTTGTTTTCACAATATTTTATACCTCTTTTATATTTACACTTTACAATATATATATTTATAAAAATTTTTATTTTAGAATAATTTAAATATATTAAACATAAATTAACTTATTATATATATATTTTAGGTTATAAAATTGTTCAGGCACTGTCGGATTTGAACCGACGACTCTTTTGAAGTACTCGTTTTCAAGACGAGCGCCATAAACCAGACTCGACCAAGTACCCTATTGTGTGTTTATAATTTATTTTAAATTATATAAGACCGAAGGGATTTGAACCCTTATAATATCCATTATGAGCGAACTGCATTACCCAATTATGCTACAGTCTTTAAATATTTTTTCTTATTATTTATGTAAATTACTGAGCAGTAAAGGAATCGAACCTTTTGCGGTCAAAGACCAATTCTTTTACAGAGAACCACCATTACCAATCGGATCACCTGCCCTATTTAATACTAATTATAAATTTTAATATATTATTTTATATTTTTTAATTTTAATTTAAACTTCTTTTAAATTAGTATACATATATTTAAATTAAAAAATTATGTAAAAAATAAAATAAATAAATTGTATACAAAATATAAATTATAATTAAATATATAATAAATTATATAAAATACAAACTAAATTACATTTTTTAAATTTAATTTATTTGTACATATAAGTTACTTTTTGTTTTTCAGTTATATCAAATTTTTAAAAAAGGGAGGAAAGTTTTAAAATTTTTAATAGATTTATTTTGAATTCAAATAAAAATAAATTTAATTATTTTTAATTCTTAAAATTATAAAATTCTAAAAATTTTTATAAATATACAACCTATTTCTGGCTATTAGTTAAGGATATAGCTCCTGATCCAATTTCTAAAATAAAACCAATAGTTAAAACAAAAAAGAAAATTAAAGCTATAACAAAACCATAAGTACTTACTTGATAAAGAGTAACAGCTAAAGGAAATAATAATAAAATTTCTAAATCAAAAACTAAAAATAACATAGCAACAATGTAAAAATGTATTTGAAAAGTAGATCTTGTTTGACCTTCAATAGCTAAAAATCCACATTCATAAGGAGATATTTTAGCTTCATAAGAGTTTTTAGGAGCCAATAAAACATTTAAAGCTAATAAAGCAAAAGCCAATATAGGCACTAAAATAAATAACATTAATAAATTATTCATTAATACTCACTAAATATTGATAAAGATAGTAACTGAACACTATTTAAGATTAATGTAGGTTTTAATAAAAATAATAATATTAATAATGTTAAACTAGCTATTAAAAAACTATGTAAATTACTTATTAAAGAATATTCATTAACAATTTTGACATTAAAATTTTTATTATCTTCAGTATATAAAATTTTTATAATTTTTAAATAATAAGAAGCACTTATTACACTAGTTAATATAGCTATAATAGCCATAAAATAATAACCACTAAAAATTGCTGAATATAAAACAAAATATTTAGAGAAGAATCCTAATAAAGGCGGTACTCCTGCCATAGAGAATAAACATATACTTAAACTAATACTTAATAAAGGATTATTAAAAAATTGTCCTTTTAATTGAGAAATTAAAGTTATATCACTATTAATTAAATTATTATTTTTTATTAAATTTCTTTTATTAATAGTATAACCTAAAGCTAATAATATTAAAAATGTATTTAAATTAGTTAAAGTATATTGAATTATATAAAATATTAGTGCTTCTAAAGATTGTATTGTATTTACAGCTAAAGCTAATAAAATAAAACCAATATGAGATATTGTACTATAAGCTAATAATCTTTTTATTTTTACTTGAGCTAAACCTACCACTGTACCTATTATTAAAGATAATAAAGCACACATTAAAAATAAATATTTAATTTCTACTATTTTATCTTCAGAAAAAGTATGCAAGTATTCTACATTTTCAGTAATTGGGTTAAGTATTAATAATGTTGAATTTAAATTTAAACTGTTAACTAATTCTATAATTAAAAATAATATAGATATTTTAGGCATAATTGTTAACCAAATAGTCACTATTGTCGGACTATTATCATATACATCCGGTGCCCAATTGTGTAAAGGTGCAGCAGCTATTTTAAATAGTAATCCAATTATTACTAATAATATTCCATAAGTTATTCCTGTGGATACACTGCTATAATTAGGAATTTCATTATATAATACAGATATTAAAGTATATATTGATTCCAAATTTGTAAGTCCTGAATATGAATAAATTAAAGCTACACCTAATAATATTAAACAAGAAGATAAACCACCTAATAAGAAATACTTTAAACCAGCTGATGTTGCTGATTCTGAATCTCTATATAATGTTGATAAAATATATACTCCAAATGATTGTAACTCTATACTTAAATACATAGAAATTAAATCAGCTGAAGATATTAACAATGATGCTCCTAATGTACTAAACATTACTATTAATGAATATTCAGTACATGGATTAAATATTTGTAATTTATTCTCATTTGTTTCGTAAGCTGATTTATAATTAATTTCTATTGTCGGTTTATTAAACATAGGCCAAGCTGTTAATATTAAACTACCTATAAAATAAATTAACATATCTATTAATTGTGAAATTGCAGTTACTTGAAATAAACCACTATATATTCCTACACCTGATTCAATTGAATGAATATAAAAGGTATTAAAAGTGATACCTCCAGCATAAATAAATATAATAGTAGTTAACCGTATAAATAAATTAGGAGACAAATTATTTCGGATAGAAGGTGTGGCAATAGCCACTATTAATATTAATAAACTAATAAAAATCATTAATTATTATAGATTACCATACATTATTTTGTAATATGTTTTAATTTTATTTATTATAAAAAATTTAATACATTACTTTTAATTAGACTTCAATATATAATTAAAAAAAAAAACTTATATATTATTTATAAATTATAAACAATATATAGTACTTAAAACAAAAATAAAATACATAAATATATATATATATTATTATTTTTAATATTTTAAATATATTACAAATTAGTAATTGGAGGGAGTTTAGTTTAAAAACCAAAAAACCAAAAGTAATATATAAATAAATAATATACAAAAATCTAATTAAAATAATATAAAATATCTTATAAAAATTAAATTAAAAAACAAAGTAATAAAACTGTAAGTCTAAAATTTAGATTTTCTAGATAAAAAGATTGGAGCAATCATAGCAAGTAATAAAATAATGCTACAAATTATCAATAAAGCTGCTCCATAAGTATATAAACCATGTCCTATAGCTTCTATCTGTAAGAAACTAGTAATCGACGAATCAGCAATTGAAGGATTAAAAGTATTTAAAATTTTTACAAATGAAAATGGATCTTGACTTAAAATTAAATTATTAGTATAACTAATTAAATTTACTAAAGTAGAAATAGAAGCTACATCACTTATTGAGAAAGGTAATATATTATTAATTTCATATATAAATAAAATACCTATAGCTAATGCTAATGGATAATTTTTTGTATATTCTGAACCCGTTTCTATTATATCACTTAATTTTACATTTATCATCATTATCACAAATAAAAATAATACAGTAATTGCTCCTACATATAATAAAATATAAGATATACCTATAAAACCTACACCTAGTAAAATTAAATATCCTGCTGCATTAAAAAATACTGAAATTAAAAAGATCACAGCTATAACTGGATTTGAGGATGATATAACTAATAAACTAGATAAAATTGTTCCTAAAGCTAAAACATTTAATAAAATATTTTCCATAAAAAAATTTGTGTTTTGTTTTTTAATTTAGCCTACGCTATTTAAATCATTAACGTTCGATTATATAAATATCGATTAAAGGCTACAATAACCTGAATTTTTAGTTATAACTATTAAAAATTTCAAGTAGGTTTTTCCATAATTTACAACCTTATAATATATTTTTAATCCTATTCTTATAATATAAATTAATAACATTTATAATATTTTAAATTAGAATATTATTTATATTTTAAGGTAGAATTTTAAAATTTAAAACGTAATAATCTATTAAGCTTTTTATATTAAATTATTAATTTAATAAATATTATCGTTACTTTATTAAAATTTAAAAATAAATATTTATATAATTGAATATACCTATAATAAAGCAGAAAAATCACAATTAATGTGAATAAACTCAAGAGGAATTGAACCTCTATCTACATTATTAATTAATAACATATAATAATATTTTAGAAATTACCTAATTTAAGTTTAACTAAAAAAATTTTAATTTTTAATATAATATAATAATTATAATAGATATACAATAAATACTTATTTAGAACTTTAAGTATAATAATATATTATATATATTACGATTAGTAAACATAATACAGAAGATACTTATATGTTATATCCTGTTATAATATTCAATAAAATTAAAACATATGATATAGGTAAGTATTTTTTTTTTTTAATATTAATGTGTATTAAGGAGGAGTATTAAAATATAAAATTAAATATAAATTAGAAAATAAATTTGATCTTATGTAGTATAAATTATCTTAATATAACTTTAACTAATATTTTATATTTTTAATTTTGTGGTTTTTAATAACTATTTATTAATATTATATTAATTATTTATATTATATTATTCTATTTTCTAAACAAATTCCTGTTGATACCGTAATACTGAATGATCCTCTTCTATTTTTATTACTAAATCTGGCTGTTTCAACTAGTATAGCTTTTTTTCTAGCTAAACTTCCTATTTCTTTAAATTTTACTGTTTTTCTAGGAACTATTTTTTGTGTAGGGAATCTACCAGCAAATTTTAAATTAATACCAGTTAAATAACCTGGTAAAGCAGAAAATCTCTTTCTTTGAATCATTTTAGTAGGATTTTTAATAACAGCCATTTTAAAAATTTTATTAAATATATATCTAAATTTAATATCATTAGTTAATTTAGCTAATATGTTAGTTAAAACATTAGGATCATAGAAAGGATAAAATAACCTTACTACTTCTAATTGAACAGGTTTATGTAATAATTTGCTTAATAAGTGACACAGTTCTTCTAATTTATTTGAATTTAAATTTACAAATGGTGATGTATATTTAAGATCATCTATAGAAAAATAACTATTTTTCATATATTTAAATTTATTACTTATTAAATTATTTTTAGAGTTATATAAATTTTTATTTCTAAATTTATTTTTTATAGTATTTCTAATTTTATAAAACTTATAAAAAGTTATTAATTTTTTATAAATTAAATTTTTTCTTAATTTTAAAACTTTTTTAATTTCATAATTCGGGAAATAAAATAATTTAAAAATAATTAAATCATTAGAAAAATACATTCTAGGTTTACTTATAGAACATTTCATCTTTAAGAATGTAGAACATAAAATAGTATAAATATTTTTTACTAATTTATTATTTAAAGAATTAAATTTATAACTTATGTGTTTACTTGAAATATATGCTCTGTTAAATGCTGTTATTAATTTTAAATAATTTCTAATTTTAATTTTTTTTTGATTTGAATTCGCATTTAATAAATTTAAAGGAAATTTAACTTCTAAGTTTTTACTTATATAATTTTTATTTAAATTAAAATCACTCTCAATATATTTATTTTCTAATCTTGATTCTATTAGTTTTTTTTTTTCTA
>Ga0066661_10000894_pt1 | contig 11268 bp, 12 predicted proteins | sample GraSoiAngelo_110_FD_66454 | JGI IMG/M metagenome (GOLD analysis project Ga0066661, IMG submission 66454) | Grasslands soil microbial communities from the Angelo Coastal Reserve, California, USA - 14_0903_12_30cm | ecosystem: Environmental > Terrestrial > Soil > Grasslands | place: USA... | reverse complement strand
CCACGCGCCTGCCGCTCCTGGAGGTGCTGGTCGTGGGCGCCACCGAGTCGCTGTGGGGGGCGACCGAGCGGTTCGAGCCGGCCCTCACCGGCGGGGCGTACCTGTACCGCCCGACTCGTGCGCCTCGCGGCCGGCCCCGGCCGCCGGCCCGCCGGGCGGCGCCCCCACCCGCCGCGCCGCCGCCGCGTGCCGACCCGTGCGACCACCTCGCCGCCGGCGAGGCGGCCCTGGCGGCGGGCGATCCCGGCGCAGCCGCCGCCGCCTTCCGCCGGGCCTGCTACCAGGAGCCCGACGATCCGCTCTGCCACTTCCACCTGGCCGTGGCCCTGGAGCGCGCGGGCTCTCTCGGAGAGGCGCGACGGGCCTACGCGGCGGCGCTGGCGGCGCTGCGCCGGGGCGGCGAGGCGGCCGTCGTGGTCCAGCTGGAGGGCTTCACGCCGGCCGAGCTCGCGCGCCACATCGAGCGCCGGCTGCAGGCGATGCCGCCGGCATGATCGCGGTGGTCCGGTTTCGCGCCGGCGGTGCCCGCTACGCGGTTCCCGTCAGCGACGTGCGGCAGGTCCGGCCGGCGGCGGAGGTGTCGGCGCTGCCGGCCGCGCGCTCCGGCGTCGCCGGCGTCATCCGCCAGGGCGGAGCGGCGCTGCCGGTGCTGTCCGTCCTGGGCAGCGCCGCCGAGCAGGTGCTGATGCTGGAGGCGGGCGGGCGCGGCTACGGGCTGCTGGTGGAGGAGGTCAGCGCGGTGGCCCATGTGGACGAGCAGAACCTCGGCCCGCCGCCGGACGGCCAGGACGCGGGCCTGGTGACCGGCATCCTCGACGCGGGCGCCGAGCTGGTGCTCGTGCTGGACGCCGCGGCCATGGGCGCCCGGTTCCTGGGCTGAGCAGGCTCAGCCGGATTCCACCGAACAGTCGGCGACTCGGCGCCACGTCCGCCTCCGTCGGTGGAATCCGGCTCAGACGCCGCGCAGCACCAGCACCGTCCGGTCGTCGCCCGGTACGCCCGCGCTGAACTCGTCTGTGGCCGCGAAGAACGCGGCCGCGACCTCCGCCGCGCTGAGGCCCGCGCAGCGCTCGGTCAGATCCAGCACGCGGTCGTACCCGAACAGCTCGCCGGTCCCCTCGCGCTCCGCCTCGCTGAACCCGTCGGTGGCCGCGACCAGCATGTCGTCCCGGCCCAGGCGCAGCGAGCGGCTGGCATCGCCCCACTCGGGCAGGATCCCGAGGGGCGGCGCCTGGGCGCGGACCAGCCGCGCCGTGCCCCCCGCCGGCCGGTAGACGACCGGCGAGTGCCCGGCGTTGGCGACCAGCAGCGAGGCGGCGCCCGGCTCGACTCTGGCGATGAATACCGTCGCGAACAGGCCCAGCCGGCCGAAGTCCTCGCCCAGCTCGGCGTTGGCGGCGCCGAGCACCGCCGCCGGGTCGCTGGCCGGGTCGCGCGAGGCGGTCCGGATGCTCGCGCGCGCCATCGCCACCAGCAGGGCGGCCGGCACGCCCTTCCCGGCGACGTCGCCCAGCACGCAGACCAGCCGGCCGTCGTGGCGGGTGTGGAAGTCGAAGAAGTCGCCGCCCACCGCGAGGGCGGCGCGCGACTCGGCGAAGACGTCAAGTCCGGGCACGCAGGCCGGCGGGGGCGGGGTGAGGCCGGCCTGCACCCAGCGGGCCAGCTCGAACTCCAGCTCCACGCGGGTGCGGCGCAGTGTCTCCTGGTACAGCAGCACCCCTTCGAGCTGTGCCCCCGCGAGCGCGGCGAGCGCGGTGGCCAGCTTCTGCTTCGGCATGTCGAAGCCGGAGCCCGGAGGCGACACCAGGCCCAGGACCCCGCTCGGACGCGTGCGGAGCGGGATGGGGACCATCAGGACCCGGCGCCCGTCGAGCAGCGCGCTCACCGCCGGCGCCAGGCCGGTCCCGAACGCCCGTGCCAGCTCCCGCTCGCCGGGCAGGTCGAGCGGCGATCCGGGCGAGCGCACCAGGAGGGGGACGCCGGCCGCCGGCTCCAGGGCCGCGAACCCGCCCTCGGCCCGGACGAGCTTCCCCGCCTCGCCGACCAGCGCGTCGAGGAGCGGCTCCGGCTCGAGCTGGCCGCGCATGACCTGGGCCAGCTCGTAGATGGCGAGCAGCTGGTCCTGGACCTCGATCAGCTCCGAGGTGAGCGCGTCGAGCTCGTCGTCCCGATCGGGGGGGCGCCGGGTCACCGGCCCCTGAGCAGCGAGGCGACCAGGTCGACCACCTCGGTGGAGCGGATCGGCTTGGTGGCGAAGCCCTCCACCTGGACCTCGCCGGCGGCGCGGTGGTGCGCCTCGTCGCCGCTGGCCGTCAGCAGGACGACGGGGATGGCCGCCAGCGCCGGGTCGGCGCGCAGGGCCCGGACCAGGCCGATGCCGTCGAGCTCGGGCATCTCCAGGTCCGTGATCAGGAGGTCCGGCGCGATGCTCGCCGTCGCCCGCAGGCCCTCCTCGCCATCGACGGCGAAGCTGACGTCGTGGCCCGCCCGCTCCAGGACCAGGCCGAGCATGCGCCGGACGACCACGCTGTCGTCCACCACCAGGATCCGTGCCATGCCCGCACGCCAAATCTCGGGCAGGCGCGGATGCGGTGTCAAGATTCCCGCTCGCGGATTCGGCTTTGCCCGCCGGCCCGACCGTTGTCCAGCCTTTGTCGGCAGGGCCATGGACGCCGACCCTGTGGGTGCTCGGCGACCGGGTCGGCCGGTCCCTGCTCGAGAACGCGGACCCCGCCGTGCTGGCGAAGGGCCGCTCGCGGATCCTCGCCGCGACCGGCGAGCGGCGGGACGTCGTGCGGTGGCGCAACCGCCACGTCCGCCCCGACCGGACGACGGGCTGGCTGTCGATCGCGTCGATCCCGCTCCGCGACCGCGACGGGGACGTCACCGGCCGGGTCGCGTTCGGCCTGGACGACACCGGTCGCAGGCGGGCGTGCTCGCCCTGCGCCGCCTCGCGACGGATGCCATCCGCACGCGCGCCGGAGGGACCACGGGCAGTCGATCGCCCGCCGACGCCGTCCCGACGGCGGGCCGCGCGGCGGCCTGCGCCAGGCTGCGACAGAGTGGACGCACCGCGACGTCGATCCTCCCAGCACCGCGACCGGGGTCAGGCGCTGGTGGAGTTCGCGTTCGTCGCTCCCATCGCGCTGTTCCTGATCTTCGCCGTGCTGGAGGGCGCCCTGCTGCTGTTCACGATCGGAACGTCGCGGTTCGCGGCCGGCCAGGGCGCCATCCGGGACGCCGAGCTCGGCAATGCCGCGAACGCGGACACCCAGGCCATCCAGGCGATCCGGACCGGGCCGCTGGGCTCCACCTCGCTGGCCACGGTGACCGAGATCGACATCTACCGCCTCAAGGCGCAGTCCAACGGCCAGCTCAGCGTCGACGCGACCGCGTACAACCGCTACCGGCTGGACGGCAGCGCGATCTCCGTCACCTGGCAGCCCGCGGTCCGCAACGTTCGCCAGGGCTTCACCGACTTCCTGGGTCTCTCGATCACCTACCAGTACCAGTGGGCCAGCGGGCGGCTGCTCGGCGCGGCCCCGATGCAGCTGTCGCAGGCGTTCGATGTCCGGCTCGAACCGCAGACCTACTGACCCCGGGGTCCGCTCCCGGCGCCAGGCCGGCCAGGCGGCCGTCGAGCTGGCGCTCGTCCTCCCCACGCTGCTGGTGCTGCTCTTCGGGACGTTCAACGTCGGCATCCTGATCGTGGACAAGGTCGTCGCCGCCTACGCCGCGCGCCAGGGCGCGAGGCTCGCGGCGGTCCTCGGCAGCGGCCAGCCAGCGGGTCTGACGACGCTCCAGATCGACCAGAACGTCTGTCAGTCCGTGCTGGCCTCCGGCAGCGGCCTGGTCTACGGAACCGTCACCGAGGTCGATATCTACCGGGCCGACGTCACCGGCGCGGCGAGCGACGGCTCCTTCACCTCGGCCGTCAACCCGTACGACCGCTACGACGGCGCCTGCAACCAGCTGTCCCAGGGCTTCCCGGCCTCGGCCCGGGCGCAGACGCCGCCCAACGAGGTGTCCATCGGGGTGTGGATCAAGTGGCAGTACGTCACCCCGACCGGGTACCAGTCGGCGTCCCTCACGCTCACGGAGTACTGCGTCATGAAGACGTCCCCGGTGCTGTCGTGATCGGCCGCCGGACGCGGGTGCAGCGCGGGCAGGCGATCGTCCTGCTCGCCGTCGCCTTGATCGTGCTGCTGGCCGGGATCGGCCTCGCCTTCGACGCCGGGTTCGACTACTACTGGAGCGTGGGCGCGCAGCGGGCGGCGGCGGCCGCCGCCCTGGCCGGCGTCGTCTGCATGCCCAGCCAGTTCTCGCCGGCGTCGGCCAACCCGGCCGGGTTCGACGCGACGGACCGCGCCATCGCCGAGGCCCGCCGCAACGGCTTCGACGTGAGCGACACCGCCGACCAGGTGACGGTCACGCCGGCCCAGGTCGCCGGGCAGCCCACCCAGCTCCAGGTCACGGTGTCGCGGACCGTGCCGACGCTCTTCATGCAGGTCTTCGGCATCCGCAGCTTCACCGTCTCCCAGCTGGCGGTCGCGTCGTACCTGCCGCCCGTCTCGATCGGCCAGTCGGGCGGGCAGCAGGGGTCCACCGTCTCCCAGCTCGGCACGGGCAACAACTACTACTTCATGCGCGCCTTCGGCTGGGCGGCGGACCGCGGCCAGGGCGACGCGTACAGTCCCAACCCGGCGTACGAGTACGGCGGCGCGCTGTCGCCCGCCTCGACGGACGTGCACCAGATCAGCGCGCAGAACGGCACCGACACGGCCGACGCCAGCCTGCCGGCCCGCGGCGGCTACAACTACCTGATCACGCTCCCCGGGTCCGGGTACAGCGTCCAGGTCTACAACGCCGTCTTCGCCCCGGACGGCAACGGCGGCCTGGCGCACAACTACTGCGAGAACAGCAAGACGGTGACCATCCCCGGCTTCCTCCTGGGGTCGATCGGGCCGTGCAGCTCGGGCGGCAACTACTACTACCACGAGGAGGACTCGGTCAACTTCTCGGACAAGACGACGTTCGACGCGATGGAGTACGAGCTGTTCCAGGTGAACAACACGTTCGTGCGCAGCAGCGACGTCGAGCTGTCGGACATGACGGTCCTGCCCATCGACGCCAGCGGCTGGAGCGCGAGCAGCAACCAGTACACCAACGTCAACACCGGCGGCAAGATCACGCAGGCCTACAGCCTGGCCACCGGCCAGCCGACCGACATGGCCATCTACCACAACTGGGTCAACGTCGCCAGCTACGACGGCTCGCGGGACGGCGGCCTCGTCGTCAACCAGACGAAGTACGCGTCGGCCCTGGCCGCCGGGACGTACCGGCTGCGGGTGGACGCCCTGAACTACAACGGGACGAACCCGCCCGGGAACGGCCTGGCGCACAAGGGGTACGCCGTGCGGGTCGTGGCGCCGAGCGGCAGCGTCTGCACGACGTGCGTCAGCGCGTGGAACGACATGTGCTACTACACCCCGATCAGCACGACCGGCGGCGGCTCGTTCACCGTCCCGCTCTTCTCCCTGCCCCAGCAGTACGCCGGCTACACGGTCTACGTGGACGTCTTCGACCCGGGCGACATCTCGGGCGGCGGCAACGTGGACGTCAACATCCTGACGCCGAGCGGATCCATCGCCACGCCCACCTCCCCGCAGACGGTGCTCGTCCAGGACCTGGGCACCTCCCGGGGCTCCGCGGCCGGAGCGACCGTCATCGGCAACCCGTCCACCGCGACGTTCCGGGCGACCTCGAACGGCACCACGCTGTACAACGGGCACTGGGTCGAGCTGCTCATCCCGGTGCCGTCGAGCTACAACCCGGCCGCGGGCTCGTCGTGCTCGCCGTCCGCCGGCACCGGCACCTGGTGCCTCCAGTATGTGACCTCGACCGGGGTCACGTCCACGGACACGGTGACGGTGACCATCGGGCTCCAGGGCAACCCGGCCCACCTGATCACCGGCTGACCCCGCGCTGACGCCGTCGCGCCCCGGCGGCGCCGGGGCCGGGACGGAGACCGGTGGGATCGTCTGAGGTGAGCGAGATGGACCCCAGACTTGCCAGGCTGCTGGAGGACGCGATACCTGCCGACGGCCGCACTCCTGCACAGGTGCGCGAGTCGCGGGCACGCCTCCTGGGCCTGCTCGCCGAATGGGGCGTCATCGAACTTCCCGGCGGGCGGGCCACGGCTGGCGGCCCGCCTCGCCGGCATGACGCCGGCGCTCCCCGCCTGACCATCGTCCGCTGAGCCGGATTCCACCGAACAGTCGGCGACTCGGCGCCACGTCCGCCTCCGTCGGTGGAATCCGGCTGAGCGCGCGCGTCCTCCTGCTCGGCTCGGTCCTGCTGGCCAGCCTCGCCGTCCTGGTCCGCCCGGTGTCGGACCCCGACGTCTGGATGCACCTCGCCACCGGCGGCTGGATCGTCGCCCATCGCCGCCTGCCCGACCACGACCTGTTCACGTACACCGTCCCCGCGCACCGCTGGACGGACGCGGAGTACCTGTCCCAGGTGGCGATGTGGCTGATCCACGCGAGGGCCGGGCTGGCCGGCATCAGCGTCGTGTTCGGGCTGCTGATGGGAGGCGGCGTGGTGCTCGCGGTCCTGGCCGCGCGGCCGGGCCGCCAGCCGTACGTGATCGTCGCGGCCGGGCTGGCGCTCGCGGTCGTCGCCGGTCTCCCGGTCTGGGAGGCCCGGCCCCAGGTCGTCACGTTCTTCCTGCTCAGCCTGGAGCTGCTGTGGATCCGGCGGTCGATCGAAGGGACCGGCCGGGCCATCCTGCTGCTCCCGGCGCTGATGGTGCTGTGGAGCAACCTCCACGGCGGCTGGCCGGCCGGCCTGCTCTTCCTCGCCGTGGCGATCGCGGCCGAGACCGCCCGCTGGCTGGCCGATCGCGCCAGCCCCGTCCACCCGGCGCAGGTCAGGCGCCTCAGCGCCGTCGCGGCCCTGTCCCTGCTGGCGGTGGGCGTCAACCCGAACGGCCTCGCGGTGTACGTCTACCCGCTCCAGACCATCGCGAGCGCCGCCCAGCAGGGCCTGATCGCCGAGTGGCAGTCCCCCGACTTCCACCAGGCGATCTTGCGCGGGTTCGAGGTCATGCTCCTGCTCGTGGTGGCCGGCCTCGCGGTCGGCCGTCCGGGACTGCTGGACGTGCTCCTGGTCCTCACGGGGATCGCGCTGGCGCTGGAGTCGGTCCGGAACATCGCGCTCTTCGTCGCCGCGGCGACCCCCGTGCTGATCGTGACCTGGTCGGACGTGTGGCGGCGGGCGGCCGCTCGCGGCGCCCTGGCGCGGCGAGCCCGGGTCGCGCCTGGCTGGCTGCCGGCGGCCACGGCCGGCCTGCTGGCGCTCGTCACGGGGCTCGTGCTCGCCCGGATCGCGACCAACCTGGCCCAGCAGCCGGAGGTCACCGGCCGCGTCGCCCCGGTGCGCGCGGCCGACTGGCTGGCCGGCCATCCCGAGGCCGGCACGCGGGTGTTCAACGAGTACGGCTACGGCGACTACCTGGCGTACCGCTTCGCCCCGGAGCCGAACCGCCGCGTGTTCGTCTACAGCGAGGGCGTGGTGATGGGCGACGCGCAGCTCGAGCGCTACGAGGAGGTCGTGACGCTCGGCCCCCGGTGGCGGCAGGTCATCGACCAGGCCGGCGTGGACTACGTCGTCGTCAGCCGCGGCTGCCCGCTCGACGTCGCGCTGGCAGGGCAGCCCGGATGGACGCTGGCGTACGCGGATCCCACCGCGGTGATCTACCTGCGGGCGGGCGCAGCGCGATCCTGAGCAGCAGGCCCCCGACCAGCCCGGTGGCGATCAGCGAGGGCCAGGGGTCGGGCGCGACAGCCGCGGCGGCCGCGGCGGCCGAGAAGACGGCCCACGGCCCGACCCGCGAGCGCCCGTCGATCGCCATCGCCAGGCCGACCAGCACCAGGTCGCTCGGCAGCGCGTGCGGGGCCACGATGACGCCGCCGGCCACCAACGCCGCCCACGGCTCCCGGCCCCGCCGCATCGCGACCGCGAGCACGGCGGCCAGCACGGCGAGGGAGAGGGCGAGCGTGAGCAGCGGACGCGGCCCCGACCCCACGAGGAGCCACGGCCAGGTCCCGGGATCGAGCTCGCGCCCGTTGCGCCCGACGGTGGCGGCAGTCGCCCCGAGCCACGCCCCCACCCAGCTCGCCTGGCGGGCGCTCGCCACGGCGACGAGGCCGAGCGCGGCGACGCCCCACGCGGCCAGCAGCCGCCACCGCCTGGCCAGCAGCAGCGCCGCCGCGACGGGGAGCACCAGGTGCGGCTTCACGAGCGTCAGGCCCAGCGCGAGGCCCGCGACCACCGGCCGTCCGGAGCGCTCCGCGGCGATGCAGGCCCCCAGGCCGAGCGCGACCAACCCGTCGAGCTGCACGTTCAGGAGCAGCACCAGCGTCGGGAAGCTGGCCGCGACCAGGACCGGCGCCCAGCGATCGGCGGGCGCGGCGAACGCGACCCCCGCCAGCAGCGCGGCCAGACCGACCAGGAGCAGCAGCCGACCTCCCCAGCCGAAGCCCGCGGCACCGAACGGGATCGCCAGGAGGGCAACCCACGGCGGCGAGAGGAACGGCAGCAGCCGGCCCTGGCCCTTCAGGTCGAAGCTGCCGCCGCCGGTGATCGCGTCCTGGGCCCGCTGCTGGGCCGACCGGTCGTACAGCAGCTCCGGGCGCGGGCCCGCCGCCAGGCCGGCCCCGGTGGCGAAGGCCGTCCAGTCGCTGTCCACGAGCTGGCGGTCGCTCCGGCCGAAGGCCAGCGCCGCGTACGCGACGCAGACGCCGAGCAGCGCGATCCTGCCTCGCGCGCGCCACGCCGCGACGTCCATGTCCGCCAGCCAACGTACGGACCGCGGGCGACCAGGCCGGGTTCCTGCGCCTCCCCCCTGGCGATCAGGTTGCGATCGCCGTGCTGCCGTTTCGACGTGAGGCCGACCGGGGCCGGACGCCGGGATGACCGGGCCGCTGCATAGCGTCAGGCCCGTGATGGCGTGCGACCCGGGATGGGGCGTGGCGCCCGGCCTCGCGGCTCATGACACGAACGGTCCGGTGGTTCGTACCAGAGCGCAGATGGCCGGTCGGGAGCGCAGGTGGAGACGCGGGAACCCGCTCCTCGTCGGGGTCGCGGGGATCCTCGTCGCGGCCGGCGTCGCCATGGCGGCGCCGAGCCTCCTGGCGCTCGGCCGCAGCGCCGGCCTCGTTCCGGTCGCCCATCGCGATGCCTTCCAGGTCGGGCGCTCGGGGATCGGCGTCGTCGGGACGTACGGGGACTGCTCGGGACGCGCCTCGGTCGGCTGGGACGGCGCGTACTACGACGTGTGCATGGGATCCCCGTACTGGATCGGGCACGCGGCCATCCTCGGGGCGATCCTGAGCGCCGACCGGATCACGTACTGGGACGACGCGGGCGCCGCGCACCGATGGCGGGTGATCGGGCGCCGGGTCCTCGGCTCCGGGTCCCGCTACCCGGGCCGGCTGCCGGGCGCCGTCGCCGAGCTCCAGACGTGCGTGGAGCCGCTGAACGCCTCGTCCCCGGTCGAGATCGTGGACTACGCGTGATGGAGGAGTACCCCGAGAGCCTGGCGTGCTCGTTCTGCCGCGTGGACCTGGGCACGCGCCTGACCGCGGTTCGGGTGCGGACCGGGTGCGGGGACTGCTTCGACCTCTGCGAGCCGTGCTACCGGGGCTACTGGCTGGTGGAGGCCGGCGAGGAGCTGGAGGAGTTCGAGCCGCGGCTCAGCCTGCGCGCGATCGTGGCGCAGCGGGCGACGCTGATGTTGATCCGCAACCTCGTGAGCGCCGGCCTGGAGCCGGACGAGCCCGCCAACGTGGACCTCATGCGGAAGGTGGCGGACCTCCTCCTTCACGGTGTGGAGAGCTGAGCCCGGATCCCGGCACGGGATTCCCGGCGGCGGGCGCGGCTCGGTCCTGATCGTCGAGGACGACCCCTCGTCGGCGGAGCTGCTGTCGGCGGTGCTCGAGGACGAGGGCTTCCAGCCGATCGTCTGCACGAACGCGCGCGACGCGATCGGCCCCTTCCGCCACCTGCAGCCGGTGGCGATCCTGATCGACTGGGTGCTCCCGGGCGGGTCGGGGATCGAGCTGTGCCGGGTGATCCGCGGTCTCGACCCGATCGTGCCCATCGTCTTCGTGAGCGGGCGCACGGACGAGGCCAGCGTGAGCCGGGGCCTGGACGCGGGCGCCGACGACTTCATCAGCAAGCCGTTCCGGCCGCAGGAGCTCGTGGCCCGCCTCGACGCGCACCTGCGCAAGCTCGGCACCCTGCCGCCGGCGCCGGGCGAAGAGCACGAGGTCGAGGCGAGGGGCACGCGCATGGTCGGCGAGGTCGAGATCGACCTCGCGGCGCGCACCGCCCGGGTGCGGGGCAAGCCCGTCCCGCTCGGGCTGCTGGAGTTCCGGCTGCTCGAGTACCTCGCGCGCAACGCCGGCGTCGCGCTGTCGCGTGAGCAGATCCTCCACGAGGTCCACGGGTACGAGGACATCCAGACCGACCGGGTGGACCTGCTGGTGCGGCGGCTCCGGGCCAAGCTCGGCCTCGGCGAGTGGATCGCGGCCGTCCCGGGCTACGGCTACCGGCTGGAGCGGCCCCGGCGGTGAGACCCACGGCAGCGCCCCGCGTCGCGGGCCGCCTCTGGGGCCTCCTGGCGGGCCACGTGGTCCCGGCCGCGGTCTTCGCGCTGCTGCTCCTCAACCAGGCCGCGCGCGCGCGGGACGCGATCGCCGCCGCGACCAGCCCGGGCGCGCCCCCGGCGGGCATGCTGCGGGCCGCGAACTCCGTGCTGGTCGTCGCCTACCTCGCGCTCCTCGCCGGCCTGTACCTGTGCCGCCTCCCGGCCCGCGGCACGGACCGGCGGCCGGCCGTCGTCGCGGCGTCGTTCGTCTCGACGTTCATGGTCATGGCGGTGCCGTACCTGCCCGCGGCGGAGTCCCGCGACTGGCTCCTGCTCCCCGCCGACCTCCTGGCCCTGGTGGGCATCGGGTACGCGCTCTGGTCGCTCGCGTACCTGGGGCGCTCCTTCGCCATCCTCCCGCAGGCACGGCGGCTCGTCACCGGCGGCCCCTACGGGCTCAGCCGGAACCCGCTGTACGTCGCGGAGGTGGTGGGGGCCTGGTCGGTGTACCTCCCGACGATCGCCGGGCCGGGCCTGCTGGCGCTCACCGCGAACGTCGTCCTGCTGCTGGTGCGGGTGCGCGCGGAGGAGCGCATCCTGGCCGCCGCGTTCGG
>Ga0066661_10000891_pt1 | contig 11275 bp, 8 predicted proteins | sample GraSoiAngelo_110_FD_66454 | JGI IMG/M metagenome (GOLD analysis project Ga0066661, IMG submission 66454) | Grasslands soil microbial communities from the Angelo Coastal Reserve, California, USA - 14_0903_12_30cm | ecosystem: Environmental > Terrestrial > Soil > Grasslands | place: USA... | reverse complement strand
GGCGGTTGGGGCGGCGGGGACTTCAGCGGGGGCGGAGGTGGGGAGCCTCGCGCTCCACGCCGCTCGGCCCGCGACACCGGCAGCAAGCGGCAAAACGAAACAAATAGGATGCGTTTACAAGACTCCCTAGGTTGCCGCCAGAACATGAACTCATTTGTGGCAACTCTTGCGATGCTTTTTCGAAGCGAGGATCTGTTGACGGATCTCGACCTCCTCGTCATCGCCATCGCCACAGCCTTGTGGATATGGGGAATTCTGGAAGCACGCAGGCGCCGTGTCTCACCCAAGTTGCAGTTGCTCTTCACCCTCATAATGCTGGGAGGAGCCTCCGGAGATATCCTTACACGACTGATCGTTTCGAGCCGGACGAATCTAGCCTATCTCATCGGCTCATCACTCCTCCTGGCAGCTCTCGCACTGGGGGCCTTCTGGTTGCTCCGCAAGAAGTTTGTCCTCGCATATATCTTTTTCGCATTTGGAATTTCGCTCGTTTTTGTTTCTTTTGTTTTCGAAACCCGCCTAGGCGAGCAGCTTTTCTATCCTGTCTTGATCTTGGGTCTTCTGCTCTTTCTTTCGTCTGTCTTTCTCGCAAGGCGGGGTCGGAAAAAGGAGGGCGAAATGGAGAAAACGTGAGCCAGCGGACGCGAGGGCCGCTGCAGCCCCTTCGATCCTTTCTGCAACCCGTTCCTCTTGCTTCCCATTGCCATTGTCAGGTTCGGCGGCGGATTCGACCGCCCACGTCGCTTGAATCTCGCCCTCATCCCGCTGGGAATCTTCCGTGCGCTGGAAACTGGCGGCAGCATAAAACCTCCTCTAGCAACCCGCAACTGCACGCGACAGCGTCCGAAACCGGGCAGGAAACCAAAGATGTTATTACGACTGCGTTTGCCGTGCCGGATTTAAATTATTTGTAATGTATACCTCTGTGGAAAGCTATCTGCTGCAGGGAATGCGCAAGGTGAAGGGCTGTGAAGACGCATCAAAAAAAGGTTCCGAGTCGCGCTTTCAAACTAATTAGGCGCCGAGTAAAAACTTGGATGCAGTCGACGGCCAACCATACTGAAGGGACTGAAAATTATTGATAGCCCGCAGTCCGCGGATACGACAACAAGACCAGCTACAACCGAATCCTTCCACGTCACCTTGCACGTGTGTTATTGCGCGGTGGTGGAAGCAAACGCCAGTTTGGGTCAGGCCTTTTGGGCTTGTCGGCGCAAAAACGTGGGCACGTCGAGGTCGTCCAACGGCACCTCGTGGAGGGCCTCACCCACATTATGGGCCACCTGCTCGACGACGGTACGCTCTTCGCGCGCTGCCTTCCAAGTTTTCGGCAGATAGGACGGCCTATGCTGCACTTGCCGGCGCCCAGTTTCACGGAAGCCGGCGGCTATCACGGTGATCTTTACCTGTTCCTTCATGGCGTCGTCCTGAACTGCGCCGAAAATAATGTTGGCATTCTCGTGGGCGGCCTTCTGGATAATCGAGGACGCCTCGTGGACCTCGTGCAGGGTAAGGCTCGAAGAGCCGCTGACGTTGATGAGAATGCCCTGCGCCCCCTGAATGGAGTTGTCTTCGAGCAGCGGGCTACTGATCGCGCGGTTGGCGGCGTCCACCGCGCGATTGGGGCCCGAAGCCACGGCGGTACCCATCACGGCGTAGCCCTGTCCCTGCATAATCGTTTTCACGTCGGCGAAGTCGCGGTTGATGATGCCGGGGATGGTGATGATGTCGCTGATCCCCTGCACGGCCTGGCGCAAGATGTCGTCGGCGATGCGGAAGGCCTCGAAGAAGCTGGTGCCGCGCTCGACTGTATCCATCAGCCGCTCGTTGGGGATGACGATGACGGTGTCCACGCAGCCCACCAGCTCGTTGAGCGCGTGCTCGGACTGCACCATCCGCCGTTTGCCCTCAAAGGCAAACGGCTTGGTGACCACGGCGACGGTGAGCGCGCCCAGTTCGGAGGCCAGGGAAGCCACCACCGGCGCGGCGCCGCTGCCGGTGCCGCCGCCCAGCCCCGCAGTCAAGAAAACCATGTCGGCGCCCTCAAGTACTTCGATGATTTTTTCCGTGTCCTCGAGCGCCGCCTTGCGCCCAATCTCCGGATTCGCGCCCGCGCCAAGGCCCTTGGTCAGCTTGGCTCCCAACTGCATTTTCACCGGCGACTGCGACAGCCTGAGCGCCTGGAGGTCGGTATTGGCCGCAACGAATTCGATGCCCTCGACCTTGGCGCGGATCATGCGGTTGACGGCGTTTGAGCCGCCGCCCCCAACGCCGATTACCTTGATTCTTGCGCCCTCGTGCTGCTCTTCACTGAACGAGATGCGAATCCCCGCTTCCTTCGTGGTCATGGTTTCTCCCCCCGTTCTTGCGTGCTTCCCCAAGCGACCACCCCGCTGCCCCTAAGCGCCGGCGAACATGCTTTTGAACTTGGCCATCAAAGTTGCGGGCCGCTGTGCCGCCTGGCGGTGAGCACGCGCGCCATACATTAATAGCCCCACTGCTGTTGCATATTCGGGCTGGGAAATCTCTTCCGGCATGCCCACCGGGCCGCGCGGGGCCGCCAGTCGCACCGGCAGGGCGAAGAGCCGCTCGGCCAGCTCAACCAGGCAACGGAGCCGCGAGCTTCCGCCGGCGAGCGCAAGACCAGCCGGGATCAGCGTCTCGAGACCCGCGCGCTGCAGCTCATCGCGCACCAGCATCAGCAGCTCCTGCGCGCGCGGCTCCACGATCTCGCACAGCATCCGCGCGTACACGGCGCGCGGCGGGCGATCGCCCACGCTGGCGATTTCGAAGGCGTAGTCCTCGCCCAGCAGCTCGCTCAGAGCGCAAGCGTGCTCGCGCTTGATCTTCTCCGCTTCCGGAATGGGCGTGCGCAGGCCTACGGCCAGGTCGTTCGTGAAATGATCTCCGCCGACGGGAATCGCGGCAGTGTGGCGTACCACGCCGCCACCGTACACCACCAGCTCGGTGGTGCCGCCGCCAATATCGATCAGGCAGCAGCCCAGTTCGCGCTCGTCCTGGGTCAAGCAGGCTTCCGCAGAGGCCAGGGGCTCAAGCACCGTATCGGCCACCACGACGCCGGCCCGGTTCACCGCCGTAATCAGGTTCTGCGTAGCCGTGACCGAGCCCGTGACGATATGCACGTTAACCTCGAGGCGCTGCCCAACCATTCCCATCGGGTCGCGGATACTGTCCTGGGCATCGACCACAAACTCCTGCGGCAGCACATGCAGCACCTCGCGATCTTCCGCCAGGGTGATATCCCGAGCCGCCTCCACAGCGCGCCGCACGTCCTCGCGGGCGATGTCTCGCGGGCGATGGCCCAACGTAATGCCGCCCCTGTTGTTCACCCCGCGGATGTGGCTGCCGGCAACGCCGACCAGCGCCGACTCCACCGGCACGCTGGCTATGCTCTCAGCCTCCTCGAGCGCGCGCCGGATCGAGCTGACGGCCGCGTCCAGATTGACGATCAGGCCCTTGCGTAAGCCCTTGGATTCCGCCGCGCCCAACGAGACAAACTTAACCGTGTCATCTTCCAGCTCGCCCATCAGGGCGCAGGTCTTGGTGCTGCCGATGTCCAGGGCCACCAGATATCGCTCTTTCTTTCCCAATCCGCCGCTCCTTGCGGTTCTGCCGAGATTTTCCACTCGTCCCCTCAATTTAGGCGCGCAGGGCAGGCTCGGCCTAGCGAGGTTTGCCAGCGGCTTCCGGACGCCTGGTCGCCCTCGCTGCTGTGGTCTTGGGTTCTGGCTTCACCACCACCTGCCGCGCGAACCGCAAATCCACTGAGTCCACCCCGCCAACACTCGCCCGCCACTGGCCGATATTCTCGACATAAAGCCGAAACCTGTTGACGAAATCGCCGTCTCCAAAATGCACCAGCACAGCGCCCGCGTCAGCGGCACCCGCAACTCCCGTCTCCGAAATGCCTGCCAGCGTGGCGCGGAGGTCCTTGCCGTCGGAAAGGTCCACCTCGCTTACGCGCTCGGCCGCTCCCGGGCGAACCAGCTCAATCTCCCTCAAGAATTGAACGTAGAGCTTCATGCGACGCTCACGTTCCTCGCGCGGCGTCTGCTTCGTGATCCCGGCCACCACCGGAAAGTGAAATTGGCCCTCCGCCGGTCGTTCCAGAATCACGCCGTGGGCGTCCACCAGCCCCAGTTCGGCGCCTTGGCGCAGGAAGGCAACCGGCGTTCGTTCCACCAGCTCAACCCGGATGCGGTTCGGCAAGACGCGCTGGACGCTGGTCTGCTCGACCCAAGGAATTTCCTCGAGCGCCGCGCGCCGTTCGGCCAGAGGAACCCGCAGGACAGTGCGCCCGCGGTCGGGATAGAACTTCTCCAGCACCGCGCGGCGGTTGACGTAGTGGTTGCCGGTCAGCTCGATCTGCTCGGGACGCGCCAGCATGACCCGCGGCGAGTGCAGGAAGAAATGAAACGCCTCGTAGAACAGCCAGCCACCGGCCACCGCAGCCGCCCCGCCAGCGAGCACGCGCTTGCAGAGCTGCCAGCTTCGCCGACCGAATCGCCGCTGGCGGATGTCCAGGGGTTTCTGGCGACGCAGATACTTGGGCTGTTCTTCGGCGAGGGCATCGGGTTGGTAGGCTCCCGGCTCGGTGGCCATTACCCTTTCCAGACGATGACTTCCTCTTCGAGTTCGAAGCCGAAGGCGCGATGCACCCGCTGGCGCACGTCGGCAATCAGCCCCAGCATATCCGCGGCGCGAGCCTGGCCGTCATTGACGAAGAAATTGGCGTGGCGCTCGCTAACCCGGGCGTCACCCACCCGGTGGCTTTTCAGGCCCAGCTCGTCGATCATCCGGCCGGCCGAAGCGCCGGGAGGATTCTTGAAAATGCAGCCGGCGCTTTTCTGGTTGAGCGGCTGGCTGGCGCGGCGTTTCTCGTTGCAGATGCGGATGCCTTGGAGAATCTCGCGGAACGGCTTGGAGGGAAGCTCCAATTTCACCGACAGCATAATATCATCGGGCGCGAAAGAAGTGTGGCGGTATTCAAAGTTAATCTCGCTGCCCCGGAGCGTTTGGATTCCACCATCCCCCGCCCGGTAAACTTGAACTTCGCGCACATAGGAACCGATCTGCGTGCCGTAGGCTCCCGCGTTCATCCGCAGAGCCCCGCCCACGGTGCCTGGCACGCCGATCAGACCCTCCATCCCCCCCAGGTCGTTCTTCGCGCAGAACGTAACCGTGCGGCCCAAGTCTGCTGCGCAATCGACATAGGCGAAGTTGCCCTCCAGCCGGACGTCAGGTTGCGCCCGGACCAGTTGCAGCATCACCCAGGGCAACTCGCCATCCAGGATAAGCAAGTTGGTACCGCCACCCAGGAACCGATGCGGGATTCCTCCGCCATTGAGCAGGCGTATCAACTCTGGCAGGTGCTCCTGCCGACGGATGCGGAGCAGGTCCGTTGTCCCGCCAATGCCCAGGGAGGTCTGCTCGGTCATCGACGCTCCAGCGCGGAGCTCAATCCCCAGGTCGGGCAGCGCGGCCAGAATCTGTGGATCGTCAATGCGCATGATCCATGGAGACCCTGGCTCCAATCAGGATGGCAAGTTGACCCAGCGCCCGTCCCACATTGCCTGCGCCAATGGTGAGGATGGCGTCGCCGGGGCGCGCCGCGTTCAGCAAGCTCTCGATGCCTTCCTGCATGGAGCTGCGGAAAATCACATTCCTGTGCCCGGCGGCGCGGATGGCGTCGGCCAGCGCTTCGCCGTTAACACCCGGGATGGGCGACTCGCTCGCTGCATAAACATCGGTCAGCACCAGAAAATCGGCGTGATTGAACGCACGGCAAAAGTCGTCCCAGAGATGCTGGGTGCGCGAGTAGCGATGCGGCTGGAAGAGGACCAGCAGGTGCTCGTAGCCGCAACCCCGGGCGGCGTCCAGCGTGGCACGGATTTCCGCGGGGTGATGGCCATAGTCGTCGATCAAAGTGATGCCGTTCACGGCGGCCTTCACCTCAAATCGGCGTCCCACTCCGGCAAACTTTTCCAAGCCCTCGCGGATTAAATCTGCCGGTATATTCAGGTAGAGCCCGACGGCCGCGGCCGCTGCGGCGTTGCGAACGTTGTGGATGCCCGGCGGCGCTGGCAAGTGAAACTTTCCGAGGTCTTCGCCGCGATAGATGAGACGGAACTCGCTCTCCAAGCCCAACAGCTTGACCTCGCTGATGACCAGGTCGGCCTGGCTCGAAGTGCCGTAGGAGATCACGGGGCGCTTTATCTTCGAGAGGATGGCCTGGACATTGGGCTCATCCAAACACAGGATGACGGCCCCATAGAACGGCACGCGGTTGGCGAACTGGGTGAAGACCTCCTGGATCTCTTCGAGCGAATGATAGTGATCCAAGTGCTCGCGGTCGATTGTGGTGACCACCGCGACCACCGGCGCCAGCAGGAGAAACGTCCGGTCGCTTTCGTCGGCTTCGACCACCATGTACTCGCCGCGCCCCAGCCGCGCGTTTGTGCCGGCCTGGTTGACGCGCCCGCCGATAACGAACGTGGGATCCAGACCCGCAGCGCCCAGCACCGAAGCCACCATCGAAGTGGTAGTGGTCTTGCCGTGCGCGCCGGCAACCGCAATGCCGTATTTCAGCCGCATCAGCTCAGCCAGCATCTCCGCGCGCGGGATCACCGGGATTTTCTGCCGCTCAGCCTCGCTGATCTCAGGATTGTCGGGACGCACCGCCGAGGAAATCACCACGACGTGCGCGCCGCGGACCTGTTCGGCGCGATGGCCTTCGTAGATCGTGGCGCCCAGGTTGCGCAGCCGCTCGGTGATGACCGAAGACTTCAGGTCGGAGCCGGAGACGCTGTAGCCCAGCGTGAGCAGCACCTCGGCAATGCCGCTCATACCCATCCCACCGATGCCGACCAGATGAACGCGCTGGAAATTATGGAATGGGACTATCATCGCCGCGCTACCCGTTCGATCAAATCCACGATTTCTGCCGCGGCGCGAGGTCGCGCGAACCGCCGGGCGCGTTCGGCAAGCTCCGTCATGCGGCCGGGGTCATCGAGGAGCAAGAAAATCTCTCCCGCCAGCCGCTCGGGGCTCAATTCGCTCTCCTCGATCACCCGCGCTGCGCCGGCGCGCTCGAGCAGCTGCGCGTTTCGCAACTGGTGACTATCGGTGGCCCGTCCGAAGGGAATGAAGATGGCGGAGCGTCCTGCGGCAGCGACCTCCGCTACCGTGATCGCTCCTGAGCGGCAGACGATCAGGTCGGCCTGGGCAAAACGCTCTGGCATGTTACTGAGGAAGGGCAACACCTCCGCCTTGATTTCACGGCGCGCATAGGCCACACGCACAGCATTATAGTCGCGTTCGCCGGTCTGATGGACGATGGAGAGTTGCTCTTTGCGCACCACAAGCAAGTCCAGCGCGTCCACCACCGTCCGGTTAATTGCCAGCGCCCCTTGGCTGCCACCGGTAATGAGAATATGAAACGGAGCTGAATGCTGCCGGCGAGCCGCGCTGTTGAAAAATTCCGGTCGCACCGGGCAGCCGGTCACCTCCGCCTTCCGGCCCCAGCGCTCAGCGGGCGCTTCGTAGGCCGTGACCACCCGGGTGACCATGTCGGCCAACACGCGGTTGGTGAATCCCGGTTCCGCATTGGGCTCAAAAATTACTGTTGGGAGAGAAGCGAAAATCGCCGCTAGCATCATTGGTCCCGCGGCGTAGCCACCGGTGCCAAAGCCGGCTGCAAAGCGATGCCTCCGAAGAATAGCGGCTGAATCCAACAGCGCGGGGAAAAGCATCGCCGCGTTGCGCAGCAGGCGCATCCCGCCGATGCCCTTCAGCCCGGCGGCGCGCACTGTCTCCAGCGGCAGGCCCGCCTCAGGTACCAGCCGTGCTTCCATCCCGCGTTCGGTTCCTACGAAGACCACTTCCCTCTCCGGGCCCCGCTTCAGCCACTCTCGCGCGACAGCTAGTGCTGGAAAGACGTGGCCGCCAGTGCCGCCGCCCGCAATCAGCAGTTTCATCCCTCGGCTCGCTTTGCTCCCTCGGGACAGGCGCTAGTCCGCTTGCTGGCTGATATTCAGGAGCACGCCCGTGGCCACGAGCATCACTAGCAGGCTCGATCCGCCATAGCTGACAAACGGCAGCGGGATACCTTTGGTCGGCATCATGCCCAACACCACGCCCAGGTTGATTAAAGCCTGGCTGACCACCATTACCGTGATGCCCAGCGCCGTGAGGCGTCCAAATTCATCCGGGGCGGTCATGGCCGCGCGGATCCCCCGCCAGCCGTAAATGGCAAACAGCCCCAGCACCACAATGCTCCCAACGAAGCCCAGCTCTTCGCACAGCACGGCATAGATGAAGTCGGTGTGCGCCTCAGGCAGGTAGAACAGTTTTTGCCGGCTTTCCATCAAACCGACGCCCCCAAGACCTCCTGAGCCCACGGCGATCAACGATTGCAGCAACTGGAAACCGCGCCCTTGCGGATCGGCCTCCGGGTTCAGGAACCCGAGAATGCGCTCGTAGCGATAGGAAACGCGGACGATGAGCAGATAGATCACCGGTAGTGCAGTTAAGGCGGCGTACAGGATGTAGCGATTGGCCAGGCCGGCCACGAAGAGGATGGCCAGAGTGATCAAGAAAATTTCGACGGCCGTACCCAGGTCGGGCTGGAGGACGATCAGCCCCACCAGCAGCAGCACCGGGCCAAGCGCGGGGCCCAGGCTGCTTCCCAGGTCGTTAATGCCCTTTGCCGGCCGCGTGCCGAGCGGCCGCCGGCGCATGTCTAGAAACCACGCCAGATAGAGAATCACAACTAGTTTGACGAACTCTGAGGGCTGCACGCCCACCGAGCCCACGCGGATCCAGCGGTGCGTGGCGTGCGACCGATCCAAAAAAAACACACTGACCAACAACAACAACACTACGAACAGGCTGCTGAGAATCACCGTCGGCTGGCGCAACTTGCGGTAGTCCATATTCATCATCCAAAACATCCCAACCAGCCCCAGCGCCAGCCACACCAACTGCTTCAGGATGAAGGTGTAGGCGTTGCCGTGCTGTTCGCGCGCGATGACCGCTGAGGCACTGAAGACCATCACTGCTCCGATCATGCACAGCGCCAGGGTGGCCAGGAACAACCAGCGGTCTGTCTGGAGGCTGCGTGGCACGTTCAATTCACCTGGGTGGCTTTCCCGCTTTCCCGAAGCTTCGGGAATGCTCCAGATCCCGCACCAGTTGCTTGAAGAAGCGGCCGCGGTGCTCATAGTTCTCAAACTGGTCGAAGCTGGCGCACGCCGGTGCCAGCAGCACCACGTCGCCAGGCCGGGCGCGCTCACACGCCAGGCGCACCGCCCGGTCCAGCGTGCCTGCCATTTCGACCGGTGCCGCGCCGGCGATCTGTTCGGCGATTTTTTCTGCGGCGGTCCCAATCAACAAAGCCCAGCGGGCGCGTTCCCGCAGGGGCTGGCGCAGCAGCGTGAAGTCACTGCCCTTGTCTTTACCGCCCAAGATGACCAGCAGGTTCCCCGGAAACGCATCCAGGGCTTTCAGCGTGGCATCAACGTTGGTTGCCTTGGAATCGTTGTAGAAGCTGACGTCTCCAATCGCCGCCACAAATTCCAACCGGTGCTCTACGCCGGCAAAACTGCGCACGCCTGCGGCGATCGCGCCGGGTGCAGCGCCCGCGAGCGACGCAGCCGCCGCGGCCGCCAAGACGTTTTCGAGGTTATGCGCGCCGCGCAACCCGATCTCCTCGCGACGCAGCAGGACAGTCTCTGCGCCGTTGCGGCGGAACACGATCTGGTTGCCGCGCAGAAAGGCTCCGTTGGCGACGCGCTTGGACGGGCTGAACCAGAAGACTTGCGGCCGGGACGGGGCATGCCGCACCGCGGCGGGGTCATCCGCGTTCACAATCGCAGCATCCTTCTCGGTTTGATTCTCGAACAGCCGCGCCTTGGCCAGGCTATAAGCCTCAAAAGAGGGATGGCGATCCAGGTGGTCCGGCGTCAAATTTAAGAGCAGGCCAATGTTCGGACGGAAGGATTCGATGGTTTCCAGTTGAAAACTGCTGACCTCGGCGACCGTCACGGTTGCGTCGCTGGTGGTCTCCACCCGCGAGATCAATGGCGTGCCGATGTTGCCGGCCACCAGCAGTGGAATTCCCGCTGTCTCCAGGATGTGCCCGATCAGCGACGTTGTGGTGGTCTTGCCATTCGACCCGGTGATGGCCACCAGGCGACCCTGGAGAAATCGCCAAGCCAGTTCGATCTCGCTCCAGATGCGGATACCCTGCGCGCGAGCGGCGGCAAGTTGCGGCATCGTCTGGGACACCCCGGGACTGGGCACAATCAGGTCCTGGGCGAGAAAGGTGGCATCGACGTGGCCGCCCAGTTCCAAGACGCACCCTGCCGCCCGGAGTTTCCTGGCAGCCTCGGCGACCTGCGCCTCGGACCGCTCCTCGGTAGCGGTGACGCGCGCGCCGCGCGCGGCGCAGAAGAGCGCCGTGGCTATGCCGGTGCGCGCCAGACCCACCACCAGCACCCGCTTGCCCTCGAGTTCGATGCCCGGTCGCATGTCTCCTATCTCAGCTTGAGCGTGGTCAAAGCAAACAGCGCAAAGACCAGCGCCGCGATCCAGAATCGCACGATGATTTTCGATTCGCTCCAGCCGATCAGCTCAAAGTGATGGTGTATGGGCGCCATGCGAAAGATGCGCTTGCCGGTCAGCCGGAACGATGCCACCTGCAAGATCACCGAGAGCGCCTCGATCGCAAACACGCCGCCCACAAAGAAGAGCAGAATTTCCTGCTTGATAATGACGGCAATGACGCCGATCGTGCCGCCCAAAGCGAGCGACCCGACGTCGCCCATAAAAACTTCAGCGGGATGGGCGTTGTACCAGAGAAACCCCATCGACGCGCCAACCAGCGCGCCGCAAAGGATAGTGAGTTCGCCGACGCGCGGGATGTACTGAATATCGAGGTAGGTGGCGAAGCGAGAGTGGCTGCTGACGTAAGTGACCATCGTCAGCGCGCCCGCTGCCACCACCACGCAGCCGATCGCCAGGCCATCCAAACCGTCGGTCAGATTCACCGCGTTGGAGCTGCCCACGATCACTGCAGTTATAAAGAGCAGGAAGGGCAGAAAAGCCAGTGGCCACAGGTACTGGTGGTGAAGCAGTGAGTGGATCACCAAGTCGAGATGGAGTTTCTTGAGAAATGGCACGCTCAACTGGGTCGAATAGACGCCATAGACGGTCATCAACAGCAGAGCCACTCCTGTCCCGAAGCTAACCAGGA
>Ga0066661_10000890_pt1 | contig 11281 bp, 10 predicted proteins | sample GraSoiAngelo_110_FD_66454 | JGI IMG/M metagenome (GOLD analysis project Ga0066661, IMG submission 66454) | Grasslands soil microbial communities from the Angelo Coastal Reserve, California, USA - 14_0903_12_30cm | ecosystem: Environmental > Terrestrial > Soil > Grasslands | place: USA... | reverse complement strand
CACCGTGAAGGGGCGGCCCCAGGTTGGCCAGAGATTCGGGCAAGCGCAAATATTTGTTGCGGTAGATTTCCACGGCGGCGGAAACTTTGTTTAGAGCTTCGATGGCGTTGCGCTCCGTCGTTTCCATCTCGGCGGCGTCCCATTCCACTTCCAGCGCGGGAAGATCCAGGAGAAGCAATCCCAGCGAGAGCAGTTTCCATTCTCCGTCCTCACGCACCATACCCATGGTGATCCGGTGGACGCTTGCGCCGGTGGTATCGCTGGCATCGCGGACTTCCATGGGGAGAAAGGCAATATTGTTTCGGAGTTCGGTACCGCCAATCTGCATCTCCGTGGTGACCTCGGGGGTTTGGCAGCGAAGAAGCGGACGGCCCACGGGATTTCCCGACGCCGTGGGTTTGCCCGGCTCATCCAGAAGCACGAAGCGCCTCATCAACGCGACACGGGCCGGGGAAGTCATGCGGGAAAACGCTTCCCGGTTGCGAACCGTGAGAAAGCGCACAAACTCGGTTTGGTTTTGGGAACAAGCCGCGGAAAGCACGGCTTTCAGCGCGACGCTGGGTCCGTCTGTGGCGGTAGTTTCGCTCGACGCGCTCGCGGTGCTTCCGCCGGGGTTGGAACTGGAATCTTGGGAACGGGCGTTCGCGGCTGCCAGCAGCATGGCGCCGCTGAGGAAAAAGATTCGTCCACGCATCTTCGATTCCCGTGATTTCACGTCAATCCTTTGCCATGCTCAGTATCGCCGCCAGATTTTCGGTGAAACTCGAGCGCGGCAGAACTTCATCGCATCCCGCCGCCTGCGCTTGAGCAGCAAGCTCTGTTTGCACGTGCGAGAGGAAGCCGACCACGCGAACGTCCTTGCGCGTCTGCCGCAACTTTTCAATGGCCGCGATCGGCTGGCTCCGAGCGTTTAAATCAACGATGACGAGTCTTAATTCAGTCGCCATAAGCCCCATCAATGCCTCACCGTTCGTGGCCACCTTTACTTCCACGCCCAGCTGTTTGGCGGTTTCCGCCAGCTTCATCTGGAAGAACAAATCGTCCATCAGCGCTACAACTCTTCCCATTTCGCTCCGCCTTTTTTTTTGAACTACTCCTTACCGACTGCCTGATCATTATGCGCCCGTTCTTCCCAACGGTGCGCGCTCCCCGGTAAGATGCAACTTCGCAGCACAACGATGAGCGCTCATACCGAAGACATCCGTCTCGCTGCTTGCGGCCCGCGCGACGTAACTCTCTACACGCGTCCGGGGTGCCACCTCTGCGAGGAAGCCAAGACTGTCATCGCGCCGCTCCTGCGAGAGTTCGGCGCCACCCTCCGAGAAGTCAACATAGATGATGATCCCGTCCTCCAGGAGCGCTACCGTTGGGATATTCCTGTGATCTTCATCGGCCAGAGGAAGGCGGCGAAGCATCGTGTGGATCCGCAGCAGTTCCGGCGCCAGCTTCGGGATGCCGGGCAAGCTGAAACCTTCAGCTGAGACTTCCCGGAAGAAGATCAGCGATTCTAGTGACCGCCGCCGGCAACGTGTGCGCCGACGGTTTCGTCCGGAACGTCGCCTTTGCGGCCCTTGACGCGGTCGTAAACGCTGACCTGGCTGACGGAACCGAGCGCTTCATTGTAGAAGGTTGGAACACCCAGAGCGGTGCGCAATTCTTCGTTGAACTTCCGCAGACTGTGGAGATGCGTCGCGAGCGCCGGCAATTTCAGTCCTTCGTCGGTGAGCAAAAACTTCTGGTAGCCGGCATCCCACAACCGCGTGAACTGGCCCTTCAGCATGATGGTGGGAATAATGGTCATCTCGTAGAGGTCGTCGGTGCCTTTGCGGAACTCCGCGCCGCAGCCGTATTTTTCCACCCGCACCACGCCGCGTGTGCTGCCCACGGCAAACCCCAGTGCCGCGAGACTCTCGATGGCTTTCGGTGAGAACCGTTCTTCGACATTCCACATGGTCTTTGAGAGTAATGAATGTAGAGCCACCTGTAAAGCGATCGGAGTTCGTGAGGACGTTGACCCACTTCATACTTGGATATTCACAGGACTGGCGTCGCTTAAGTCCTCTAGTTGTGATTTGATGCCGCAGCGAGGGGCTAGCGGATTGGCGCCGGCGCCCGCGCCGCGCTGGGGAACCTCGGCCGCAGCGTTGAGGGACCGGCGCCGCTCGGCATGTTTCGATCTTTGCTCACCACTTTCGCTGATAGGGCACCAATTCGCCGCAAACGAGCGCATTGTTTTGCTTGACCACGATGGAGATGACCAAGTAGAAGCTTTCTTCTTCCTGATGGTTCAAGGTGGGGTGGCCCACCACGGAGAAGGGAGCCGTGCCACTCGCCGCTTTCAGTGTGGACTGGCCATAAGTGAGTCCAGAAACCTGCTGCTTGTCCTTCTTCAATGGAATCCCGCGCAGCGCGACCGCGTCCAGAGGATAGCTGCCTTGATAGGTATACGGCACGTTTCCAACCAGCCGGTTTCCTTGCTCCGAGAATTCAACTTTGCCAAAGGTGCAGGGAGACTTGGCCGCCGGAGGCGGTGTCGTTGCTGTTGAAGTGCCGTTTCCAGAGGCGGTGCTTGGTCCCTTGGTTTCCGCTCCAAGGCTTGGAGCGACGCCCGTGGCATGGAATTCCACGTCGATCGTGGTATCCACTTCCACCGGATGTCCGTTCAAGAGCGCGGGGCTGTAGCGCCATTGTTTCACGGCATTCATGGCGGACTGCAACAGCAAGGGGGGCCCGGAAAGTGCTTCAACTTCGAGAACGGACCCGTCCTTTCCTACGTTGGCGTGCAAGCGCACCGTTCCTGAGACGTGCGCCTGAGCTGCCAGCGGCGGGTACGTGGGCTCCACGCGGTGAAGCAGCTTTGCGGGCCGTACGATCCCACCTTGGCGTACGCGCGTTGGAGGCACCTTCAGGATCGCACTTTTCTTCGGAGGCGTCTCCACCGCCGGGTCCGGAGTGGGCAGGACGTTTTCCTCTTTGTCAACGAGGTTGTTCGCAGCTTCCCGGAGCGGTTCGGAGGTTTTCGTCTTCAACTGCATGACTGTTAGAAACTCTGCTTTGGCTGCGTCCAGCTCGCCCTTGTTCGAGAGCAACTCTCCCAGCGCTTGGTGAGCGGAAGGGTCGCTCGGATTCAGCCGCGCAATCTCTCGAAATTCCCTAATCGCGTTGTCAAGTTCTCCTGTGTCTGCCAAGGCGTTGGCCAACCCGGCGTGCGCAGCAGGGTAGTCCGGCTTGAGGCGGATCGCCTCGCGGTATTCGGTCACCGCGCCGCTGAAATTCTTCTGGGCACGAAGCATCTCGCCGTTCTGAAAGTGCAGCTCCGGGTTTCGCAAGGCGGCGCGGCGTACTTGGTAGGAGTGCGCAACCCAGGCAGCCAGCCCGAGAATGGGTATGGCCAGGAGGATCAGCCAGGCGCTCCGGACCAGGCCCGGAGAGCGGCTTCCTGCCACTGCTTGTTCTCCTCTCCGGCGATCCGCTTCCACTTTTTCGCGCGGGAGCCGCTCGTATTCCAACCGTTCTTTGGCTCGACGCTGGGCTTCTTCCTGTTGACGAAGCGATCGCGCGGCTTCTGCTGCTTCTTTGGCCTGGCGTTCCTTTTCGGCATTTGCGGCACGCGCTGCTTCGATTGTCTCCGCGGTCCGCAGTTCAGCCTCCACCCTGGCAAGGGCCAGGAAGTCCTGTTCGGCCTTTTCCTGTTCGCGGCGTTGTTTCTCGGCTTGTGCCAGGCGCTCGGCCTCTGCCTTGGCGGCAGCCTGCCGGTCAGCCTCTGCTTTTTCGAGGGCTAGTTGCTCCTGCTCCTTCTTTTCGCGCGTAAGGCGTTCTCTCTCTGCCTGCGCGGCACGCTCTGCTTTTGCCTCAAGTGCAGCCACGCGCTCGGCCTCTGCCTTGGCGGCAGCCTGTCGGTCAGCCTCTGCTTTTTCTAGGGCTAGTTGCTCCTGCTCTTTCTTTTCACGTGTAAGGCGTTCTTTTTCCTCTTTCGCAGCGCGCTCATCTTCCGCTTTGGCAGCCGCCTGCTTCTGTGCTTCTTCAAGTTCCCTCTTCTTCAGCTCTTTGTCAGGAAACGGTGGCGCTACCACAGCTTGCAACTCAAACAGCTGGCCTTCTTGCGAGCGCATGTACAGGACAGGAGTGGCCCATTCCTGCCCAAACTCCTCCTTGAAAAGCGCCTTTCTGGATTCGCACACGGCGGCATCCACCGGATTGCCCTCCGCCACCGCGCGGTAAAACTCCAGGGCGAACACTTTTGCGGCCGCATCACTGATCTCAAACTGCATGGCGATCACGGCGGGCACGCGTTGTTGCAAGAGACTCTGGGCCACGCCAGAAAACGGATCCTGCCTGGAACTGCGCGCTCCTTCGCAGGCGTTCAGCACCGCCAGCCGCAACGAGCGGTGATCGTGGAGCTGCATGCCCAGCATTTCGCCGCGAACGGGATAGGACATCCCTGATTCATCCTCGAATTGCAGTACGCCGTCCTGTGCGGCTTCGTCAAAACCTCCGTGACCGATGAAATGAAATACATGGAACGGAGCGCCACGCGCACGCAACCGCAACGCGTCAAGCGTAGCTGCAGGCAAACGCTCGATAACGAGTTGACCAGCACTCACCAAATCCCCAAGCGACTCCTGGAGCCGTGCCCATTCGCCTTCGGTGTCAAGGCGTTTTAGATTTCTGGGGCTGGCGATCATTACCAGCACCCGTAGAGGCAAGGCGACACGGAGCGGCGCAATCCGCTGCGGCAGATCCAGGAAACGCACGACGGGCGTTTCAGTCGAAGTGGTCAGAAAATGATTCTGATTCGCATCGTACAAGAATTCCCACGGCAAGTCGGCCAATGACGGAACATCTGTAAGGCGTAATCGAATCCGCAAGCCGTGGTCCTTGTCGGAAGCTTGCTCCATGCTGCCGCGAAGCTGGGCGATCATTTCGCCGGAAAAGATCGCGCCGAAAAGCTTGCCGCCAAATTCCTTAGCGGCCTGCAATTCGGGAGCGTCCACGCGACGCATGGTGCGGCGGACCTGCCCGATGCGGCTCAAGAAATTGGCGACTTCGATTTCTGTAAAGGGCGGCACAAACTCCGTGGTGGCCTGCCCGGTCGGCGCATTCAACAAGCGAACGCGAAACTTCTCGCCGGCTGGCTCAATCTGCAGATCGAAATCGTCGTACGTCATAGTCACGGCTTACTTTCCTGCTGGAGTTTTCTTCCACATGAGGTTGATCTTGAAGTTGGCCTCGCCCGAGGCCTTGGCAATGATCGCTCCCGTTTCGGCGTTCATCTTCACGCCGAATTCGACAGCCACCTCGTCGGGCGGCTGGGCCAGTGAGCGAAGCTGAGTGAGGATGGCTTCGGCAGCGCTGCGCACCTTCTCCAGCGCGGCTTCAAACGAGTCACTGGCTTCGGCGAGGACGTCCGCCGAAGGTGAACCGCGCATGACTCGGCTACCCGGACTGTCCACCGCATCGACTTCCACTGCCAGGAAGCCGCCATTTTTCAGGGGAAATTTTGCAAGCTGGGACATCGGCACCCTCTAAAAATCCAGTTGCACGCTGACCGTCGAAGATCGCGCCAGTGGCATGTAGTGTAATTGCGCCAAGCCTACTCTTTCAGCAAATTCAAGGCAATGAGCACTATCCGTTAACTCGCTGGTGAAGACGCTCGGCCATGATGCTTATGGATATGGTGATGTTGAGGGTCATGGCGTTTCAGGTTTTCATGAAAAGGCTGATTATATCTACGGGCTAGGCTGACGCATCCAATTCGGAGTAAAATGGTCGGATATCCCGGGTAGTTTTGGCCGGGAGGAGAGACTCGAACCAGGGCATGTCCACCACGGGTCACATCGCTGCATCTCCCCGCGAATCAACGGCTCAGCCGGGCCGGACGGGTGAATCCTTGCTGGACCGCATTGGGAACACGCCTTTGCTGCGGCTGGAACGCGTCGGCCAGCAATTCCCTAACGTGGCATTCTGTGCCAAGGCCGAATGGTTCAACCCTGGCGGATCAGTGAAGGACCGGCCGGCGCTGGGCATGATTCAGGCTGGTCTGGCCAGCGGGGCACTGTGCTCGGACAAGACCATCATTGACGCGACCAGCGGCAACACCGGCATTGCCTACGCGATGATCGGCGCGGCGCTCGGTTTTCCCGTGCGGCTTTGCCTTCCGGACAGCGCTTCGCACGAGCGCAAGCGGATCCTGGGGGCCTTCGGCGCGGAGCTCGTGATCACTCCGGGCGATGAAGGCACCGACGGTGCGATTGGCAAAGTGCGCGAAATCGTCGCGGGAAATCCTGACAAATATTTTTACCCAGACCAGTATAGTAATCCTGCGAATTGGCAGGCGCACTATCGCACCACGGCCAACGAGATTTGGCAGCAGACCTCCGGCCGCGTTACGCATTTTGTCGCCGGGCTCGGTACCAGCGGTACGTTTGTGGGAACGGTGCGGCGGCTCAAAGAGCTTAATCCCGGAATCCACTGCGTGAGCCTGCAGCCCGACGCCTCCTTTCATGGCCTGGAAGGGTGGAAGCACATGCCCACGGCCATCCGCCCGGCGATTTACGATGACACGCTGGCCGACGAAAACTTGCAGGTTTCCACGGAAGAAGCCTACCGGCTGGTGAAACGCCTGGCGCGGGAAGAAGGCTTGCTGGTCAGCCCCAGCGCTGCGGCGTCGCTGCTGGGTTGCTTCCGGGTTGCCGCGGGAATCCCCCAGGATGCGAAAGCCGTTGTCGTCACCGTATTTGCGGATTCCGCTTTGAAGTACCTGAACGAACGTTTCTGGGATGAAGAATAGTGATGGCGGACCCAGCAGCACTGTGGATCAGCGGACAACTCGCGGAGAAAATCCGCGCGCATGGCGCGGAGACTTACCCACACGAATGCTGCGGCGCGTTGCTTGGACGCGATTCGACCTCCGTCTGTGAGAATGACCGGGGAAGGGACGCGCTCACGCCCGCTCGGGAGATCCTGCAACTCTTTCCGCTCGTTAATCGGCGAGACGATTCGCCGCACAACCGCTTTGCGGTGACCGCAGAGGACGTTCGCGCGGCGGAGAAGGCGGCAGGCGAACAAGGCCTTGAAGTGGTCGGCTGGTATCATTCGCATCCCGACCATCCGGCGCGGCCGAGCGAGTATGACCGCGAGCACGCCTGGCCGTGGTACAGCTACATCATCGTTAGTGTACAGAACGGCGCGCCCCAGGACATGAGCTCCTGGCGTTTGAACGACGACCGCACGGAGTTTTCGCCCGAGGGGATCGAGATTCGCCACCGCGCCGCGGTCTAGGCCAGTGGTTTCAGCACTATGGAGAAATGAGATGCCCGTGAGAGTAATGATTCCATCGCCGCTCCGCCCCTATGCGGGGAAGCGTGATTCGGCCGAGTTCAGTGCACGGACTGTCGGCGAAGCGCTGGGTCATCTGACCACGGAATTCGCCGAACTCCGCAAACATCTCTTTACCGAAGACGGCAAGCTGCGCAGCTTCGTCAATGTGTACGTCAACGATGAGGACATTCGCTATCTGGCGAAGGAGAACACGCCCACGAAGGATGGCGATACGATTAGCATTATTCCGTCCATCGCGGGCGGCGGCATTTAGCGCCGCCGGTTCGAGCCCCCTCGACCAGCCGGGGGAAACGCCAAGAGGAATCCTCTTGGCGGCTTGTTCTTTCGAAGTGGAATTGGAATTTGAAGGAGCAGAGAAACGCAATGGCCGCAACCACACAGCCGCCGGCCGGCGCAAAACCGGCCGCGAGCCTTTCGAACGAAGAAATCCTTCGCTACAGCCGCCATCTCATCATGCCGGAAGTCGGCATGGAGGGGCAGCTCAAGCTGAAGAACGCCAAGGTATTGCTCATCGGTACGGGTGGGCTTGGCGCACCGCTTGGCTTGTATCTGGCCGCCGCGGGCGTTGGCAAACTTGGCCTTGTTGATTTTGACGTCGTCGACTTCACCAATCTCCAGCGTCAGGTTACCTTTGGCACCAGCGACGTCGGCAAGCCGAAGAGCGAAGCCGCGCGCTCCCGCCTGGCGAACCTTAACCCGGACATACAGATTCAGTCATTCGAAACGCAGGTGACCAGTGCCAACGCGCTTGAACTGTTCAAGGACTTTGATGTCATCGTCGACGGAACCGACAATTTCCCCACGCGGTATCTTGTCAACGACGCTTGCATTTTGCTGCGAAAGCCAAACGTGTACGGCTCGATTTTCCGGTTTGAAGGGCAAGCCACCGTTTTCGGAATGCCCGATGGCCCGTGCTACCGCTGCCTCTATCCTGAACCGCCTCCGCCAGGGTTGGTGCCCTCCTGCGCGGAAGGCGGCGTCCTCGGCGTTTTGCCCGGGATCGTCGGCTCCATCCAGGCAATGGAAACGATCAAACTGATCCTCGGTCGCGGAGATAATCTCGTGGGACGCTTGCTACTTTTTGACGCTCTCGGGATGAAGTTCCGTGAACTCAAGCTGCGCAAGAATCCCGACTGCCCGATGTGTGGAACACATGCGACGATCACCAAGCTCATCGATTATTACGAATTCTGCGGCGTGCGCGGCGAAGAAGCTCCCGGCCCGTCGGTCGTCGTGCCGGAGATCACTCCACGCGAGCTTAAAGCCAGGCTCGATCGTGGAGATGATTTATTCATTCTCGATGTGCGTGAGCCCCACGAATACCAGATCTGCAATCTCCAAGGACATCTCCTCCCTCTCGGAGAGCTGACGCGGCGCGTCCACGAACTTGATTCATCGCGGGAAATCGTAGCGCACTGCCGCAGCGGGAAGCGTTCTGCCGAGGCCGTGGACTTCTTGCGCAAGGCTGGTTTCCGCAAGATCCTCAACCTGAAAGGCGGCATCCTCGCTTGGTCCGACGAGGTTGATCCGTCTGTTCCAAAGTACTGACTGGTCCTCAGGAGGTGGTGCCAGGTGAGGACAAATGCGCCGGCCTCGTTCGGGCCGCATTTGTGCTTGGCGCTCGGAAGGACGGTGGGCATACTCTGTTTCGCTAGGGAGAAAAAATGGCGGCCACGAAAATTACTGTCAATCACAACGGATCCCTGCGCGTGGAAGGCGATTTTGAGATCTTGGATCCCGAAGGCAAGCCCTTTGGCTTGGCCGGACGCACCACCATTGGGCTCTGCCGTTGTGGGCACTCCGCCAACAAGCCGTTCTGCGATGGCTCGCATAAGACCTGTGCCTTCGCCGATACCGTAGCGGCTCGGGAGTTGCCTCCCCCAAAGCCCAAGCTTTAGTGCATGCCGGGCCGGCTTAGCTAACCGTGCCACTGCTGAGACTGTCTCAGGCTGAGACAGTCTCGAGTTTTTCTTTGATACTGGCTATCCGCCAGGTAACTCTAACGAAACAACAATGATAATGCCCAACTCCTTCAGATTGTGGGCAAGTGCAGTGTCTCGCAACGGTCCCAAGATCACCCTCCTCTTCGACACGCCTATATAAGTTAGGTAGTTTCAGCTATTTACGGGCACGAATTTCCAGTCGAAAAGGGCACAAACTTGCATTCCTTGGTGGTTGACTGTCTTTCATCGGTATTTGGGGGATGTTGTGGGTAGTTGGGGCAAGATCATCGGGTTTCTCCGCAGCGAAGGCGATTCGGTCGCCGCGCGAAAGGCCCACAGGCGTGTCCTGATGGCCACCGCCGCCGTCTCCCTCTTCCTCTTTCTTGCCGCAGTCTTCTACCTGCGGCAAATCAGCGCTGCAGGTTCGCCACAAAGCTATTTATATCTAGAAGTTGGCGGAACGTTACTGTGTTTCTCCTATGCCGCCAATGCCCTGGTGCGGTTCCGCGGGACCCATGATCGCACCGCATTGATTCTGGCCTTCGGATTTGTGCTTTCTGGGATCATTGAGACGGTCAGCTGTTTTGGTCTAAATGACTCGCTGATCTCCGGTGCCCTGGCGCTCTCGCGAATCCCTATGGGTTGGATGGTGAGCCGCACCCTGCTTGCCGTTCTGTTGCTTGCCGCCATCGCCGTGGAGCGCTACATGCCCACCGCCCGGCAGCCTAGCAAGGAGACGGCCGCCGCGATGCTAGTGGTCGCCCTGGCGGCCTACCTGACCAGCGCCGCGTTTCTGGCCGCACCCTCCGCGCCCGTCGCGCACGCCGCGAACTTGCTGTCCCGTCCTTGGGATCTGCTCCCGGCGGCGCTGTTCCTGATCGCCGCGGTCTGTTTTCGCCAGCGCCTCAAGAACGACGGGGGCAAGAGAAGCGCCGCCAGCCTGTTCGATCACTCGCTGTTTATGGTGGCCGCGCTCAATGTTGTCTGCCACGCATCGGTGGCTTTCTCCCGGCAACTCTTTGATGGCCCGTTTTTTCTGGCGGAGTTAAGCAAGATAACCAGCTATGTCGTTATGCTTTCCGGAGCGTTGCTGGATCAGGCTCGCCTCTTCGAGCAGGTGCGCACGATGGCCGTCACCGATCCACTCACGGGGTTGTCGAATTATCGGCGGCTCATCAGCGTTCTCGAAGCGGAGCTGGACCGTTCACGCCGCACGCAGCGCCCATTCAGCATCGTGCTTCTCGATATGGATGGCCTCAAGGTCATCAACGATCAGTACGGACACCTGACCGGCAGTCGTGCATTGGTGCGTATCGCCAAGATTCTGCGCAACCATTCCCGTGCGATTGACACCGCCGCGCGGTACGGTGGCGATGAATTCGCGCTGGTATTGCCGGAAGCCGGCAAGGACATCACCTCGCGCGTCGTCTCTCGAATCCGCGAGCGTCTCTCCGCTGAAACGGAGCGCCCTGCGGTTTCTGTTAGCGCGGGCGTCGCGGCATTCCCGCAGGATGGCGACACACCCGAGAAACTTCTCGGCGCTGCGGACCGCGCGCTCTATGCCATGAAGAACCATGGCAGAAGCAGCGTTCAAAATCTCGCGCGCATTGCCGCGTGCCTGTGAGGATGATCAAGAACATGGCTCACCGGAAGAGATTTGTACTTAACAGAACTGAACGACGCATTCTGATGGAAATCCCCGTTTTGATCGAAGGCCACGGCCGTGCTCCTGGCTCAGAGTCGACTTTTACTGAAAATGTGAGTGTGCGCGGCGCGCGTGTGGTAAGTGTGCGCCGCTGGGAACAAGGCGATCAATTGGTATTTGCCTCGCGCACTGGAGAGTTTCGTTCCTCGGCCCGGGTTGCTTACTGCCAACAATTGCAAGGCGACGGCTTTGCCATTGGCGTGGAGTTCCTCGAGCCAAAGGGGCGATGGGTTGTTCAATCCCCAAGATAGCTTGACGTAAAACGGCGAGCGGATAGGAGGGAAACGCCTGG
>Ga0066661_10000889_pt1 | contig 11289 bp, 7 predicted proteins | sample GraSoiAngelo_110_FD_66454 | JGI IMG/M metagenome (GOLD analysis project Ga0066661, IMG submission 66454) | Grasslands soil microbial communities from the Angelo Coastal Reserve, California, USA - 14_0903_12_30cm | ecosystem: Environmental > Terrestrial > Soil > Grasslands | place: USA... | reverse complement strand
TCGACATTCACCAGACCGAGCAGGCAGGTTTCGTAGTCAAAGGTTCGGCTGATCCGCTCGATCAGGGACGGAAAATCCAGGGTCACCACGTTCAGCCGGATCCCGATTTGCGCCAAGTCCTGCTGGATCATCGTCGCCATCCGTTCGCGCGACTTATTGCCTGCATTCGTGATCAAGGAAAACTCGACCGAATGCCCTTCGCGATCACGCAACACTTTCCCGTCGAGATGAAAGCCTTCCTGTCCCAGCCGGCGAAGAGCTTTTTGCGGATCGAACGGATGCACATGCAGTGCCTGATTGAACCAGAACCGGTTCGCCGGAGAGACTGGTCCCACTGCAGGACGCGCATGTCGAGCGAAGACGACACGGCAGATATCCTCTCGGTTGATGGCCTCAGAGATCGCCCGGCGAAAATTCTGGGAGCGAAACCACGCTTTTTTGTAAGTCGGGAGGGGGGCCGAGCTAACCTGGTTGAACCACATCTGCTCCGAATCCAACGACGGACCGGCATCATGCGCCGCCGAAGGCATCTCGCCGGCAAGGCGGTCAAAGCTTTCCGCGTCCAGGCTATTAATCAAATGGATTTCGCCGCGGCGAAAATGCAGCAGCTCCATGTCCCGATTCTGCTGAATGTCCAAGCGGATCGAATCCAGGTAGGGCAGTCGCTGACCTGTCGAGTCCCGTTTCCAATAGTTGGGGTTCTGCCTCAGAAGGACGTACGAACCTGCTTTGTAATCCGCCACGTAAAAAGGGCCAAGCACGGCCATTTCTTTTTTCGGCGACCGAGAGGAAAGAATAGCCACCTGGTCAAAGAGTCGCTCCAATCCGGCCACCGGGGCCGGAAATAAGATGACGACACTGTGGGGGTCGGTGACGTTTACCTTCACCTGCCCTTCCGCGGATCGAAATGAGTCCCCTGTCGGAGAGTGGAGGTTCGGGTCCATCAGCGCGCGCATTGTGAAGGCGACATCTTCGGCCGAGAACGGCATGCCATCCGAAAACAAAATTCCCTCGCGCAACTTGAAGCTGATTTTCCGACCCGCCTCGGACACTTTCCAGGAGGCCGCGAGTTCGGGTTGCAACTCTTGCGTTTGGCGGTTGAAGCGGATCAGTACCCCGCCGGTGAGGTAGCGGATAGTTTCCGAGGAATCGTCGGCGACCACAAGCGGATGAAAGGTTTTTGGTTCGGCAGGCAGGTAAAATCGAAGCTCCCGGCCCGACTGGGCAGCCGTGGTGGAGGCAGAAACAGCAAGAAGGGCAACGAGGAGAAGTGGAGACCAAATGCGCCTCATGACCGGAAATCCTCCAGGGGAAGGATGAGCTGGAAGCAGCTCACGACGATGATCAACAGACCCAACGGCGCCACTCTCCACGGGTTATTCAGCACGGCCGAATAATTCTCCAGCCCGCGCAGCAGATTGCCCCAAGAAGGCAGGGGTTCCGCTACACCGAGCCCGAGAATTCCAAGGTTGGCTTCGCTGAGGATGAAGATGGGGATGGAGACCCAGAACTGGGCATACAGCACCGGCTTCAGGTTTGGTAAGACCTGTCGAAGAAGCAGACGCCACCCTCGGCAACCGCAGGCGCGCGCCTGCAGAACAAACTCGGAGTTTCGCAAGGTTCGTGTTCCGGCGCACACCACCCGCGCCGAGGGCGACCAACCCAACAGGCCGAGCAGAGCGAACGTGATCACCACAGAGGTCATCGGGGGCTCATTCAGCGGCAACATCGCCCGCACTGTCAGCAACAAGAACAGCCACGGCAAGGAAAGAGATAAATCGGTCGCACCCATCGCCACCCGCTCCCACCACCCGCCCAGATAACCAGCCACGCCGCCTACCAAGGCAGCGATCAAAGTCGCCAGCAGCGCCGCTGCAGGAGCCAGCAGAAGCGAAACCCGGCTACCGTACAAAAGCCGGGAGAGCGCATCCCGGCCGAGTTCGTCCGTCCCCAACGGATGCTGCCAGGAGGGGAGGGCGTTCGGCGACTCTCGGAATTGCTCGGCGTACGGTGCCGGCGCAACGAACTCCGCCAAGAGTGTCGCCACGAAGATGCTGAGCAGAAAACCCCAGGCCAGTAGGCGTAATGTTTTCATGTTGGCTGCTTGGCGAACGCCTTGCCTATCAGATCGGAAAAGGAGTTGGCCGTGAGCGTGAGCAGGGTGACGAATATCGTGATGTTCACCAACAGGGGCAGGTCCCGCCCGAGCGCCGCCTGCCAGGCCAGCTTCCCGATCCCGGGAGAGTCGCAAATCACTTCGATGGGGATTGCCGCGCCAAAGGCCATGCTGACCGAAACACCCACCAGCGCCAGCAGCGGAGGCGCTGCGGACGGCAAAACGTGCCAGAGCAAAATGCGCGTGCTGTGCAGCCCTTTGGCTTTCGCGGTTAACACATGTGGTAAGCTGTAGGTCTGCAGCAGCAGGTTTCGGGAGTACCGGAAAATACGGGGAAAAACAACGAGCGCAATCGGCAGCGAACCGGGGCCACCAACGTACAAGAAGAGCATGGCCAGCACGGCGGACGGCAGACACACAACTATGCCGCCCACGACCGACGTCAATAAATCGTAGGCCCACCCGCGCCACATGACGCCCGGCAGGGCTAGCGCGAACCCCAACAACCAGCCCTCCAACAATCCAAGGGCAACCGACCGGAGGGTGACGGGAGCTCGCTCAGAGAACAGTTCGGCTACGGGACGTCCTAGCGATGGCGAAACGCCTAGATCGCCGTGAATGATCCCCCTCAGGTACTGTGCGTAGAACCGAAGAATATTGCGCTCGTTAGCGCGAGACTGTCGGAGGACCTGAAGGCTCTGCTCGTTCAGCCGAGTGTCCAACTCCCGCTCATCCACACCAAAACCCGGCGCCAACCGCATCAAGGTGGCTCCTAGCAGTCCCCCCAGAAGAGCGGTGAGCAGCAGGGTGAGCAGGTGACGCAGGAGACGCTGGATCCACATCCCTCGGTAGCCCCAGTAGGTGCAAGCTAGTTTACCGCTGCGGTCGGGCGGTCGAGCGTCACCAACGGAATCGCGGTATACAACTCGTTATGGTGTCGCTGCTTTTCCGCATACATCGCCCGGTCGGCCTCCATGAGAAGCTTCTCGGCGTCGGTGCCTTCCTCCGGGTAGAGCGCATGGCCCACGCTGAGGGAAATCAAATTCTTGCCACAAACCTCACGGCCAGCCTCGGCGGCCAGGCGACGAAGGCGGTGCTCCTTTTCGCGGATCACCTCAGGCCCCAGTCCAGGCAGAATCAGGACGAACTCGTCTCCGCCCATGCGCGCCACGTAGTCGTATTCGCGGCAGGACTCCTTCAACTTCGCCGCAAAAGCACGGAGCACTCGATTCCCTTCAAGATGTCCAAACTTATCGTTGATCTGCTTGAAACCATCCAGGTCGCAGACGAGAACTGCAAGGGGCGTTCTGGAGCGCCGGCAGCGGGCCAGCTCGCTATCCAGATGAAGGAACAGGGCACGCGCATTCGGCAGGCCAGTCAAGTAGTCGGTCGTCGCTGAGCTTTCCGCCATTCGGTATTTCAGGGCATTTTCAACCGAGAGCGCGACCTTGGAAGTGATCGCCAGCAATATGCGGAGATGGTCTTTCGTGAAGGCGTCCTGCTCGGCGCGATACAGGGCGAGCACACCCACCACGCCGTTCACACCCTCTAGCGGCACAGCAAGCACGGATCGCAAAGTGCTGAACTTGCTGGGATCGTCCACGTAGCCCGGCTCGACTGAGGGGTTTCCGTTCAAAATGGGCTTACGGCTCTCGGCAACCCAACCCGCGACACCTTCTCCGAACGGGATCTGGAGTGAAGCGAAGAGGCGGAAATTGTCGCCGCTCACGTATTCCGGAACCAGTTGGCCGTCTCGGACCCCATAGATGGCAATCGAGTCGTACGGGATCAAGCGCTTGAGACGAACTCCCAGCACGGAGAGTGTTTCATCCAGGCTGAGCGAGTTCCCCAGGTGATGGCTGAGCTCAAACAGCATCTGCACTTCTTGCCGCGCTGCGGCAATGGAGGCAAGAAAGTCGATCGACGTGCCCTCCGCGGGGGCAGGACTCGTGGTGCCGGATTCAAAGCCGGAGGCCGGCGCCTTGCCGTTTTCGATTTTCAAATCGGTGGAGAGCCGGGCCCGCGTGGAAGCCTGCGCGGTCGCCTTGCGCTCAAGTTCCGCGTAGCGCCGCTGCAGCACCTCTACGACTTTGGGGTCGAAGCTCTCGCCCGCCAGCGCGGCGACCGCCTCCATCGCCTTGTCTAGCGGTAGGGCGCGGCGGTACTGGCGGTCGGAGGCAAGCGCGTCCAGGCAATCGACAGCAGCGAGGATCCGTGCGCCAATCGGAATCTCTTCGCCCTGCAGCCCATAGGGGTAGCCGCTTCCATCCCATTTCTCGTGGTGGGACCGCACGATGGGAACCACCGGATAGGGGAATTGCACCCGCTCGAGGATTTCCGCGCCCACCACCGGATGAATCTTCATTTTCTCAAACTCTTCCGGGGAGAGCCGGCCAGGCTTGGAAATGATGTGTTCGGGTACGGCCAGTTTGCCGATGTCGTGCAACACGGCGGCGGCGCGCAGTGCTTGTATTTCGTCTTCGCTCAAGCCCAACTCTTTGCCGATTTCCAATGCATAGAGCTGTACGCGGCACAGGTGAGCATGGGTAGTTTGGTCTTTTGCTTCGATGGCCAGCGCCAGGGCTTCAATCGTGCGCACGTGCAGGGAGGCCATATCCTCGGCATACTTCTTCTCCCCTTCCAGACGGGCCAGGTAGAGCCGATAGGAGCGATGGATCAAGTAGATGACCGGCAGCACAAACAACGAGGCCAGCCAGCCAGCAGAGCGGCTGACAAAACTGACGAGTCCGGCGATCGCCGCTCCCACCAAGTAGTAGGGGAAAGACCAGAAATAGCATTCAGACCAGATCTTGCGAACGGGCTTGTATTCCGTGAGCGAAATGGCGCAAGCAACCGGAACCGTATTCATCAGGAAGAAAGTCGAGGCGGTTGCAACCAGCATTAACGCCAAGTTGCACTGGAATACCTCGAACCCGAAGTGATAAACGTAGGAGGAAGCGGCGACCGCGGTCGCCATACTCGCCACGTTGAACAGTACCTGAACCGGCTTGGGCTTCGCCTTGGCGTTCCAATAGCACTGGACGAAGACGCCCAAGCAGCTCATCAAAATCGTTTCAGCAAGACCCAGCTCACGAATGCCAATCAAGATGAAGAGAAAGATGACGGACATCGTGCCGGTGAATCCCGGCAGGCTCACCTTCAAAGTGGAGGCCAGCAATGCAAGCAGCAAGTAACAGGAGTAGCGGAGCAAGTTATCCCACTGCCCGTGGAAAAGGCCGAATGCCAGCACCGAGAATCCGGTCAAGATCGTGATCCCGATGAAGGCCCGCGCTTTAAGGGACATTGGCTGCATGAACTGGCTGCTCCAGACGCTTTGCTTAGTGCATCCAGCCTGCCACAACCCCGCAAAGAACGGTGCTCTGCCATCTTGCTGTAAGCGTTCCATTTGGGGATGAGCTTGGCTGCGGTCGGTATCGGGTCAAAGCAAGGCTAGGGACAATTTGTCACCGGCACTTTGGCGCTGAGTCACTTTGTCCTGCTCAAGGAGTGATGCAACCGCATGAGCAGATTGAGCTTTTCTTCTGTGCTTGCAAAGGATTGCGAGGTACTTTCGTCCTACCCCGAAAGCACCACAAGTACTATCGACGCCCCACCCAGCCATCCGTATCCTTAAGCCAGCATGAGCGAGAACACTGCCGTTCAGGGACCCGAGTTCGCAGTCTTGCTCGGGATGCCGGTGGTCATTCGCAGCGAGGCCATGCGCCAGGTGATGCAGTTCGTTCAGCGCGTGGCGCAAACCACTGCTTCCGTACTCATCACCGGGGAAAGCGGAGCGGGCAAAGAGCTGATTGCCCGAGCCTTACACCAATTTTCGCTGCGCTGCAATATGCCTTGGGTGGATGTGAACTGCGGCGCCCTCCCCGAGCACCTGATGGAAAGTGAGCTGTTTGGATACGAGAGGGGTGCATTTAGCGGTGCGGACAAGATGAAGCAGGGCCTTTTCGACCTGGCTCACATGGGCACGCTTTTCCTGGATGAAATCGGCGAACTCGATCCGAGAATGCAAGTCAAGCTTCTGCGCGTCCTGGATGGCGTGCCGTATTTCCGTCTCGGCGGGGTCAAAAAGGTCTCCGTAGATGCACGCATCATCACCGCCACCAATCAGAACTTGGAAGAGGGGATTCGAGCGGGCAAGTTCCGCAGCGATCTTTTCCACCGGCTCAGTCAGCTTCACATCCACGTGCCACCTCTACGCGAACGGCATGAGGATATTGGTGCGCTCGCCGAGTTCTTTTTGCATCAGAATGATCCCGGTATGCGCTTCTCTCCGGACGCCCTGGAAGCCTTGGGGCGCCACGGCTGGCCTGGCAATGTTCGGGAATTGCGCAACACCGTGATGCGTGCCGCGATTGTGGCCTCGGGGAACGAAATCCGCGTTTCGGATCTGCCCGCGGGGATCAACAACGCCCCACCGCTGAAGCCGTCCATGTCCCCCACAAGCCTGGACGAGATGGAGCGCCAGATGATTATGCAGGTTCTGGGCCAGACGGGCGGGCACCACGCAAAAGCGGCGCAGGTGCTGGGAATTTCCCGCCGCACCCTCAGTCGTAAATTAAAGACCTACGGAGTTGGAGATGCGTGCGAAGCCCTCACGGCGTGCTGAGCGCATTGAACTGCAAGTGATGGAAAGACGGCAAGACGAGCGGAAGCCCGCTGAGGGCCAAGTCGTGTTCTTTCTCCACAATCCAGATATCGAGATTCGCGGAAGTTTGCTGGATGTGAGTCCCGACGGCTTCCGAGCCGCCCATCAGCATACAGCGCTCTGCGCAGGCCAGCAGGTTACATTCCACCATGCGTTCGCAAACGGCTTGGCAGAGGTGGTGTGGAATCGTGTGCTGGGTGATCGCGCCGAAAGCGGCTTCCTCATCCTGACATCGACCCCATAAAACAAGGCTATTGTCTGTTTTCATTGCCGCCCTCTAAGCCTTTCCGCGAACTTGCTTCTGCAAAATCACTGCACTGTTTTCGCGCTTGACCCGACTACCCCGGACGGATTGGGCATGTGCCTGGGCCAATGACCTCTGAGTGGGGAACGTTCCAGTCGTCTCCTTACTAGAAATATCTTGCAGGTTAAATATTTGGACACAACACCAGCTTCGGGCTTTGGGTTTTCTTTATGTTGAAGGTAAGTTCTGTCTCGGCGCACCTTACGCAGTTAAAGCCGAGCTGAGGGGACGATTTTCTATCACTGACGAGCCGCCAACCTCCTCAGATAAGGCGAAGGCATTTCCTCTCGGCAACGCTAAGACGCGGACCAGGCCAAATGCGAATTAACCGTTTGCCTCCTACATTGCAGGCTCTACTTATCGGTGCGGCAATTGAAATGCCGTGCGCCGCATTACTAGAGAGGGCAGGCAATGACATTCATAACGCAGTGGAAACAATCCTCGCGATACTCCATATGCCGACTATCCTTTTCATGCTGATCATCATCCTGCCGCTTAAGCACTATGTTGTGCCTGAAGTTCTTGATTCTATCTGGAAGATAGGTGCCTTCCTTCTCCAAGGTATGCTCATTGCGCTGCTAGCTTTTCTGGTCCTGGAGCGGCGAGGTCAGCGGGGCAAACGCGTGATCACGGATAGGGTATAAGGCGAAAGCAATCCTGAGAAGTCAGACTCTAAGGGCCCAAAAGATCAGAAACGTCAACGCCCAACGCCTCCGCAATTGCACGCAGGGTCTGGAGGCGAGGATTAAAAGAGTGATCATTTTCGAGACGCCAGATCGTGTGTGTGGTCAAACCGACCTCTCGGGCTAATTCTTCCTGGGTCAATTCTCTTTGTAAGCGAAGGCGGCGAATTCTTGCCCCTTCCTGCGAGCGCTTGTTCTGTGTTCTCATCTGTTTTAAGAGCGCTGCAAGGTCCTGGCACACGCAGCCTTTCGAACCCAACATCTAGTGCCGTGGGTGTATCGACCGGCCGGCGTACCCGGGCCGTGAACGCCTATATGTTTGTGGGACGTACGGCCATCGTAACTGGTTACCGTGAAGATGAAAGCTCAGTAGGATTGAACCTGCATAGTTTCTGCCCGCAGACGTTCTTGGGCTTTCCGAAGCATTCCTCCGCGCCCTGCTAATTCACACTCTCGCCGCGCTCCAGTGAGAAGGCCCCTCTCCTGGTCGTTCTGAAAGGGGCAGGTCAGGGGGATACGTAACCTGTAGTTGGTTAAGTGGATGGGCTCTTGACGAACCGCGATGCCTCCACAACTGGCCCGCGAGGACAAATTGGCTTTCAGCCCGAATATCTACGCAACCTCCCATCCTGCAAGGACTTGTGCCTTGAAGGCTCTCCATGCCAGAGAGGGGCGCGACAAATTGTCCCCGCACCAGTCCAGCCTTCTGTCTGTAACCCACTGATTTTACACGTGTTGACTAAAGATTGAGGTTGGAACATCCGGTGCATATCCAAGGGGGCTCGACAATTCGAGCCTACAGGAGTTCTGCGATGATACAGATAGAGCGCGACAAAGACAAGCCCACGACCCCGCGTCTCCCCAGCGGTGCAACCTGGGGGAGATGCCTGAGCGGGCTCGCGCTTTGCGTCTTACTGGCTACAAATTTGGCCTTCGGTGGTCCAGAGAAGCAGGCCAACGAAGTCGACAAGCCCGCCCACACCAAGATCTCCAAGGATCTGGAGGGGTTGGATGGCGACACCACAGTTAAAGTGATCGTACGGTTCAAGCACACCCCCACCGAAGATCAACTTCAGAAAGTTTGCGATTGGGGCGGCATGCTCAAAAACTACCGGGACGGCGAGAAGAATGCTGCCTTTACCCTCCCGGCAGCCGCGCTCAAGGATCTCGCCGCGGATCCGGACGTGGTTTCCATTTCAGCTGATCTGTCCTCTCAAGATCCGCCGGACTACCTCTTGGGACTAGTCGGCAATAACCAGCCAAGGGACCCCGGGTCGAAGATCTCCAGTGACCTGCAGGGAGCCGATCCCAACTCGAACCTAAAGGTCATTGTTCAATTCACCGCACCCCCAACCAGCAGTCATCACGAGACGGTGATTGCTCAAGGTGGAGAACACGTCAAGAATCTGCGTCTGGTGAACGGCGCGTTGTATTCCGTGCCGGCCAGCGCGCTCGCAGAGCTGGCAAAGGATCCCCGGGTTGCATTCATCTCCCCAGACCGCCCCGTGCGAAGGTCGCTGGACCACGTGGTTCAAGCGGTTAATGCAGACATCGCGCAGAGCTATGGCTGGGACGGCACCGGGATCGGGGTGGCCGTTGTGGACAGCGGAATTCAGGCACATCCTGACCTGAAAGCTTCGGGCCTATCGACCTCCCGAGTGGTTTACAGCGAAAGTTTCGTCCCAGGCGATCCGAGCACGACGGACGGGTACGGGCACGGCACACACGTAGCCGGCATTATTGCCGGTAACGGCCAAGGCTCGGCCAGCTACCGTGGCGCCTACCGCGGAATCGCTCCGAATGTGCAGATCATTAATCTCCGTGTCTTGGATAACAATGGCGCGGGGACCGACAGCGCGGTAATCGCCGCGATTCAGCGCGCGATCCAGTTAAAGGCCGTTTACAACATCCGCGTCCTGAATCTTTCGCTGGGCCGCGGAGTGCATGGGAGCTACACGCTGGACCCGCTCTGCCAGGCCGTGGAGGCCGCGTGGCAAGCCGGCATCGTTGTGGTGGTTGCCGCCGGAAATTCTGGGCGCGACAACTCCCTGGGCACCCACGGCTATGGCACGATCGCCGTCCCGGCCAACGATCCCTACGTCATCACCGTGGGCGCTACCAACATGCATGACACTTTCTCGCGAGCGGATGACACCGTCACGAGCTATAGCTCAAAAGGCCCCACGTTGATCGATCACATAGTGAAGCCAGACCTGGTGGCGCCGGGCAACCGCGTTGTCTCTCTGATTGCGCCGGGCAGCAAACTGGCCACCACCTATTCGAGATTCGATGTCTTCCCATGCGATGGCACTCTGGTTCTATGTAGCAGCGCGTTCGGCTCACCTTCATACTTTCGGTTGAGCGGCACCAGTATGGCTACACCGGTTGTCAGCGGGGCTGCGGCGCTACTGCTCCAGAAGGATCCGAGTCTGACACCGGACCAAGTGAAAGCGCGGCTGATGAAAACCGCGTGGAAGGGCTTCGGCCAGTATAACGATGCGATTGATCAGGTCGGCGCGCATTATTCCCTCCAGTCCGATATCTTTGCGGTTGGCGCCGGCTATTTGGATGTTGCAGCGGCGCTATCGAGTACTGACTTGGCCCCGCCTACGGCAGGGAGTTCCAAATCGCCACAGGTTGCCTTCGATCCGGTCTCAAGGAGCGTGTCCGTAGTGCAGGATTCCTCCGTGGTCTGGGGTAGCTCGGTGGTCTGGGGCACCTCGGTGGTCTGGGGTACGTCCGTATTCTCAGGCACCACCTTAACCGGAAGCGCGGTCCTCTGGGGCAGCTCCGTAGTGTGGGGCAGCTCCGCCGATCTAGGCTTCAGTGTGGTTTGGGGTACCAGCGTCGTTTGGGGTACCAGCCTCCAGCCCCTGAGTGACGGCGACGCTGGGGACTCCCAATAAGGAGCATCGACGATGAAGAACATAGAAAAAGGAACAATGCCGATGCCCAACAAAGCCAAACTCTACGTCGCCTCCACGGCTGCCGCGGGACTCAGTCTACTGGCGGTGGGACTCTTCCAGGGAGCGTTCCCCAACCTGACGCGGTTCGCCACCTACCTGGCTCTCGCGCTGCTAGCCTCGACCCTGAAACTTCGTTTGCCTGGTATGACCGGCACCATGTCGGTGAGCTTCTTGTTCATCCTCATGGGGATCGGCGACTATACCTTCTCCGAAACCATCGCCATGGGTTGTGCCGCGGCCCTCATTCAGTCGGTGTGGAAAGCTCAGCGGCGGCCAAAGCTAGTGCAAGTCGTTTTCAATATGGCCGCCCTGGCCATCGCCATCGGCGTAGCGTATTGGGGCTCTCATTTCGTTCTGGCGGCAGTGCACACAGACTCCCTGACCGTTCTGCTGGCGCTGGCGGCCTGCCTCTTCTTCCTGACCAACACCGGGTTGGTAACAACCGTCATTTCTCTGGTTGAGGAAAGGCCATTCCGGAAAGTCTGGCAGCAGTGTCATGCCTGGGCGTTCCCGTACTACCTGGTCGGGGCCGCGATCGCCGGGCTGGTGGTTGCATC
>Ga0066661_10000885_pt1 | contig 11305 bp, 9 predicted proteins | sample GraSoiAngelo_110_FD_66454 | JGI IMG/M metagenome (GOLD analysis project Ga0066661, IMG submission 66454) | Grasslands soil microbial communities from the Angelo Coastal Reserve, California, USA - 14_0903_12_30cm | ecosystem: Environmental > Terrestrial > Soil > Grasslands | place: USA... | reverse complement strand
GGTCCAGCCGTTGCCCTCCTCGCCCAGGCGGTACTCCGCCGGGATCCGGCAGTCGTCGAAGACCAGCTCCGCGGTGTCGGAGGAGTGCATGCCGAGCTTCTTGAGCGTGCGGGCCACGTGGAAGCCGGGCGTCTCCCTGGGGACGAGGAAGAGCGAGAAGCCCTTGTGCCCGGCGTCGGTGTCCGTCTTCGTCACGAGCAGGCACCAGTGGCAGCGCCGGCCGTTGGTGATGAACGTCTTGCGGCCGTTGATGACGTACTCGTTGCCGAAGCGGCGGGCGGTGGTCCGCATGCTGGCCAGGTCGGAGCCCGCGTCCGGCTCGGTCATGGCGATCGCCGCGATCGCGTCGCCGGCGATCGCCGGCGCCAGGAACCGGCGCTTCTGCTCCTCGGTGCCGAACCGGGAGACGGGCGGCGTGGCCATCTCGGCCTGGACCGCGACCGCCATCCCGAGGCCGCCGCAGTGGGCGCGCGCCATCTCCTCCGAGAGGACGACCGCGGAGAAGTAGTCGCCGCCCTGGCCGCCGTACTCCGGCGGGTAGCGGAGGCCGAGGAAGCCGAGCTCGCCGAACCGCTTCATGATCGAGTCGGGGAACGTGGTCTCCTCCCACTCCTCGAGGTGGGGCACGACCTCCCGCTCCAGGAAGCGGCGGATGTGCAGGCGGAGCTCCTCGTGCGCGTCCGTGAAGTGCATCGCAAGCCGATTGTATGGGTGGGCAGGCAGGTGCCCCACACCGCCGCGGGCCGCGCTGCGCTATCATTGCGCGCGGCTCTCGGGGGTCGGGCAGTTTCCCGCCAGTAAATCGAGCACGTACAGGAGTTCGCTTGGGTTCGGTCATCAAGAAGCGCCGCAAGAAGATGCGGAAGCACAAGCATCGGAAGATGCTGAAGAAGACGCGTTGGCAGCGGCGCGCGCACGCCTAGCCGATCCTCGACATCGGTAGGGCGTCGCAGCACCGGCCCGGGCCTTCGACGGTCAGGCACTGATCGACCAGTCCTTCTCGAAGCGACTGGCGAACGTGCCGGCCGTCGATGCGTCTTGGAACAGCAGATCCAGTTCGTGGTTGACGGACAGGCCGCTCCGGCTCCAGTTCGCTGAGCCGACGAGCAGCCTGCGTCCGTCGAACAGCGCTGTCTTCGCGTGGAGCAGGGTGCCCCGCGGCACCGGGTACCAGCGGACGTCGACGCCCGCCTCCTCCAGCAGCTCGTAGGAGGGGCGGTTGACGTCCTGCCCGGGGTCGAGCAGCATGCGGACGCGCACGCCCCGGCGCCTGGCGGCCGCCAGCCCGGCGATGACGTCCGGATCGGTCAGCACGAACACCTCGGCGTCCACCGAACGCGTGGCGCTCGCCAGCGACGCCATGATGCCGGCCCGGATCTCCTCGCCGGGCGTGGTCTGGGCGACGGAGCCCGCCGCCGCCGCGAGCGGTGCCGGCTGCCCGCCGGCCAGCGACCAGTCCTGCCGGTAGATCGCGCGCAGGCGGTCCAACACGGCCGGGGCGTCGGTCTCGTACGCGTAGTCGTGGTTCCGGTAGCTGGCCGTCCCCCAGTTCATGCCCCCGACCAGGGCGCGGGAGCGGGCGAGCAGCAGCTTGACGTGGTCGATCTGGTGCCGGCGGTCGTCCACCGGGTACGCGCGCACGGCCAGGCCGGCGGCGAGCAGGCGGTCAGCCGTGGCGGCGCTCTGGGGGACGGTGCGGTCCACGATCAGCCGGACGTCCGCGCCGCGGTCCCGCGCCTGGCGGAGCGCGGTGGCCAGGTCGTCCCGGCCGAACTCGTACATCTCCACCCAGACCGGGTCGCCGGGCCCGGCGCCGTCGATCAGCTGGCGAACCGGGGTGAAGATGGCCGCGTCCTGCCAGAGCCGCAGGGCGCCGGGCGCGACGGCCGCCAGCGGCTGGGCCGGGGCCGGCCCGGCGGCGGCCGCCGGCGTGCCGCAGCCGGCCACCAGGAGCAGGACGACGAGGGCGAGGAGGGAGCGGGAGGTGTGGTGCATGGTCAGGCCACACTAGACGTGGCCCTGACCAGCGCCAACCCAACCTGTTAAGGCGTGCTGGACGGTTAGTCAGCGCGCCTTGAAGCCCGTCGCCCGCACCGTGACCAGCACCCGGACGTCGCGGTCCGCCACCTCGGTGGTGATGCCGCGGTACCGCTGCTGGAGCACCTGGAAGAACGCCCCGGTGGGGTCGGGCTCGATCGACTCGACCACGCCGCGGATCTGCAGGTACCGGTACTCGTTGCCCGGATCGGTGATCGAGAAGGCCACGCGCGGCTCCCGCAGCAGGTAGCGGTAGTTGTGCCGGACGTTCGTGTGCGTCAGCTTGATCACGCCGCCCTCGCCGTCCCACAGGAACCACATCGGGTTCACGAGGGGTGCCCCGTCGGACGTCACGGTGGCGAAGTGCGCGAAGAGCGGCCGTTCGAGCAGGTCGAGATGCGTCGCGGGCGGGTTCATGCGGTAGAGCAAACCAGAATCGGCACCGGGCGGGGAGGCCGGCGGCCCGGCAGTACCCTTGAGCCGGCGGCCGGCGAGGATTGGGGCGTAGCCAAGGGGTAAGGCAGCGGACTTTGGATCCGATATCGGAGGTTCGAATCCTCCCGCCCCAGCCAGCGGATCAGGTCAGCTCAGCGGGGGGCCCATGACCCGCGCAGACGGGGGCGTCTACACTGGTCACGCCCCCGGGCGGCCCCCGGGCGGCTCCCTGGCAGGGAATGGGATCGGGATCAGCTGGAGGCGAGGAATGGGGCGGAAGAACTGGCAGCGTGGCTTCACGCTCATCGAGGTGGTGCTGGCCTCGGCCGCGACCGCGGCCGTGCTCGGGGCGATCTCCTGGGCGCTCTCGGCCGGTAGGTAGCGCCGCCACAGGGGCGGTGACCGGGTGGCGATCGCCATCCTGGTCCTCGCGGGCCTCTACGCCGGCAGCCTCACGAACGTGCTGGCCGGACGCCTCGGCGCCGGCCAGCCGTATCGTCGTTCCGTGGTCTGGGGTCGGTCGTCGTGCGCCCACTGCGGGCACGAGCTGGCGCCCTGGGACCTGGTTCCGGTCGTGAGCTGGCTCCTCCTGCGCGGGCGCTGCCGCTACTGCGGCGGCCCCATCGACGACAGCCCGCTCGTCGAGGCGGCGACGCCGGTCCTCTTCCTGGCCTCGTACCTGGCCTGGCCCGCCCCGCTGCACGGCCTCGGCCTGCTCTGGTTCGCGGCCTGGCTGGCTGCCGGCGCGGGAGCGATCGGGCTCCTCACGTACGCCGCCCGGCGCCGGGCGAGCAGGATGCCGCGCTAGCATGGCCCACCCCCGCCCGCCCAGCGCCCTGGCCGACCTGCGGCGCCTCCGGTCCCCCGCCACCAACGCGCTGTTCGCCAGCGGCGGCGAGCTGTACAGCGACGCGGTCTTCGGCCGCGACTCGGTCGAGGCGGCCGAGGACGTGCTCCACCTCCTGCCCGAGGTCGCCCACGACGTGATCCTCGGCCTCTCCCGCCTCCAGGGGGTCGTCGACGCCGACCCCGGCCTCGACAGCAACGAGGAGGAGCGCGGCAAGATCCATCACGAGCACCGGAGCCTGTACGTGGACGGCCGCCGCATCTCGCCGACCTCGCAGCGGTTGCTGGAGGAGCTGTCCGCGCACTGGGGCGGCGACGGGACGAGCGTGACGTACTACGGCAGCGCTGACGCCACGCCGCTGTACGCGCGCCTGATCGCGCGCTTCTGCGCCCGGCACGGACCGGCGCTGCTCGACGAGGGCCTGGTCCGCAAGGACGGCCGGGCCACCACCGTCCGCGACTGCCTGCTGGCGGCGCTGGGCTGGATCTGCCGGCGCATGGACGCCTCGCCGCTGGGCCTGGTGGAGTTCCAGCGCCGGAACCCCAACGGCCTGCCCTTCCAGGTCTGGAAGGACTCGGGCACGTCCTACCTGCACCGCGACGGCCGCATCGCCAACTGCGACGCGCCGATCGCCGCGCTCGAGGTGCAGGGCTACGCGTACGACGCCCTGGTCGGCGCGGCCCGGCTGCTCGGCGCCGACCGGCCGGGCCGGGCCGGCGAGTGGCGGGCGCGGGCGCTGGCCCTCCGCGACGCCGTCCTCGAGCGCTGCTGGATGCCGGCGGACCGCTACTTCGCGATGGGCCTCGACCGGGACGCCGCCGGCGCGCCGCGCCCGATCACCAGCATCGCGTCCAACGGGGCGCTGCTCCTGGACACCGGGCTCCTGGACGGCCTGCCCGAGGCCGACGCGTGCATCGAGGGCGTGGTCCGGCGCGTCTGCGGGCCTGGGTTCCTCACGGACGCCGGCGTGCGCTGCCGCTCGCTCGCGGAGGTGGGCCTGATGGACTTCCAGGACTACCACGGCAGCTGGGCGGTGTGGCCGAAGGAGACGTTCGACGTCGTGAAGGGCCTGCACCGCCAGGGCCTGCACGGGCTGGCGCGCCGGGTCGGCGTCCGCCTCCTGAACGCCGTCAACGTCGCCGGTGCCAACGTCGAGCTGCTCTACGTCAGCCCGGACGGCCGGGTCCACTACGACTTCGCCGATCGCGACCCGCTGACGGCCGCGCCCGCCGAGATCGCCGCGACGACCGTCCCGGAGGCGCCGCAGGCGTGGACGGTCACCGCGGCGCTGGCGCTGAAGTGGTCCGGCCGCTGGCCCGCGGGCGGCGCCGTCACCCGCGCGCGCGCCGCCCTGGACGCCGAGGTCCTGCGCGAGGTGCCGGAGGTCCACGCCCTGCGCACGAGCGCCGAGCTGGGCGCGGCCTACGAGCGGCGAGGCGACTTCGTCCTGAACCGGGCGCTGGCGTCCGAGCGCGACCGCGCCGCCCGCGCCGGGCGGTGCTGACGGCGTAGCCGGCGTCAGTCCGGCCTTACCCTGGAGCCGTGCAACTCCCCGTGATGCCGCCGGTCAGCCCGATGCTGGCCAGGGCGGTGCGTGACATCCCGCCCGGGATGCACTACGAGGCCAAGTGGGACGGCTTCCGCGCGATCGTGTTCCGCGACGGCGACGAGGTCGAGCTCGGCAGCCGCAACGAGCGGCCGATGACCCGCTACTTCCCGGAGGTGGTCGAGGCCGTCAAGGCCAACCTGCCCCGGCGCTGCGTGGTCGACGGCGAGATCGTGATCATCAAGGGCGGCCGCCTCGACTTCGACTCCCTCCTCCTGCGCATCCACCCGGCCGACTCGCGCGTCCAGCTCCTCGCCCGCGAGATCCCGGCCTCGTTCGTCGGGTTCGACCTGCTCGCCATCGACGACGAGTCGCTGATGGCGACCCCGTTCCGCGCCCGGCGCGAGCGCCTCGAGGCGGCGCTGGCCCAGGCCCGCCCGCCCGTGTACGTGGCCACCGGCACCACCGACGTCGAGACTGCCCGGGCCTGGTTCGACGAGTTCGAGGGCGCCGGCCTGGACGGCATCGTGGCCAAGCCGTTCGACGTGCTCTACCAGCCCGACCAGCGGGCGATGTTCAAGATCAAGCACGAGCGGACCGCGGACTGCGTCGTCGCCGGCTACCGCTGGCACAAGTCCGGCCCGGTCGTCGGCTCCCTCCTGCTCGGCCTGTACAACGCGGCCGGCGCCCTCCAGCACGTCGGGGTCGCCGCCTCCTTCCCGATGCAGCGGCGGGCGGAGCTGGTCGAGGAGCTGAAGCCGTACGCCATGGAGGACGTCAGCGGCCACCCCTGGGCGGAGTGGGCCCAGGCCGAGGCCCACATGACCGGCCGCATGCCCGGCGCCCTCAGCCGCTGGAACGCGAAGAAGGACCTCTCCTGGATCGCGCTCCGGCCGGAGCTCGTGTGCGAGGTGACGTACGAGCACATGGAGGGGACGCGATTCCGTCATACGGCACATTTCCAGCGCTGGCGCACCGATCGCGACCCGCGCAGCTGCACGTACGAGCAGCTCGAGGAACCGGTGCGCTACGACCTCTCGGAGGTGCTCACGGCCGGGCGCCGATGACGCCGGGTTTGACATGCGTGAACGGGTCTGCTAGGTTGCAGGGCGTTTCATACATTTCGCCAGTCTCTGGCGACTGTTTCAGAGGGGGGTAGACTCTGATGCCAGTCGACAGGCGGGCGCGTCCGCGCGCCGGCCCTCGCTGTCACGTCGGAACGACCTGATCTTTCCGACGGCTCACACGACCTGACGGCGGCTCGCGTCTGAGCACGCCGCCGGGTGCGCGTACAGCGTGACCCGAATCGTCGTGCGCGTTCGCGCGCCGGTGATGCACGCACGAGTGCACACCGCACGTACGAACCGCACGTAGTTTCGTGCGCTCGCGCCGCGCGGATATGCAGCCGTGGGTGACATCGACACGTCAACGCAACAGAAGCAAGGGGGGTTACGCAGTAGTGAGGCTCAAGGTGATGTTCGCCGTCGTCATGGGACTGCTGGCCGCGGTCCTGGTCCCGGTCTCGTCGCAGATCCGGAGCTCGATGCCGTCGCTGGGCGCCGCGCAGCTCACGGCCGCCTCGGCCGCGCGCACGGCCGTCTCGGCGGCGCGCGTGCGGCCGACGCCGACACCGGCTCCGCCGGCGGACAGCTGCGCGCTGATCGTGCCGGAGGACCCGCTCAGCGCCCGCGGGCTGGCCACGCCGTGGCAGCTCACCGGCACCGGCGCCGGCGCGTGCCACGAGGCCAATTCGGCCCAGTCCGCGTTCGTGGAGGGCGCCGTCCTCGACCCGGCCACCGGCAAGGTCTCGGTCTACGACCCGCTGGTGGTCGACCGCGGCTCGCGGCCGGCCATCGAGCCGACGCGGCCGACCCTGCCCGCCGGGGCGGTGGTCGGGCTCTGGGTCGGCTTCAACGCCGCCAACGTCACCCTGCGCGGGCCGGGCGCCGCCTCCTGCGTCAACGGGGTCGAGGGCACGATCTTCGGCCAGAACGCGTTCTGCAACGCGACCGCGTTCTTCGAGGCCGCCAACGACGCGATCCAGGCCAAGAAGCTGGTCCCGCCGGCCCTCGGCATGGCCAGGGACGGCAAGCCCTGCCCCACGTCGCGTGACTTCAGCGTGGTGGACCAGGACCAGTCCGACAACACGACGACCGTCTACCTCCAGACCAGGCGGGGCCAGATGGCCCAGAACACGCCGGCGAACGCGGCGAGGCTGGGCGGCGCCACCGCGGCGAAGAACGGCAGCGACGAGGGCCTGCTCGACCGGGCGGTCGACGCCGCGCTCGGCTGCACCCCCTGGACGGCCCCCGACCTCGCCGACAGGACCGGCAAGCAGCTCTCCAACTCCTGGCCGCTGAACGAGCTGATGGCGGCCGCGCGGCAGGCGGCTCCGATCGCGCTCGTGCCCGAGGGCGACCCGTTCGTGCAGGGCGCCAACGGCCCCAGCCTCAGCAAGCTCAACGCGTACCGGGCCGGCGTGGACCAGCCGATGGTGTCCGCGCTCACCCAGGCCAGCACGAGGACGTACTGCCAGAACCTGCTGCGGACCGGCCTGCCCCGCATCGCGGCCGATCAGAAGTTCACCCAGCAGGTGGCGTCGCCCGCCCCGGACACCGCCACCAACCTCTTCACCTTCCTGGCGACTCGCTTCAGCCAGGCGATCAGCAACGACGACGGCTTCCTGCACTGCCTGCAGCTGCTGAACGTGCAGAACCCCATCACGCTCCAGACGAACGCGGACGGGGTCACCACCGGCGCGACGATCGACCTCCGCATCCGTCCCGCCAAGCGATAGCCAAGGACGAGATGACCTACTCCATCGACCTTCGCGGCGTCTCCCGGGCGGGGAGACGGCCGCAGCCGCCGGCGCGCGAAGCGCCGGCGGCCCCGGTCGGGCTCGCCGCGGTGCGGGTGCGCCCGGACGTGATCGACCCGCCGAGACCGGCGCCGGCAGCCCCGGCGCCGGCGCCGGTGGCGGCGGCCGGCGCCGTCAGGGCCGCCCGGCCGCTGCCCGCGTGGCGGCGGCCCGCCGGCGTGGCTCCCGGCGCGACCAGGGTCATGGCCGGCATGGCCCTGATCGCCGCCTACGTCGCGTTCTGCCTCGCCCCGCTGGCCATCGTCTCGATCGACTCGCACACGCCGCACCGGCCGTTCCTGGTCGAGCTGTCCGTCGCGCTGGGCTACGTGGGCCTGGCGATGATGGTCCTGCAGTTCACCCTCGTCTCCCGGATCAAGTGGCTGGCGGCGCCGTTCGGCATCGACATCCTGCAGCGGTTCCACCGCCAGGTCTCGTTCGTCGCCCTGGCGTTCGTGCTCGCCCACCCGGCCCTGCTGCTGGCCCAGAGCCTGCCCACGTACCTGCCGCTGTTCGACCTGCGCACCGCCCCCTGGCGGGCCCGCTTCGCGGTGTCGTCGGTGGTCGCCCTCCTGCTCGTCGTCTTCGTCTCGATCTGGCGGCGGAAGCTGCGGCTCCCGTACGAGGTCTGGAAGGTCACGCACGGCGTGCTGTCCGTGTCCGTGCTGTTCCTGGCCCTCGCCCACATGGTCGGCGTCAACCGGTTCACGAGCAGCCCGGGCGGCAGGGCCGTCGTCGCCCTCGTCGCGGCGGTGGTCGTCGGCGTCCTGGTCTGGAGCCGCCTGATCGCGCCCCGCCGGCACGGCTTCCGCCCCTGGAGGGTGGTGGACGTGATCCCGGAGCGCGGCCGGGCGGTCACGCTCGTCGTCGAGCCGGATCGCCACCCCGGCTGGTCGTTCCTGCCCGGCCAGTTCGCCTGGGTGACCGTCGGCGGCTCGCCCTACCGGGTGGACCACCACCCGTTCTCGCTGTCCTCGCCGGCCGACGCCGACACCCGGGGCCGGGTCGCGATGACGATCAAGCAGGCCGGCGACTGGACGAAGACGGTCGGCTCGATCGACCCCGGCACGCGCGTGCACCTCGACGGCCCGCACGGCTCGTTCTCGATGGACCTGCACCAGGCGCCGGGCTACGTGTTCGTGGCCGGGGGGGTGGGCATCACGCCCATCTACAGCATGATCGCGACGATGTTCATCCGCGAGGACATCCGCCCGGTGACCGTCTTCTACACGAACCCCGACTGGGAGAGCGTCACGTTCCGGGAGCAGCTCGACGAGCTGAGCGGGTACATGCCCAACCTCCGGGTCGTGCACGTGCTCAAGCAGCCGCCGCCGGGCTGGAGGGGGCCGTCGGGCCGGCTCGACGCCGACGTCCTGGCCCGCTACCTGCCCCGGCAGTACCAGACGTTCGAGTACTTCATCTGCGCCTCGCCGGCGATGATGGACGCGGTCGAGGAGTCCCTGCTCGAGCTGGGCGTGAGCGACTACCGCATCCACAGCGAACGGTTCGGGATGGTATGAGCGGCCACCTCTGGGCCAGCCGCCTCGTCGTCGCGCTGTGCGGCGTGCTGCTCGCCGTCTCCGTGGTGTTCGCGCTCCAGTGGAGCACGCCGGCGGGCCGGCAGGCGGCGCAGCCCGCGCGCGCCACGCTGGCCGGCGCCTCCTCGGCGGCGTCCAGCGCGCTGTTCCGCGACGACTTCGAGCGCGATCCGGTCGGCTCGATGCCGGCCGGCTGGACATCGGACGACGGCCACTGGTATGGCGTCGTCGAGGACGGCAGCCACGTCGTCCGCCACGCCGCGGGGCAGTCGTACGGCCACCTGGTGGCCGGCTCGCCGACCTGGACCGACTACGCGGTGAGCGCCCGGCTCCGGTTCACCGACCTCTCCACCGGCTTCGCGGGCGTGGCGGCGCGCTACCAGGACCGCGGCGACTACTACGCCTGCGGGGTCTACTACGACAGCGCGTTCCGGCTGTGGCGCGTCCGCGGCGGCGACGTCACCCTGCTCGACGCGCGGCGGATCGCCGTGGGTGCCGACGGCTTCCACGACGTGCGCCTGGTCGTCCAGGGCGGCCGCATCTCGTGCGTGCTGGACGAGACGACGCAGCTGACCGCGACCGACGGCACGTTCGCGCGCGGGCGGATCGCGTTCGTGGCGGGCGCCGACGAGGCGGCCGAGCTCGACGACGTCGCCGTGACCGGCTAGTACGCGCCAGTACCGACTGGTACCATCCGGGGTCATGGACAGGGTTGCTCCCAGCGCCTACCCCCCGCCGGTCCGACCGGTCGAGGAGTTCATCGCCGAGCCGACCGATCCCGCCGGCGAGCGGATCGACGTCGGCGTCGCCATCGTCGGCGGGGGTCCGGCGGGGCTGGCCTGCGCCAACCGGCTGCTGCAGCTGCTCGCCGACGACCCCGAGCTGACCGAGCGCCTGGGCGAGGTCCCGGTCGCCGTCATCGAGAAAGGCAAGACGTGCGGCGCCCACAACCTGTCGGGCGCCATCCTGCGGCCGTCCGCGATGGAGCAGCTCTTCCCCGACGTGCCGCGCGACCGGTGGCCGGCGTACGGGGACGTGCCGGGCGAGGCGGTCTACGTGGTGATGGACGGCACGCGGGCGGTCAGGATCCCGACGCCGCCGCCGTTCCGCAACCACGGCAACGTCGTGGTCTCCGTCAGCGAGCTGTCGCGCTGGCTGGCCCAGCGGGCCGAGGAGGCCGGCGCGTACCTGCTGACCGAGACGGCGGCGACGCAGCTGCTGGTCGAGGACGGCGTGGTCCGGGGCGTCCGGTCCGGCGACAAGGGCCGCGGCCGCGATGGCGAGCCGAAGGCCAACTTCGAGCCCGGCTCCGACCTGGTCGCGAAGGCGACCGTCCTGGCCGAGGGCGCCTGGGGCCACCTGACGGGCGCGGCCGTCCAGCGGTTCGAGCTCGGCGGCGCCGACCCCCAGGTCTTCGCGCTCGGCGTGAAGGAGGTGTGGGAGGTCCCCCGGCCGCTGACGAAGGTGGTCCACACGCTGGGCTGGCCGCTGCGCACGGCGGCCAGGTACCGCGAGTTCGGCGGCTCGTGGATCTACCCGATGGGCGAGGACAAGGTGTCGATCGGCTTCGTCTGCGGCCTCGACTACACGGACGCCACGATGTCGGTGCACGACATCCTCCAGCTGTTCAAGACGCACCCGCTGGTGCGCGGGATCCTGGAGGGCGGCAGGCGCGTCTCCTGGGGCGCCAAGGCGATCCCGGAGGGCGGCTGGTGGGCGATGCCGAAGCTGGCCGCCCCCGGCATGGTGATCTGCGGCGACGCCGGCGGCATGGTCAACGTGCCGGAGCTGAAGGGCATCCACTACGCGATGCACGCCGGCATCCTGGCGGCCGAGGAGATCTACCGGCAGCTGCGCGCGGACTCGACCGACTTCTCGGGCTACGACCGGGCGGTGCGCGAGTCCGCGATCGGGAAGGACCTGTTCCGGACCCGCAACATGCGGCAGCCGTTCGGCAAGGGGTTCTTCGTCGGCGGCCTGGTCACGAACCTGATGATCGCGACCGGCGGCCGCTTCCCGAACGGCCACTGGGCCCAGCACCGCGA
>Ga0066661_10000880_pt1 | contig 11329 bp, 7 predicted proteins | sample GraSoiAngelo_110_FD_66454 | JGI IMG/M metagenome (GOLD analysis project Ga0066661, IMG submission 66454) | Grasslands soil microbial communities from the Angelo Coastal Reserve, California, USA - 14_0903_12_30cm | ecosystem: Environmental > Terrestrial > Soil > Grasslands | place: USA... | reverse complement strand
CGCCGCGAAGCGATACTGGCGCTACTCGGACGAGTACTTGACGGCGTCAACTGTCGAAGCCGCGTGTCAGTGGGCGAACCCGATCCTGTATAGGATGCCCTGGGGGGGCGGGATTCCGAAAACGGCGTTTATGTCGCTTACGCTCTTCTCCACGCCGACGAAGGTAGGAATGCCGGGGCCTGCGGATTCGGTGATTCTGCCAGCGCGGGGAGCGAGGAAACCACCATGAGGTGACGCCGATAAGGAACTTCCCGTGATGGCTCCTCGATGCCGTCTGGACCGCCGCGGCCGAGGTCTAAAGTCTAACCATTAGACCCCGCTCATGCGGCGCGCCGGTCGATTCTCTTTGACACGGTTCAGCATGGCACCGTAGCATTTCTGCTCTTCTGGAGGTGTGCGATGGGATATTACGTCGGTTTTGTTGCTGTCGCACGCCTCGGCCAGAGTTCCCACACTCCAGCCACCGCTTGCCGAGCTGAGTCGATCGTCATCACCAGGATGATCGACTGGCTCTCCCGTCTCTGGACCAATTCTTCGGCCCTGTCGGTGCGTGCGCCGCCGGCCGCGCGCTCCGTCGCGCTCTCTTGCGGCAGTGTCTCCTTCGTCCAGCCTTATCGGAGCCGCAGAGGCCCAGAAACGGAGTGATAACACTATGTCGCGTGAAGATCCCAGAATCGAGACATGGCTCACTGACGAGCAGCTGGCGAAATGTACCAGAGCTGATACCGATCCGTTCCCGTCACCTATTCCCACTCAAATCGTGTCGAACGGCGAGTGGATGCCGATGCCGCAGACGCAGGAGCAGCGAAGGGTCGAAGCCCGCACACACGAACTCGCCGACGAGGCTTCTAAGAAGCTCGGCATCAGCCGGCGCGCATTTTTGGCCGGCGCGGGAGGCATGGCAGCCACCTTCCTGGCGATGAATGAAGTCTACGGCGCGTTCTTCAAGGTCGATCGCGATGAGATGTTCGAGGACGACGCTAGCGACGGCAACCGCCTTCCGAAGGACCTGTTCATCTTCGACGACCAGCTGCACATGATCCGCCAAAGCAAAACCGAGGAGAACCGGGCGCTGCGGGCTCTCGCGCAGGGGTACCCCGGCGCGGCGGAATTCCATACGAATCCGTTCAACCCACCGCTCGGGAGCGACCTCACCACCCAGCTGCCCGATGAGCTCGCGTTGCGCGGCCATCTGGACGTCTCGAAGGGTCTATGGAGAAACTGGAACCCGGCGCTGATCGGCGACCCGATGGACCACGAGATCTTCCACTTGCATGCGTTCATCAAGTCGCTGTTCCTTGACAGCCAGATGACCGTGGGTCTGCTCAGCAACATCACCGGATTTCTCCCGGTGTTCGTTCAGGGCAAAGAGCCGACGAACGTGAACGAGGCCCGCAACATCGAAGTCCTGACGGCCGACCAGACGGCCGCCGTGAGAAATTTCGTGAACAAGCTCGCGGGCTCTCAGCGTCTCTACGCGCACGGCCTACTCTACCCGGGCACGGCGAACATCGACGAGATCCAGCGGCAGATCGACCACAACAAGCCCGACTCGTGGAAAGGCTATTGCGTGTCGCTGGCCGCCAAGCAACTCACGGATCCGACGGGCGCACCGATGAAGCAGTGGAGACTCGATGACGAAGCCGTGATGGGCAAAACGTTCGAGCTCATCAGGAAGTACCAGGTGATTCTGGCGAAGGAGCGGCCCGGGTTCGGCAACATCTGCGTCCACAAAGGCTTCGCGCCGCCCCCGCACGATGCCGCACACGATAACCCGGAGAACGGGAACCCGGAGGACCTGCCGAACGCTTCTCGCGCCTGGCCGACGTTCAACTTCATCATCTACCACTCGTGCATCAGACCAGTCCTGTTCTACAACCCCAAACCGCTCGCCAACCTGCTCAGCAGGAAGCCAGTTCTCCGCGAAGGGGTCCCCGACATTGAATGGACCACACGCTTCGCTCAAATCTCTCGGGACCTCCACAACGTCTATGCCGAAGTGGGCTCGACCTTCGCGTCGACGGTGATCACCTTCCCCACCGTGTGGGCGCACATCATCGGCCAGCTCCTGCAGAACATGGGATCGCGCCGGGTCGTCTTCGGCTCGGATTCGCTCTGGTATGGCGCGCCGCAGTGGCAGTACGAGGCGTTCTGGCGGTTCCAGATTCCCGAGCGGCTGCAGGAGAACTGGAACTACCCGGAGATCACGGAAGCCGACAAGCGCAACATCCTTGGCCTGAACTCCGCGCGGCTGTACCACGTGGGCTCGACGAATCCCAACAAGTTCGGCCGGATTCCGAGCGACTTCGAGAGCCGCATCCCTGCCGACCTGAGACACGTGCTCGAGTTCCCAGGCTTTTCCTCGGACAACATCTCGAAGATGAGGCAACGGTATCTCGCCGAGGGCGCGACGCCCGACCACAGGCGGTACGGCTGGATCCGAACGCTGGTCTAACGAAAGCAATCGGGCAGGTACGGGCGCGGCTCGGGGCGGGGCCGCGCCCCTTCTCCACCACAACCCGCTTGTATGCACACCTCGCGTTCACGGACCCTGAAAAGTCGGTACGCGAGCGAAAAACGATCGTACCTGTTCTGGGGCGATCGACCTCTCGGCAAACAGGGGCTCTTGCGCGCGGACGACCACTGACGGTCTATACTTGAAGCAGCTCTACTTGGAGCATCTGGCCGAGGCGGCCAGAGCAGGACGCGACGCCGTCGCGCTATACGGGCGGTCAGGTACGCCTCGCCTGGCATTCGCGCCTGCCGTCGCGTTAATCCGGCACGCGGTGCCGCCGCGTGATTGCGGCACGTGATCGTCGTCACGCTCAACGGCGCTTCGGGCGGCCCACCCGCGCTCCACAAGGCCAAGCAGTCCCTTCCTCTTCAGGGCTTCGTTTGCCCTGAAGGCCTTGGGGAGCGCCCGATGCCCAAGCGTGTTGTCTCCACCGAACCCAGTTCTCAACCCCTTACTCGCTTCACCGCCCAGTCCCGGAGGGACCGCCGGGGTGAGCTTCGCCGCCTCTCTATCCCGGCGGCATCACCTCGAAGCCAGCCGACCGACACCGCACCACGCCATACCGACGCGCTCCGCGAGCTCGTGCCCGATCGCGTCGAGAGCCTCAAGAAGCCACCGCCCGCTATCGCACCGCTCGTGGGCAGCCCAGAGCCGCGCAGACAAGCGTGCACGCTTGCCGAGGTGCCGCCTCCTCTCTGTCGCCAACCCGGCTGCCGGCGTCCTTTCATCCCTCGGGCGGCCGGCTCTCAGCAGAAGTTCTGTTCCAAGAGCTGCCGCCTGGCCTTCCACATGGAGGCCCGGCAGGTCGGCTACCGGATGGTCAACGCTCCAGGGCTCCGTCCGGACCGGCGAGCTCCGGCACGCCGCACGCAGCCCGTGAGTTTCTGGCGTTCCGGCGTCGATGTCGCCACCGGACGCAGGGTCCCCATCTCGATCATGAGCCCCAGCCAGTGCGCTGGACCCCAGCCGACCGACACCGCCTCCTCACCACGCCATCCGGATGCGCCGACGCCGGGAGCCGCATCATGAACAGCCGGTCCGCCCCGGTGCCGGACCGCGACGCCAACGCGAGCTCGTCGGCGCACCACAAGGTCTCCAGGGCGTTCAGCTCCGCGACTCTCCCACCTCCCGAGATGCCCGCTGAACGCGGCGCGCTCGCGGTGCCCACGCGGCTTGACGATTGGATTGTCCCTCCCGATACTGCCGATCAGCGGAAACGTGGTCGTGGCTCGGCCAGGAGGACCGAGACCATGGCCCAGCAACTCACTGACTTGGTCGAACAGTTCTGCAACTTCCAGCGAAAGCAACGCGGCAAGACGGAAGGAGGAGTGCGAACCTACCGATGGATCCTGGAGCAATTCTTGATCTTCGTTCGTAATCGGTACGGCCGGCTGGCGCGGGTGACCGACCTGACCTCCCCGACCATCCAGGCATGGATGGACGATATGGCGGGGGCGGATCTCGCGCTGAGCACCATGCGGGTCCGCCAGTCGACCCTGTCGAGCTTCTGTGCGTGGTTGGTGAAGCGGGATGGGCTGGCGGCGAACCCCGTGGCCAAGCTCGAACGTCCGCCCCACCACCGCGAGCCGCCGAAGCAGATCCCGGGCGCGTCCATCATGGATGCTCTCGTCGAGGCGGCGAAGGCCCGCCGTCGGCCACGCGACGTGGCGATCTTCCTGATCCTGCGCTACACGGGCATGCGGCGCGAGTCGGTGGCGACGTTGCGTGTCCAGCACCTCGATGGGACGTGGGGTCTGCGCGGCGTCCGGGTCAAGGGCGGTAAGACCCGAGATATTCCCCTTCCCTCAGCGGTCATGCAGTTCCTGCAGGCGTATGTTGAACGGGTGCTCGGCAAGCAGATCGAGAACGTTGGCCCGGAGATCCCACTGTTCTGGTCCACCTGGGGCCGGCGCGGCGTCGGCACGACACGCGCGCCGATGACAGGGAAGAATATCTGGCGGCTCTGCAAGGTGTACGGCCGGCTGATCGGCTGCCCGGAGTTGAAGCCGCACGACCTCAGGCACGGCGTGGCCATGGAAGTGCTGGAGCAACACCATGATCTCGAGCAAGTGCGCGCCCTGCTCGGCCACGCCCGCATCGACACCACGCAGGTCTACACGAGCATCAGGCCGCCGCAGCTCAAGCGCGCGGTGTCGTTCTACGAGGAAAAGGCGCTGAAGATGTTGAGCCCGTGAAGATGTGCACTCGTTCCGTGTTCGAGGAACATTCCGATGTTCCTAAAACACGGAGCGAAAAACGTTAACGGAATCAGAATGGTGGCCCCAACGGGATTCGAACCCGTGTTTCAGCCTTGAGAGGGCCGTGTCCTAGGCCTCTAGACGATGGGGCCGCGAACGCTTCCGCGATGCAACGCGAGGAGTGGCTGGGGGAGGAGGATTCGAACCCCCGCTACGTGGTCCAGAGCCACGCGTCCTACCACTAGACGATCCCCCAAAGTCCCACGCCGACGCGCAAATTACAGCATACGGTCTAAGGCAAGTCAACGAACCGAGGTCCAACGAACGCGCACCAGCGAACCGCTCTCCAACGACCGCGGCCTACCGAACCGCGCTCTTCAGCGCGCGACTGGGGCGGAAGCGCGGAACCTTGGCCGGCGGGATCTTGATCTCGTTGCCCGTGCGCGGGTTGCGGCCGTTGCGAGCGGCACGCCTGGTGACGACGAACGTGCCGAAGCCGCTGATGGTGACCCTCCGGCCCCGGCGGAGCGACTCGTAGACGCCGCCCACGAAGGCGTTCATCGCCTTCTCGGCGGAGGTCTTGGAGCCGCCCGCGCTCTTGGCCATGACGGCGACGAGATCAGCCTTCGTCATCGCTTGTCTCTCTGCTCGGCCCCCCACGATCACTCGGGGGACCTCGACGCTACGCGCGGGACCCCGACGCTGTCAATCCGGAGACGGCGCGGCGCACGAGGTCGAGAAATACCTCGGGGCGGAACGGCTTCTCGAGCACGGTCACGTCGGCCGATTTCAGGAACGCCCAGGCCGCGCTGTTGGCGGTGTCGCCCGTGACGAACACGAAGCGGGCCGCCAGCGCAGGATTCTCGGTGACGACGGCTCGATAGAATTCCTCGCCGCTGCCGTCGGCCATGCGGATATCGGAAACCACGAGATCATAGCGCTGCCGGCGAGCGCGCTCGAGCGCGACGCGACCGCCGGTGGCCAGGTCGACCTTCCAATCGTGCTCGCGCAGCAAGGTCACGACGAGCTCGGCCACGCCGGGCTCGTCCTCGACGACGAGCACGCGACGTCCTTTGCCGCTGAAGGCCGGCATGACGACGATCTCGCGGGACTCGGACACGGGCGCGACACCGATCGGGAGGTCGAGCGTGAAGGTCGTTCGCCCCCGTTCGCTCTCGGCACTGAGCCGGCCGCCGTGCTCCTCGACGATGCCGTAGGAGACGGACAGGCCGAGGCCGGTGCCGGCGCCCACCTCCTTGGTCGTGAAGAACGGCTCGAAGATGCGCGGCAGCACCTCCGGTGGGATGCCCGGGCCGTCGTCGGTGACTTCCGTCCGCACCCAGTGGTCCACCACCTGCGTGTGGAACCTGATGCGTCCGCCTCGGTGCTCGGCGGCGATGGCCTGCTCGGCGTTGAGGATCAAGTTCAGGAAGACCTGTTGCAGCTGCTGGCCGTCACCGATCACCGTGGGCAGCTCCTCGGCGAAGTCGCGCTCGACGGTGATGCCGGACAGCGTGAGCTGGTTCTGGCGCAGCGCCAGCGTCTGTTCGATCACGTGATGGATCTTGATGGCGACGCGCTCCGGTGGGCGCTGGCGCGCGAAGTACAGGAGGTTGCGAACGATCTTGGCCATGCGGTCGCCCTGCGTCACCATCAGCTCGACCGGACGCCGCAGCGCCTCCGGGATCTCGCGGTGGAGCATGAGCTGGCCGTAGCCGATGATGACGCTCAGCGGATTGTTCAGCTCGTGGGCCACACCGGAAACGAGCTGGCCGAGCGCCGACATTTTGCCGGCCTGCAGCAGCTGCGCCTGGGTCTCCCGCAGGCGAGCGAGGTTGTCACGGGCGCTCCCGTAGAGCTGGGCGTTCTCCATGGCCAGCGCGGCCTGGTCGGCGAAGGCCTGGAGCACCAGGCGCTCCTCACGCGTGAAGACCCGACCGGCCTCGGCCCCCATGGCGAGGGCGCCGACCACGCGATCACGCGCCACCAGCGGCACGCACAGGACGGAGCGATAGAGACGGGTCTGGATGCGGTCGCGCAACTCCGGCGTCAGGTGAAACCCGGGCTCGTTGAGGATGTCGGACGTGCTTACGATGCGGCGCTCGGCGACGGCGAGGCCGGCCGCGCCCTCACCGGGCTGGAGCACGATGCCCTTCACCGCGCTGGCGTCCTCCCCGAAGAATCCGACGGCGTGGAGCGTGCGGGCCTCGGCCTCGTAACGGAACACGAGCGATCCATGGCCCTCGAGCAACTCCACGACGCCGCGAGCGACCAGGTAGGCGATGCGCTCGACGTCGAGCGTGCCGGTGACTTCGCGGCCCACGCGCGCGAGCGCCTCGGCCACGTCGCGCCGGCGCTGGGCCTCCCGGTAGAGGCGCGCGTTCTTGATGGCGACGCTGGCCTGCGCGATGAACATCGCGATGACTTCACGGGTCTTCGCCGTGAAGCGCAGGGGATGGTCGTCGATGAGCACCAGCACGGCCAGGAGCTCGTCGGCCGCCATGATCGGATAGCCGGCGAACGAGGTGAAGCCGCACGACCGCCACCAGTCCGGGTCGAGCACGATGTCGGCGGCGGCGAAGACGTCGTCGATCACGACCGGTTGGCGCGTGCGGCCAACCTGGCCCACCATGCCCTGCCCGTAGCTCACTCGATCGCGCGCGATCTCGGCAGGCGCCCCGATGGTGGGCGTGCGTCGCAGCGTCAGCGTCCGCCGCTCCTCGTCGGCCAGCCAGAAAGACGCGAAGCGAACGCCGGTCAACGCCGTCGCCGACTCGGCGATCATCGTCAGCAGCTCGTCGAGCTCGAGCGCGCGCGTGATCCGCTGAGCGACAGCGGCGAGCGTGGAGGCGCGCTGGGCCTCGGCCCGCTCGGCCTGGTAGAGCGCTGCGTTGCGAATGGCGATGCCGGCCTGGGCGGCGAGCAGGCGTAGCGTCTCCTGCTCTTCTGGATCGGGGATGCCGTCGGGCGCGATGTAGTCCAGCACGCCCACGAACGTCTCGCCGACGAGGATTGGGACGCCGAAGTAGCTGGCCTGCGGCCGGTCGCGCCACCACTCCGGTGCCGAGGTCCGTGGATGAGCGAGTGGCTGCGCCACGACGACGGGAGCGCGCTGCTCGAAGACGAGCCCGGGCAAGCCCTGGTGAGCGTCACGCACGTCGGGCAGCTCGCGCAGCATGTCGCTCGAGCAGCCGGCGTAGCGCAGCGTATCCGTCTCGGCGTCATACACGTAGGTGGCGGCGAGCGCCCCCGGACGCATCGCGGCAGCCGTGCGGACGATACGATCCATCAGGACCGCGGTGTCGAGCGACACCGTGATCGACTGACTGAGCGTGGCCAGGGCGCCCAGATGCGACGCGCGGCGGACGGCATCGCGGTACGCGCGAGCATTCTGGATGGCGAGCGCGGCCCGAGCGGCCAGCGAGGTGACGAGCGCCTGGTCCTCGAGCGCGGCCAGCTCGCCGAGGCGAGCGCGCACGGTGAGGACACCGATCAACGTGTCCCCGGCCACCATCGGGACGGCCAGGATCGAGCCCAGCCCGGCCTCGCGATGCCACTCGACCACCCGGACGCGCGCGTCCGCACGAGCGTCGGCGACGTACACGAGCTCGCACCGCTCGGCGGCGACACCACTGATCCCGTCGCCGAACGCGAAGGACGTCGGCATCGGCACGGCGGGCAGGTCGCGCGCGATGGCGGAAGCCCGCAGCTCCAGGACGCGGGCGCCCGGCTCGGCCGACCACAGATGCACGACGGGCGCGCCCAGGAGCCGCGCGGTCGCATCGGCAATGCACTGGAGGACCACATCCACGTCGAGCGAACCCGCCACCACACGTTCCAGCTCGGCGAGCTCGCGCAGGCGGTCGGCACGGCGCGTGGCTTCGGCGTAGAGGTGCGCGTTGTCGATGGCGAGCGCTGCTTGCTCACCCATGAGGCTCAGCGCGTGGACCTCGGCCTCGGTGAACGTGCGCTCGGTCCAGTAGTGGACGGCGAGCGCGCCGTGGACACGCTGCTTGGAGAGCAGCGGCGCGGCGGCCACGGCCTTGAAGCCCTCGCGCTCGATCTGGGCTCGACGATCGGCAGTCAGCCAGACGTCCACGTCGGTGAGGATGTTCGGCGTCGTCACCGTGCGACTCTCGAGCACGGCCCGGCTGATGGGTCCGCCGGCGGACGGGATGGAGCCGCGGTTGGCGTACTCGGCGCTCAGCCGTCCTACGGCGCGGAGCACTCTGAATTCGCGAGCCTTCCCGTCCCCGGACGCCACCAGCGCCGACTGCGCTGCCATCACCTCCATCGCGGTGTTCGCGATCGTGTCGAGCACCTCGTTGAGATCGAGCGAGGAGGCGAGCGACCGGCCGATCGTCTCCATCGCGCGCGCGAAGACGGCACGACGCTGTCGTTCCGTCGCATCCACGAGAAATGCCGCCACGCCGGCGACGTGACCGTAACGATCGGTGAGCGGGACGCAGCGCGCCTCGATCCGGATGGTCGCCGCGCCGTCGTGGCCCGGCGCCTCCGCGCTGAAGCGCGCCTCGCCGCCGACGGCCTGGCGCAGGTACCGGGGCAACCCGATCGCGTCGAAGAGCGGAAGGAGACGATCGGCGTTACGCCCGATCGCCGAGGCGCGCGGCAGTCCGGACAGACGCTCCATGGCCGCGTTCCACTGCACGATCGTGAGTGAGAGATCGGTGACGAGCAGTCCGTCGTCGAGAGTCTCGAGAATCTCGGTGAGGCCCGCGGGGGCCGCTGATGCTGGCGACGCAACACCCATGGTGCCGCGTCCTGTGAGCGCCGTCCTCAGCTTGCGGAGCATTCGGCGCATCTAAGCAGTATATACAACCTGCGATCTCTACAAACGGAACGGCATCGCGGTCCTGACTGCGACACCCTGGCACCACCCTTGCTTCGCTGCCGACAAGGGAGGCGTCGTGATATCCGAGAACCCCGGCCGCCTGGCCCACCTGCGTGTCCTCGTGATCGAGGACGTTCCCGACATTCGTGAAGTCTTCGTGATGCTCCTGCGGTCTGAAGGCGCTGGTGTCACGGCGGTTGGAACCGGACGCGAAGCGGCGGAAGTCGTGGCGCGGCACGAGTTCGACGTCGTCCTCACGGACCTCGGTCTGCCCGACATTCCTGGTGACGTGCTCGTGCGCCAGATGGCGAACAGCACGCACCGGCGGCCGCGCATCGCCGTGATCACCGGATACGGCGAGCCATATCTCACACGCGCCCGGCAGGCGGGCGCCCATGCAGTCTTTACCAAGCCCGTCGAGTGGACTCGCGTGGTCGATTATCTCTGTCGTCCCGATCTCGCCGCCTCGGCCTGAACACCTACCATGAGCGGTCGTGACATAATGCCGCGCATGCGGCTGGATCCCTCAGCGCTGCTGCTTCTCGCGATCGCGATCATCCTCGCCATCGTCGCCTACATCAAAGATCCGGGGCTGCCCTGGCTCGGGGCCAAGACCGGTTTCACGATGCTCGGCTTCATCCTGCCCCGCCTGATTCCCGCGTTGATCCTCGCGGGGCTCATGCAGGTCCTCGTTCCTCAGGAGATCGTGGCGCGACACTTCGGGCGCGAGGGCGGCCTTCGCGGCATCGTCATCGCCGCGTTCGCAGGCGTCCTCACGCCGGGCGGGCCCATGGTCACGGTGCCCTTCATGGTTGCGCTGGCCAACTCGGGCGCCGCCATGCCGCCGCTGGTCGCCTATATGACGTCGTGGTCTCTCTTCGGCATGCAGCGGATCATCGCGTGGGAAGCGCCGCTGATGGGGTGGCGCTTCGTCCTCGTGCGCGTGATCCCGAGCCTCGCGTTTCCCGTCCTCGCCGGCTGGCTCGTGGCGGTCTTCTACCGCGACTGAGTCGCCGGAATGGCCTGGCACGACCTTCGGCAGTTCGTCGATCATCTCGAGCGTCGAGGCCGCCTCCGTCGCGTGAGCGTGCCGGTCTCACGTGATCTCGAGATCACCGAGATCACCGACCGTGTGTCGAAGGCATCTGGTGATGCCAACGTCGCGCTCCTCTTCGAGCGCGTCGACGGCGCCGAGATGCCGGTGGTCATCAACGCCTTCGGCTCGGCCGAACGGATGGCGTGGGCGCTCGGCGTGGACCGGCTCGACGATCTGGGCGAGCGCGTCGCCAAGCTGCTCGACCTCACGCTGCCCGGGACGTTCGCCGAGCGCTGGCGAAAGCTCGGCACGCTGCTCGACGTCGTCAAGGCGGCGCCGCGTCACGTCGCAACGGCGCCGTGCCAGGAGATCGTCGAGACCCAGCATCCGTCGCTGGCCGGCCTCCCGGTCCTCCGTTGCTGGCCGGGCGACGCCGGGCGCTTCATCACCCTCCCCTGCGTGTTCACGCGTGATCCCGTCCGTGGGCAGCGCAACGTCGGGATGTACCGGCTTCAGGTGTTCGACGATCAGACGCTCGGCATGCACTGGCAAATCCACAAGGGTGGCGCCGAGCATGAGCGCCGAGGTGACGACAGGATGCCCGTGGCCATCGCTCTCGGCGGCGATCCCGCGCTGACGTACGCCGCGTCGGCGCCGTTGCCCCCCGGTGTCGACGAGGTCGTGTTCGCGGGCTGGTTGAGCGGTGCCGGCGTCGAGATGGTGCGCGC
>Ga0066661_10000878_pt1 | contig 11333 bp, 13 predicted proteins | sample GraSoiAngelo_110_FD_66454 | JGI IMG/M metagenome (GOLD analysis project Ga0066661, IMG submission 66454) | Grasslands soil microbial communities from the Angelo Coastal Reserve, California, USA - 14_0903_12_30cm | ecosystem: Environmental > Terrestrial > Soil > Grasslands | place: USA... | reverse complement strand
AAAGTCGATGGCGCTCATGATCCCATCCCCGAACATTTCGTTCGCCATGTCGCGGAGCGAGTCCCCATAGACTCCGACGATTTCCAGGAGCCGGTACTTGAACGGGTCGGTCGTATTCGGAGACTCCGTTCTTACGGGGAAGGCCGTGACCGCTTCGGCCACTTCCGGTTTCAGGTCGAGCGACTTCGCCAGCTTATTGGCTGCGTCCGGTCCCAAGCGTTGCTGTCCATTAAGGACCGCTGCCACATAAACAGGCCCCCGCCCGACGGCCTGGCCGAGAGCTTGAAACGTCATCTTTTTCTCCTGCCGTTTTGCCCTGATCATACCTAATGCCTGCGCTCTGTCCATTTTGATCCTCCGTTGCATGCGAGGGATTTCCGCCTCAGACTGGACACCTGAGTACAGCAAGGCTAGGCCACACCTGGGGACCTGTCAAGGGTGGAGGTAGCCATAAGGGGGAAGCCGAGTAAACTTGGGTCCAGGTCTATCTTTCGGCACCTGAACCGTGACCAAAACCGGAAGAGGAGGGGCTGAAGAAAATAGAGAGGAGTGTAAGTCATTGATGGATCGGGATCACAGCTCGCGAATCAGATCAGCGACCGACGGCTCAGCAGGCCGTTCGCTTCTATTTTGAGGGGGGTACAACAACTTGGGGCAGGTCAGCCTTGGGATCGCGAAGGTGATCGTGTTGTGCCCCACTTGAGGTTTGGTCAAGAATCAAAAGTCAAAAGGCCCCCCTCTTACCAACCATCCTGTTAGTAACACACTCCCCTCTCTAAATTACGTCCTCCCGGAAAAAGAACCACCAGACAGCTCAGATGCCCGCTGGTCCAGTTTTCTGGGAGAACGCTACGGTCGCCCTTAGGCGATCGTGTGCAGTTCCATCAGATTGGTGCTGCCGCGTGTTCCGGCGGGCGCGCCCAGAAGGATGACGATGCGGTCGCCGGACCCCGCGAGCTTCTCCTCGCGGAGCGAGCGCTCCAACTCGCGGATGAGTTCGTCGGTATTGGGGATCGGCCGCATTGCGCGCGGAAGCACCCCCCAGTATAGGGCCATGCGCCGCCGCACGGCGTCATGCGGCGTATAGGCGACGATGGGCACCGTGGGGCGTTCCTTCGACAGTAGACGCGCCGTCGTCCCAGATTCGGTAAAGGCCACCACGACCTTGGCGCCGGTCTCACGCGCGGCTCGCGCTCCCGCGGCGCAGACCGCAGCCGGAACCGGCGTGGGTGATGGAGCCTGAGCGTGGAGTGAAGCCTGCTCCTGGCCTCTCTCCGCCGCCTCCACGATCCGCGCCATGGTTTCGACGGCTTCCACCGGATAGCGGCCGGCTGCGGTCTCGCCGGATAACATCACTGCGTCGGTCCCGTCCAGGACGGCGTTGGCGACGTCGGAGGCCTCGGCGCGTGTTGGACGGGGGTTGGTCGTCATGGATTCCAGCATCTGGGTCGCCGTGATCACCAGCGTCCGGCTCTGGTTGCACGAGCGGATGATGCGCTTCTGGATTAGCGGCACCGCCTCCGGGCTCGTCTCCAACGCGAGGTCCCCGCGCGCGATCATCACGCCGTCGGAAACCGTCACTATCTCGTTCAGCCGCTCGACAGCCTCCGGACGCTCAACCTTGGCGATGATGGCGGCTTCGGCCCCGTATTTCTCCATCCACTCCCGCGCCCTCGTCACGTCCTCGGGGCCCCGCACGAAGGAAAGCCCCACGTACTCCACGCCGTGCGAGAGGCCAAAGGACATGTCCTCCTGGTCCTTCTCGCCGAACGCCGGGGCTGAGACAGAGACCCCTGGCAGGTTCATGCCTTTATGCGACCGGATCGTCCCGCCGATGACTACGCGGCAGCGAACCGTCTGTTTGCACAACTCCTCGACTGCAAGTTCAAGCGAGCCGTCGTCGATCAGAATGCGATCGCCTGGTTTCATATCGGTAGGCAAGTGACTATACGTGACCGGGATCGCTCCGTCGCACGCGTCGGCATTGACGGTCAGTGTGATTGTTTGACCTGATTCGATGGAAATGGGGGCCATGAGATTCCCGATGCGAAGCCGAGGCCCTTGCAAGTCTTGAAGGATAGCGATGGGGCGGCTTGCGGCCGCCGCCGCTTCACGGATGGCCGTGATCGTCCGGGCATGTTGCTCATGCGTCCCGTGCGAGAAGTTCAGCCGGGCGACGTCGAGGCCGGCAGTAATCAACTTCCTGAGCATCTCCGGGGATTCCGAAGCCGGCCCGATTGTGCATACAATCTTCGCGCGCCTCATGGAGCGGATTATAACAAAAACCCGATAATGGGTTAGTTTGACTTCACTTGCGGCCTTGCACTTTGTAACGTGTCAGGTGAGCTCGATCACCTAATTGGGAGATGGCCTATCAGGATCTCCGCTCTCGTCTCGCCTTTCTATTAGGGTTAGGCTTCCTTGATCTTCTCTCCGTCTGAGCCGTTAGATGTTTCAGTACTCGCCCTTTATGAATGGCCACGTGGTCGGTCTTGTCACTCTTGATGATGTATTGGGGTTCGTCTCTCGAGGCATGGTGTACATACCCCTTGAATAAGATGTCAGCGATGACTTTCTTGGTGATGACGCCACGCACCCGACCGGCTTCCGAATTCCATTCGACATGATCGCCTCGCTTGAAGGTTTTGGACATAAGGCACTCCGTTTAATCTGAGTGGGAACGTCAAGTACTGCCCCACTTTATTGGGGACCTATGATACCTGTCCAAATCTTAGTGGGGCACAACAAAACGAATGTCAGACCTTGCATGAGCGAACAATGCTCACGAAACTGATTGACACTCGGATAGATATCCGGCGTCGTTCAGACGGTCCAGCAGAAGATGGAAATAGAGAAGCCCGCCGAATGGGTCCCATCGTGTCAGGACGTGCCGGACGCCTTGGTAATCACGCGGCTTCCTCAAGCGGAGCCACCGCTCCAGACTCTTACGGGCACCGACGTCATCTCCGGGGAAGACATGAATCCGTCCCAGGCCGCGGAGCAGCACGTACTCGGACGTCCAGCGCCCAATGCCCCGCAACTGACGCAGTCGTGCGACCGCATCTTGGTCATCGAGCTCCACCAGCGATGCCAGATCAACCTGTCTCGAGGTCACGCCACGAGCCAGCTCAACGAGCGCACGCCCCTTATTGACACTATAGCCGAGCGGTCGGAGTTCAGTGGACTTGACCTCACAAAGATCTTCAGGGCGAGGAAACGCATGGCGCCTGCGATCAAAGCCTGGGCCAAACCTCTCCGCCAAACGATTGAGCAGGATGATCCCGACCGTCAAGCTCAGTTGCTGGCAGGTGATCCCGTTCGCCAGCGCTTCAAACAGCGTGGGAAAGCGGGGTGGCTTCAGACCACGGAATTTCACGACGAGCCGGTTCATTCGACTCTCGCGTTCGGCGAAGGCATAGAATCTGTCGAGGCGGACAGAAAGACCGAGCAGCTGATCAAGCGCCGCTATCACGGTTGGTTGTACCGAAGGTCCCAGCTGCTCGCCGCTGACGGTGATGTCAAGTTTTGCGCCATCTTGCGTGACGCTTACCAGCACCGGCCCCTGTTCAATCATGAGGACCCGCTGATACGTTGTTCCGTCCCAGTGGTCCACGGCATTACCGGGACGGCGGCACAAGGCCCACGCCGTCAGATCGAGACGGAATGGCAACACCGGCTGGATCGAGAATTGACTCTCGTTCACGAAGGCTGCGTTCGCCGTCAGTGGCGTGCGGCGACCGACTTCGACGCGTTGGCAATTCTGACGGCTTCCCGGATCATCTGAGACGTATATCCCCACTCATTATCGTACCAGCTCATCACTTTGACCAGGTTCCCGTCTACCACCTGCGTCAACTCCAGATCCACGACCGAAGCGCGCGGGTCCTGAATGATGTCCGATGAGACAAGAGGTTCATCGGTCACACCGAGGACACCTCGGTATCGTTCGCTATTCGCCTCTTCAGTCAAGATCGTGTTGACTTCTTCAGCCGTCGTGCGGCGGCTCGTGAGGAACACGATATCCGCGAGGGAGCCGATGACAACGGGGACGCGAACGGCGATGCCATCGAACTTGCCCGCATACTGCGGTAGGGCTTTGGTCGTCGCAATGGCGGCACCGGTCGAAGCGGGAATCAGATTGACGGCAGCCGCCCGGCCCCGCCGCCGTCTCTTATTCGGTCGATCGACAATCGCCTGGGTGGCCGTATAGGCATGCACTGTGGTCATGATGGCCTTCTGTACGCCGATTCGTCTTCCCATCACCTCAACCACCGGGGTAATGCAGTTCGTGGTGCAACTGGCGCAGGAGATGATGCCTGTGGTTGGCTCATGCGTCGAGTTCGCCCCGTGTACCACGGTCGCGATCTCCGGGCTTTTGGCGGGCGCCGAGAGGATGACTGTCTTGGCGCCCGCCGCCAGGTGACGTTGCAAGTCCGCTTGCTGATTAAACACCCCCGTACATTCCAGCACGATATCGATCTCCAGTTTCCGCCAGGGTAGCCGTGCCGGGTCTTTTTCCCTGAACACAGGATACGTCTTCCCATCGACTGTCAGGCCATCGGGGGCAGGTGCAACCTTCTTGTGGTAGCGTCCGTAGACGGTGTCGTAGTTCAACAGATACGCAAGGTCGTCGGCAGCGTTGAGGTCATTGACCGCTCGAAGCTCCAACTCGTGCGTCTCAAGAATAATTTTGAAGGCCGCTCGGCCGATTCGCCCTAATCCGTTGATCGCAATCTTCGTCATATCTCGCCTCGCTCAACTTCCTTCAGCACATGCTTAGGCCAGCTCATCTAAGAATTCTTTGAGAGCCACCGCCTGGTTGTGCTGCTCCTCGGCTGCACTGTAGATCAGCGTGATTGCGTCATGGCGGGAACGTTTGGCCAATTCCCTGAGCGCGTCGATCTCGCCAGATTCGGTCAGCTCTTTTCGGTAACGCTCACGAAAACCTGCCCACTTGGCAGGATCGTGGCCGAACCATTTGCGGAGGGAATTGCTCGGCGCCAAATCCTTGCGCCACTGGACAATACGCGCACGTTCTTTACTGATCCCGCGGGGCCACACCCGGTCCACCAGGATTCGCATGCCATCGCGCGCGCTTGGCTCATCATAGACGCGTTTAATCCGTATCATGCCGCCTCCTGAAGCCTGCTACAGGACCAAGGAGTCGCCAGGGCCTGCTCTATGAAGGGCACGGCGACCCCTAGTCCTCAATTTGTGGCCCAAGCCCGATCCATGCTCGCAAAAGATCATGCCGACTCACGGAACAGACCACCTTCCCATTGTTCTCGACGGGAAGGTTCAACACGCGGTGCTCCTCCATGATCTTGTACGCTTTTGTGATCGGCGTGGACCCGCTCACCACGATGCGATCCTTACGCATGATGTCCTCTGCCGTGAGCTTGTTCATATTCTTCCCAGATTCGAGCACCTTCATGACATCATATTCGTTGATGAAACCCAGGTACTTGCTCTTGCCATCAACCACTGGAGCCCCCGCTGTATGAGTTGACAACAAGGCTATGGCGATCGCCAATCCATTCTGCTCGGCATAGAAGCGCAAGGGGTTGGTCGCCATGATCTGACCGACTGTTTGTAACCCTCCAACAGGAAGACCTTCTGCGCTCATGTTCTCCTCCTATCTTTTGAGTGTGTTGGTTGACCCTGAAGCCGGCGTATCGCCTTCATAGTTCGTGTACCCATCAGTAGCCTGCGAACTCTTCAGTGCGGATTCCACCATCGCTGACGCCAGCATCGTGTAAGATTTTTCGCATGGCGGTCACCATGCCTGGGGGTCCGGCGATATAATAAACCGGTGTCGTTAACTCGTTGATGAATTGGCCAAGCAGCTCCTTAGTAATATATCCGGTTGCCCCTTGCCATGAGCGCTTTGACTTTTCTAGTCCTGTCATGGTGCCTATGAATCTATAATTGGGATTTCTACTCTCCATCTGCTGGAGTTCTTCCAGGAATGCAGCATCTTCCGGGCGGCGGTTGGAATAAAAGAGGAAAAGCCGGTGAGGCAGCTTCTTTCTGACAGCATCCACAATGATGCTCCGAAATGGCGTAATGCCAATCCCGCCTGTCAAGAAGACGGCGAGTCGCGTCTCGTTGGTATGGAGCGTGAAATTCCCAAAGGGGCCTTCGATTTTGACCGGTGTGCCGAGTGGCATGGTTTTGAACACCCGTTTGAACGCCGTCTCTCGCATCCGAGTCGCCACCATCAACTCTCCCAAATCTGGAACACTGGCGATTGAAAAAGTCCGCGTGTTCCCTTCGGCATCGGTTTCCGGCGGGTCGAGGAGGGTGAAATTCAGGCATTGCCCGGCTTTGAAGCGAAAGCCCGCCGGTTTCTCGAAAAGAAATGCCGTCGTACGTTCAGCGACCTCGCGCCGGGCTTTAAGGCTCACTGTGTAGGTTTCCATTAACTGTCCACCTCAACCCTTGGGGAGATGCTGCTTCTCCCAATCCGACAGAAATTTCTTGAGCCCAATGTCGGTCAACGGATGCTGGACGAGCAGTTTGAAAACGGCAACCGGCATAGTGCAGATGTCCCCCCCGAGCTTCGCGGCTTCGATCACATGTTGCGGGTGCCGCACGCTGGCCACCAGCACCTTGGTCTTAAACCGGTAGTTCCGGTAGATGGTCACAATGTCTTGAATGAGTCCCATCCCGTGCTCACTGATATCGTCCAATCGGCCGACGAAGGGACTGACGCACCAAGCGCCAGCCTTCGCAGCCAGCAGGGCCTGGGTCGGCGAGAAGCACAGCGTGACGTTCACGCGGATACCCTCTGAGGTCAGAGCTTTGGTGGCTTTCAAGCCCTCCGGGGTCAGAGGGCATTTCACCACGATGTTTTTGTGAACCGAGGCGAGATCCTTCCCCTCCTTGATCATGGCCTCGGCCTCGACGCTCACCACTTCCGCGCTAATCGGGCCATCCACGATGGTGCAAATTTCCTTGAGCAGATCTTTAAAGCTGCGGCCTTCCTTTGCCACCAAGGACGGGTTGCTGGTGACACCATCCAACACCCCCCAACTCGCCGCTTCTTTAATTTCTTTGATATTGCCGGTATCCAAAAAAAGCATCATGGCGCACCTCCAGTTGAGGTCATAGTAATTTGGCGAAGCTTGCCGCACCGATCAATGGAGCCAAGGGATTGAGCGCGACACTGACACGGATGCCCTTCAGAAACCCCCATACCGGCCCTTGCTCGTAAACCCTTCCATGAAGCTCCCGTCCTTCAGCTTGGTCACGATCTTGGGCGCGATGCCGCCTCCGACATAGACCCCTCCATTTATGGGAGGGCAGGTCAGCTGCTTGATGACCGGCTGAAACGCGGTCATGGATTCTCATCCAAATTGCTCTTGAAGCCGACCTTCTTATGCGAGCCGTCGCAGAACGGCTTGTTCGCTGACTGGCCGCATCGGCAGAGCCAGGTCTCGTCTCCGTCGAAAGCGATCTCCCGGCCGCCCTCGGTCACGATCTTGAACCTTCCTTTGACGTGGTAAGGACCATCGTTTTGAGGCTTGATGACGACTTCGTTCATATTGTCCTCCGTGGTTCGCTTCACGCACGCGCGCACGTCATTCGTTCGTACGCTTTCGCGCGGCTGCAGGCTCATGCTCCGTTAGCTATTTAATTCCCATTCACGCTCGCTTAAGTGGAGAAGACACCTTCATCATCTCCCTATCTATCTCTTCACGGTCGCAGCTCTGCTCGGAATTTGACCAACTCCTTCTGATAAGCACGAGCGTCTCCGAAATCGAGAAACTCGTGGTAGCGCGAATGCGGCCCCGACCAGCGGTGGGCGTGCTTGATCGGACAGAAGTACTGCTCGGTACGCGAGGCGATCTCGCGCATGTAAGCGATCAGCCCGTTGGCGTAGCCGCAGTAGTCGCAGTTGAGCCGCTCGATCCAGTTGAGGTATTGGAGATGGCGTCGGTCCAGGAGCACATACCGTGAGCGGTCCACCTTGGCAATCCCGTACACCGGGAAACACACCGCCTGGTACAACCAGAGCCAGAAGTCCAGCAGGACAATCGGGACGATCAGCGAATAGATCACCGGCGACACGAGAAGGCTCACCACAGGCGCCTCCCACAGAAAAGCCAGCACGCCCTGGCGCAGCTGCTTGTGGAGCGCACACGCCTCGCCTCCGAAGACGATCTTGCCCTTTTCGATCAAGTACTGGAATTCGAGACGCTTCTCCTCGACCTCCTGCGCAAATTCCTGTTCCAGTTCCCGTTCCAACTCGACGATCCTGGACACAATCCAGGAAATCTTCGTATTCATGCCACCCTCCACTTCACGCGCTGACGATCAAGTCATCAATTTCGAAATGACATGCCCCCAGTTGTTGGACCACGCACACTGTGAGAAGAAGCTGAAAGGCGGGTGGCTCCCCGATCTGTACCCGTTGCGAACCTTACGCTTCGAACTACCCAGAACCGCAGTTTAGAACCTGGACCGGTTAAGGGGAGCAGGCCAATATCATCCATTAAGCAACGGTCATCGTGAGATCACGAGGCCAGACCTTGGACTGATCCGCCAGCGCCATGCGCTTCTCGATCATCTCCCAATTCAGGTTCTGCAAATACGACTCGATATAAGTAGTCCGACCGCCCGCTTTAGCCCCGTAGTCGAGGATGTAGGCGTGCTCCCACACGTCCATGACGACGATCGGTATGAAGCTCGACACGTTCCCAAGCTGGTGATCCGTGACCCAGAAGTTGATGAGCCGTTGGGTCGAAGGATCCATGGTGGTCGTGACCCAGCCGATTCCGCGCATCTTGCCGATCTCGGAGAACTGCCGCTTCCAGTTCTCGAAGCTCCCGAAGTCCTTGGCAAACCGCTGGGCAAGCTTGGAGGATTTCCCCGGCTCCGGGATGCCGGCTGCGAGTGCTCCGAAATAGTACTCGTGGAGGATCATGCCGTTGTACTCGAACCCGAGCCGCCGCTCGAGCTCCGAGAAGGGTGGGGTCTGCAGCAGCCTCCCCTCCTGCAGGCACTCCCAGACCATCTTGTCGAGGAGATTGACGTTGTTGACGTACCCCTCGTAGAGCGACCAATGCTGATCGATCAGCTTCTCGGACAGCCCCACCAATCCTTTCGGCTTCAGGTTCTTCTTTACTTCATAATTCGCGTAAGGCACAGTGCTCATAACTCCTCCTTAGGGCGGCCATAAGTCAGCCATCCATTTGCTTAGCGCTTCTTGACGTAACTCTGCCCTCCAAAATGCCCGGGGTGGAGCTGACAGTAAAATTAAAGGTGCTCGGATCGATTCCGATGGCATCCATGGCCGTCAGTTGAGCTACCACCACGTGACTGCCTCCCGCACCTACCAGACGCTCCAGTACTGAATCATGTAATACGCGCCCCAGAGGAGCAGGCCCGTCACGACGAGCTTGAGCCACAGGGGAATCGCGCCGTGGCGTTCCTGGATACCGGCGTCGGCGTAGAGATACACGTCCTCATTTTCATTCTTAGTACGTTCGGCCATGACGCTACCTCCCGGTCGTTTTCGCCAGAGTCACTGGGTTTCCCTGTGGTCCCTGGGCCACTAGCTTGTCGATCTCTCCGCGACGGGCGACTTCTGACAGCGAGGCCCAGATACTAGATCGCGCCTCTTCCTCATCGCTTTTCTTCAAGCCCGATGCCGCCAGCTCGGCCACATGAGCATCCACCCGCAGCGACTGCACGTAATGGGCCACATCCCACACTTCCTGTGGTGTCAATTTTCCCTGAAAGGGAGGCATCGGGGTCCCGCCGATGCCGGTCATAATCGTCTTGAAAAGATGATCGCCGTCATGGCCCAGCTTCACGCCTCCATGCGCCCCTGCCGGTAGCGTAAAGTTGGCCGGCCGGACAGGATGTCCCCACACGTCCTGAAGCCCAGCCGCCATCATGCCATCACCCTTCCCCTCCGGGCCGTGGCACATGAAACAGATCGCCTTGCCGTGGAAGATTGTTTTCCCATTGTCGAGGGACGCTTGGGTCACAGGTGGCTCTGGAGGCACCGTGATGGGCGGCTCCACCGTCTCCTTCTGCCACCGATCCGAAAAGGTTTTGACGTACTGGATGACGGCCGAGCGTTCCCGCTCGGAGATTTCCTGCCAGGTCGGCATCGCGGTGCCCCAGAGGCCATGCGTCACGGTGAGGAAGAGGTCCGCGTCGGTGGGCAGGGAGTCCTTGTCCGGGGTGGACCGGAATTTGAAGATGCCGCGCGTGAAGTCGCGAGGCCGCGGATTCAAGAACACCGCCGATGGCCCATTGCCATCCCCCTTGGCCCCGTGACATCCGATGCAGCGTCGTTCGTAGACTGATTGCCCTAGCGTCAGCAGTTCCTCCATCGTCTCGGGACTGGGGTTCAGGGCCATACCGGTGGAGACCCGGGTCGAGACAAAGCCCTCCCGCCAGTCGCCGATGCTGGTGCCCAGGCGTTGGATATAGGCCACCAGAGCTTTGCCATCGTCGTTGAGCTGAGGCGGCGCCTTGCCTTTGGTTGGTTCATATAGCCAAGGGAACCTCGGCATGATTGAATCGGGCACGACGTTCCGAGGCTCCCAGTGATGCGCGACATGCCAGCCGTCCCCGTATTTTCGCCCGACGCGGGTCAAATCCGGCCCGATTCGGCGCGTGCTCATAAGATGCGGCCGATCGTACGCGTACTCACCGGTCTGAGACACAGGTCCCCAACGGAGCGACTCCCCCGTCACAGGGCGGATGTACTGGGAATGGCAATACCAACAGCCTTCCCGAATATAGACGTGCCGTCCACGAAGCTCCAATGGGGTATAGTCGGCCACCTGCACCTGCTTCTTCGTGACGACATCCTCCACCGTCGTGACACGAGTACTGGGTGAGAGGAACGGGATGATCCCCTGAACGAAGACGGCGAGAAAGAAGAAGCTCAGCCCGGCGACCAGCGCCACAGCGGAGGGATTTTCCAGCCAGCCTTGTTTCTGCACGGCTCGGAGCGGTTCATCCTCAGGTCGAGTCGCTTCGTACACGTCCTTCTCGAGCGCCACACCATAGCGCGCCGTTTTGTAACAATTGATCAGCAGCAGGAGGATGGCGATATCCATCGTGGCCCCGGCCAGCGTGCGGACGACCCACCAGGGCTTCAGCTCCGCAATGGTATCCACGAAATTGGCGCCGTACTCCAGCATGGAGCCTTGGATGAAGCCTTGGCCGATCAGGCCGAGGGCCATCACACTGAATCCGCCGATCGTCAGCCACAGGTGCCAACTGGCGAGCCGGCTGCTCCACAACTTGCGCCCGGTGACCCGCGGCCAGGCGTAATACAGCCCACCCACCGCCCAGAGGACCATGGC
>Ga0066661_10000877_pt1 | contig 11337 bp, 8 predicted proteins | sample GraSoiAngelo_110_FD_66454 | JGI IMG/M metagenome (GOLD analysis project Ga0066661, IMG submission 66454) | Grasslands soil microbial communities from the Angelo Coastal Reserve, California, USA - 14_0903_12_30cm | ecosystem: Environmental > Terrestrial > Soil > Grasslands | place: USA... | reverse complement strand
TGACCAAGACGAGGTAGAGGACGGTCAGCACGGAGCGCAGGCGGTCGGGCAGCTCACGACCCTCCGGCACCCGGTAGGGAATTCGCGCAGCTCTGATCTTGCGCTTGGCGCGGACGAGACGGACCGCCAGCGTCGGCTCCGATACGAGGAAGCATCTCGCCACCTCCCGGGTTGACAGGCCGCCGACGAGCCGGAGGGTGAGCGCCACCTGGGCTTCCGTGGAGAGCGCCTGAGCGCAGCCTCCTCGATGACCTGCGCGTGCGCGCGAGCTTCGCGCTCAGCTATCGGGAGCTGACCCCGGCGCTGGCTCGGGTGTTCCGGCGGCTTCCCGGCCGGCCAGGCGCGCCACCGGCCAATGCGGCTTCCGCCTGAGGACGGCGCCCGCGACGCGGATTGCGAGCGGCAGCCCGCCGCACCGCGTCACGATGGCCTCGGCCGCCCAGCGCTCCGACCCAATGCGGCCGTCGCCGGCGATCCTGCCGAGGAGTCGGGCGCCGCAGTCGACGTCCAGGTCCCCGAGATGGCACTGATCCGCGCCAGCCAGAGCGGTAAGCCGCCGGCGGGACGTGACAAGCACCGCGCACCCCGCCGCCCCCGGCACCAGGTCGCGCACCTGCTCCTCGCCGCGGGCGTCGTCGATCAAGACCAGCCAGCGCCGGCCGGCAAGCAGCGACCGGTATAAGGCCGCGCGCTCGGGCACGGCTACGGGAATCGCCGAGGGCGGCACGCCGAGCGCCCGCAGGAAGCCCGCGAGGACGTCCGCCGGCGATTCGACCAGGGCGTCTGGGCCGCCCAGGTCGGCGTACAGCTGTCCGTCCGGGAAATCGGGGCGCACCAGGTGGGCGACGTGGACCGCAAGGGTGGACTTTCCGATTCCGGGCTTGCCCGAGATCGCGGCGACAATCGTCGCGGACGGGCCGGCGGCCGCCAGCCGCAGCCGGGACGCGAGCTGGTCGACCTCGGCCCCCCGGCAGGTGAAGTCGACCACGGCCGCCGGCAGCTGCGCCACAACCGGCGCTAGCGTCGACCACCCGCCGTGCTGCCCGGCTTCGGCGCCGGGCACGCTCGCGAACAGGCGGTCGCGGTCCTGGTCGGGAAGGTTGAGCGCGTTCGCCAGCATCCGGACGGTCCGCGGACGCGGCCTCCGCCGCTCGCCTCGCTCGAGGGCGGTGATGGCCCTCCAGCTCAGCTGGCTGCGCTCGGCAAGCTCCTCCTGGGAGAGGCTCGCGGCCTCACGGAAGGCGCGGAGGAGCCGCCCGAACAGCGTCTCGTTGCTCAGACCTTGATTGTGCATGCGGTGTGCATGGACCGCACGCGGATATTCCGCGATCCTGGTCGCATGCAGGCATGGCTGGCGCAGGTCGGAGCGGAGGCGGACGCGGTGCGCCCCGCTCCGAGAGGGACATCGCCGTGACATGCGATGGGGGCGCCGTCATCCTCGTCAGCGGAACGCGGCGACGCAGCCAGCCATAGAGCGCACCCCGGAACAGCATCTCCTCGCAGGCCGGCCCGAGCAGGCAGACGGTGGGCACGATGATGCCCACGAAGAGGGGGTCGAAGGACGTGCTGAGCAGCGGGGCGGTATTGCTCTCGGGCGGACCCAGCCACGGGCTCAACATGGCGGTAGCCAGCAGGCCGGCTACCAGCGCGCCCAGCCAGGTCGGCAGGACCAGCGCGAGGTGGCCTGCCGATGTGAACCGGAAGGCCAGGCGGTCGCGCAAGCCGGCCGGGCCGCCGAAGGCCAGTGCGAGAGCGGCCAGGAGGGCTACGTAGACCTCAGCCATGATGATGGCCGTGAGGTCGGCGTCGTGGCCGGCGACCCAGGCGCTCGCCAGGACCTGCAGCGCCAGTATCGTGGCTGGCCACCGCCAGCACGGGCCACAGCCCGAGCGCCAGCAGCAGCCTCCCTCCACCGACGCTGTTCCCACCCACCGGCCGTGACGCGAGCCTCGGAGGGACCGGTTGCCGCCGTGTTGCGGGGAGAGCCAGCTCCACGGTTTCCGCGAGCCACGGCTGCCATGAACTGTCGGCGGACTGGGCCGGAGGTAGCAGGAGCCGCGTGGCGGCCTCGCTGGCGCTCCGCTGAGAGCCGCCAGCCGCGATCGATTGGAGCGCAGCCCGCGCGGCCTCGTGGCAGCGCGCATCGGGGAGGCGCAGGTTGTCCTTGGCCCAGATGAACCACTCGACGTAGCTGTGGTCGGAACCGTAGCTGGTCCTGGTCCAGCCGATGGCCGCCTCGTCCATGGCCGCGTCTCGGGCGGCCACCGCCGCGGTGTCGCGTCCGCCGCCCCAGGCGAGCGTGTGCGTTGCAGCTGCCGCAGCTGCATGGCAGACCGTGGCATCGCGTACCAGGTTGGTCTTCGCCCAGGAGTACCAGGCCACGTACTCATCGAACTTCGAACGCGCATCAGCCATAGCGGTGTACCTCCCGCAATTCGTCGCCTCGCTTGCCCGGTGACTCTCAGTCAGGGGTTGAGGAGCCGACCTTTGAACTCGAACCCGAGGTCGGCGGTCGCCTGCGGCGCGTGCTCCCCAAGGCAAGGATGGCAACCACTGGGGTGAGGATCTGCAGCAGGTCGGCCAGGCTGTGGATCCAGCGCGGCCAGTCGAGATTGACCAGGCTCGCGAGGGCGGCTGGCATGGGCCGGAGCGCCACTTCGACGCTGGGGTCCGCCAGCCCGGCGGTAATGACGAGCACCACCGCCGGCCCGACGATCGCCGGCCTCGGAACCGTCCTGGACTGTGACCACCGGCGCGGCGCCCCGCTCACCTGGTCTGACATGGACCCTGGCTCGACGTCGAGCGCCCGTCGCTCGCTCCCGCGGCGCCCGTCCGCCCGCTCGATCAGCCCCGCTTCCCCAGTCATCCAACCATTCCTCTGCCCTCACTACGGGCTGGCGGAGGCCGGAAGTTGCACCCGGGCGACATAGGCAGTTCTGGGCCTACTTGCGGCTGGTGACGCGGTTCTTAGTCCGGCGCCGAACCGCGCCGATCGGGAGCGCGCCATCAGCAACATGCCAACTCATCGCTGACCTGCCTTCCGGGTGCGGTATGGGATCCGAGCCAGAGCCCGCTTCAAATGGCCATTGACAGTTGTCGGACGGCGACGACGGTCTGCACGATGACGGCCTGACCACGCAGGAGCGCGAGGAGCTGCAGCGGCTGCGCCGGAAGGTGAAGCAGCTGTGGAGACCGAGCGGGCGATCCTGGTAAATGCCGCCGCCTTCTTCGCTCAGGGGACCGAGCGGACCCGGTAGAGGTGTTCGAGTTCGTGGAGCGGGAGAAGGCCAACTTCCCGATCGCCACAGCGCACCTGCGCACCAGGTGCTGGGCGTCTCCCCCGGCGGTTACTACGCGTGGCGCCGCCGGCCGCCATCAGCTCGTGAACTGGCGGACGCCGCCATCAGCGAGCGGATCGCGCAGGTCCATCTGGGCGGCCGACATCACGTACGTGCCCACCCTGGCCGGTTTCTTCTTCCTGGCCGTCGTCCTGGACGTGGCCTCGCGCCGGGTGATCGGCTGGGCGATGGGGAGCCGGGCCACCGATCAGCTGGTCCTGAGCGCGCTGGAGATGGCGATCTGGAACCGGAAGGCCGACTCTGGCGTGATCCACCATTCCGACCACGGCAGCCCTGGTGTCCTTGACCGACCTTCCCATTCGGCGAGAGCTTCCGCGTCCAGGTCAGTGCGGGACGTCGGCCCCCAATCCCCGCCGGCGGCCGGTCACGGACGACGAGCTCGGCTACCAACGGAGCATGGTCGGACTGGCGTACGTCACCCGGTTGACGGCAAGTGATGCCTGCGGTCTGCAGGTAGCGGATGGGGCGTGTCCGTGGGCTTGATACCGCTGATGTCCGCGATGGGGACGATGAGCTATCCGGCCGGCCGGAGACGCGCCCGGGGGCCCTGCGATGCGTGCGGCTCCGTTGTCTCTGGTATACGCGCCACGTGAGCCAGGTCACGACGGCGTCGAAGATGGTCAGTCCCACCAGGCCCGGCTGTATCCGTTCAGGCAAACGGATCCCGTACCTTGATGCCCCGGAACTTGAGAAAGTCCCGGTCGCGGCTCCAGATCGTGGTGGCTCCGTGCTGTCGCATCAACGCCACGAGGTGCGCGTCCGGCACGAGATTGCCTCGTACAGGCGCCCACTGGTCACCTCTCGATAGGTATCCCAGAACCCGTCCACCTCGCCGCCGGTGCGCACATGTGGGCGCGAGACCAGGTCGGCAGCCGAACCAGATCTACCGCCGGTCGCCCGCTGGAGGCGTCGATGCCATGCGCTTCCGCTGCGCCGCCAGGCGTACGGGCGCGTTGACCGCTCCCAGCCCGCCATAGCCGCCGACGCGCTGGACGACCTCGAAGAACAGGCTCCGGCCCACCGTCTCGGTGTAGAAGTGGAAGAGCTCACCCCCCACCTCGCATCGGTCGTACAGGACACTGTGCTCCCGCATGGTGGCGAGCAGATCGCTGCCGAGATCGAAGCGGGCAGCGAGGTCATCGTAGTAGTTGCCCGGGATGGCAAGGACCGGCGCCCCCAGCACCCGCGCGGTCCGCGCCGCGGCGAAGACGTCCTCGCAGGCGAACGCGACGTGGTGGAGCGCCGGTGAGTGCGCCACGGCGCCACCCATCAACGGCACCTCGAGCGCGATCCGCAGCTCGCCCGAGGACCCTCCAAGGGCCCTGCTGCGGAGCAGGCCATCAGGTCCCGCCAGCTCCTGCCCGTCCAGCGCCCCAAGGCCCAGCACGGCCCGGTAGAACAGTGCGGCCTCGTCGAAGTACCCGAACGGCTGCGACAGCCCGACGTGGTCGATCCGGGTGAATCCCGCCGGCGGCGCCTCACGGCGCGCCCGGACGGGAAGGAAGTCGTCGACCCAGTTCCCGGGGTCGTCGCCCCCGGTGTGACAGAAGAACACCGCGGTCCCGTCCGGGGCCTCGATCTCTGTCAGCTCCGCCTCGCACGGCCCGTGGATACGCGGACGCACGGGAGCCAGCAGCACCCGCGCGCGCCGGACGGACCGAGCCACGTCGGCGCTCTCGATGCCGAGCGCGGTCACCGCCGCCTCGCCGCTCGGCCGGGCCGCCGGGCGCTGCTCGCCCGCGTTCAGCAGGACGCGCACCCCGCCCTGCCGCCAGAGCCGCACGGGTTTGGTGCGGTGGCGTGCCGTGCGGTGGAGGCCGAGCGACCGCAGGAGCGCCGCCGCCGGCGTCGAGGACGCCTCGTCGACGGCGATCTCGACGAACGCGTAGCCGGCCAGCTCGGCGGGGGTCGGCGGATCGCACAGCTCGACGTCACGGCGGTGACCCGGCCTCCGCCGCAGCGATTCCTCCAGGGCGAGCAGCGAACGCATGGCATCGACCGCGGACCGCCCGGGGTCGGTCTGCCGGAACAGGTCGTTGAAGACCTCCAGCGACAGCGGGCCACGGTACCCGGCCGCGAGGACGTGCTCCACGAGGGTGGTCACATCGAGGTCGCCCTGCCCGGGGAAGCAGCGATGGTGCCGGCTCCACTGGAGCACGTCCATGGGCAGGCGCGGAGCGTCCGCGAGCTGGAGGAAGAAGACCTTCTCCCCGGGGATGGCCCGAATACGCGCGGATTCCACGCCGCGGGACAGGATGTGGAAGCTGTCGAGGCACAGGCCAAGGTCCGGGTGGTCCGCCGCTGCGACGATCCGCCAGGCATGGAGGGAGTCGTCGACGTGACGCCCCCAGGCGAGCGCCTCGTAGGCGATGCGCATGCCGCGCTCGGCGGCGAGGCGCGCCAGCTCGCGCAGCTGCGCGGCCGCCAGGCCGTCGTCGTCGATGGCCTGCGGCGAGCAGTTGGAGCAGACCAGCATCGTGCTGGCGCCCAGGCGATCCATCAGGGCGAGCTTGTGGCGGGCCCGGCGGAGGTTGCGGTCGAACACCTCGGCGGGTACGGCCTCGAAGTCGCGGAACGGCTGGTAGAGGTCGATGCCCAGCCCGAGCTCCCGGGTCAGGGCGCGCACCTCCTCCGGTGACAGTGGACAGCTCACCAGGTCGCTCTCGAACATCTCGACGCCGTCGAAGCCGGCAGCCGCCGCGGCGCGCAGCTTCTCCGGCAGCGTGCCGCTCAGCGAGACCGTCGCGATCGACCTTCGCATCGGCGTTCGCCGCTTGCCCCACCACGCGGTCCCCCGGCTCCACTGTCTGGAATCCAGAGTCGGATGTCGACCACCTCGCTAACTCCTTGCGCCATCGCCTGGCGTCCGCTAGAGTGACGCTAACCGTAGCACGGATCACACGGTCCGTCTAGCGGACCTACGGAGGAGAGAGGGATGTCCCGATGAAGCGTCGTTCCGCCACCATCGCCACCACGGCGCTCGTCACCGCGCTCGCGGTGGCGGCGGTGATGACCACCGGGATCGCGCTCGCGGACCTCGGGGCCGGCCGGACCAGCTCCGACAGCGCGAAGCGGCAGAACCTGGGCAACTTCGACTACGGCGTCTGCCGCGGGCCGGACGCGAAGTGCTACCACGACTGGGGCAACTTCAACCCGGCCAACGGCTTCCACGCCCTGCTGTGGACCCGGACCGCCGGGCCGCGCCACGCTGACCTCGGACCGCCTCTCGGACCCGGTCTCGACCCGCCGCTGTCCGCCGCCAACGTGGTCCAGAACCAGATGATCGAGCTCGGCCAGGCGAACGGCTTCACCGTTGACTGGACTGAGGACCTGGCCCAGATCGCCACCCCGGCGCAGCTGCTCAAGTACAACGCCGTGATCTTCTTCAGCTCCAACCGGGCCACGCTCGACGATGCCGGGCAGACGTCGCTCCGCCAGTACGTCCGGGCGGGCGGCGGGTTCGTCGGCATCCACAACGCGTTCGGCGCGGAGTACAACTGGCCCTGGTACGAGGGGCTGCTCGGCAACGCCAACTTCTACGACCACGGGCCGCTCCAGAGCGGGACCGTGGCGACCATAGACCACAGGGACGCCTCCACCGCCGGCCTGCCGGCGCGCTGGACGTTCACCGACGAGTGGTACAACCTGATCCCCTTCCCCACGGACGTCCGGTTCCTCGCCGCCGTGGACGAGAGCACGCTGCCATCCGGAGCGAGGGGCAATCTCGGCGACCCCGGCCTCGGCGACTTCCATCCCGTGGCCTGGTGCCAGTACTACGACGGCGGCCGGTCCTGGGTGACCACCCTCGGCCACGACGCAGGGGACTTCGCCGACGACGCAGCCTTCCCGGGCGCATCGAGCTTCCAGAAGCTGATCGCCGGCGGGATCCAGTCCGCGATGGGCATGAAGCCGTTCTGCCGCTGACGGCGGCAGGTACGCACAGGAGGAGCGAGCCATGCTGAAACAGCCCATCGACCGGCGCCAGTTCCTCGTGGGGGCTGCGGCCACTGCGGCCGCGTCTGCCGCCGCGGGGACGCTGACCGTCCCGGCCGCCGCCGACGAGAACACCACGCCGGCGCAGCCCGCCGGCTTCGGCGTGGCGGGCCGGGACTTCCCGCAGGTCGGGGGGAACCTCGCCAACCACAACCACTCCACGCTGGACCAGATCACGCGGCGCAGCGCCGGCCGGCTGGGAGGCGCCTGGCACGTCCACCTCGAGGGCGGCGATCAGTCGGCTCCCCAGCAGAGCACGGTCGTCGCTCAGGACGGCGTGCTCTACGTGCAGACGACCCAGCAGAACGTCTTCGCGGTGGACGGGCGGACCGGGGCGATCAAGTGGAGGACGAACCTCGGCTCAGCGCAGACCAACATGCGCGGCATGGCGCTCGGCAAGGGGCTGGTCTTCTCCACCTCCGGGGCGAACATCGTCTACGCGCTCGACCAGAGGACCGGGGCGATCGTGTGGAAGCGGCAGCTGCTCGACGAGGGCTTCACGAACGGCGGAGCGGGCAGCGGCTGCGACCCGGTGAGCGGCGAGTGCGGCGGTGACGTCGGCACCCTCGCGGGCGCGATCGTGTACTGGGACGGCCTGATCTACGTGGGCATGCAGGGAAGCACCGCCGGAGCGCGTGGCCGGACCTACGCGCTGAACGCCGGCACCGGTGAGATCGCCTGGCGGTTCTGGTCGGTGCCGGGGGCCGGCGAGTTCGGCAACGACACGTGGGCCGGCGACTCCTGGAAGACCGGCGGGGCGGTCTGCTGGATCCATCCCGCCATCGATCCCGAGCTCGGGCTGGTCTACCGGACGTTCGGCAACCCGTTCCCCAGAACGGACGGATCCACTCGCGCCGGCACCAACCTGTTCGCCAACTCGCTCGTGGCACTCGACGCCAAGACTGGTCAGCGCCGCTGGCACTTCCAGTCGGTCCACCACGACATCTGGGACTACGACAACGTGATGGCGCCGGTGCTGATCGACCTGCGCATCGACGGTGAGATCCGCAAGGTGGTCGTCTACGGCAGCAAGGTCGGGATGTTCTTCATCCTCGACCGCGCCACCGGTCAGCCCGTGCATGGGATCGAGGAGCGGCCCGTGCCGCAGGACCCGCGGCAGAAGACGTGGCCCACCCAGCCGTTCCCGGGCGGTGGGGCGTTCGTGCCCCAGGAGCCGCGATTCGACAAGGCGACGCGTCCCGTCCCGTTCTACCCGACGGGGCCCATGTTCACGACGATGTGGGACCGCGCCACAATCCTCTTCCCCGGCGCGGGGGGCGGCGCCGACTGGTCGCACGATTCGTTCAGCCCGGAGACGGGGCTCGTCTACGTCGGCTACGGGCTGATCAACTCCGGGTACTCGAACGCGGACGGCGGCCGGGTGAACACCTCCCGGCCGCTCGGAGAGTTCTTCGCTGGCGGCATCGCCGCGGTGGATCCCCGCACCAACAGGCCCGTCTGGACGAAGGACGGCGACTGGTCGCTCGCTCACGGCAACGGGATCCTCACCACCGCCGGACGGGTGATGTTCCAGGGCCGGCCCGACGGCGTTCTCGTGGCGATGGACGACTCCAACGGGGACGAGCTGTGGAGCTTCCAGACGGGCGCTGGTGTGCACACCAGCCCGATCAGCTACGAGATCGACGGCGAGCAGTACATCGCCGTCTTCGCCGGCGGCAACGGGCTCCCGTATCCCGATATCCCCAAGGGCGACCACCTGTGGGCATTCAAGCTTGGAGGCCAGGTGGCGCCGGCACCGGCGCCCACGCCGCCGTCGAAGCGCAACCAGATCCGCAGCCCGGCGGTGACGGGGGCGGCCGCGGGCAACGTCATCACGCTGGGCCGCGTCTGGGACTCGACCGCGCAGAAGCCGGGCGGCGCCGAGAACCTGGTGGCGCAGAACGCGATGGCGCCGCAGAACCTGCTCGTCGCGGTGGGGACCACGGTGACCTTCGTCAACCCCGCCGGCAACGCCAACGCTCACGGCGCGGTGTCGTTCTTCGAGTTCGAGTTCGACACCGGTCTGCTGATGCCGGGGCAATCGTTCCAGCACACGTTCACCACGCCCGGCGAGTTCTTCTACAACGACCCCGAGTTTCCCCAGAGCACGGGCAAGATCGTCGTTCAGTGACGAGGAGGATGTGACGCATGTGGGAAGAGCCCGATTTCGAGGTCCTGGAGGTCAGCGCCGAGGCGAGTGCATACGCGTACCGCAGGTGATCGTCCACGTGCTGGGGGTAGCCGCCGGCGGCGGCTACCCCCAGTGGAACTGTGCGTGCGCGACCTGCCGCCTGGCCCGTGACGGGCGGGCGCGACCACTCAGTCACGCGTCGGTCGCGTTCAGTGCCACCGGCCGCGCCTGGTACCTGATGAACGCCACACCGGACGTCCGCCAGCAGGTCGAGTCGTGCTCCACGCTGCACCCCGGGCCGGCCACGCGCTCCACGCCCATCGCCGGCGTCCTCCTGACCGACGCCGAGCTCGATCACACGCTCGGCCTGCTCGTGCTGCGCGAGGGAATCGGGCTGACCGTCTGTGCCACGACGCCCGTGCTCGAGGCGCTGAAGACGGCCTTTCCGGTCCGACCCATCCTCGACCGGTACGCCCCGTTCGAATGGCGGACCCTGGTGCCGGGGGTCCCGCTCTCCCTCGATGACGACGGGCTCCGCGTGGAGGCGTTCCGGACCGGCGGCCGGCCGCCCCGCTACGCCAAGGGCCAGGAGGGCGGCGACTGGACGGTGGGCCTCCGGGTCCAGGACCGGCGGACCGGCGGCGTCGCCGTCTACGCGCCAGGCGTCGAGCGCTGGACACCGGAGGTCGCGGCCGCGGTCGGCGACGCGGACTGCGTGCTCTTCGACGGGACGTTCTGGCGCGATGACGAGATGCGGCGCTCGGGCGCCGGCACGAGGCCGGCCAGCGCCATGGGGCACCTGCCCATCGCCGGGCCGGCCGGCAGCGCGGAGCGCCTCGCCCGCCTGCCGGCCAGCCATCGGCTGTACGTGCACGTGAACAACACGAACCCGGTCCTCGACCTGACGTCGCCCGAGCGTCGAGCCCTCTCCGCCCTGGGCCTCGGGGTCGCGGACGAGGGCATGGCCCTGGAGCTGTAGATGGACACGCCCGAGCCGTGGACGCGTGCCGAGCTTCTCGGGCAGTTCCGGGCGGTGGCCGAGGCCGGCTACCACGACCGCCACCCGTTCAACCAGGCCATGCACCAGGGCCTGCTCAGCCCGGAGCAGCTCCGGGCCTGGATCGAGAACCGCTACTACTACCAGCGGCAGATCCCGGTCAAGGACGCGCTCATCCTGGCCCGGCTCCCCGGGCGCGAGGAACGCCGGGTGTGGGTGCGCCGGATCCTCTACCACGATGGCACGCGGGGCGACGAGGGCGGCCTCGAGGCATGGCTGCAGCTCGGCGAGGCGGCGGGCATCCCCCGCCGCCGGCTCGAGGCGGGTGCCGGCGTCCTGCCCGCCGCCCGCGACGCGGTCGACAGCTATGTCGATTTCTGTCGCGCGAGGCCATGGCCGGAGGCGGTCGCGTCGTCGCTGACCGAGCTGTTCGCGCCCGCGCTGATGGCGAGCCGCGTCGCCGCGATCGAGCGCCACTACCCGTGGCTGGACCCCACCGGGCTGCGCTACTTCCGCGACCGCGTGGACGCCGCGCCCCGCGAGGCCCAGCAGGCGCTGGAGCTGGTCGCCCGAGCCTCGACGACCCGCGAGGCCCAGGAGCGGGCGGTCGCCGCGCTCGAGTTCAAGTGCGGCGTGCTGTGGGCGCTCCTCGACGCGGTCGAGCGGACGGGGTCTTGCTGAACGGCATCGGGCCCGACTCGGTGCCCAGCCTGACCGCGAGGGCGCTGCTGCGCCACGACGCCCGGCGCGGCGTGGACCTGGTGCTGCTCCCGGAGCGCGTCCTCACCCTGAACCCGACCGCCCGGGCGATCGTGGCGCGCTGCGACGGCCGGCAGACCGTCAGGGAGATCGCGGCG
>Ga0066661_10000873_pt1 | contig 11346 bp, 8 predicted proteins | sample GraSoiAngelo_110_FD_66454 | JGI IMG/M metagenome (GOLD analysis project Ga0066661, IMG submission 66454) | Grasslands soil microbial communities from the Angelo Coastal Reserve, California, USA - 14_0903_12_30cm | ecosystem: Environmental > Terrestrial > Soil > Grasslands | place: USA... | reverse complement strand
GTCGCGTATCCCTGAGTCATTAGTACCCGGCGGAGAGCGGTTGCGGGAAGATCCAAAAGAGCGGCTAATTCGAACAGCAGGGGTGTACCTAAACGCTGCTGATTTTCATAGATTCCATCGTGCATATCCCAGAAGCGTCCATAATCCGCTGCGAATTCGGCAGCCTCCGCCGCGCTTTCGGCATGGGGATGAAGTTCAGCCAGAGGGAAATTCCGAAAAACCAACCGAAGTAGCCGGCCATATTGCTTCTGTAGACTTTTGACGATGTAATAAGCAATTCCGCAGTGAGGGCATTCGTAATCCCCGTACTCCACGACAGTCACCGGTGCATCTTCATTCCCTTGAATGTGATCATCTGGCGTGACAGGAACTTTCAGAACAGCCATAACTAATTCTCTCTGTATGCAGATCGTCCAGCACCGGACACGTCGCAGAAAATTATTACTTTAAGGGTGAGGGCGGGCAAGTCGCGCCTGCCGCGCCCCAGGTGGCGCATACTTTGTGACTGTCGCCAGGAATGGTTCAGCAGCCTTGGGTGGAGGAACTTTGCCGTTCAGAATGGTTTCAAACGGGACCATTTTTCCGAGCAGCACACGAGTTTCGTCCTTATCCTGTTTAATGACGGATCCGCTCAAATCAATTCCCGCAAATAGCCCTCTGGCACGGGAATAAGTTAATACTTCAGCCTTCATCTTCCAGTCCGTGCCAGCCTCAGCATTACGGCCGACAGGCCCTGCCGCGGCGGAGGCATCGACTCCGATCTTGAATTTGCTTGAGAGCAGATGGTCCATGCCTTTTTGGTTCATGACCAGCATGACGAGATCAACAGCCTGGCCTCCGAACTGCAACCCCCAACTACCTCCTGTCAGGAGGATAGGGGCCGGTGCGCTCCAGCCATTAGCGGTTCGGCAGGTCGCCACGCCCTTTCCGTAATGGCCGCCAATTCCGAGGGCAAATTTAACCATCGAAGGAACTACAACAATGCACTTCGCATCGTTCAAGATTTCCTCTGGGATACCCTTGTCAGGCGCGCTCATGATTTCTTGCAAGATATTTGCTGATGCTTTAAGGCGCTTCGCGATTTCCGAATCGTCCTTCGCGGAATCCTCAGCTGGTAAGGCCCACGCTATGGTCGAGAGCGCGAACAGTAATGTGCTCATCGCAACAAAAGAGTTGCCGAATATTCTATGGATGTACTTCATTTGCTGCCTCGTTTCAGGGTCGATTAGCGGCCCAGTGGTGAATATAGCGACCCGCCAAAGCCCACAACAATTCCTCGGCGGAATGAATCAAGTCTCGGAGAGTGGGCATACAACTCGATTCGCTACAGGTGAGAGCTACTTGTATGACCTTTGAAATAGAGGATCGGGAAGGCGAGCGACGAACTGCTCTAGTGTTTCCCTTCCAGGAATTTACGGGCTTTCTCAAGTTCTTTCCGCCGGCTGGCGTCCACCTTGGGATAACTCAGGTTCAACTTCTCGAGAGTATCAATGATCGCGGACGCCACTAGCAGCCGAGTGAACCACTTGTTGTCAGCCGGCACTACGTACCACGGGGCGGCAGGTGTGGCCGTGTTATGGATCATGTCTTCATACGCGTGCATGTAGTCGTCCCAGTATTCGCGTTCATGAATGTCGGCGGCGGAAAACTTCCAATTCTTTTCCGGTTCGTCCAGGCGGGCAAGAAAACGTCTCGCTTGTTCTTTTTTAGAAAGGTTGAGGAAGAACTTGCGGACCACAATCCCGTTGCGAGTGAGATACCGCTCAAAAGCGCACATGTCCTCGAAACGTTCTTCCCATATCTTCTTGGTAATCAGGGACGGCGGGATCTTCTCGTTCTGCAGTAAATCAGGATGAACCCGCACAATCAGCACTTCCTCGTAGTACGACCGATTGAAGATCCCGATGCGCCGGCGCTCAGGAATGCGCTGCATGGTTCGCCATAAGTAATCATGCTGCTGCTCCTCGCTGGAAGGGGCCTTGAACGAATACGCCTGACATCCCATCGGATTCACTCCCGCCATCACATGTTTAATGACGCCATCTTTGCCCGACGCGTCCATACCCTGAAAAATAAGCAAGACTGCCCATTGATCCTGCGCGTAAAGCTTGTTTTGCAAGTCGGCAAGCTGTTCCAGACTCTTCTGCAGGGCCGCAGTCGCGTGCTCCTTCGACCGAATGCCCGCGGTATCGGCAGGATCGAAGTCTCTCAACTTGAAATGCTTGCCACGCTCTACGCAGTACGCCTTTGCCAGTTTCCCTAATTGTTTCATCGCAAGTTATTGTAGATGTAAAACGTGGGTGCGGAGTCTGCTACGGGGAAGAATATCGCGTAATGCAGGCTGCCGATGGGCAATCGATAAGATCCGGAAACTTTGTGATGGTAGCGGGAACAAGACGTAGTCTAAAGCTCTTCAAGAACTCCGCCTGGTTTTTCCCGCGACCATCACCTCGAAAAATGTTGTAAGCTGGACTATGACCAGCCTGAGGTCCAAACTGCCAGAGTTTGGTTTCTCTATTTTGGGCTCTGCTGGGATGGCGGTTCAAGCGACACGATGTGAATGGTGTTGGTGTCGGGGGTCCATCTGAATAATAAGCGCCACCTGCTGGTCTTCGTAACCTTTTAGCGAATCAGGGTTGTTTACTTTATAGGTTTTGTTGTCTTTGTCACTGGTGAACGACTTCCGATCGTGACTGACTTTACCTGAAACACTTTGCTGATTTTTCGTATTGTCTTGCTTTGTCTGGTTCTGGTTCTGATTGCTGCCCTGTTGAGAGGTGTCCTGGGCCAAGGCCACGGTAGACAGCGCAAGAGCAACTACAAGTGTCATGACTTTCTTCATCGGGAACTCCTTTATCACTGGGAATTGACGAGATGACGCATTGACGGTCATGTGTTGGATGCTGGCGGTCAGACCTGGCCATGACAATTGGTCATGAGGACGAACTAAGGTTCCGAAGGACTGCGTAGCAGCAATTCGGCCGCCAGTGAAAAGCGTTGATACAACTTTAGCGATAGAGTCTTTTTTGGTTAGAGAGGACGAATGCCTGGATCCGAGCCTTTACGGACTTCGTGAACGGAGCCGGAAAACATACAAATGCTTTTCATCGGACGTGGTCACCAGGTCTACAATTGTTTTTCTTCGCGGCTCGGTGTAAGGCTGAACGTAGATCTGCTTTCTTATAGCCCGCTTCTGCCAAATCTATTTTGAGTGCGCTGTATTCGTCCAGCTTCTTAAGATCGCTTAAAATTTCGGAAACCATCTTGCTGTGCTTGCCAATCCGGCCGCCACGGAGCTCTGCCAGCGGAGTAACTGGGAAATGGAGAGGTTGTCCGCCCTTCTTGCCTGGCATGGCTCGCTCCTACAACCAGCTCACAATCTGTAAGGACGCAGAAGAGAAAACCCTCCCTGTGACAGAGGGACCCGTATAACCTTGGCAATAGAGATAGCCTAATGATTGGAAATAAAGACTTGGTTGACCTGAGTTCCCGAGCGGCCTAACATAGCCGCCGACTGGGTGGAGCTTTCCCATGGTCGGGCAAACCATCTCCCACTATCGCATCGTAGGCAAACTTGGCGGTGGTGGTATGGGAGTTGTGTACGAGGCCGAAGACATCCGCCTGGGGCGCCACGTTGCGCTGAAGTTCATTCCGGAAAACCTGTTGGGCGACAAAAAATCGGTAGAGCGCTTTGAGCGCGAAGCCCGGGCTGCGTCGCAGTTGAACCATCCCAACATTTGCACCATTTATGAGGTTGAGGACCACAACGGTCACCCCTTCATCGTGATGGAGAAGTTGGAAGGGGAAAGCCTGAAGCAGCGGATTCGAGGTAAGCCGCTGGAGTTGGAACCACTCCTCGACATTGCCGTCCACGTTGCTGACGCTCTCGTCGCTTCCCATGCTAAGGGAATCGTTCATCGCGACATCAAGCCGGGAAATATTTTTATTACCAAAGATGGCCAAACCAAGGTCCTCGATTTCGGCCTGGCCAAGTTGCTGCGCAATGGTGGTCCCACCAGCAGCGCCGATGCGCCGGTGGAGGATTCACTCACGGCGGTGGGCGTGATTCCGGGCACTGCGGTTTACATGTCTCCGGAACAGGCCCGCAGCGAGGAACTCGATCCTCGTACCGATCTGTTTTCGTTTGGCGTGGTGCTCTATGAAATGGCGACGGGCAAGAAGCCATTTACCGGAAATAACGTAGTGACCACGCTGGACGCCGTTCTGCATCAGAAACCGCCGTCGCCTCTGTTGTCCAATCCAGCCCTACCCACAGAAATGGCGGGCATCATTGGCAAGGCGATGGAAAAAGATCGTCGCAAGCGCTACTACACCGCCGAGGCGATGAAGAGCGACTTGCAACGCCTGAAACGGGAGACAGAGTCGGGGCTGATTAAAACCGGGCCGCGTGAGACCAGGCTGCATGTGGTCACCAACACGTTTCGAGGCTCCAGTAGGCGGCTGACCTATCTTCTGGTGGGGGTCACTGCGCTGTTGATTACAGTGCTGGCGGCGGTGGGAACGTGGTGGTTCGAACATCGCGCCGGAGGAAGCACGGCGGGCAAGAACACTGTGGCCGTCCTTCCACTGCAGATCATGAGCAATGATCCGGACATTGATTACTTGAGATTCGCGCTGGCCGACGAACTCGCTAATGTGCTCACCTATTCGCGCACACTGGATGTGCGTCCGTCATCGATTACCAGGAAGTATGTCGCGCCCGATCTCGATCCGCAAAAGGTGGGGCAGGAATTGCATGTTTCAAGAATTCTTACTGGGCACTTTATGCGGCAAGGAAGCAAACTGCTGGTGACGCTGGAAGCGATTGACGTCGCCACTAACGGTCTTTTGTGGCAGGCCAATTTCAGTGCAGCTGCGCAAGACTTGATCTCTCTGCAGCAGCAGATCGCAAGCCAGGTGCGCCAGGGTTTGCTGCCCCTGCTGGGGGCAGCCAAAGGATTTATTGAAACCAGCACGCGTCCGCAGAATCAGGACGCCTACGACCTTTACCTCCGCAGTACCGCGGTGTCTCACGACCCGGCGCCCAACAAGGTGGCAATCGGAATGTTGGAAAACGCAGTCAATTTGGACTCGTCCTACGCGCCCGCTTGGGAGGCGCTGGGCTTGCGCTACTACTACGACGCAAATTATGGCACTGGAGGCGAGGCGCAATTCCAACGTTCTAATAGCTCCTATGAGCGTGCACTGTCGCTGGATCCAAACCTGATGATGGCGGCGGGACAACAGATCGCAAACCGCGTAGAGCGCGGCGAACTGGGAAAAGCCCATGAGTCTGCGCAAGCTCTGGTGAAACGGCGACCCGAGAGTTCCCTGGCGCATTTTGCACTAGCATACGTCTATCGCTACGCCGGCATGTTGGAGCAATCGGCCAAAGAATGCGATACCGCGCTGGCCCTCGATCCGGGCAATTATCAGTTGCGTTCCTGCGCCTGGGCGTTTATGGACCTGGGCAAGACTGATCGTGCCCGCGAATTCATCCAGTTAGATGCAGGTTCGGAATGGGCAAACTTTGCTGCACCTTCCCTGCTTCTCCGCGAAGGCAGAGTTGCGGAAGCGCGGGCCGCCGTGAAGAAAATGTCAACAAATCCGAAATATCATCGCGATCTGCTGGAAGCATGCCTGGAAGGTGCGAACTCCGAACTCGACCGGCTCGCACATGAGGCGGAAACCAACCCGTCCGCGGAGGGTGACCCGGAGATGGGCTATTACCAGGGCGCAATTTTTGCCTATTGTGGAAAAAAGGATGCTGCTTTTGACATGCTGAAGACCGCGATCGAGCAAAACTATTGCTCATACTCCAATCTGCTTTCCGATCCGCTGGTGAGGAGTTTGCACGGCGACAGGAAGTTTGATGAAGTGCTCACGGCGGCGCATGACTGCCAAACCGCTATGACGTCGGCCGCGCGACCGTAAGCAATGAATCAGGTAGGATAAAGGGACGGCCAGCTAACTTTTTTGTCGCTGCCAGTCGACTAGAAAGAGATTGCCTCAGGAAAAATCTTGCTTCCCACCGACGCTGACCTTGATTCCACACAGATGATAAATCGTAATCGCAAAGTTTCGTCCCCGGACCCACCCCTTGGACATCGTGTTCGCCGCTCCGCGTGGAAACTTTGCCTAGGTCTGGTTCTATCCTCCGTGGCATGGGCGCAGGCGCCAGCCCGGCCATTCCGTCCGGTAGACCCTCTTCTCCAGGACACGGGAGCAGCCGGACTTAAGCAGATGTTACTGCGGCTACAAACGACTGCTCGCCTGATGCAAACAACGGCGCATCCTGACGACGAAGACGGAGGCATGCTGACGTTGGAATCGCGGGGGAAAGGCGCGTCCGTCCTTTTGCTGACACTCAATCGCGGTGAGGGTGGACAAAATAAGGTAGGCAGCAATCTTTTCGATGTGCTAGGAGTCCTACGCACGCTGGAACTGACGGCGTCGGACCGCTACTACGGAGTGGAACAGCGTTTCACTCGGGTGGCCGATTTCGGTTTCTCCAAAAGTCCGGAAGAGACTTTCGAGAAATGGAAAGGTCACGACATCGCCCTGTCAGATATGGTGCGGGTCATTCGCACCTTCCGTCCAGATGTGCTGGTTTCAAGATTCTCAGGGACAAGTCGGGATGGACACGGACATCACGAAGCAGCAGGCATCCTCACCCGCGAGGCATTTCGTGCGGCAGCGGACGCCAATCGTTTTCCAGAGCAGATCAAAGAAGGACTCTTACCCTGGCAAGCGAAGAAACTCTACGTAGGCAACGTGTGCGGATTTATGGCAAGTACCTGTCCGGCGGAAAACTACACCCTCAGGCTGAATAGCGGAGCGACGGATCCGGTTCTTGGGATGTCTTACATCCAATTTGCAATGGAGGGATTGCGACACCAGCTTTCTCAGGGCGCAGGAGGATGGTCAGTGGAGCCCGGCGACCGTTTCACCTACTACAAGCTTGTGGAGTCGGTGCTGCCACCGACGGCGGATAAGGATGGTCACGAAAAAGATTTCTTCGATGGGATCGACACTAGTTTAGCGGGTTTGGCTCCAAGGCTCGGCGAGGAGGAGAAGAAGGTCCAGGGTCTGCGTACGGAGTTAAAGGACATCGCGGAGCAGATCAAGACAGCCAGTGCGGACGCCGAAAAAGATATAAGCGAAACGGCGAAGCCATTGTTTGATGTGCTGCAAAAACTTGATTCTCTGATTCTTCGTACCGAGAAGAGCAACTTGAACGCGTCGACAAAAGAAGAGCTGCTCACCGTGCTTCGTGAGAAAGAGGAGCAGGCTGAGGCCGCGGTTAACCTCGCGATGAATGTTTCACTGGAGGCGACCGTGGCTGGGCCACGAGGGCCGGCAGCGGGTCTGCCGCGGGAACAGGATGCTCTTACCGTGGTGTCGCCCGGACAAAACTTCACTATTATTGTGAAGCTGCATAATGGGTCCAAGCAGCCACTGTGGATTGAGAACGCTTCTTTGCACGGACCGCAGGACTGGATTAGGACCGCATATAAGGGTGACGGAACGACCATCCAACCGGGCGAAGACTTTTATGCCAATTTTGCCCTCCGTGTACCGCCGAAAGTTTCGTATACGCGTCCTGCAGTGCACCGAAACGATCCAGAGAGAGATCCGGTCTATACCGTGGACGACGCGAAGTATGCAACTCTTCCATTCCCTCCGCCGCTGTTTCGAGCCCAGGTAAATTACTCCATCACCGGGCGCAGAGATCTGAATCTCGCAATTCAACCACCAAAGCCGATGCGGCTCAAGGGTACGGCAGGATCGGGTGGACGAATTATCTCTCCCGTGCTGGTGCCATTTCTCGACGAAAAGGGTGTGGAGCCAAAGCGTCCGCTAGCGGTAGCGCCGATGTTTTCTGTCACGCTAGAACCGGGAGCGCAGGTAATTCCCGTAGCAAACGGTTCGGCGACAATGGTGAGAGTCGGCGTGAGCTGCAATTTTACAGGCGCTCCGCCCGGAACTCTGCGTCTGGAAGTCCCGTCGGGCTGGCGTGCGGAACCCGATAAGTTGCTGGTTGAATTGCACCGGCGCGGCGAGCGTCAGGATTTCGATTTCAAAGTGTTTCCGGGCAGCCTGAAGCAGGGCAAGGCAGAAATTCGCGCCGTGCTGACCGCGGCCGGTGCAAGTTTTGATGAAGGCTACAGTATGATCACCCGGCCAGATCTCGATTCTTTTTACTACTACCAGCCCGCCGTGCAGCGAGTCAGCATTGTGGACGTGAAAGTTCGCAAAAATCTGAAGGTCGGCTACATCATGGGTGCGGGCGACGATATTCCAACCGTGCTGAAGCAGATTGGAATGGGCGTCACGATCATTCCTGCTGAGAAAATCTCTAGCGAGAATGTGAAGCTATACGACACGATTGTGCTTGGTATTCGGGCGTATGACACGCAGAAGGAAGTTGCGGCAAACAATAAAAAGCTGTTGGATTATGTTTCAGCCGGAGGAACCCTGCTGGTGCAGTACAACACAGGAGTGAGCGATTTTAATAGTGGGCACTTCACTCCGTATCCCGCGCAATTGAGCCGGGCTCGCGTGTCCGTGGAAGAGGCGCCGGTAGAAATCCTGGCTCCGGATGATGGCGTATTTCATTCTCCCAATCAAATTACTGATCGCGATTTTGAAGGTTGGGTACAGGAACGCGGTTTGTATTTCATGGACCAATGGGACAGTAACTTCAGGGCACTGTTGGCTTGTCACGATCCGGGAGAACAGCCCCAGAAGGGTGGTTTGCTCGAGGCAGGGTACGGCAAAGGTACATACATTTATACGGGATATGCGTTCTTCCGGCAGTTGCCGGCGGGAGTGCCAGGAGCGATTCGGTTGTACGTGAATTTGTTGAGTGGCAAGGAGGGTGGTCAGTGATCAGTGGTCAGTATTAGAGATGGCCATCTTTGAGTCGTCACGCACTCAGAAGGTCTAACTCACAGCGCAGCCCGACCGCTTCACCTCTAGAGATATAATGGCGAGTTTTGGGACCATGGAAAAAGCCACACAGTATGAACTTCGGCTGGCCGAGCGCATGTCCCGACTTGGGACGGAAACTGCGTTTGAGGTTCTGAATAAGGCGCGAGCGCTGGAGCTTCAAGGCAAAGTAATCATTCATCTTGAAATCGGTGAACCCGATTTCGATACGCCAAACAATATCGTGGAGGCTGGGGTTCAGGCTTTACGCGATGGGTGGACGCACTATGGGCCGTCGGCGGGGCTGCCGGAATTGCGACACGCGATTGCGGAAGAAGTCGGTCGTACGCGAAGCGTGAAGATATCGGACGATGAAATTGTCGTTGTCCCAGGCGGCAAACCTATTATTTTCTTTATTATTTTGGCCTTGGCTGATGTAGGAGATGAAGTGATTTATCCCAATCCTGGCTTTCCGATATACGAATCGATGGTTCATTACGTTGGGGCGCGGGCAGTGCCGATCCGATTGCTGGAGGAGAAAGATTTTGGGTTCGATGTTGACGAACTGGCGGGGCTGATAACCGACCGCACGCGGCTGATCATCCTGAATTCTCCACACAATCCCACTGGTGGTGTGCTTCCGAAGCAGGACATCCGTGATATTGCCGAGGCCATCGGCGAACGCAACATCATGGTGCTCTCGGATGAGATTTACAGCCGGCTCATCTTCGACGGCGAGCATTATTCGATTATGTCGGTGCCTGGATTCAAGGAACGCACCATTTTGCTCGACGGTTTTTCCAAGACTTATGCAATGACAGGATGGCGCATGGGTTATGGCGTCATGCGGTCGGATCTGGCCACGCACATCACGCGCTTGATGACCAATTCGAATTCCTGTACGGCTAGCTTCACCCAGATTGCAGGTATCGAGGCGATTCGCGGAGACCAGTCTTCGGTGGAACGGATGCGAAACGAATTTCAAGCCCGGCGCGACGTTTTCGTTGCCGGACTGAATCGGATCAAGGGCTTTTCGTGCCGCATGCCGAAAGGCGCCTTCTACGTCTTTCCGAATATTACGAAGACAGGATGGACATCGAAAAAGCTGGCGGATGCTTTGCTCGAGCAAGCTGGCGTGGCCTGTCTCTCCGGGACCGCGTTCGGTGAGTTTGGCGAAGGCTATTTACGTTTCAGCGTGGCCAATTCTTTGGAGAACCTGAACAAGGCACTGGCGTCGATAGAGCTGTGGGCCCACCGGAATTTGTAGCCAGGTAAAGATGATCATTGGCCTGGTAGTGAGCCGACTAGGACATTGAGCAAGCCGTTCGCAGATTCGTCACCCGAGAGGATCAGCGTGCCGGTGAAGCGAACTCGCCGTAGATTCCGAGAGCCCAAGGCCACCCGCCCACATATACCAGGATACGGGCTTCCCAAGAGCCGAAAAGGTTTGCTTTCGTGGAGCTGGGCAGAGCAGCGTCTGGAAAGATCTCACAATTATTGGATCTCGACTACGCGTCCGGATGGAACGCCACATACGATGATCGTCTGGGGATTGTGGCTGGAGGGCAGATTTTATTTCAGCACTGGCCAGAAGTCTCGCAAGGCGAGAAACCTGGCGGCGAATCCAAGATGTGTGATTTGTTCGGAGCGTGCGGAACAGGCTGTTGTCGTCGAAGGAGTGGCCGAACTCGTCAGCGACCGTACTATCCGCAAACAGTTTGGGGAACTGTATCAAAAGAAATACAAGTGGGACATGAAGGATTTCTCTGAGCCCATCTACATAGTTCGTCCGCGTGTTGCGTTCGGACTTTTCGAGAAGAAGTTTATGGCTAGCGCTACGCGATGGACGTTCGAATAGAAGCTATTGGATACAGGGTTAACTAGGTCTGCAAGATTATTCCATCCAGAGAGAACTATGACCAAGAAATTTCGTGTCTTCGCTACGTGTGATATCGGTGAGTCCATCGAGTTGCTGCGCGAACGGGGGTACGAGGTGGAGGTGTATCCGCAGCCGAAAGCGCCGCCGAAGGGTCTGCTCCTGGAGAAGGTCAAGTCAGGGATCGATGGCCTGATCACCACCTTGCGCGACCCCATCGATGCTGAAGTATTCGAGGCAGGCAAGGGAAACCTCAAAGTGGTGGCGCAGATTGCCGTGGGCTTTGACAACATCAATCGCGCCGACGCCAATCGCTATAAGATTCCGTTCACTCACACCGCCGACGTGCTCACCGAAGCTACTGCGGAATTTGCTTTCTTCATGCTGGGCGCGCTGGCCCGGAAGATTTGGACAGCGGAGCATCTTCTGCGCGAAAACAAGTGGGACTATTGGCATCCCTACCTGCCGTTTCTCGGCGACGAAGTGACGGGGAAGACGATTGCAATCATCGGAACCGGACGAATTGGGCTGGCCATGAT